>Ga0247820_10002099_pt1 | contig 11205 bp, 9 predicted proteins | sample 13C_Glucose_Day1_2_FD_192480 | JGI IMG/M metagenome (GOLD analysis project Ga0247820, IMG submission 192480) | Soil microbial communities from agricultural site in Penn Yan, New York, United States - 13C_Glucose_Day14 | ecosystem: Environmental > Terrestrial > Soil > Agricultural land | place...
TCGCCGAGCAGAACGTCCAGGATCAACCGCTCGTACGCCTCCGGGGACGACTCGGTGAACGAGCCGCCGTACGCGAAGTCCATGTTCACCTCGCGGATCTCCATCTGCGTCCCGGGCACCTTCGCCCCGAACCGCAACGTCACGCCCTCGTCGGGCTGGATCCGCAGCACCAGGGCGTTGTAGCCGAGCTCCTCGGTGTCGGTCGCGGTGAACGGCAGGTGCGGTGCGCGCTTGAAGCCGAGGGCGATCTCGGTCACCCGGCGGGCCAGCCGCTTCCCGGTCCGCAGGTAGAACGGCACCCCGGCCCAGCGCCGGTTGTCGATGTCGACCCGGATCGCCGCGTACGTCTCCGTGGTGGTGGTCGCCGGGATCCCCTTCTCCTCCAGGTAGCCGGCCACCTTCGTGCCACCCTGCCAGCCACCGCGGTAGCGTCCGCGGGCCGTGTGCAGGTCGAGCCGCTCCGGCGGTCGGGCCGCCGCGAGCACCTTCTGCTTCTCCGCGCGGAGCTGGGCGGCCTCGAACGAGGTGGGCTCCTCCATCGCGGTCAGCGCCAGCAGCTGGAGCAGGTGGTTCTGGATCACGTCGCGGGCGATGCCGATGCCGTCGAAGTAGCCGGCGCGGCCACCGATGCCGATGTCCTCGGCCATGGTGATCTGCACGTGGTCGACGTAGTTGTTGTTCCAGACCGGCTCGAACAGCTGGTTGGCGAACCGCAGCGCCAGCAGGTTCTGGACGGTCTCCTTGCCCAGGTAGTGGTCGATCCGGAACACCGACGAGGACGGGAAGACGCTGGAGACCACCCGGTTGAGCTCGCGGGCGCTGGCCAGGTCGTGGCCGAACGGCTTCTCGATCACCACCCGGCTCCACTGCCCTGACTGCTGCTCGGCCAGCCCGTGCTCACGGAGCTGGTCGACCACGGTCTGGAACAGACCCGGCGGGATGGACAGGTAGAACGCGTGGTTGCCACCGGTGCCGCGAGCCTCGTCGAGCTCGAAGATGGTGTCCCGCAGCCGGCGGACGGAGTCGTCGTCACCGATCTCACCCGGCACGAACCGGATGCCTTCGGAGAGCTGCTTCCACACCTCCTCGCGGAACGGGGTGCGGGCGTGCTGGCGGACGGCGTCGTGCACGATCCGGGCGAAGTCCTGGTGCTCCCACTCCCGGCGGGCGAACCCGACCAGGGCGAAGCCGGGGGGCAGCAGACCGCGGTTGGCGAGGTCGTAGACCGCCGGCATCAGCTTCTTGGTCGACAGGTCGCCGGTGACCCCGAAGATCACCAGGACACAGGGTCCGGCGATCCTCGGCATCCGGCGGTCGAGGGGGTCGCGCAGGGGGTTGGCCCGCGCGGTGAGCGGCGGCATCACCCGTTCTCCGAGACCTTCGCCTTGGCTCCGTCGAGGGCGCCCCTGACGGTCTCCACCAGCTCGGTCCAGGACTTGTCGAACTTGTCGACGCCCTCGTCCTCGAGCACCTGGACGACGTCGTCGTAGGAGATGCCGAGGGCCTCGATGGCGGCGATCACCTCTCGGGCCTCGGCGGCGCGGCCGGTGACCTGGTCACCCTTGACCTCGCCGTGGTCGGCGAAGGCCTGCATGGTCTTCTCGGGCATGGTGTTGACGGTGTCGGCCACCACCAGCTCGGTCACGTAGAGGGTGTCCGGCAGGGACGGGTCCTTGACGCCGGTGGAGGCCCACAGTGGCCGCTGTCTGGTGGCCCCCTGAGCGGCCAGGGCCTCCCAGCGGTCGCCGGCGAAGGCCTGCTGGAACACCTCGTACGCGAGCCGCGCGTTGGCGATGGCGGCCTTGCTCTTCAGCGCCGTGGCCTCGTCGGTGCCGATCGCGTCGAGTCGCTTGTCCACCTCGGTGTCCACCCGGGAGACGAAGAACGAGGCGACCGAGTGGATCTGGGACAGGTCGTGGCCGTTGGCTGCGGCCCGCTCCAGTCCGGAGAGGTAGGCGTCGATGACACCCCGGTAGCGTTCCAGGGAGAAGATCAGCGTGACGTTGACGCTGATGCCCTCACCGATCACCGCGGTGATGGCCGGCAGGCCCTCCTGGGTGGCGGGGATCTTGATCAAGAGGTTCGGCCGGTCCACGATCTTCCACAGGTCCTGCGCCTGGGCGATGGTGGCCTCGGTCTGACGGGCCAGGCCCGGCTCGACCTCGATCGAGACCCGGCCGTCGACGCCACCGGTGGCCGCCGAGGTGGCGGCCAGCACGTCGCAGGCGTCGCGGACGTCGTCGGTGGTCAGGGCCTTGATCGCGTCCTCCACCGAGCCGTCCCGCTCGGCGAGCTCGTCCATCTGCGAGTCGTAGGCCTCACCCTTGGCCAGGGCCGAGGCGAAGATCGTCGGGTTGGTGGTGACGCCGACCACGGACGAGTCGGCAACCAGCTCGGCCAGGTTGTTGGTCTTCAACCGCTCGCGGGAGAGGTCGTCCAGCCAGATGGATACGCCCGCGTCCGCGAGGGCCTTCAGTCGTTCACTCATCGTCGTTCCTCGATTCGTTTCGTGCTGGCCTGCTGCGGGCCCCCGGCGGAGGCGGGCAGTGGTGCAGAAGAGTCAGCTCTCGCCCTCGGAGGCCTCGCCCGCGTCGGCGGGGCCGACGGGGCCGCTGGCGGCCTTCTCGACCGTGGTGGTGGTGCCGGCGGTGGTCTTCGCGGCGGCGGCCAGGCTGTCGCGGGCGGCGGCTGCGACCGTGTCGGGGGTGAACCCGAACTCGGTGAACAGCACGCCCGCGGCGGCGCTGGCGCCGTAGTGGTTGAGGGACACGATCCGTCCGGCGTCGCCGACGATGTCGCGCCAGCCCAGGCCGATGCCGGCCTCGACGCTGACCCGGGCGGTCACCGCTGGCGGGAACACCGAGTCCCGGTAGGCCTGGTCCTGCTCGTCGAACCACTCCCGGCAGGGCATGGAGACGACCCGGGCGGCGATCCCGTCGGCGGCGAGGAGCTCGGCGGCGGCGACCGCGAGCTGGACCTCGGAGCCGGTGCCGACCAGGATCACGTCCGGCGTTCCTTCACCGTTCGACGCAGCGTCTTTGAGCACGTAGGCGCCCTTGGCGACCCCGGACACGTCGGAGAAGCCGTCGGTACCGCGGGGGAACGTGGGCACGTTCTGCCGGGTCAGGATCAGACCGGCGGGCCGGTCGTGGTGCTCCAGGATGGTGGCCCAGGCTTCGGCGGTCTCGTTGCCGTCGGCGGGGCGGACCACGTCCAGCCCGGGGATCGCCCGCAGCGCGGCGACGTGCTCGATCGGCTGGTGGGTCGGACCGTCCTCGCCGACGCCGATGGAGTCGTGGGTCCACACGTAGGTGACCGGTGTCCGCATCAACGCCGACAGCCGGACCGCGCCGCGCATGTAGTCGGAGAAGACCAGGAACGTGCCACCGTAGGGTCGGGTGCCGCCGTGCACGGCGATGCCGTTCATGATCGAGCCCATGGCGTGCTCGCGGATGCCGAAGTGCAGGGTCCGGCCGTACGGGTTGCCGGGGAACTTCTTGGACTGCCGGTCCTCGGGAAGGAAGCTCGGCTCGCCGGCCATGGTGGTGTTGTTGGAGCCGGCCAGGTCGGCGGAGCCGCCCCACAGCTCCGGCAGCGGCGCCGCCAGGGCGCCCAGCACCGTGCCGGAGGCGGCGCGGGTGGCCACCCCCTTCGGGTCGGCGTCGAACACGGGTAGGGCGTCGCGCCAGCCGGCCGGCAGCTCACGCTTGGTCAGGCGGTCGTGCAGGGCCTTGCCGGCGGGGTTGGCCGTCGCCCAGGCGTCGTAGGAGGTCTGCCATTCGGCACGGGCCGCCTGACCGCGCTCGAGCAGGCCGCGGGTGTGGGTGAGGACCCCGTCGGGAACCTCGAAGGTCTGCTCCGGGTCGAACCCGAGCAGCGTCTTGGTGGCGGCGATCTCCTCCTCCCCCAGGGCGGAACCGTGCGAGCCGCCGGTGCCTTGGGCCTTGGGGGTCGGCCAGGCGATGATCGTCTTCAGCTGGATGAAGCTGGGCCGGTCGCTGACTTCCTCGGCGGCGGTGATCGCAGCGTCCAGGGCGGCGACGTCCTCGACGTACTGGGTGTCACCGTGGGTCCAGTCGACGGTCTGCACGTGCCAGCCGTACGCCTGGTAGCGGGCGGCGACGTCCTCGCTGAGGGCGATGTTGGTGTCGTCCTCGATGGAGATCCGGTTGCTGTCGTAGATCAGCGTCAGGTTGCCCAGCCGCTGGGTGCCGGCCAGCGAGGACGCCTCCCCGGACACGCCTTCCTGGATGTCGCCGTCGGAGCACAGGGCGTAGATGTGGTGGTCGAACGGCGACGCCCCCGGGGCGGCGTCAGGGTCGAGGAGACCCCGCTCCCGGCGGGCGGCCATCGCCATCCCGACCGCGTTCGCCACGCCCTGCCCGAGCGGGCCGGTGGTGATCTCCACCCCGTCGGTGTGGCCGTACTCCGGGTGGCCCGGGGTCAACGACCCCCAGGTGCGCAGCGACTTCAGATCGTCGAGCTGGAGACCGAACCCGCCGAGGTAGAGCTGGATGTACTGGGTCAGGCTCGAGTGCCCGCAGGACAGCACGAACCGGTCCCGGCCCGGCCAGTGCGGCTCGGACGGATCGTGACGGATCACCTTCTGGTACAGCAGGTACGCCACCGGGGCCAGGCTGATCGCCGTACCGGGGTGGCCGTTGCCCACCTTCTGCACCGCGTCGGCGGCCAGCAGCCGAACAGTGTCGATCGCTTCCACATCGAGATCAGTCCAACCCTCCGGCAAGACGGGTGCAGTGGCCTGGCGAGAATTCACGTCGATGGTCCTTCCGATGGCGGGCACGCGGATCCGACTCTGGCTGCGCGTACGCGAAGGCATGTTCACCGGAAGCCTATCGAGGGTGCCGGAGGTGCGGCACCGGGCCCGTCGGCGGCGGACGGGCGACCGGTGGCGTGTGTCACCCTCGGTCGAGGTGAGAATCTGCGGATCGGGCCCTAGACTCACCCAGGACCGTCGGTCCACCCCCGGATCGCCGGCCTCGAGGAGACGAGAGAGACTTCCCTGGTGACGAGCATCGACGTGTCCGGGACGGCGTCGGCTGACGGCGACCTGGCTACCGACGCCGTCGCGCTGCCGGAGGTCGCAGCGGCCCGAACGGCCAGCTGGCGGGACGTGCTCTCGGCGTACGTGTCGTTGACCAAACCCCGGATCATCGAGCTGCTGCTGGTCACCACGGTGCCCGTGATGTTCCTGGCCGCCGGTGGGATCCCACCCCTCACCCTGGTCCTCTTCACCCTGATCGGCGGCTGCCTGGCGGCCGCCAGCGCGAACGTCTTCAACTGCGTGCTGGACCGCGACATCGACGAGCAGATGCGGCGGACGCGTCGCCGCCCGTTGCCGCGGCACATGGTGTCGCCGGCGGCGGCGACCGCCTTCGGCTTCGTCCTCGGGCTGGCCGCCACGCTCTGGCTGGGCTACCTGGTCAACTGGATGTCGGCGCTGCTCGCGCTCACGGCCAACGTGTTCTACGTCTTCGTCTACACGATGATCTTGAAGCGACGCACGTCGCAGAACATCGTCTGGGGTGGCATCGCCGGCTGCTTCCCACCTCTGATCGGCTGGACGGCGGTGACCGGGTCGATCGCCCTCGCCCCGTTCATCCTGTTCGCGGTCGTGTTCTTCTGGACCCCGCCGCACACCTGGGCGCTGGCCCTGCGCTACCGCGAGGACTACGCGAGTGCCGGCGTGCCGATGCTGCCGGTGGTCAAGGAGGCCCCCGAGGTCGCTCGGCAGATCCTGCTCTACTCGGTGCTCACCGTGGCGGTCTCGCTGGCGCTCTGGCCGATCGCGCCGACCGGCTGGCTCTACCCGTTGGTGGCCGCCGTCGCCGGCGCCGCGTTGATCTGGGAGTCGATCGGACTGCTGCGCCGGGCCAACGCCGGGCTGCGGGACGCCGCCCTGAAGCCGATGCGGCTGTTCCACTGGTCGAACTCGTACCTGGCCCTGCTGTTCGTTGCTGCGGCCGTCGACCCGTTGCTGTTCTGACCCGCCGGTCGTCGGAGGGGTCGTGGCCCAGTCGGTCGAGCTGCTGCTGGACGCCGACACCGAGGCGTTGGTCGAGGGTCAGTGGCTGGCACTCCACACAGCGGGTCTGCCCTGCGAGCACCGTCCGCAGCACGCAGGCTCCCACCGTCCGCACGTCACCCTCTTCGCCGGTACCGCCGTCCCCGAACCCGAGTCCGAGCTGACGGCGCTGGTCGCTGAGGCGCCGGGGATGCCGGTGGTCCTGGGCTCGGTGATGCTGTTCGGTCCGCGTCGCGGCCAGTACGTGGTCGTCCGCCAGCTGGTGCCCACGGTGGCGCTGCTCCAGCTGCAGGAGGCCGTGGCGTCCTGGTGCGGCGCACTACGCGGCGGGCAGTTCGGTCCCGGCCGGTGGTCGGCCCACGTGACTCTCGCGCGTCGAGCCCACGCCGAGGACCTACCCGCGATGCTGAGCCTGCTGACCGGCGAAGCACACCCCGCGACCGTGACCGGGGTACGGCGCTGGGACGGCACCGCCAAGCGGGACTGGCTGCTTTCCTGACGCGCGATGATCAGGAGCGGAGGGCCCGCACCGAGAACCGCAGGTTGGCCACGGCGGCGATGCTGAGCGCGGCGCCGAGCAGGTGCAGGGCGACCAGACCGATCGGCAGTCCCAGGTGGTACTGGGTGAGACCGATCGCCGCCTGGATGACCTCGACACCCAGCAAGATCACAACGGCTCGGCTCCGGGCCAGCCAGAGCGTGACCACGGTGCCGGCCATGGTGGCGTAGACGGCGAACGCGTGGACGTGGGCGATCACCACGATGTCCCAGCCGGTCCGGCGAGCGTCGAGATCTCCGGCGTGCGGTCCCGAGCCGGTCGTCATGGTGCCCAGCCAGACCGCCACCCACATGGCCACGAACGTGAAGGTCACGACGGTGGCGGTGAGCGGCCGGACCGGCTCCCGATTCACCCGGTACGCAGCTCGGACCAGCCAGACCGCGAGAGTGATGAGCACCATCGACAGCAGGAAGTGCAGGGCCACCACGAAGGGGTTGAGCTGGGTCAGGACGGTGATGCCGCCGATCACGCCCTGCGCGGGGATCCCGAGGGCCATGGCGGTGGCGACTCGACGGACGCCGCGGCGGGGCGGGCTGACCCGGCGGGAGCGCATCGCGGTCACCCAGGTCAGCACGGCGATCACGATCAGCACGAAGGTGAGCAGCCGGTTGCCGAACTCGATCGCGCCGTGCAGACCGAGCGCGGGATGGGCGATGTAGGCGTCCTCGGTGCAGCGCGGCCAGGTCGGGCAGCCCAGCCCGGACGCGGTCAGCCGGACCACGCCACCGGTGACCACGATGGCGATGTTGGCCACCAGCGAGGCGATGGCCCAGCGGCGCAGCGCGGTCTCCCCGCTGATCAGGCGCAGCACGCCCGACGCGGGGGACCGGGGTGGTGCCGTCACGAGGTCCATCGGAATCCCTTCCAGGCGGCCAGCAGGCCGAGCCCGCTCCAGACCAGCAGTGAGAGCAACGGCCACAGCGGAGCGCCGCCGATCGCGTACGCCCGGAGCCCCTCGCCGAGTGCGGCCGTGGGCAGCAGACCGACCACGGACTGCACCATGGCGGGGTAGCGGTCGAGGGGCAGCACCAGAGCGCCGCCGGCGAGCAGCACCACGTAGATGACGTTGGCCAGAGCCAAGGTGACCTCGGCCCGCAGCCGGCCGGAGAGCGCCAGGGCGAGGCCGCTGAACGCGATCCCGGCCAGCAGCACCGTGAGCACCGACAGCACGAACCCGAGCCCGGTGATCGCGGGCCGCCAGCCCAGGGCCATCGCCACAGAACCGATCACCAGCAGCTGCCCGAACACGACCGCCGCCGTGGCCAGGGCCTTGCCGGTCAGCAGGCCGGCCCGACCCAGAGGAGTGCAGGCCAGCCGCTCCAGCACTCCGTACCGGCGCTCGAAGCCCGTGCTGATCGCCACCGAGGTGAACGCCGACGACCAGACGGCCAGGGCCAGCACCGAGGGTGCGAGGACGGAGAGATCACCGAAGGAACCGCCGACGATCCGGCCCAGCACCAGCAGACCGAGGGGGATGACCAACGCCAGCACCAGCTGCTCGCCGTTGCGGGCCAGCAGCATCGCCTCGGTCCGCGCATGCCGGAGCACCCGCCGCGTCGGCGGGGCGGACCCCGGGGCGGGGGTGAGGTCGAGGGCGGCCGGGGCCGGAGCGCTCATCGGACCGCCCCGTGGGTGTGGGCTAGGAAGACGTCTTCCAGGGTGCGGTCGCCGGCGGTCAGCTCATCGACGGTGCCGGCCACGGTCACCCGACCGGCGTCCACGATGTACACCTGGTCGGCCAGGGTCTGGGCCTCGTCCATGGCGTGGGTGGTCAGCACGATCGCGACCCCGGCGGCGCGCAGCTCGTCGAGCAGCGCCCAGGTCGCCCGCCGGGCGTGCGGGTCCATGCCGGCGGTGGGTTCGTCCAGGAACACGAGCTCGGGCCGACCGATCAGGGCGCCCGCGAGGTTGACCGCCTGCTGCTGACCGCCGGAGAGGCGCCGGTACGGTGTCCGGGCGAACGACGTGATGCCGCAGCGACGGACCAGGGTGTCGACATCGTGCGGATGGGCGTACAGCCCGGCGAGGTAGTGCAGCAGCTCGTCGGCTCTGATCCCCGACCAGGCCCCGGTGCTCTGCGGCATGAGCCCGACCCGAGCGGCGACCTCGGCGCTCCCGGCCGGCCGGCCCAGCACGGTCACCGCGCCGGTGTCCGCGCGCAGCAGCCCGGTGCAACAGCGGATGAGCGTGGTCTTGCCGGCGCCGTTCGGACCCAGCACCGCCGTCAGGCGTCCTGGGGATGCGGTCAACGAGAGTCCGTCCAGCACGGCACGGCCGCCGAGGGTCACCGACAGGCGGTCGACCACCAGGGCGGCAACGGGCGTGGACACCTGCAGAGTCTAATGAGTCCCATGCAGCTTCCCGTCATGCCGCCGGTCAAGCCGATGCTGGCCAAGTCCGTGCCCCAGATCCCCACCGGAGACCTCTCCTTCGAGCCGAAGTGGGACGGGTTCCGGGCCATCGTCTTCCGCGACGGCGACGAGGTGGAGATCGGGTCCCGCAACGAGAAGCCGATGACCCGCTACTTCCCCGAGGTCGTCGAGGCGATCAAGGCGAACCTCCCCGAGAAGTGCGTGGTCGATGGCGAGATCGTGGTCGTGGTGGGTGACCGGCTGGAGTTCGAGGTGCTGCAGCAACGCATCCACCCGGCAGCCAGCCGGGTGAAGCTCCTGGCTGAGCACACCCCCGCCACCTTCATCGCCTTCGACCTGCTGGCCCTGGGCGACGAGGACTACACCCACCGACCTTTCGCGGAGCGGCGGTCGGCGTTGGAGGACGCGCTCGCCGCGGTCGAGGCGCCGATCCACCTCACGCCGACCACGCGCGATCCCGCGGTGGCCCAGGACTGGTTCGAGCAGTTCGAGGGAGCCGGCCTGGACGGTGTGGTGGCGAAGCCTCTCGCCGGGAGCTACCTGCCCGACAAGCGGACCATGTTCAAGATCAAGCACGCCCGCACCGCCGACTGCGTGGTGGCCGGCTACCGGGTCCACAAGAGCGGCCCCGACAGCATCGGCTCGCTGCTCCTCGGTCTGTACGACGACGCCGGCGTGCTGGTGTCGGTCGGGGTGATCGGCGCGTTCCCCGCCGCGCGACGCAAGGAGCTCTTCACCGAGCTGCAGCCCCTGGTGACCACGTTCGACGACCACCCCTGGGCCTGGGCCAAGCAGGAGGAGGGGAACCGGACCCCGCAGAACTCGGCCGGCAGTCGCTGGAACAACGGCAAGGACCTGTCGTTCGTGCCGCTGCGACCGGACCTGGTGGTCGAGGTGCGCTACGAGCACATGGAGGGGATTCGGTTCCGGCACACCGCTCAGTTCAACCGCTGGCGGCCCGACCGCGACCCGCGCTCCTGCACGTACGCGCAGCTGGAGGAACCCGTGTCGTTCGACCTGGCCGACATCCTGGCCGCGCCGCGCTGAGCAGACCCACGCTGAGCAGACACATGCTGAGGGTGAGCCAGACCACTAAGGCTGGCCTTCCTTGAATAGTTCTGATTAATAAGAGCACACTTGTGTTGTGAAAACCGTCCAGCCCGTCTCCGACGTGCCTGGGACGAGTCTGCCCGGGGGGACGGTGACCGTCGACGGGCGGGAGACCGACGAGTCGACCCGGGAGCGGGTGGCTCGCTCCATCCTCGAGCACGGGCCGTCGACCGCGGCGGCCCTGGCTGAGCGGCTGGGACTGACACCGGCGGCCATTCGCCGGCACCTCGACGTCCTGGTCGAACGGGGTCACCTGGTGGCGCGCGACCAGCGGACCTACGGCGCTCGCGGCCGTGGCCGTCCGGCGAAGGTGTTCGTCCTGACCGACGCGGGCCGCAACGGGTTCTACGCCGCCTACGACGACCTGGCTGTCCAGGCGCTGGAGTTCCTGGCCGCCCAGGCCGGCGACGAGGCGATCGAGAAGTTCGCCGAGAGCCGGGTCGCTGACATGGAGGCGCGGTACGCGCAGCTGCTCGACGCGGCGCCCGCCGGCGCCAGCACCGCGCAGGTGCTCGCCGACGCCCTGACCAGCGACGGGTACGTCGCCTCCGTCCAACCCTCGGTCGCGGGGGAGCAGCTCTGCCAGCACCATTGCCCCGTCGCCCACGTCGCCGAGCGGTTCCCGCAGCTGTGCGAGGCCGAGACCGAGGCGTTCGCGCGCCTGATCGGGGGGCCGGTCCAACGGCTGGCCACCATCGCGCACGGCGACGGTGTCTGCACGACCCATATTCCGCACGTCAGCACGAACACACAACGCCGGCCAGACCCCCGAGCCGCCGGCACCGAGCAGACCAGCGAAAGGCCCTGATATGACCCAGATCATCGACCCCATCCAGACGCGGGAGGCACCGACCTCCGCGACTGGCTTCGTCGGCACCGGCGAGACCCAGGACCAGCACCTGGACGCCCTCGGGCGCTACCAGTGGGGCTGGTCGGACTCCGACGTCGCCGGCGAGACCGCGCTGCGTGGCCTGACCCCCGAGGTCGTGGCGAACATCTCGGCGCTGAAGAGCGAGCCGCAGTGGATGCTCGACCTGCGGATGAAGGGCCACAAGCTCTTCGGTCGCAAGCCGATGCCGACCTGGGGTGCCGAGCTCGACGGGATCGACTTCGACAAC
>Ga0247820_10002100_pt1 | contig 11198 bp, 9 predicted proteins | sample 13C_Glucose_Day1_2_FD_192480 | JGI IMG/M metagenome (GOLD analysis project Ga0247820, IMG submission 192480) | Soil microbial communities from agricultural site in Penn Yan, New York, United States - 13C_Glucose_Day14 | ecosystem: Environmental > Terrestrial > Soil > Agricultural land | place...
GCTCCACGGCGCTCGCCGAGGAACACGCGCGACAGCACGGCCACGACGGCCGGCAAGGCGGCCATGATCACGCCGGCGGCGAGCGCCGTGGAGCGCGCGATGCCGGACAGCATGCAGATCGAGAAGAGGAAGTTGCCGAGGAACGACTCCCAGAACAGCAGAACGCGGTCTCCGCGAGACAGAGGCGCCTCGCCGGCCTGCCGGCGCAGCCAGTGCGGCATCGCGGCGGCGGCGATCGCAAAGCGCAGGCCGGCCAGCAGGAAGACCGGGAAGGCCCCCACCAGCAGCTTGGACAGGCCCACGTAGCTGCCGACCAGCGCCATGCTGGCGGCCAGGCAGGCGTAGGCGGCAAGCGGGACGCGGGCGTGCATGGGCCGCGCATCATGCAACAGGTCCGGGCGCACGGCCGCCGGGCTCGCGACAATGGGGCATGCGCGTGCTTCTCGTCGAGGACGACTCCATGATCGGCAGCGCCGTGCGCGCCGGCCTGGCGGAAGCCGGGTTCACCGTCGACTGGGTGACGGACGGCCGCGCCGCCCAGCTGGCGCTGGCCGAAGGCGGCCACGACGTCGCCGTGCTGGACCTGGGGCTGCCCCGGCAGGACGGCATGGCGGTGCTGGCGGCCGCCCGGGCTGCCGGCAACCGCACCCCGGTGCTCATCGCGACGGCGCGCGACGGCGTGGCCGACCGGATCGCCGGCCTCGATGCCGGCGCTGACGACTACGTCGTGAAGCCGTTCGACCTGGACGAGCTGGCCGCGCGCATCCGGGCCGTCTGGCGCCGTCATGCCGGGGCCGCCTCGCCGGTGCTGTCCAGCGGCGAGGTCGCGCTGGATCCGGTGCGGCACGTCGTCACGCGCAACGGCGAGCCGGTGGAGCTGTCCGCCCGCGAGTACGCGGTGCTCGAGGCGCTGCTGCGCCGGCCCGGCGCCGTGCTGTCGCGCCGCCAGCTCGAGGAGGCGGTCTACGGCTGGGGCGAGGAGGTGGCGAGCAACGCGATCGAGGTGCACCTGCATCACCTGCGCCGCAAGCTCGGCGCGAACGCCATCCGCAACGTGCGCGGCGTGGGCTACCGCATCGCCTGATGCGTTCCATCGCACGCCATCTGCTGGCCTGGACGCTCGGCGCCCTGAGCATCGGCTCCCTGCTGGTGGTCGGGGCGTCGTACCTCGCGACGCTCGAAGAGATGAACGAGGTCTTCGACGACAACCTGCGGCAGGTGGCGATGGCGGTCGCCAGCCATTACCGGCCCGCCGACAACGGCGAGGCGCTCACGCGCGGCGACTTGCCCGAGCTGCCGTCGCTGTACGACCAGCGCGGCGATTTCGATTACGTCACCCTGGCCTGGACCCCCGACGGGCGCCTGCGATACGTGTCCGACCCCTCGGTCTCGCTCCCTTTCTCGGCCTCGGGCGGTCTGGCGCGCGTGACGAGCGGTGCCGAGGAATGGCACGTCTACACGATCGTGCTGGCGGGCGGAGTGGTGCAGGCGGCGCAGCGCACCTCGGCGCGCCGGGCGCTCGCGGGCGAGGCCGCGTCGCCGCTGCTCACGACCGCGTTGCTGCTGGTGCTGCTCACCGCCGTGCTGCTGGCGGCGGCGCTGCGCCGGGGCTTGCGTCCGCTCGACGTGGCAGCCGCCGACGTGGCGCGGCGCAGCGAAGCGTCGCTCGAGCCCATCGACGAGGCCGGCGTGCCGCAGGAGATCCACCCGCTCATCCGCGCCATCAACGGCCTGATGCGGCGTCTGTCGCGGGCGTTCTCCGCCCAGCGCCGCTTCGTGGCCGACGCGGCACACGAACTGCGCTCGCCCGTCACTGCGCTGAAGCTGCAGCTCCAGCTGCTCGAGCGCGCGCGCGACGAGGCCGCGCGCACGCAGGCCGTGACGGCGCTCAAGGCGGGCGTGGAGCGCGCGCGCAGGCTGATCGAGCAGTTGCTGGACCTGTCCCGCCTGGAGCCCGATGCGCCGCTGCGCCGCGTGCCGGTCGACCTGGCGGAGATCGGGCGCGGCACGGTGGCCCATCGCAGCGCCGAGGCCGACGCGAGGAACATCGACCTCGGCGCCGAAGCACAGGATGGCACGGTCGTCGCCGGCGACCGCGCGGAGCTCGCCATGCTGCTCGACAACCTCGTCGGCAACGCGTTGCGCCACGCGGCCGCGCGCATCGACGTGCGAGCGGGCTGGCTGGACGGGCGGCCGGCGCTTCAGGTGATCGACGACGGGCCGGGCATTCCGGAGGCGGAGCGCGAGCTCGTGTTCGACCGCTTCCATCGCGGCGCCGACAGCGCCGGCATGGCGGGCAGCGGACTGGGCCTTGCGATCGTGCGCGCGGTGGCCGAGCGCCATGGGGCGTTCGTGTCGCTGCACACCGCCCCGGGGGGCCGGGGGCTGGAGGCGCGGGTGCTGTTCATGCCGCCCGCCACCGATGACACCGCCTGATCGGGCGCGCATGCCGCGCGCCGTGTGGGTGCTCGGCTTCGTGAGCCTGTTCATGGACATGTCGTCGGAGCTCGTCCATGCCGTGCTGCCGGTCTACCTCACCTCCGCGCTCGGCCTCTCGGTGCTGGCCGTGGGCGTGATCGAGGGCATTGCCGAGGCCACCGCGTCGATGATGAAGCTGGTCTCCGGCGTGGTGTCGGACCGCTACGCCGCGCGCAAGCCGCTGGTGCTGCTCGGCTACGGCCTGGCCGCGCTCACCAAGCCGGTGTTTCCGCTGGCGGACGGTGCCGGCGGCGTCGTCGCGGCACGCTTCGTCGACCGCGTCGGCAAGGGCATCCGCGGTGCGCCGCGCGATGCGCTCGTCGCCGACGTGACGCCGGCCGATCTGCGCGACGCCGCCTACGGCCTGCGCCAGGCGCTGGACACGGTGGGCGCGTTCGTCGGCCCGCTGCTGGCGATGGGCCTCATCGTGTGGTGGGCGGGCGATCTGCGAGCCGTGCTGTGGGCCGCCAGCGCGCCGGCGGCCATCGCAGTCGCCTTGCTCGCGGTCGGCCTGAACGAGCCGCCGCGAGCGGCCGCGCCGGCCCCCACGCGTCGGCGTTGGCGCCTGTCGTCGCTGCGCATCCTGCCGCCGGCGTTCTGGGGTCTCGTCGTGCTGGCGGCGCTCTTCGCGGTCGCCAGGCTGGCCGAGGCATTCCTCGTGCTGCGCGCCCAGGAGCTCTCGCTGCGCCTGGCGCTGATCCCGCTGGTGATGATCGTCATGAGCGCGTGCTACGCAGCGGCGGCCTACCCGGCGGGACTGCTGGCCGCACGACGAGGCCGGCGCACGCTGCTGGCGGCCGGACTGGTGGCGCTGGTCGGCTCGTTCGGGGCCCTGGGCGCATGGGACCACGCCGCCGCGCTCTGGGTCGGGGCCGGTCTGTACGGTCTGCACCTGGGGCTGACGCAGGGCGCGCTGTCGGCCGCCGTCGCGGCCGCCGCGCCGGCTTCCCTGCGCGCCACGGCCTTCGGCGTCTTCCACTTCGTCACCGGCGTGTTCCAGCTCGGCGGGGCGGCCGCGGCGGGGTGGCTGTGGACCGTGCAGGGCTCGGCAAGCGCGTTCGCGCTGGGGGCCGGCGCGGCGCTCGCGGCCCTGGCGGCGGCTTGGCGCTGGGGCAACGCGGGCGAATGCGCGGCCCGATAAGTCGCTGTTAAGGATCGCGGCCGAACAATCCGCCCGTCACTTCCGCGGCCACTTCCGCGTGCCGTTTCCCATGTCTGCAGTGTTTCCGTCGACGGCCCCGCGCCGTTTCGCGGCGTCGTCGCCGCGCGCCATCGGGGTCGAGGCCCTTGCGCTCCTGTCCAGCCTCTTCTTCACGCTCGTGAGCAACGGCGCCGCGTGGCGCCTGGCGCTGGGCGACCGGTCGTGGGCGGACCCTGCCACCTGGCGCTTCGCGATCGGCGTGGGCGTCGCGCTCACCGCGTTCCAGTTCATCCTCCTCGCGGTGATCCTCACGAAGCGCACCGCGCGCGTCGTGCTCTCGGTGCTCTTCGTCGCTACGGCGCTGGCCAGCCACTTCATGGTGACGTACGGCGTCTTCCTGGATGCGAGCATGCTGCGCAACGTGCTGCGCACCGACGTGCGCGAGGCCCGCGAGCTCCTCACCGTCTCGTTGCTGCCGCCGCTGGCGCTGCAGGCGCTCGCGCCGCTCCTGCTGCTGTGGTGCGCGCCGTTCACCCTTGCCGACCGCTCCTGGACGCGCGCACTGGCCTGGCGCGCTGCCTCCATCGCCATCGCGGCGGCGGCGTTCGTCGTTGCGCTGTTCGCGGTCTTCCAGGACGCTGCCGCGCTCGTGCGCAACCACCGCGAGGTGCGCCACCTCGTCGCCCCATCGAACTATCTCCATGCTGTCGCGCAGGTCGTGGCCGGCGACGCGCGTACCGTGGCGCGACGGCAGGAGCCCCTGGGTACCGACGCCGTGCTCGGGCCGTCATGGTCGCAACGCACGAAACCGGCGCTATTCGTGCTGATCGTCGGCGAGACGGCGCGCGCCGCCAACTGGGGGCTCGACGGCTACGCCCGCCAGACGACGCCGGAGCTCGCCCGGATCGACGGCCTGCTGAACTTCCCCGACGTGCAGTCCTGCGGCACCAACACCGAGACGTCGCTGCCCTGCATGTTCTCTCCGTGGGGGCGGCACGACTACGACGAAAGTCGCATCCGCAGCCACGAGTCGCTGATGCACGTGCTCTCCCATGCCGGCTTCCGCGTGCTCTGGCGCGACAACCAGTCCGGCTGCAAGGGTGTCTGTGCCGGTCTGTCCAGTGAGCGCCTCGAAGGCCTGGACGAGCACCTGCTCGACGGGCTCGACCGCATCGTCGAGGACACCCACGGCAATCGTGTGCTGGTGCTGCACCAGCTCGGCAGCCATGGCCCGGCGTACGCGTCGCGCTACACGGCCGCGTTCGCGCGCTTCCAGCCCGCGTGCCGCAGTGCGGAGTTGCGCGAGTGCACGCAGGCAGAGATCGTGAACGCCTACGACAACTCGCTGCTCTACACCGACCATGTGGTCGCGTCGGCCATCCGGTTCGTGCAGGCGCAGCAAGGCGCCTACGACACGGCGCTGCTGTATGTCTCCGACCACGGCGAGTCGCTCGGCGAGCACAACGTCTACCTGCATGGGCTGCCGCGCGCGATCGCACCGCGCGAGCAGACCCAGGTGCCGATGGTGGCGTGGCTGTCACCCGGCTTCGCGCGCAGCGCGGCGCTCGACATGGAGTGCCTGCGCGCTCGTGCGCAACAGCCGGCCAGCCACGACCATCTCTTCCACACCGTGCTCGGCTTGCTGGATGTTCGCACCCGCGTCTACGACGGCGCCTTCGACCTCTCCGCCGGCTGCCGCGGTCATATCGAGACGCCGCCCGCCACGGCGCCCTGACGACGCCACCGAGCCGCGGCCGCCGCATGATGCGACGCAGCGGTGAGGGCCCAGCACACCCACGCCGTCCATAGCGTGTGGCTCGCGTAGTGCGCGCCGCGCACGACCTGGGTGGCGCCGAAGAAGACGGCTCCCGCGAGCACCAGCAGGAGCCAGCGCCGGGCTGCCGCGCCGCGCAGCACGTACGCGCCGGGCAGCAGCGCCAGCGCGCTGGCCGCATGCCCCGAGGGAAAGCATCGGCCCGAACCGCCGTCGGACACGCCCCATTGCCAATGCGACACGTACGTTGCGACCCCTCCGAATTCGGCCAGCGACCATGGGCAGCTCGTCGCACTCGCGTGCTTCAGGAGCTGGATCGCGATGACGCAGGACAACGTGGTGCCGAGCCACCATTGCCGTTGCGGCCCGGTGAGATCGCGACGCAGCATGGCGGCCGCCAGCGCCAGCCATCCTGCGACACGGCCGCCGTCGTGCAGCACGTCGGCACTCAGCCAATGCTCGCGCCAGGGGAAGCCGTTCGAGCCGCCGAAGCACCGGGTCAACCAGAGATCGAGCCCGCTCGCGTCCCAAGCCAGCACGACACAAAACGCGATCGACAGCAAGGCGACGTCGCGCCGCAGGGTAGGAGTCATCGACGGGCATTCTGGCCAGCCGTGCTTAAGCGGGACTGAAGTGCGTCAAGCCGGATCGATGCGGATCCAGGTGGTCTTCAGCTCGGTGACCTTGTCGAACGCGTGCAGCGACTTGTCGCGGCCGTTGCCGCTTTGCTTGTAGCCGCCGAACGGCACCGTGATGTCGTCCTCGTCGTACTGGTTCACGTGCACGGTGCCTGCGCGCAGGGCTCGCGCGACGCGGTGCGCGCGGTTGAGGCTGTCGCTCCACACGCTGGCCTGCAGGCCGTAGACGGAGTCGTTGGCCAGGCGCAGCGCTTCCTCCTCGGTGCGAAAGCGCAACACCGACAGCACGGGACCGAAGATCTCCTGGCGCGCGATCCTCATGCCGTTGCCCACGCGATCGAACACGGTCGGCTCCACGTACCAGCCCCCGGTCTCCTCGCGCGCACGACGCCCGCCGGTGACGCAGCGTGCGCCTTCGGCGACGCCGGCTTCGATGTACCCCATCACCGTCTTCAGCTGCGTCTCGTCGACGATGGCGCCCATGCGCGTGCCGGCGTCGAGCGGGTCGCCCGGCTGGTGCGACGGCGCGCAGCCGGCCGCGATCTCGACGAAGCGGTCGGCCACGCTCTCGTGCACCAGCACGCGCGACGGCGCATTGCAGCTTTCGCCCTGGTTGTAGAACATGCTTGCCGCCACGGTCTTCGCCGCACGCTCGATGTCGGCGAAGTCGTCGAAAACCAGCACCGCGCTCTTGCCGCCCAGTTCGTTGAACACGCGCTTCAGGTTGGACCGCCCGGCGTACTCGAGCATGCGCCGCCCGGTGCGCGTGGAGCCGGTGAAGCCGATGGCGTCGACATCCATGTGCAGTGCCAGCGCCTCGCCGGCTTCGGTGCCGTAGCCCGGCACCACGTTGAACACGCCCGGCGGCAGGCCAGCTTCCACAGCGATCTCCGCCAGTCGCAGCGCGGTGAGCGGGCTCTTCTCGCTCGGCTTCAGCACCACCGAATTGCCGGCCGCCAGCGCCGGCCCGAGCTTCCACGCCGTCATCAGCAGCGGATAGTTCCACGGCACGATCGCGCCGACCACACCCACCGGCTCGCGCGTCACGAGGGCCAGCGCGCTGAGCGGCGCGGGCGCGACCTCGCCGTAGATCTTGTCCACCGCTTCCGCATACCAGGCGATCGTCCGCGCGGAGGACGGCACGTCCACCGACAGCGAGTCACCGATCGGCTTGCCCACGTCCAGCGTCTCGAGCAGCGCGAGTTCGTCGCGCGCCGCGAGCATCTTCTCGGCAAAGCGCAGCAGCACCTTCTTGCGCGCGGCCGGCGGCTGCCCGGCCCAGCGGGCATCGTCGAAGGCGGCCCGCGCGCTGCGCACGGCGGCGTCGACGTCGGCCGCCCGGGCGCGCGCCACGGTGCCGAGCACGCGCGCGTCGATCGGAGACACGCAGTCGAAGACCTCGCCGGCCACGCTGTCGCGCCGCTGGCCGTCGATCACGAGGCGGCCGTCTATGCGCAGTGCCGAAGCCCGCTCCCGCCACGAAATGACCGGTGCGTCCATCGCGAACCTCCTACAGCCACCCGTTGTGGCGCACGTCGGCGAGCGTCGCGTCCAGGCAATGGCGGATCAGCGCCACCATCTCGTCGATCTGCGCGCGCGTGATCACGAGCGGCGGCGCCACGATCATCCGGTCGCCCACGGCGCGCATGATCAGGCCGCTGCTGAAGCAGTGGCCGCGGCAGACCATGCCCACCTGCAGCTCGCCCGGGAACGGCGTGCCGCGGGCCTTGTCCTTCACGAGCAGCAGCGCGCCCATCAGGCCGCAGGTCTGCACCTCGCCGACCAGCGGGTGCTCGCCCAGTTCGGCAAAGCGCTCGGCCAGGCAGGGGCCGACGTCCTCGCGCACATGCTCCACCAGCTTCAAGGACTGAACGAGCCGGATGTTCGCGAGCGCCACGGCACAAGCCACCGGGTGCCCCGAGTAGGTGTAGCCGTGCTCGAACTCGCCCCCGCGCTCGACCAGCACGTCGGCCACGCGATCGCCCACCATCACGCCGCCCAGCGGCACGTACCCGCTCGTCACGCCCTTGGCGAAGGTCATCAGGTCGGGGCGGAAGCCGAAGCGCTCGCAGCCGAACCAGTGCCCCGTGCGGCCGAAGCCGCAGATCACCTCGTCGCTGACGAGCAGGATGCCGTGCCGGTCGCAGATGCGTTGGATCTCCGGCCAGTAGGTGTCCGGCGGCACGATGACGCCCCCCGCGCCCTGCACCGGCTCGCCGATGAAGGCGGCCACGCGCTCCGCGCCGATATCGCGGATCTTCTCCTCCAGCCAGCCGGCAGCGGCCTTGCCGAATTCATCGCGCGACAGGTGCCGCCCGTGTTCGAACCAGTACGGCTGCTCGATGTGCTCGATGCCGGGAATCGGCAGCCCGCCCTGCGCATGCATGGCCGCCATGCCGCCGAGCGACGCGCCGGCCATCGTGGAGCCGTGGTAGCCGTTGATGCGGCCGATGATCACCTGGCGCTCGGGCCGGCCCATCAGGTCCCAGTAGCGCCGCACCATGCGCACCACGGTGTCGTTGCCTTCCGAGCCCGAGCCGCCGAAGAACACGCGCTTGAACTGCGGCGGCGTCACTTCGGCCAGCAGCTGCGCCAGCTCGATGGCCGGCGGCGTCGTGGTTTGGAAGAACGAGTTGTAGAACGGCAGCGTCTCGAGCTGCCGCGTCGCCGCGTCGATCAGCGCGCGCTGCCCGTAGCCCACGTTCACGCACCACAGGCCGGACATCGCGTCCAGGATGCGCTGCCCGTCGGTGTCCCACAGGTAGATGCCCTGCGCGCGCTCGATCACGCGCGATCCCTTGAGGGCGAGGGCCTTGAAATCGGTGAACGGGTGGAGGAAGTGCGCGGCGTCCGCGCGCTGCCAGTCGGCGGTGGTGCGCTGGTTCATACGTGAAGGAGCAGGTGCTCGCGCTCCCACGGCGAGATCACCTTCATGAACTCGGCGTGCTCCACTTCCTTGATCTCGCTGTACACCGTCACGAACTCGCGGCCGAGCACCTCGGCGAGATCCTTCGCGTCGCGGAACAGCGTGAGCGCCTCGCCCAGGCTGCGCGGCAGCTGGTGCGCGCCGAGATAGGCGTCGCCCTTGCACTCCGGCGTGGGCTCGAGCTGCTGCTTCATGCCGAGGTAGCCGCAGGCGAGCGTGGCCGCGAGCGCCACGTAGGGATTGGCGTCGGCGCCGATCACGCGGTTCTCGATGCGCCGCGCTGCCGGCTGGGCCACCGGCGAGCGGATGCCGACCGTTCGGTTGTCGGTGCCCCACTGGATGTTGATCGGTGCCGCGGCAAAGCGCGCCAGGCGGCGGTAGGAGTTGACGTAGGGCGCGAACAGCGCCATGGCCGCCGGCACGTACTTCTGCAGCCCGCCGATGTACCAGTGGAACTCGCGGCTGGGCGTGCCGTCTTCGTTGCTGAAGATGTTGCGGCCGGTGGCATGGTCGATCACGCTCTGGTGCACGTGCATCGCGCTGCCCGGTTCGCCGGCGATCGGCTTGGCCATGAAGGTGGCGAACATGTCGTGCCGCAGCGCCGCCTCGCGCACCGTGCGCTTGAAGAAGAACACCTCGTCCGCCAGCCCAAGCGGCGCGCCGTGGAAGAAGTTGATCTCCATCTGCCCGGCGCCCACCTCGTGGATCAGCGTGTCGACGTTCAGCTCCATCTGGCCGCAATAGGCGTAGATGTCCTCGAAGAGCGGATCGAACTCGTTCACCGCGTCGATCGAGTACGCCTGGCGCGAGGTTTCGGACCGGCCGCTGCGACCGACGGGCGCCTTCAGCGGCACGTCGGGGTCGGTGTTGCGGGCGACGAGATAGAACTCCAGCTCGGGCGCGACCACCGGATCCCAGCCCTCGGCGGCGAACAGGCCGCAGACGCGGCGCAGCACCGAACGCGGCGCGTACGGCACCAGCCGCCCCTCGCGGTCGTAGCAGTCGTGCAGCACCTGGGCGGTCGGGTCCACGGCCCACGGCACGATGCGCACCGTGGCCGGGTCGGGCCGCAGGTGCATGTCGCGATCGGTCGGGCTGATGACGTCGTAGTACGGCCCTTCGTCGGGGAACTCCCCGGTCACGCCCATCGCCACCACGACCTCGGGCAGCCGCATGCCGCGGTCCTCGGTGAACTTCTCGCGCGGCAGGATCTTGCCGCGCGCCACGCCGGTGAGATCGGGCACCAGACACTCGATCTCGGTCACGCGATGCTGGTCGAGCCACTGCTCGAGCTCGCTGAAGGTGAAGTTGTCGCGGCCCACCATGGCATCACTCCGCGGTGCGGGCCGCTTGCGCGGTGCGGTAGGCGGCGCACGCGCGCCCGAAGGCTTCGAGCAGCTGCATCGACACGGGGTTGGTGTCGGCCCGCCATTCCGGGTGCCACTGCAGGCACAACGTGAAGCCTGGCGCGGACTCCACGGAGAACGCTTCCACGAGGCCATCGGGCGCGCGAGCCTCCACGCGCAGGCCCGGCGCCAGCCGGTTCACCGCTTGCCCGTGCACCGAATTGACGTCGAACGTGCGCTCGCCGAGCAGCTGCTCCAGCAGCCCGCCGCGCTCCACCGTGACGGCGTGCGAAAGGCCGTACTGCACCTCCGCCGGCGCGTCGCGCGGCGCCCGATGGTCGTCGTACGGACCCACGGCGTGCACCGCCTGGTGCAGCGAGCCGCCGAGCGCGACGTTGGTCTCCTGGGTGCCGCGGCAGATCGCGAACAGCGGCATGCCGCGCTCTATCGCCTTGGGGATCAGCGGGAGCGTCCAGGCGTCGCGATCCGGGTCCAGCGGCAGCGTGGCATCGGCCACTTCTTCGTCGTAGTGGCTCGGGTGCACGTTCGACGGCGAGCCGGTGAGCAGCACGCCATGCGCAATGTCCAGCAGGTCGTCGAGCTCGTCTTGCCCGGCCGTCGGCACGATGAACGCCTGGCAGCCGGCCAGGCGCACCGCGTCGATGTACTTCCGGCCCACGATATGGAAGGGATGGTTGCCGACCATGCGGTTGCAGGAGGGCACGAGGATGATCGGCTTGACGGGCTTCATGGTGGTGAAACCCAGTTTGCCCCCTTGGCTGCCGCAGCTCAAGCCGCTCGCTTGAGGGCCCCTGCCAGCATCTCGACGATCTGGTCGATCTGTCCCTTCTCGATGATGAGCGGCGGCGACAGCGCAATCGTGTCGCCGCCGCTC
>Ga0247820_10002101_pt1 | contig 11197 bp, 9 predicted proteins | sample 13C_Glucose_Day1_2_FD_192480 | JGI IMG/M metagenome (GOLD analysis project Ga0247820, IMG submission 192480) | Soil microbial communities from agricultural site in Penn Yan, New York, United States - 13C_Glucose_Day14 | ecosystem: Environmental > Terrestrial > Soil > Agricultural land | place...
GGTCTGGCCGTCGAGCGGCACGTTGAGGTCGGACCGGACGAGGACGCGCTTGCCGCGCAGGTCGCCCAGCTCGGCGATGGTCTTCATCCGCAGGCCCCTCAGAGGGACTGGCCGACGAGCAGCGTCAGGTCGATGAGGCGGTTGGAGTAGCCCCACTCGTTGTCGTACCAGCCGACGACCTTGACCTGGTTGCCGATGACCTTGGTCAGTCCCGCGTCGAAGATGCACGATGCCGGGTCGGTCTCGATGTCCTTGGAGACGATCGGGTCCTCGGTGTAGACGAGGATGCCCTTGAGCGGGCCCTCGGCGGCGGCCTTGACCGCGGCGTTGACCTCCTCGACCGTCGTCTCGCGGCTGGCCTCGAAGGTGAGGTCGGTGGCCGAGCCGGTCGGCGTCGGGACGCGCAGGGCGTAGCCGTCGAGCTTGCCCTTCAGCTCCGGCATGACCAGGCCGATCGCCTTGGCAGCACCCGTGGAGGTGGGCACGATGTTCAGCGCGGCGGCGCGGGCGCGGCGCAGGTCCTTGTGCGGCGCGTCCTGGAGGTTCTGGTCCTGGGTGTAGGCGTGGATCGTCGTCATGAGGCCCTTGACGATGCCGAACTCGTCGTGGAGGACCTTGGCCATCGGAGCCAGACAGTTCGTGGTGCACGAGGCGTTGGAGATGATCGTGTGGCTCGCGGCGTCGTAGGCGCTGTCGTTGACGCCCATGACGATGGTGACGTCCTCGTTCTTCGCCGGCGCCGAGATGATGACCTTCTTGGCGCCGTTGTCGGCGTGCACCTTGGCCTTCGTGGCGTCGGTGAAGATGCCGGTCGACTCGATCACGACGTCGGCGCCGAGCTCGCCCCACTTGAGGTTGTTGGGGTCGCGCTCAGCGAAGGCCTTGAACGCCTTGCCGTTGACGGCGATCTCGTCCTCCGTCGAGGTGACGTCGCCGTCGAGGCGGCCGAGGATGGAGTCGTACTTGAGCAGGTGCGCGAGGGTGGCGTTGTCGGTGAGGTCGTTCACCGCCACGATCTCGATGTCCGCACCAGAGGCCTGCACAGCCCGGAAGAAGTTGCGGCCGATGCGGCCAAAGCCATTGATCCCTACGCGAACAGTCACTGTTGATCAGCCTTCCGAATGGGATGGGATGCCGCGTCCTCGCGGCAACGGTGCCACCACCGACCCTATTGGATTCCCGAAGGCGGCCGACAGCCGGTCCGGCGTACGGGCAGGTAACCCCAGGGGCCCGTCAGGCGTCGAGCATGTCGGGGGTCAGGTTGGCGTCCGTGCCGGGAATCCCGAGGTCAGAGGCCCGCTTGTCGGCCATGGCGAGGAGCCGGCGGATCCGGCCGGCCACGGCGTCCTTGGTCATCGGCGGCTGCGCAAGCTGTCCGAGCTCCTCGAGGGAGGCCTGCTTGTGCTCCAGGCGCAGCGTGCCGGCCTCACGCAGGTGGTCGGGCACCTCCTCGCCGAGGATCTCCAGGGCGCGCTGGACGCGCGCCCCGGCGGCGACGGCCGCCCGGGCGGACCGGCGCAGGTTCGCGTCGTCGAAGTTCGCGAGCCGGTTCGCTGTGGCGCGGACCTCACGCCTCATCCGGCGCTCCTCCCATGCCAGCACGGCATCGTGCGCGCCGAGCCGGGTGAGCATGGCCCCGATGGCGTCGCCGTCACGCAGCACGACCCGGTCCACCCCGCGGACCTCCCGGGCCTTCGCCTGGATGCCGAGGCGACGGGCGGCCCCGACGAGCGCGAGGGCGGCCTCCGGGCCCGGGCAGGTGACCTCGAGGGCGGACGAGCGGCCGGGCTCGGTGAGCGAGCCGTGGGCGAGGAACGCGCCCCGCCACGCAGCCTCCGCGTCGCACGCGGCTGCGCTGACGACCTTGGGAGGCAGGCCGCGCACCGGGCGCCCACGCGCGTCGATGAGGCCGGTCTGGCGGGCGAGCGCCTCGCCGTCCTGGACGACCCGCACGACGTACCGGCTGCCCTTGCGCAGTCCCCCGGCGGCCATGACCAGCACCTCCGACCCGTGGCCGTAGAGGTCGGAGATGTCGCGGCGCAGGCGACGAGCCGCGCTGGCCGTGTCGAGCTCGGCCTCCACCACGATGCGCCCACCGACGATGTGAAGCCCCCCGGCAAAGCGCAGGGTCGAGGACACCTCGGCCTTCCGGCAGCACGGCTTGGTCACCTCAAGCCTGCTGAGCTCGTCCTTGACCTTCGCCGTCATCGCCATGCCGTCATCCTGCCACCCGTGTCCAATACGTCCCTGGGGCTCGCCCCCTGCCCTCCCCGTCGCGCTGGCTGCGTCACCGCGATGCCCGGCTCAGCCGAGGATGTCACGGTATGCCGCGGCCAGCCGCAGGGAGTCATGGTGCCCCGGCGTTCCTCGTTTGGCCACCGCTGCGATGACCACCTCTGCCCCCAGACGGGCGGCCGCCCCCCGGAGGGCGGCCTCGTCGTCGATGGCTCCGGGGTCGGCCAGCACGACGTCGAGCCGCAGGCGCGGCGCGTGGTCCGCGAGGGTCTCGAGGTGCTGGGCCGCTGAGAAGCCGGCCGTCTCACCGGAGTGCTCGACGTTGAGCGTGAGCAGGCGGCGAGCTCCCGTGTCGTGCAGGGCCGCGCGCAGAGCCGGCACCATGAGGTGCGGCATCACCGAGGTGAACCACGAGCCGGGGCCGAGAATGACCCAGTCGGCGTGCTGGACAGCCCGCACCGTCGCATCGGGCGCCGGCGGGTCGGCCGGGTGCAGCGCGATGCTGCGCACCCGCCCCGCCGCCGTGGCGACCGCCACCTGCCCCCGCACCGTGGTCACCTCGTGGGGGCGGGCGGGGTCGGCTCCCTCGACCTCCGCCTCGATCTCCAGCGGCACCGCCGCCATCGGGAGCACCCGGCCGCGGGCGTTGAGCAGCCGCGCCACCAGGTCCAGCCCCGCGACCGGGTCCCGGTGCAGCTCCCAGAGGGCGACGATGAGAAGGTTTCCGAGGGCATGGCCCCCGACGTCGCCGCGGCCGCGGAAGCGGTGCTGCAGGACGTCACGCCACGTGTGGCCCCACTCGGACTCCTCGCACAGGGCGCTGAGGGCCATGCGGAGGTCACCTGGCGGCAGCACGTCGAACTCCTCGCGCAGGCGACCGCTCGAGCCCCCGTTGTCGGCCACCGTCACGACGGCCGTGATGTCATCACAGACGAGCTTGAGCGCGGCCAGGGACGCGGCCAGACCGTGGCCCCCGCCGAGGGCCACCACAGCGGGGCCGCTCACTCCTGCCCCAGGTCACGGTGGACGACGAAGGTGGCCACCTCATCGGTGCCGAGCGCCTGGGCAAGGGCCTCGGAGATGGCCACCGAGCGGTGCTTTCCGCCGGTGCAGCCGATGCCGATCGTGACGTATCGGCGTCCCTCGCGGACGTACCCGGCGGTGACCGGCCGCATGAGGTCGACCACCCGGTCGATGAACTCCGACGCGCCGTCCTGGCCCATGACGTACTCCGCGACCTGTTCGTCCTTCCCGCTGAAGGAGCGCAGCTCGGGGATCCAGAACGGGTTGGGCAGGAACCGCATGTCGAAGACGAAGTCCGCGTCGAGGGGAACGCCGTACTTGAAGCCGAAGGACATCACGGCGATCCGGAGCCGCGGGCCGCCGCCGTCCGCAAACACCGGGGCGACCTTCTTGGCGAGCTGGTGCACGTTGAGGCCGGACGTGTCGATGACGACGTCGGCGTCGGCCCGAAGGTCGCGCAGGAGCGCGCGCTCGCGGACGATGCCGTCGAGCAGGCGGCCGTCCGCCTGGAGGGGATGCGGACGGCGGACGCTCTCGAACCGGCGCACGAGGGCCTCGTCGGTGGCATCGAGGAAGACGAGGTTCGGGCGCCACCCCCGGGTGCGGAGCTCCTCGAGCGCCTCGCGCAGGTGCATGAAGCCGCGGGCCCGGACGTCGACGACGGCCGCGATCCGGGGTATCTCGTCGGTCGCCTGCCGGGCACTGGCGAGCTCGATCAGCGGGACCAGCAGGTGGGGAGGGAGGTTGTCGACGACGTACCACCCGGAGTCCTCGAGGACGTTCGCCGTCGTCGTGCGCCCGGCACCGCTCATGCCCGTCACGATGACGAGCTCGCTCGGGCGGTCTGGGACGGGGGCCGCCGGCTCAGCCACGAAGGTGCTCCTCACTGGTCATCGATGACCTCACCGGTCATCAGGTTGACTGCTGGGGCGGATGGGACGTTCTGTGACAACTGTGCCGCAATGGTGGCAGCCAGCGCAGGCCCGATGCCGGAAACGGCCTGCAACTCGTCGACGCTGGCGGCCCGAACCTTCTTCACGGACCCGAAGTGCCGCAGCAGCGCCTTGCGCTTGGCCTCACCGAGACCGGGGATCCCGTCTAGGGCCGAGGACGTCATGGCCTTGGAACGGCGCTGCCGGTGGAAGGTGATGGCGAACCGGTGCGCCTCGTCACGCACCCGCTGCAGCAGGTAGAGACCCTCGCTGGTGCGCGGGAGGATGACCGGGAAGTCCCGGCCCGGGACCCAGACCTCCTCGAGGCGCTTGGCGAGCCCCACGACGGCGACGTCATCGACGCCGAGATCGGCGAGGGCCGCGGCCGCGGCATTGACCTGCGGCAGCCCACCGTCGACGACGACGAGGTTGGGCGGGTAGGCAAACCTCTTCGGACGCCCGGTGTCGGGGTCGATCCGCTCCGGCGTGCCGTCCGGGTCCCGGTCGGGCCCGAGCTCGATGTCCGAGGCGGCGTCGCGCTCCTCGAGGTAGCGCTGGAAGCGCCTGGTCAGCACCTCGTTCATGGCCGCCGTGTCGTCGACCTGTGGGGTGCCGTCCTCGGCCCCTGCCCGTCCCCGCACGATGAAGCGACGGTACTCGGACTTGCGCGCCAGCCCGTCCTCGAAGACCACCATGGACGCCACGACCTGGGTGCCCTGGACGTGGCTGACGTCGAAGCACTCGATCCGCAGCGGAGCATCCCCGAGGTCGAGGGCCTGCTGCAGCTCCTGCAGCGCCTGGCTGCGGGCCGTGAGGTCTCCGGCGCGCGCGAGCTTGTGCCGGGCGAGGGACTGTTCGGCGTTGCGCTTCACCGTCTCCATCAGGGTGCGCTTGTCGCCCCGCTGCGGCACCCGGAGGTCGACCTGCGACCCCCGGAGCCCGGAGAGCCACTGCACGACCGCCTCGAGGTCGGGGGGCAGCACGGGGACCAGCACCTCGCGCGGCACACCCTCCCCGGACTCACCGCCGTAGACCTGCTGGAGCAGGTGCTCGACGATCTCCGGGACGGACTCGGCGTCCTTCTCCGCCACCCATCCGCGCTGTCCACGCACCCGGCCACCGCGGACGTGGAAGACCTGGACGGCTGCCTCGAGCTCGTCGTCGGCAAGGGCGAAGACATCGGCGTCGGTGCCGTCGCCGAGCACCACCGCGGACTTCTCGAGCGCCTTGTTCAGGGCACCTATGTCGTCGCGCAGCCGGGCGGCCTGCTCGAAGTCGAGGTTGGCCGAGGCCTCCCTCATGCGGCGCTCCAGCCGCTTGACGAACTTCGCGGTGTTCCCGGCCATGAAGTCGCAGAAGTCCTCGGCGATGGCCTGGTGCTCTTCCGGTGTCACCCTGCCGACGCAGGGGGCGGAGCACTTGTCGATGTAGCCGAGGAGGCACGGCCGGCCGACCTGGCCGGCCCTCTTGAACACCCCGGACGAGCAGGTGCGCATCGGGAAGACCCTCAGCAGGAGGTCCAGGGTCTCCCGGATGGCCCAGGCATGGGCGTAGGGGCCGAAGTAGCGGGTGCCCTTGCGCTTGGCGCCCCGCAGGACCTGGGCCCGGGGGAACTCCTCGCCGAGAGTGACCGCGAGGTACGGGTAGGACTTGTCGTCGCGGTACTTGACGTTGAACCGGGGGTCGAACTCCTTGATCCAGGAGTACTCGAGCTGGAGCGCCTCGACCTCGGTGCTGACGACGGTCCACTCGACGCTGGCCGCCGTCGTGACCATGGTCGCCGTGCGCGGGTGCAGAGCGGCGAGGTCCTGGAAGTACGAGGACAGCCGCGGGCGCAGGGACTTGGCCTTGCCGACGTAGACGACACGTCCGTCCCTGTCGCGGAACCGGTACACACCCGGGTCGAGCGGGATCTCGCCCGGCGCAGGGCGGTACGTCGACGGGTCAGCCACGCCTCCACTCTAGGAGGGGGTGCCGACGTGCCGTGACGGGGACGCCTCGGAGTCGAGAGGCCGCCGGCGAGGCCGTCAGGACAGGGTGATGCCCTCGCCGGTCACCGAGATCTGCTTGGCGGGAAGAGGCTTCGGCGCCGGACCCGCCTTCACCTCCCCGGTGGCGATGTCGTACTTGCTGCCGTGGCAGGGACAGTTGATGGTGCCGCCGGCCACCTCGTTCACCTGGCATCCCTGGTGCGTGCACACCGTGGAGAACGCCTTGAACTCGCCCTCGGTGGGCTGGGTGACGACGACCTTCTGGTCGGCGAAGATCTTCCCGCCGCCCACGGGGATGGTCGCCTTCGAGATGGCGTCCTTGATCGCGCTCGACGCGGCCGCGGTGGCGCTGGAGACGGCGTCACTGGCGATGTCCTCGGCTGCGCCGCAGGCCGCGACCCCGAGCGCACCCGCGCCGATCACACCGGCGGAGAGCACGCTCCGGCGGTCCCAGCAGCCACCGCACTCGGAGGCAGACACGTCCGGCTCGGCTGTCTTCGGGGTGGGGCTCTCGGCGCGCATCGGTGACCTCCCGCTCATCTCGACACGGCGGCACACCCGCCGTGTCCTTGAAAAAGCAACGTATGCCGTCCGCGACGGTTTTGCGAGAGCCCGCGCCTGTGCGGTTGCTCGGAGTTGCCTGAGAGGACCCGTCTAGGAGGAGATAACGACCTTGACACAGGCTTCGGCGAGTCCTGCCCAAACGGCCATCTTTCGGTCTACTGTGCGGGTGCTCGCAGAAACCGCGGGCGATCGAGCGCACCCGCTCGCAGGAATTGAACCAACAGGAGGAAACGTGCCTCAGCGTTCCGTGGTAACGGTCGGCACCTCGATGCTCGTCGCATCGCTCGCGCTGTCCGCGTGTGGCACCCGCGGCGAGGAAGGCGGCGGCGGCACCGGCGGCGGCAGCGACAAGAAGGTCGCCAAGATCGGTGTCATTGCACCTCTGTCGGGTGACCTGGCCGCCCTGGGCAAGGGCATCCAGCACTCGGTCGAGCTCGCCGTCAAGCAGGCCAACGAGAGCAACGCCATCGAGGGCTGGACCCTTGAGGTCGCCGCCAAGGATGACGAGGCCAAGCCCGACGTGGGCAAGAACGCCGCTACCGCCCTCGCCTCTGACAAGGAGGTCGTCGGCGTCGTGGGCACCCTGAACTCCAGCGTGGCCCAGAGCGTGCAGCCGGTCCTGGCCCAGGCCAAGATCGCCCAGATCTCCCCCGCCAACACCAACCCGAGCCTCACGCAGGGCGCCGACTTCGCGACCGCGCCCAAGCGGGTCTACCCCGGGTACTTCCGCACCTGCACCACCGACGCGGTGCAGGGTCCCTTCGCGGCCCGTTACCTCTTCGAGAAGGCCGGCATCAAGAAGCTGGCCACGGTCCACGACAAGAAGACCTACGGACAGGGCCTGGTCGAGGCCTTCAGCGCGGAGTACAAGAAGCTCGGCGGCCAGATCGTGGCGACTGAGACGATCAACCCTGACGACGACGACTACGGTCCCGTCATCTCGAAGATCAAGCCCAGCGGTCCCGCCGCTGTGTACTACGGCGGCGAGTACCCGCAGGCCGGTCCGTTCTCGCAGCAGATGAAGGCCGCCGGCCTGAACGTCCCGCTCATGGGTGGCGACGGCATCTACTCCGGTGAGTTCGTCAAACTGGCCGGCAAGACCGCTGAGGGCGACCTGGCCACGTCGGTCGGCGCGCCCGTCGAGGAGCTCGAGACCGCGAAGTCCTTCGTGGCCGACTACGAGAAGGCCGGCTTCGCCGACCCGTACGAGGCGTACGGCGCCTACTCCTACGACGCCGCGAAGGCGATCATCGAGGGCCTGAAGGTCTCCCTGAAGTCCGCTGACACCGCCGAGGCGGCCCGTCAGGCGACCATCGACGCCATCGGCAAGGTCTCCTTCGACGGCGCGACCGGCAAGGTCGCCTTCGACGAGTACGGCGACACCACCTCCCGCGTCCTGACCGTGTACGCGGTCAAGGCCGACAAGTGGGCCGCGGTCAACACCGAAGAGTTCAAGTAGGCCAGACAGCAGTATCCGAATAGCGGCGGGGGCGGGACGATGGTCTCGCCCCCGCGGCATACCCGGACCCGCTAAGTTCTCGTCTGCTCTGTCAGACGCGAGGAGGTTTTCGTGGACCAGTTCGCCCAGCAGCTCATCAATGGGCTGACCCTGGGTTCGCTCTATGCCCTGATCGCCGTCGGCTACACGGTCGTCTACGGCATCGTGCAGCTGATCAACTTCGCCCACGGCGAGGTCTTCATGATCGGGGCATTCGGAGCGCTCAGCACCTATCTGTTGCTCTTCGAGGGCCAGACCTCGGTCTGGATCCTGCCGTTCATGATCGTCGGCGCCATGATCGCCTCGGTCGGGACGGCGGTCCTCATGGAGAGAGTCGCCTACCGCCCGCTCCGCAACGCGCCGCGCCTGGCACCGCTCATCACCGCGATCGGCATCTCGGTGTTCCTGCAGGAGTTCGTCCGGCTCTTCTATGACAAGATCCCGGGCACCGACTTCCCGAGTGCCAAGCAGCGCATCCCGTTCCCCCAGATCGACGTGGTCACCGGTCCCGCCATCCAGGTCGGCGGCGTGACCATCGAGCGGGCCAGCTTCTTCACCATCGGCTCGCTCGCCGTCTGCGCCGCCCTGCTGTGGTACTTCATCAACCGCACCAAGATGGGCCGCGGGATGCAGGCGGTCTCCCAGGACAAGGACACCGCCCGGCTCATGGGCATCAACGTCGACCGGGTCATCGTGGTCGCCTTCGCGGTCGGTGCCGTTCTGGCAGCGATCGCCGGTGTCGCCCAGGGCTTCCAGAACAACAACATCAACTTCAAGATCGGCTTCCTCGCCGGCCTGAAGGCCTTCACCGCAGCGGTCCTCGGCGGCATCGGCAACATCGCGGGCGCCGTCGTCGGCGGCCTCGTGCTCGGTGTCACCGAGGCCATGGCAGTCCAGTTCATCCCGGGCCAGTTCGGTGGCAGCCCGTGGAAGGACGTCTGGGCCTTCGTTCTGCTCATTCTGGTGCTGGTCTTCCGGCCCCAGGGTCTCCTCGGTGCAAGGGTGGTGGACCGCGCATGATCCGCATTCCGAACATCCCCGACGACGTCCGGGCCCGGCACGCCGGCAAGGCATGGCCGGTGTCCATGGCCGGTGCAGCGCTGCTGATCATCGGCTCCTTCCTGTCGTGGTGCTATGACGACCGGGTCCTTGGCGACCTCTCGATCCGCGGCAACCCCGGCGGGCTCCAGATCCTCGCGATCATCCTGGGCGTCCTGACGGTCGTGTTCCTCCTGGTCGAGCGCGGTCCCCTGTACCGCCTGCGCGACTGGGCCGACGCCGCCCTGGCCGTCCGGGCCCTCGGCCTGTGGTCCCTGATCTACATGGTCTTGGTGCTCATCGCGATCACCATCGAGGCCGGCGGTCTCGTCAACGTCAACGAGGGCGGGTGGATCTCCACCCTCGGCGCGCTGCTCATCTTCGTCGGCTCACGCTTCCTCCCCCAGCGGGAGCTCAAGAACCTCGCCACGGCGCGCCTCAGCCCCTACGCGGAGATCGCGATCATCTCGCTGAGCATGGCCGCGATCCTGTTCGGCGCCGCATACGCCCTCAGCCGTGAGGACGCCTGGGAGTTCGTGCTGTTCCTCGTCTTCGCGACGGGCCTGGTCGTCGGTCTGGTGCGCAGCGGGTTCACCACCTTCTTCGGGCACATCGCCACCCGCAACAAGAAGGTGCTGACCCTGGCGGCCTTCGCGGTGGCGTTCTTCTTCCCGTTCACGCAGCAGGGTTCGGACGCCAACATGTCGATCGCGACCCAGGTGCTGATCTTCGCTGCCACCGCGATGGGCCTGAACATCGTCGTCGGCCTCGCGGGTCTGCTCGACCTCGGCTACATCGCCTTCCTCGGCGCCGGCGCGTACGTCGCCGCGATCCTCTCCGGTTCGGCGTTCGCCACAGTTGACCTGACGCCGCCGTTCTGGCTCGTGGTGATCATCGGAGCGGTGGTCTCGTCGTGCCTGGGCCTCATCATCGGCTCCCCGACCCTGCGGGTCTCCGGCGACTACCTGGCCATCGTGACCCTGGCGTTCGGCGAGATCTTCCGCCTGGCCATGTTCAACCTGGACGGCAACAACGGCCCGGACCTCACCAACGGCCCGAACGGCATTCCCGGAATCCCGGACCTGCAGATCGGCAACTTCAACTTCGGCGACACACACACGGTTCTCGGCGTGCCCCTGGGGCGCTTCTCGAACTACTACTTCCTGCTGCTGGTGCTGATCGGCTTCATCATCCTGGTCTTCTCCCGGCTCAACAACAGCCGCATCGGGCGCGGGTGGGTGGCCATCCGCGAGGACGAGCGGGCCGCCGAGGCCATGGGCGTCAACGTCTTCGGCCTCAAGCTGCTCGCCTTCGCCGGCGGTGCCTTCCTGGCCGGCATGGCGGGCACGGTCAAGGCCCACCAGGACGGCGCGGTCAGCCCGGACCAGTACATCTTCCTCGAGTCGGCGTTCCTGCTCGCCGCGATCGTCCTCGGCGGCATGGGCACGATCGCCGGCGTCCTGATCGGTGCGACGATCCTCAAGCTGCTGCCCGAGAAGCTGCGATTCTTCAACGAGTACCGGCTCCTGTTGTTCGGACTCACCCTCGTGCTGATGATGCGGTTCCGCCCGGAGGGCCTCGTGGCCAGCCAGCGTCGCGCACTGGAGTTCCACGAGGAAGATGAGGAACTGGCCGAACTCATCCAGAGCGAGCACCTGGAGGATGTGCGATGACCCTCACCAGCGAAGAGCGAACCACGCCGACGGAGAGCGACGGCCAGCCGCTGCTGGAGGCCCGCGGTGTGATCATGCGGTTCGGCGGCCTCGTGGCCGTCAACAACGTCGACCTCACGGTCAACCAGGGCGAGATCGTCGGGCTCATCGGGCCCAACGGCGCGGGCAAGACGACGTTCTTCAACTGCCTGACCGGCATGTACAAGCCCACTGAGGGCAGTGTGCGGCTGGCGGGAGCCGATC
>Ga0247820_10002103_pt1 | contig 11196 bp, 8 predicted proteins | sample 13C_Glucose_Day1_2_FD_192480 | JGI IMG/M metagenome (GOLD analysis project Ga0247820, IMG submission 192480) | Soil microbial communities from agricultural site in Penn Yan, New York, United States - 13C_Glucose_Day14 | ecosystem: Environmental > Terrestrial > Soil > Agricultural land | place...
TGCGGACGTGGTTGCCGGCGCAGCCACTTCCGCATTCATGGAACTGTCAGGCAGGGCCGGGGAAGGTTGCACGGATCGCCTCGCTGAGGGCCGCCTGGTCCACCGGCTCCCCGCGCGCGGCCCGGGCGCCGACGGCCAGCCCCAGGATGTAGGACCCGACCGGAGCCATCGGTCGGGCGAAGCCGTGCGCGATCTCCTTGGTCAGCCCGTGGATGCCGGTGACGTCGACCGCGGCGGGGTCGACGTCGAGCGCCACGCAGGCGTGGGCGATCCAGTCGTGCCAGTCCCGCTCGGCCGCCGCGAGGTCGGTCATGGTGTCCTCCTCGGATCGGTGGGGAGCCCTCGAGGTCCCACGACACGCTGAAGCCCCGGCGCTGTCGTCAGCGTGTCGCGGGACCTCGACGGGCTGGCGCGGTGCGCGGTCACTTCTTGCTCAGCTCGGGCTTGTCCCAGCCACGCTGGGGCGCCCGGTTGCCCGAACCACGGCCCGGGCGCTCGTCCTTGGAGCGATAGACGAGGTACGGACGCGTCAGGTAGCCGATCGGGGCCGAGAACACGTGCACCAGCCGGGTGAACGGCCACATCGCGAACAGCAGGAACGCCAGCAACGCGTGCAGCTGGAAACCCAGAGGGGCCTGCGCCATCAGCTCGGGCTTCGGCTGGAACAGGAAGATGCTGCGGAACCAGACGCTGACCCCCTCGCGGTAGTTGTACTCGCCACCGAACTGCAGCAGGCTCCCCGCGACCGTGTTCCACATGCCCAGCACGATGACGCTGCCGAGCACGGCATACATGACCTTGTCGTTGAGCGTCGTCGCGCGGAACACCGGCCCGGTGGTGCGCCGCCGGTAGACGAGGATCGCGAGCCCGACGACCGCCGCGATGCCCGCGGGGATGCCGCCGGCCAGCGCGATCACGTGGTACGCGTGCGGGCTGAGCCCCAGGGCGTTGGTCCACACCTGGGGGATGATCAAGCCGATGATGTGGCCCATCACGACCCCGAGCATCCCGAAGTGGAACAGCGGGCTGCCGATGCGCAGCAGCCTGTCCTCGTACAGCTGGCTGGAGCGAGTGGTCCAGCCGAACTTGTCGTAGCGGTAGCGCCAGACGTGCCCGACGACGAAGACCGCCAGGCAGACGTAGGGCACGATCACCCACAGGAAGACGGTCATCGGGGAGCTCCTACGGGAATCGTCGCGCCGAGCATCGCGGTGGTGTCGACAGGCTCGGGTCGGGGGTTGAGGCGGGGGTCGATGGCGTACGGCTCGAGCCCGACCTCCTCCTTCGGCGGGCCCTCGGCGACGAGTCGCATCAGGGCCGTCTGGTCGTCGCCGTCGAGCTCGGGCAGCGTCGAGCGCAGGGCCTGGATGGCCGGCAGCCACGGTGAGCCGCGCTGCGCGAGACCGGCCTTGAGCACCTCGACGCCGACCCGGTGCCGGATCAGCAGGTGCCAGGCCGTTGCCCAGTCCTGCACGGCTCCGAACTCGAGCACCACGCAGAGGTGGTCGGGCAGCTCGGCGTCGGAGTCGAACTCCACGCCGGCCTTGCGGTACGCCTGCTTGAACTCGACGAGGGCCACGCCACGACGGCGGGTGTCGCCCTGGGTGAAGTAGGTCAGGTGCAGCGAGCACTTGCGGGTGACGTCGAAGGTGTCGACGTACTCCTCCTGCAGCGCACCGAGGTCGGTTCTCCCGATGGTGTCGAGCATCTCGGTCAGCGGCTCGCGCTGGGCATCGGGGAGCTCGGCCACCACGCCGCGCAGCATCGGCACGCGTGAGACGAGCACCTCGTCGGGGTAGTCGAGCAGCAGCGAGACGACCTGCCAGGTGTCGGCCAGGGCCCGCTCACTGATGCCCGGCTGGGAGTCGCGGTGCCGGCGCCACTTCATCGCTCGGCCCCGTCGTCGGCCGCCGCGCCGGAGCCGGGGAAGATACCGTCCGGCATCCCGCGCCCGTCCCAGTTGAGCAGGTTGACCCGTCCGCGCAGCGGGTTGTCTGACGGCAGCGCCTCCATCGTGTCGGCGGACTGGGTCTGCTGCAGCACCCGGAAGTTCTCGACGGCGACCGGTGTCGGTGCGGCGCCGGAGCCCTCGCCGAAGATCTCCTGCCCGCCGCCGTACTCCGAGACCGCGCAGTCGGTGGCGAGCTCCTCGAGCGCGTGCGCCTGCTCGGCGTGCGCGGTGGGGATGACGTAGCGCTCGTCGTACTTGGCCAGGGCGAGCAGGCGGAACATCTCGTACATCGCCTCCCCCTCCATCCCGACCGCGGCCGGGATCTCGTCGCGGGGGTCGCGGCCGAGGTTGATGTCGCGCATGTAGGACCGCATCGCGGCGAGCTTCTTCAGCACCCCGTTCACGGGCGCCACGTCGCCGGCGGTGAAGAGGTTCGCGAGGTACTCGACCGGGATGCGCAGGGTGTCGATGGCCCCGAAGAGGTTGTCGACGTCCTCGGCGTCGTAACCGGTGTCCTTGATGACGTCGACGACCGGTGACAGCGGCGGGATGTACCAGACCATCGGCATCGTGCGGTACTCCGGGTGCAGGGGGAGCGCCACCTTGTAGTCCATGATCAGCTTCTTGACCGGGCTGCGCCGGGCCGCCTCGACCCAGTCACCGGGGATGCCGGCCGCCTCAGCCTGGCGGCGCACCTCGGGGTCCTCGGGGTCGAGGAAGACGCCCAGCTGCGACTCGTACAGGTCGGTGTCGTCGGGGGCCGATGCCGCCTCGAGCACCTTGTCGGCGTCGTAGAGCACCAGGCCGATGTACCGCAGCCGCCCCACACAGGTCTCCGAGCACACCGTCGGGATGCCGACCTCGATGCGCGGGTAGCAGAACGTGCACTTCTCGGCCTTGCCGGTCTTGTGGTTGAAGTAGACCTTCTTGTACGGGCAGCCGGTGATGCACATCCGCCAGCCGCGGCAGCGGTCCTGGTCGACGAGGACGATGCCGTCCTCTTCCCGCTTGTAGATCGCACCGCTCGGGCACGAGGCTGCACACGACGGGTTGAGGCAGTGCTCGCAGATCCGCGGCAGGTAGAACATGAAGGTCTGCTCGAACTCGAACTTCACCTTGTCCTCGATGCCACGGAGCATCACGTCGTTGGCCGCGTGCTCGCGCGAGCCGCCCAGGTCGTCGTCCCAGTTGGCGCTCCACGAGACGTTGATCGGCTTGCCCGAGATCAGCGAGTGCGGCCGCGCGACAGGGAAGTTCTTCTGCGCCGGCGCGTTCAGCAGCGTCTCGTAGTCGTAGGTCCACGGCTCGTAGTAGTCGTGGATCGAGGGCATCTTCGGGTTGCTGAAGATGGTGAGCAGCTTCTTGAACCGGCCTCCGGCGCGCAGCCGGAGCCGGCCGTTGTTCACCACCCAGCCGCCCTGCCACTCGTCCTGGTCCTCGTACCCGCGTGGGTACCCGAGGCCGGGCCGGGTCTCGACGTTGTTGAACCAGACGTACTCGGTGCCGGCCCGGTTGGTCCACGCCTGCTTGCAGGTGACCGAGCAGGTGTGGCAGCCGATGCACTTGTCGAGGTTCATGACCATCGCCATCTGGGCCATGACGCGCATCAGTACACGACCTTCGCGGCGCGCTTGCGGATCATCGTGACCTCGTCACGGTTGTTCCCCGTCGGCCCGATGTAGTTGAAGAAGTAGGCGAGCTGCGCGTAGCCGCCGATCATGTGGCTCGGTTTCATCATGATCCTGGTGAGCGAGTTGTGGATGCCGCCGCGTCTGCCGTTGGTCTCGGTGAGCGGCACGTCGATGAGCCTGTCCTGGGCGTGGTGCATGTAGACGGTGCCCTCCGGCATCCGGTGCGAGACGATCGCGCGCGCCGCGACCACGCCGTTGCGGTTGACCGCCTCGATCCAGTCGTTGTCCTTGACCCCGATCTTCTCGGCGTCGAGGTCCGACATCCAGATCGTCTGACCGCCGCGGGAGAGGCTGAGCATGAAGAGGTTGTCCTGGTACTCGCTGTGGATCGACCACTTGTTGTGCGGCGTGAGGTAGCGCACCGAGACCCCGAGGGCGTTCTGCTCACCGAGCGCGGTCTCGCCGAACAGCTCGGTCATGTTCAGCGGTGGCCGGTAGACCGGCAGCGCCTCCCCCATCCCGAGGATCCAGTCGTGGTCGAGGTAGAACTGCTGGCGCCCGGTGAGGGTGTGGAAGGGCTTGAGCCGCTCGATGTTGATCGTGAACGGCGCGTAGCGGCGCCCGCCCGACTCCGAGCCCGACCACTCGGGAGAGGTGATGACGGGCACCGGCGCGACCTGGGTGTCGGCGAAGGTGATCTGCTTTCCCTCGTGCTCGGCCGAGAGGTCGGCCAGCGCGGTGCCGGTGCGCTTCTCCACGTTCTTGAACCCGTGGGTGGCGAGGTGCCCGTTCGTGGTGCCGGACAGGTGCAGGATCGCGTCGGCGACATGGATGTCGGTCTCCAGCCGCGGCTGCCCGGCGCCGGCTCCGTGGTGCGCCGTGCCGTTGCGGTGGCGCAGGATCTCGATCTCGCGGTTGACCTGGTAGGGCACACCCTTGGTCAGCATGCCCACCGACTCCATGAGCGGGCCGATCGACGTCATCTTGTCGTAGACCTGGGTGAAGTCGCGCTCGACGACGGCGAGCACCGGCAGGGTCTTGCCCGGCACCGGCTCGCACTCGCCCTTGCGCCAGTCCTTGACCACACCGTGCACGGTGGCCATGGCCTCGGGAGTGTCGTGCCACAGCGGCTTCGCGACGACGTCGCGACGGGTGCCGAGGTGGTCGACGGCGAGCTCGGAGAACTTCTTCGCGATCGCCTTCCAGGCCTCCCAGTCGGTCTTGGACTGCCACGGCGGGGAGATGGCGGGGTTGAACGAGTGCACGAACGGGTGCATGTCGGTGGTGTTGATGTCGTGCTTCTCGTACCAGGTGGCCGCCGGCAGCACGACGTCGGAGAACAGCGTCGAGCTGGTCATCCGGAAGTCGATGGTCATGAGCAGGTCGAGCTTGCCCTCCGGGACGTCCTCGGGCCACGCGATGCCCCCGGGCCGCTTGTCCGGCGGAGCCTGCTCGGCAGTGACGGCGTTGTCAGTGCCGAGCAGGTGCTTGAGGAAGTACTCGTTGCCCTTCGCGCTCGAGCCGAGCAGGTTGGCCCGCCACAGGCTGAGGATGCGCGGGTGGTTCTCCTCGGCCTCGGGGTCCTCGACGGCGAAGGCCAGGTCGCCGGACTTGAGCTGGTCGACCACGTAGTTCGCGGGGGTCATCTGGGCGGCGTCGGCCTCGTCGACCAGGTCGAGGCTGCTGCGGTTGAACGTCGGGTAGCTGGGGGTCCAGCCCAGCCGCACCGACTGGGCGAGCAGGTCCATGACGCCCTTGCCCGCGAAGACCCCCGTGCCGGCATCGACGTCGTCGGCCGTGAACGTGTCGTACCGGTACTGGCTGGTGTTGACGTACCAGTACGCGGTCTGGTTCATGTGCCGCGGCGGGCGCTGCCAGTCCAGGGCGAAGGCCATGTGCTGGAAGCCCATGATCGGGCGCACCTTCTCCTGGCCGACGTAGTGCGCCCAGCCGCCACCGTTTCGACCCTGGCAGCCGGTGATCGTGGTGAGCACGAGCATCGCGCGGTAGATCTGGTCGGAGTGGAACCAGTGGTTGGTGCCGGCGCCCATGAGGATCATCCCGCGGCCGGTGGTGTCGATCGCGTTCTGCGCCCACTCACGGGCCAGCCGCACGACCTGCTCGGCCGGCACCGACGTGATCTCCTCCTGCCAGGCCGGCGTGGCCGGCGTCGACGGGTCGTCGTAGTCGACCGGCCAGGTGCCCGGCATCCCGGGGCGGTTCACGCCGTACTGCGCGAGCATCAGGTCGAGCACGGTGGTGACGAGGCGTCCGCCGATGCGACGCACCGGGACGCCGCGCGACACGTGCGCGACCTTGCCGTCGTAGGAGTCGAAGCGCGGCAACACGATTCGCGCCGTCTCGGTGGCGGTGCCGTGCAGGGTGAGCACCGGCTCGATCTCGCCGAGGTCGAGGTTCCACTTGCCCCAGCCCTCCTCGCCGTAGCGGAAGCCGATCGAGCCCTGCGGGATGGCGATCTCGCCGGTGCGCGCGTCGAGCAGCGCCGGCTTCCACATCGCGTTCTCGGAGGTCGCCTCCGGGATGTCGAGGTCACCGGCCACGAGGTACTTGCCCGGCCGGTAGGCGGGACCGTCTGCGGCGGCGTCCGACCCGGCATCCGTGGTGTCGGGCTCGAGCGCGACGAGGAAGGGCAGGTCGGTGTACTTCTGGTTGTAGTCGGTGAAGAAGTCGACCTGCTGGTCGACGAAGAACTCCTTGAGGATGACGTGTCCCATCGCCATCGCGAGGGCGCCGTCGGTGCCGGGCGCGGAGGCGACCCACTCGTCGGCGAACTTGACGTTCTCGGCGTAGTCGGGTGAGACCGCGACGACCTTCTGTCCGCGGTAGCGGGCCTCGGTCATCCAGTGTGCGTCGGGCGTGCGCGTCATCGGCACGTTCGAGCCCCACATGATGAGGTAGCCGGCGTCCCACCAGTCGCCGGACTCGGGCACGTCGGTCTGGTCGCCGAACATCTGGGGCGAGGCGTTGGGCAGGTCGGCGTACCAGTCGTAGAACGACAGCATCGGCGCGCCGATGAGCTCGAGGAAGCGGGCCCCGGAGGCGTAGGAGACGGGCGACATCGCGGGGATCGGGGAGAAGCCCGCGATCCGGTCGGGTCCCCAGCGCTTGACCGTGTAGACGTGGGCGGCCGCGATGATCTCGACGACCTCCTCCCACGTGGAGCGGACCAGGCCCCCCTTGCCGCGGGCCGACTTGTAGCGCTTGGCCTTCTCGGGGTCCTGCACGACCGACGCCCAGGCGACGACAGGGTCGCCACCGACGGCGCGCTTGGCCTCGCGGTACATCTCGAGCAGGACACCGCGCACGTACGGGTAGCGAACTCGGGTGGGCGAGTAGGTGTACCAGCTGAACGCCGCACCGCGCGGGCAACCCCGCGGCTCGTACTCCGGGCGGTCGGCGCCGGTCGACGGGTAGTCGGTCTGCTGCGCCTCCCAGGTGATGATGCCGTCCTTGACGTACACCTTCCACGAGCACGACCCGGTGCAGTTGACGCCGTGCGTGCTGCGCACCACCTTGTCGTGCGACCAGCGGTCGCGGTAGAACGCGTCGCCGGATCGCCCACCGGTGGCATGGATCGAGCGCTTGTCGTCGGACACCTCCGAGCGGGTGAAGAAACGGCGGGTTCCGACCAGTGCGTCGGTCAACGGTCCGTCCAGGCCTGCGGGGCTCATTCGGGCTCCTTCGATGTGCTGCTGCGGAAGGGCGTGGTCGTGCTGACGTGCGCGAGACACGTCGTGGGGGTGACGAACGGCTCGAGGCTCACCCGCGTGGCGGTCTCGCCCAACTGTGACAGCGAACCGGCGATGAGGCCACGGTGGATCCCGCACACCACCGCGGGGTTGGCACGGGCCAGCTCGAGGAAGGGGCAGTGGGCCAGGGTGACCTCGGCGGACCGGCCACCCTCGGACGTGCTGAGCTCGGGGGTGTAGCCCCACTCCTGGAGCACGTCGATCATCTGGGCGAGCTTGCCGAGCCACCGGCCGGGGGTGTCGGCGGGCCCCGACTCGGGTTGGACGGGCACGTGCTCCAGAGCCCAGCGCCGCCCTGCCTCGGCCGGGGTGATCGTGCGTCCCGACGCACCGTCGCCGAGGGTCTGCGCGAGCAGGCCGCTGAGCAGCCTGAGCGAGCCGATCTCGGTGCGGTCGTCGACGTCGTCGAGGGACCCCGGGGCGAGCGCGTAGACCTTGCGGGGGCGGCCCGCGCCCCCTTCGCGGCGCACTGCGGACTCGACGAGGCCGGCGGCGACCAGCTGGTCGAGATGGAAACGCACCGTCGTGACGTGCAGGCCGACCTGGGCGCCGAGCTCCGCGGCGGTGAACCCCGGAGTCGTCGCACCGGTGTCGGCGTTCGCGAGCGCGTCGACCAGCCGGCGGCGCACGGGGGACGCGAGCAGCGCTGCGGCGTTGTGCGACGCGTCGGTGGTCATGGTCCCTCCTCGAGAGATTGGAGGATTCTGTTCCTCTCCATCGACAGACACCGTAGCAGCCCTCGTCAGGGGCGCGACAGGCCGGCCATATTCGCTTGACCACACCGGTATTCGCACCTACTACCCATCGTCGTATGACGTAAGGCACACCTTGGTGGTGCCGCCGCTCCGGCGGGTGTACGTTCCCGGAGGCAGGCTTTTAGAGGACGTTGTTCATGCAAATGGAGGACCCGATGACCCAGCAGGTGACCGAGCGGCTGCCCGAGCCGGTGAACACCCCCGAGGCCCCGGCATCCGGCGCCCCGCAGGGGCACGTCTCCGGTGGGGCCAAGCGGGTCCTCACGATGTCGACGATCGCCTTCACCCTGATGTTCGCGGTCTGGCTGATGTTCGGCATCCTGGGCGTGCCGATCCAGAAGGAGCTCGGGCTCACCGACCCGCAGCTGGCCTGGATCAGCGCCGTCGCGGTGCTCAACGGTTCGCTGTGGCGCCTGCCGGCCGGCATGCTCACCGACCGGGTCGGTGGCCGGGTGGTCACCATTGCGATGCTGCTGCTCACCGCCATCCCGTGCTTCTTCATCACCCAGGCGACGAGCTACCTGCCACTGCTCGGGCTCGCCTTCCTCGTCGGGTTCGCCGGCAACCTGTTCAGCGTCGGCATCTCGTGGAACGCCGCCTGGTTCCCCAAGGACCGCCAGGGCTTCGCGCTCGGCGTCTTCGGCGCCGGCAACATCGGCGCCTCGGTGACCAAGCTGCTCATCGTGCTGCTGCCGACGATCATCGCGGGCACGGCCGGCGCCACCTACCTCGGCATCTTCCCCGGCGGCTGGCGGATCTTCCCGGCCTTCTACACGGTGGCCCTCGTCGTCGTCGCGGCGCTCACCTTCGTCGTCGTGCCGCGGCACGACCGCCGCGCCGGCGCCGGCAAGCCGGTGCGAGAGATGCTCACCCCGCTGCGGCACGTGCGGGTGTGGCGGTTCAGCCTCTACTACGCCGCAGTGTTCGGGGCCTACGTCGCGCTCGCCGCCTGGCTGCCGAAGTACTACGTCGACAACTTCGACATCCCGCTGGCCGAGGCGGCGCTGCTCAGCGCGACCTTCATCTTCCCGGCATCCCTGCTGCGCCCGGTCGGCGGCTGGTTCTCCGACCGCTGGGGCGCCCGCCGGGTCATGTACTGGACCTTCGCCGTGATGGCCGTGACCACCGGCATCCTGATGATGCCCAACGGCCACCTGGTCATCGCCCACGCCGACGGCTCGCAGACCGACCACCTCGGCTACGCCCTGGGACTGGTGCCGTTCGCCATCCTGATCTTCGTGCTCGGGTGCGCGATGGGCGTCGGCAAGGCCGCCGTCTACAAGCACATCCCCGAGTACTTCCCCGACAACGTCGGCTCGGTCGGCGGTCTGGTCGGCATGTTCGGCGGCCTCGGGGGCTTCGTCCTCCCGCTGCTGTTCGCCTACACCAAGGTGTGGTCCGGCTTCCCGACCTCCACCTTCTTCGTCCTCTTCCTGCTCACGACGACCTGCTTCGTCTGGATGCACCTGACCGTGGTGCGGATGCTGCACCAGGAGTCCCCCGAGCTCGCCCGCCACCTCGAGACCACGGCCGCTGTCGCGGCAACCCGCTGACCACTCGGCCACCCGGCCCCTGAAGGAGAGAACACATGACCACATCGCAGGCCGGTCCCCGCCAGGGGGAGTGGCTGGAGTCCTGGGACCCCGAGAACGAGAAGACCTGGGACCAGTCGCTCGCGTGGCGCACCCTGTGGATCACCACGTTCTGCCTGACCCTCGCGTTCGTCGCGTGGTTCCTGCCGAGCGCCATCATCCCCAAGCTCAACGCCCTCGGGTACGACTTCACGAAGAACCAGCTGTACTGGATGGCGGCCATGCCGGGCCTCGCGGCCGGCCTGTTCCGCCTCGTGTGGATGACCCTGCCGCCGATCATGGGCACCCGGAAGATGGTCTCGCTGACCACACTGCTGCTCATCGCGTCGACCCTCGGCTGGGGCGTGCGCGTGCAGTCGCCGAGCGCCCCCTACTGGGAGCTCATGGTGCTCGCCTTCCTCGCCGGCATCGGTGGTGGTGCGTTCTCCGGCTTCATGCCGAGCACGTCCTACTTCTTCCCCAAGCGCAAGCAGGGCACCGCCCTGGGCCTGCAGGCCGGTCTGGGCAACTTCGGTGTCTCCTTCGTCCAGCTGCTCACGCCGTACTTCATCGCGATGTCGGCGCTGGCGATCTTCGGCGGCAGCCAGCAGATGACCGTGTCGGGCAAGCCCCCCGCGACCGTCTGGTACCAGAACGCCGCCTTCGTCTGGATCCCGCTCATGGTGGTCGGCGCCGTCCTGGCCTGGACCATGCTGAAGTCGGTGCCGGTCAAGGCGAACATCCGCCAGCAGTTCGACATCTTCCGCAACCAGGACACCTGGTGGATGACGATCCTCTACATCATGACCTTCGGCACGTTCTCCGGCCTCGCCGCGCAGTTCGGCCTGCTCATGGCCAACCTCTACGGCAGTGGGAACACCGACATCGTCCAGGGGTCCGGTGCCTCCGCCACGGTCCTCGTCGCCGGCTACGCCGTTCCGGATGCCGTGAAGTACGTCTTCCTCGGCCCACTCATCGGGGCCGCCGCGCGGGTCGTGTTCGCCCCACTCACCGACCGCACCGGTGGTGCCGTCTGGACCCTCGTCTCCGGCCTCGGCCTGATCGGTTCGATCGCCTACACGATCCCGGCACTCACCCCGGACACCAGCTCCGCGGCCGCGCTCGACGCCGGCTTCGACCAGTTCCTCTACGGGATGCTCGCGATCTTCCTCTTCGCCGGTATCGGCAACGCCTCGACCTTCAAGCAGATGCCGATGATCTTCGAACGCCGCCAGGCCGGAGGCGTCATCGGGTGGACGGCGGCCATCGCGGCGTTCGGACCGTTCTTCTTCGGCGTCGGTGTGACGACCCTGGGCCCGGTGGCCTTCTACTCGATCGGCATCGCCTGGGCCGTCATGTGCGTCGGCATCACCTGGTGGCGCTACGCCCGACCGGGCGCCCCCAAGCCCGGCTGACCCACGCCTCGGCATCGAGTTGGGTGCTCAGGTGGCTGCCCCGGCAACCACCTGAGCACCCAACTCGGTCAGGTGGGAGTCTGGAGGTCGTCGACGTCGACAC
>Ga0247820_10002104_pt1 | contig 11195 bp, 10 predicted proteins | sample 13C_Glucose_Day1_2_FD_192480 | JGI IMG/M metagenome (GOLD analysis project Ga0247820, IMG submission 192480) | Soil microbial communities from agricultural site in Penn Yan, New York, United States - 13C_Glucose_Day14 | ecosystem: Environmental > Terrestrial > Soil > Agricultural land | place...
CGCCTGGGGCCTGGGCTGGGAGGTCTGGCTCAACGGCATGGAGGTGACGCAGTTCACCTACTTCCAGCAGGTCGGCGGCATCGACTGCAAGCCGATCACCGGCGAGATCACCTACGGGCTGGAGCGCTTGGCCATGTACCTGCAGGGCGTGGACAACGTCTACGACCTGAAGTGGACCGAGGGCCTCAGCTACGGCGACGTCTACAAGCAGAACGAGGTCGAGCAGTCGACCTACAACTTCGAGCACAGCGACGCCGAATTCCTGTTCACCGCCTTCGGCGCGCACGAGAAGCAGGCCAAGTATTTGATGGAACAGCAACTGGCGCTGCCGGCCTACGAGCAGGTGCTCAAGGCCGCGCACACCTTCAACCTGCTGGACGCGCGGGGGGCCATCAGCGTCACCGAACGCGCCGCCTACATCGGCCGCATCCGCAACCTGGCGCGCGCCGTGGCGCAGGCCTACCTGCTCAGCCGCCAGCGGCTGGGCTTCCCGATGGCGCCCAAGGCCTGGGCCGACGCGGCCACCGCCAAGATGGTGGCCGACAAGCTGGTGGAGGCCGCGTGATGACGACTTCCAACCTGCTGGTCGAACTGCACGTCGAGGAACTGCCGCCCAAGTCGCTCAAGAAGCTGGGCGAATCCTTCGGCGGCGCGCTGCTGGAACAGCTGAAGGCGCAAGGCCTGGCCGGCCCCGATTCAGTGCTGACACCCTACGCTTCGCCGCGGCGGCTGGCGGCGCACGTGACGGCCGTGGCCGATCGTGCCGCCGACAAGGCCGTATCGCAGAAGCTGATGCCCGCCAGCGTGGGCCTGGATGCGCAGGGCCAGGCCACGCCGGCACTGCTCAAGAAGCTGCAGGCGCTCGGCGCCGACGCCTCCGCGGTCGCTTCGCTCAAGCGCGCGCCCGACGGCAAGAACGAGGCGCTGTTCTACGAGAGCACGATGCCCGGCGCCACGCTCGCGGAAGGCCTGCAGAGGGCGCTGGCCGAAGCCATCGCGCGCCTGCCCATCCCCAAGGTGATGACCTACCAGCTGGCCGACGGCTGGAGCGACGTGAAGTTCGTGCGGCCCGCGCATTCGCTGGTCGCGCTGCATGGCGGCGCCGTCGTGCCGGTCGAGGCGCTGGGCCTGAAGGCCGGCCGCACCACGCACGGCCATCGCTTCGAAGCGGCCAAGCCGCAGGTCGAGATCCCCGACGCCGACCACTACGCCCAGGTGCTGCAGGAGCAGGGCGCGGTGATCGCCAGCTTCGAGGGGCGCCGCGCCGAGATCGCGCGCCAGCTCGCCACCGCGGCGAAGCAGGGTGGCGAGGGCGCCCGCGCCATCGACGACGAGGCGCTGCTCGACGAAGTCACCGCGCTGGTCGAGCGCCCCAACGTGCTGGTCTGCCAGTTCGAGCGCGAGTTCCTCGAAGTGCCGCAGGAATGCCTCATCCTCACGATGAAGGCCAACCAGAAATACTTCCCGCTGCTGGATGCGCAGGGCCGCCTCACGCACCGCTTCCTGGTGGTGAGCAACATCTCGCCGCAGGACCCCTCGGCAGTGATCGGCGGCAACGAGCGCGTGGTGCGGCCGCGCCTGGCCGATGCCAAGTTCTTCTTCGACCAGGACCGCAAGAAGCCGCTGGAGTCGCGCGTGGCCGGCCTGGCCAAGGTGGTCTATCACAACAAGCTGGGCACGCAGGGCGAGCGTGTGGAGCGCGTGCGCACCATCGCGCGCCACATCGGCGCGCAGCTGGGCGGCGATTCGCTGGCCCAGGCCGCCGACACTGCCGCCCGACTGGCCAAGGCGGACCTGCTGACCGACATGGTGGGCGAGTTCCCCGAGCTGCAGGGCATCATGGGCCGCTACTACGCCCAGCACGACGGCCTGCCGGCGCCGGTGGCCGACGCCATCGAGGACCACTACAAGCCGCGCTTCGCCGGCGACGAGCTGCCGCGCGGCGAAGTCGGCGTGGCGGTGGCGCTGGCCGACAAGATCGAGACGCTGGTCGGCCTGTTCGGCATCGGCCAGCTGCCCTCGGGCGACAAGGACCCGTTCGCGCTGCGCCGCCATGCCCTGGGCGTGGTGCGCATGCTGATCGAGCGTGGCCTGCCGCTGGATCTGCCGGCGCTGGTCGACGTGGCGTCCGCCAGCTTCGGGCCGCTGCTGCCCAAGGCCAGGGAAAGCAACGAGCAGGTGCTGCAGTTCATCTACGAACGCATCGCCGGCTACCTGCGCGACCAGGGCCATGCGGCCAGCGAGGTCGAGGCGGTCATCGCCGTGCGGCCGCCGTGGAAGGAGATCAAGCCGCGCCTCGAAGCCGTGCGCGCCTTCGCCGCGCTGCCCGAGGCGCCGGCGCTGGCCGCCGCCAACAAGCGCATCGGCAACATCCTGAAGAAGGCCGACGGCACGGTGGACGCGCACGTCAGCGAGAAGCTGCTGAAGGAAGACGCCGAGAAGGCCCTGTACGCCGCCACGCGCGAGCTCGCGCCCGCGGCAAAGGCGAAATTCGAGGCCGGCGACTACACCGGATCGCTGCAGACCCTGGCTGCCCTGCGCGCGCCGGTGGACGCGTTCTTCGACGGCGTGATGGTCAATGCCGAAGAGGCCGACCTGCGCCTGAACCGGCTGGGCCTGCTGGCCACGCTGCATGGCGCGATGAACCGCGTCGCCGATCTCTCCAGGCTGGCCGCATGAAGCTCGTCATCCTCGATCGCGACGGCACCATCAACGCCGACAGCGACGACTTCATCAAGTCGCCGCAGGAGTGGGAGCCGCTGCCCGGCGCGCTGGAGGCGATCGCTCGTCTCAACCACGCCGGCTGGCACGTGGCCATCGCGTCCAACCAGTCGGGCCTGGGCCGCGGCCTCTTCGACGTGGCTTCGCTCAACGCCATGCACACCAAGATGCACAAGCTGCTGGCTGCGCACGGCGGCCGGGTGGACGCCATCTTCTACTGCCCGCACACGCCGGAGGACGGCTGCAGTTGCCGCAAGCCGCTGCCGGGGCTGTTCGAGCAGATCGCCGATCGCTTCGGCGTGGAGCTCAAGGGAACGCCGGTGGTCGGCGACGGCCTGCGCGACCTGCAGGCGGGCGCCGCGGCGGGCTGCGAGCCGCACCTGGTGCTGACGGGCAAGGGCGCGGAGTTCGCCGATCGCCCGCTGCCCGAGACCTTTCCGGCCGGCACTCGCGTGCATCGCGACCTGGCCGCCTTCGCCGACTACCTGGTGACGCGGCCTGCGCCTCGTCCGCAGCCGTAACGTGCTGGCGTTCCTTCGTTCCGCCATCCACGCGCTGTGGATGCTGGTGACCGTGATCCCCTGGGGGATCATCATGGTGGTCGCCTCGATCTGGCGACGCGGCATCCCCATGTACTGGATGGCCGTCACCTGGCTCACCTGGGCCATCAAGGGCGTGCGGCTGATCTGCGGCGTGCAGTGGCGCGTCACGGGCATGGAGAACCTGCCCGTGGGCACCACCGCGCCGGCCATCCTGCTGGTCAAGCACCAGTCCACGATGGAAACCTTCCTGATGCCGGTGCTGATGCCGCACCCGCTGGCCTACGTCTTCAAGCGCGAACTGCTGTACGTGCCGTTCTTCGGCTGGGCGATGGCCCGGCTGGACATGATCCACATCGACCGGAGCCAGCGCGCCCAGGCCTTCAACAAGGTGGTCGAGCAGGGCAAGCGCCTGCTGGCGCAGGGCATCTGGATCATCATGTTCCCCGAGGGCACGCGCATCCCGCGCGGCCAGAAGGGCACCTACAAGTCGGGTGGCACGCGCCTGGCCGTGGAGACCGGCGCGCCGGTGATCCCGGTGGCCGTGAGTTCGGCCAAGTGCTGGCCGCGCAAGTCGTTCATCAAGCACCCCGGCGTGGTCGACGTCTCGATCGGCAAGCCGATCCCGAGCGAGGGCCGGCGGCCCGACGAATTGATGCGCGAGGTGGAAGCCTGGATCGAGGGCGAGATGCGTCGCCTGGATCCCGAGGCGTACAAGTAACAGTCGTTCGGCAGCCCGGCCGCGAGGCAGGCGCTGCCTATACTTGCCGCCGTGCTGAAGCTCATCCAGCTCACGCTCGACCTGTTCGATCCCGCGCCGCCCACGGCGGCTCCCGCACCCGCCCAGACGCCTCCCGCGCCTGAACCGCAGCCGCCCGTGGCGGCCGCGCCGGCGGAACCGCTGGATTCGGTGCTGGCGCCCGCCACCTTCCACCATCCGCGCGCGAACCGGCAGGCGACCCTGGGCCACACCTTCGTCGCCTACGAACTGCGCCGCATCAAGCGGCGCAACATCGGCTTCATGGTCAGCTCCGAAGGGCTGACCGTGAGCGCGCCGCGCTGGGTGCCGCTGCCCGAGGTCGATTCAGCGGTGCAGAGCAAGTCGGCCTGGATCCTCTCCAAGCTCGAAGCCGCCCGCGAGCGCCGGGAACGCATCGAGGCCGCGCGCATCGAATGGCGCGAAGGCGCGGCGTTCCCCTTCCTCGGCGAAGAGGTGATCGTGGTGCTGGACCCGCGTCGCGGTGGCGCCGCCGAACTGAACACCGCCGGCGAGGCGCTGCCCGGCGTGCCGCGCCTGACGCTGCATGTGGGCCTGCCGCACCACGCCACCAGCGAGCAGATCCGCGACGCCGTGCAGGCCTGGCTGATGCGCCAGGCCAAGCGCCTGTTCACCGAGCGGCTGGACCACTTCGCGCCGCTGCTGTCGGTGCAGTGGAAGAAGCTCGCGCTCAGCAACGCCGGCACGCGCTGGGGCACGGCGCATTCGGACGGCACCATCCGCCTGAACTGGCGGCTGATCCACTTCCGGATGCCGGTCATCGACTACGTGGTGGCGCACGAGCTGTCGCACCTGCGCGTGATGGACCACAGCCCGCGCTTCTGGGACACGGTGGCGACTGTCGTGCCCGACTACGCCGACCTGCGCGGCCAGCTGCGCGACGAGGCGCTGCCGCCCTGGTGAGTCCGCGCGCTGGCGCTCAGCCCGCGAGCGCGAAGCGCCAGACGCCTTCCTGATCCTTCTCGCGCCGCAGCTGGCCCGCGTGCCACAGCGCGTGCAGGTGCGCCACCGCCTCGCCCATCGCGAACGTGGTCTGGTGCAAATCGAGCTTGCGCTTGAACAGCACCGGCAGCATGTCCGCCGCCGACGACGGCCGCTTTCCGCAGGCCACCAGCACGTCGGCCAGGCGCTCGCGATGGTGGTCGTGCAGCTGCTGGATCCGCTCGTGCAGCCCGGTGAAGGGCTTGCCGTGCGAGGGCAGCACCAGCGTGTCGGCCGGCAGCCGGCGGAACTTGTCGATCGAGGCGAGGAACTGGCGCAGCGGGTCCGACTCGGGTTCGATGTCGAACACGCTGATGTTGGTGGAGATGCGCGGCAGCACCATGTCGCCGCTGATCAGCAGCTTGAGCTCGGCGCAGAACAGCGAGATGTGTTCCGGCGCGTGGCCGTGGCCGCTGATGCATTCCCACTCGCGGCCGCCGATGCGGACCACGTCGCCGTCCTGCAGGCGGCGAAAGCTCGGCGGCACCGCGGGCACCAGCGTCGGGAAGTAGCTGGCGCGTGCGCGGATCTTCTCCATCGACTCCGGATCGGCCAGCCCGTGCGAAGCGAAGAAGCGCGCCGCCGATTCACCGCCGAAGCCGGTGGTGGTCTGCGATGCGACGCGCGCCGCGTTGTAGTCGGTCGCGCTGATCCAGAGGCGGCAGGTGTGTTCCGCCGTCGACCAGCGCTCGCACAGCCAGTGGGCCAGCCCGATGTGGTCCGGATGCATGTGGGTGACGATCACGCGCAGGATCGGCAGCCCCTCCAGCGAGGAGGCGAACACCTGCTCCCACTGCGCCTTGGCCTCGTCGCGCGTGACGCAGCAGTCCACCACCGACCAGCCCTGGCGGCCGTCGAGCTCATCGCGCAGCAGCCACAGGTTGATGTGGTCCAGCGCGAACGGCAGGTCCATCCGCACCCAGCGAACGCCCGGGGCGAGCTCCAGCGCGGTGCCGGGCGTGGGCAGCGTGTCGCCCAGCGGGTAGTTCAACTGTGCTTCCTGGGGGTTCATGCGAAGGGAGTGGTGCGGTGAATTGACGTTGACGTAAACGTCAGATGTAATCCGCCCATTCTAGGCAAGGGCGCACCGCGGCGCCCGCGACGCGCCCGAAACACACATGGCCACCACCTACACGATCAGCGACCTGGCGCGCGAATTCGATCTCACCACGCGCGCGATGCGCTTCTACGAGGACATGGGGCTGCTGCAGCCCGAGCGGTCCGGCCCCGGCGGCCGCAACCGCGTCTACAGCGCGCGCGACCGCACGCGGCTCAAGCTCACGCTGCGCGCCAAGCGGCTGGGGCTGTCGCTGTCGGAGGCCAGGGAGATCATCGACATGTACGACAGCCCGCGGGACACCGGCCCGCAGCTGAAGAAGTTCCTGGCGATCCTGGCGCAGCACCGCAAGCAGCTGGAAGAGCAGATGGCCGACCTGCAGTCCAACCTGGACGAGGTGAAGGTCCACGAGCGCGAGGCCAAGTCCCTGCTGTCGCGCCTGGAAAAGGAAACCAAGGAGCCCAGCCGCGCACGGCAGGCATAATTGACGTTTACGTAAACGTCAATTGCGACCATGCCCGCCGACTTCCAGCCTGCCGACCCCGAGTTCGAGGCGCGAGTGCGCGCCAGCTTCGCCCGACAGACCGCGATGGCCACCATCGGCGCTTCCTTGGTCCGGGCCAGTCCGGGCGAGGTGGTGATCGAGCTGCCGTACGCCGCGCACCTGACCCAGCAGCACGGATTCCTGCACGGCGGCATCGTCGGCGCGGCGCTCGACTCGGCCTGCGGCTACGCCGGCTCCACTCTGATGCCCGCCGAAGTCGGCGTCCTGTCCATCGAGTACAAGATCAATTTCGTCGCGCCTGCCAAGGGCCAGACCTTCCGCATGGTCGGCACCGTGGTCAAGCCAGGCCGCACCATCACCGTCGTCGAAGGCCGCGCCTTCGCCATCGACGAAGGGCGCGAGAAGCTCGTCGCCACGATGAGCACCACGCTCATGGCCGTCACCGGCCGCGACGACGTCAAACACTGAAGGAGACTTCCATGAACCTGCCGGGCCTGAACTTCCAGCTGGGCGAAGACATCGACGCGCTGCGCGAGGCCGTGCGCGCCTTCGCCGATGCCGAGATCGCGCCGCGCGCCGCCGAGATCGACCGCAGCGACCAGTTCCCGATGGACCTGTGGCGCAAGTTCGGCGAGCTCGGCGTGCTGGGCATCACCGTGCCCGAGGAGTACGGCGGCGCCAACATGGGCTACCTGGCCCACATGGTGGCGATGGAGGAGATCTCGCGCGCGTCCGCCTCGGTGGGCCTGTCGTACGGCGCGCACAGCAACCTGTGCGTCAACCAGATCAAGCGCAACGGCAGCGAGGCGCAGAGGAAGAAGTACCTGCCCAAGCTGATCTCCGGCGAGCACGTCGGCGCGCTGGCGATGAGCGAGGCCGGCGCCGGCAGCGACGTCATCTCGATGAAGCTCAAGGCCGAGGACAAGGGCGGCTACTACGTCCTGAACGGCAGCAAGTTCTGGATCACCAACGGGCCCGACGCCGACACGCTGGTGGTCTACGCCAAGACCGAGCCCGAACTCGGCGCGCGCGGCGTCACCGCCTTCCTGATCGAGAAGGGCATGAAGGGCTTCTCCATCGCGCAGAAGCTCGACAAGCTGGGCATGCGCGGCAGCCACACCGGCGAGCTCGTGTTCCAGGACGTGGAGGTGCCGGCCGAGAACATCCTGGGCGCGGTCAACGGCGGCGCCAAGGTGCTGATGTCGGGCCTGGACTACGAGCGCGCCGTGCTCGCCGCCGGCCCGATCGGCATCATGCAGTCGGTGCTCGACAACGTGGTGCCCTACACCCACGACCGCAAGCAGTTCGGCCAGAGCATCGGCGAGTTCCAGCTCATCCAGGGCAAGGTGGCCGACATGTACACCGTGCTGCAGGCCGGCCGCGCGTTCTGCTACACGGTGGGCAAGAACCTCGACATGCTCGGCAGCGACCACGTGCGCCAGGTGCGCAAGGACTGCGCCTCGGTCATCCTCTGGTGCGCCGAGAAGGCCACCTGGATGGCCGGCGAGGGCATCCAGATCTTCGGCGGCAACGGCTACATCAACGAGTACCCGCTCGGCCGCCTGTGGCGCGATGCCAAGCTCTACGAGATCGGCGCGGGCACCAGCGAGATCCGCCGCATGCTCATCGGGCGCGAGCTCTTCGCCGAAACGATGTAGCGCCTGAGACAATTCCGTCCATGCCTGAGATCCACGACCTCTTTGCCCACAACCGGGACTGGGCCGCGCAGATGGAGCGCGACCGGCCGGGCTTTTTCACCTCTCTCACCAAGCAGCAGAAGCCCAAGTTCATGTGGATCGGCTGCAGCGACAGCCGCGTGCCCGCCAACCAGATCACCGGCCTCGAGCCGGGCGAGGTGTTCGTGCACCGCAACGTCGCCAACGTGGTGGTCACCTCGGACCTGAATGCGCTGTCGGCCATCCAGTTCGCGGTGGACATGCTCAAGGTCGAGCACATCATGGTGGTCGGCCACTACGGTTGCGGCGGCGTGCTCGCGGCCCTGAACAACACGCGCGTAGGCCTGGCCGACAACTGGATCCGCCACATCCAGAACGTGCGCGACCGCCACCGCGACCTGCTCCAGGCGGCCCCGCCTGACAAGCGCGGCGACCTGCTGGTGGACCTGAACGTGATCGAGCAGGTGGTCAACGTCTGCGTCAGCACCGTGATGACCGACGCCTGGGCCAAGGGCCAGAAGGTGACGATCCACGGCTGGGCTTTCGGCGTGCACGACGGCCTGCTGCAGGACCTGCACATGTCCGTGTCGAGCACGGATTCCATCGAGCCGCTCTACCGCGCCGCGATCGAGGGAGTGGTCGCCGCCCGCCGGTAACCGCAGGACAAGAGGCCGGCATGTTCCCCCAGCGCCTGGACTCCCCGCTGGCCTACGACATCGCCCAGGCCATGCTGGATGGCTTCAACCGGCACTACCGGTTGTTCCGGCTGGAGTCGCAGCGCGCCAAGCAACGGTTCGAGACGGCCGACTGGCATGGCCAGCAGCGCGCCCAGCGCGAGCGCATCGAGTTCTACGACCTCCGCGTCAAGGAAGCGGTGGCGCGGCTGGAAAAGGAGTTCAAGGCCGGCGAGCAGCCGATGGAAGTGTGGCAGCAGGTCAAGCTGCACTACATCGGCCTCCTGATCGACCACCACCAGCCCGAGTGCGCCGAGACCTTCTTCAACTCGGTCACGACGAAGATCCTGCACCGGACCTACTTCCACAACGACTTCATCTTCGTGCGGCCGGCGGTCTCCACCGAGTACATCGAGAACCACGAGCCGGCCGCCATGCCGACCTACCGCGCGTACTACCCGACGCGCGAGACGCTGCACGAGAACATCGTGCGCATCATCACCAACTTCCGACTGCAGCGTCCGTTCGAGGACCTGGAGCGCGACGCCGGCCAGGTGCTGGCCGCGATGGGTGCGCGCCTCTCTCAGGTGAAGCTGCGCGCCAACTTCCAGATCCAGGTGCTGTCGTCCCTGTTCTTCCGCAACAAGGGCGCGTACGTGGTGGGCAAGCTGATCAACGGCTTCAACGAGGTGCCGTTCGCGCTGCCGATCCTGCACAACGCCAGGGGCGATCTCGTCATCGACGCCTGCCTGTTCGGCGAGGACGACCTGCAGATGCTGTTCTCGTTCGCGCGCGCCTACTTCATGGTGGACATGGAGATCCCGGCGGCCTACGTGCAGTTCCTGCGCACGCTGATGCCGCGCAAGCCGCGCGGCGAGATCTACAGCGCGCTCGGCCTGGCCAAGCAGGGCAAGACGCTGTTCTACCGGGACTTCCTCTACCACCTGCAGCATTCGAGCGACCGCTTCCGCATCGCGCCCGGCATCAAGGGCATGGTGATGCTGGTGTTCGACCTGCCGTCGTTCCCCTACGTCTTCAAGGTCATCAAGGACTACTACCCGCCGCAGAAGGACACCACGCGCGAGCAGATCAAGGGCAAGTACCTGCTGGTCAAGCAGCACGACCGCGTGGGCCGCATGGCCGACACGCTCGAGTACAGCCAGGTGGCTTTCGCGCGCGACCGCTTCGAGGAAGACCTGCTGGACGAGATCCGCAAGTTCGCTCCCAGCCAGCTGGAGGTGAGCGACCGCGACGGCGACGGCCACGAGGAGGTGATCATCAAGCACCTCTACATCGAGCGCCGGATGATCCCGCTGAACATCTACCTGCAGGAGGCGTTCGACGCGGGCGCGGCCGACCAGGTGGAGCGCGCGGTGGTCGAGTACGGCAACGCCATCAAGGACCTGGTGGCCGCCAACATCTTCCCCGGCGACATGCTGTGGAAGAACTTCGGCGTCACGCGCAACGGCAAGGTGGTCTTCTACGACTACGACGAGATCGAGTACCTCACAGAGTGCAACTTCCGCAAGGTGCCGGTCGCGCGGACGCCGGAGGACGAGATGTCGGGCGAGGTCTGGTACTCGGTCGGGCCCAAGGACGTCTTCCCGGAGACGTTCGGGCCTTTCCTGCTGGGCAACCCCGCTGTCCGCGAGGTATTCCTGGCCCACCACGGCGACCTGCTCGATGCGGAGTTCTGGCAGGGCCACAAGGCGCGCATCCAGGCCGGCCACGTGCACGACGTATTCCCCTACGAGCACGACAAGCGCTTCGACCACCGGCACGCGCACGCCGCAGCGGGGACCCACGCATGATGGACGCGGAAACGTGGGAACTCGCCAGCTACATCGTCACCGTGCTCGGCCTGCCGTGCGCCATCGGCATCTTCATGTGGCAGGAACGCAAGGAGCGCGACAACGAGGAGGAGGAGCAGTACCAGCTGCTGTCCGACGCGTACATCGACTTCCTCAAGGTCGTGCTCGACCATCCCGACCTGCAGCTTCGCAGCAACGAGCCGCTGCCCAACCCCACGGCCGAGCAGCGCGAGCGGATGCTGGTCATCTTCGATATGCTGATGTCGCTCTTCGAGCGCGCCTACCTGGTCGCCTACAAGGACGACATGAGCGACGAGGACCGCCGGCGCTGGAACAGCTGGGACGACTACATGCGCGAATGGTGCCGCCGCGAGGACTTCCGCAACGTCCTGCCGCTGATGCTGCGCGGCGAGGACCCCGAATTCCAGGACTACCTGCGCCGCATCGCCGAAG
>Ga0247820_10002110_pt1 | contig 11182 bp, 11 predicted proteins | sample 13C_Glucose_Day1_2_FD_192480 | JGI IMG/M metagenome (GOLD analysis project Ga0247820, IMG submission 192480) | Soil microbial communities from agricultural site in Penn Yan, New York, United States - 13C_Glucose_Day14 | ecosystem: Environmental > Terrestrial > Soil > Agricultural land | place...
CAACGCCAGCGCCAGCAGCAGGCACCAGAGCGACTCGTACAGGAAGGTGGGGTGGAACGTGCCCAGCACGACCGGGTCGCCGCTCGCGTCGCGGACGGCCTGCCCCGAGCCCTGGTCCCACTGGTGGATCTCCAGGGCCCAGGGCACGTCCGTCTCGCGGCCGTAGAGCTCGTTGTTGAACCAGTTGCCCCAGCGGCCGATGGCCTGGGCCACGGCCACGCCCGGGGCAGCGGAGTCGACGAAGTCGAGGAAGCCCACCCCGTTGCGGCGGCACCCGATCCACGCCCCCAGGGCGCCGAGGGCGATGGCCCCCCAGATCCCGAGCCCTCCCTCCCAGATGTAGAGCGCCCGGACCGGGCTGCCGTCCTCCCCGAAGTAGGGCTGGGGGGTGGTGATGAGGTGGTAGAGCCGGCCGCCGACGATGCCGAACGGCACCGCCCACGCGGAGATGTCGAGGGCCTGCTCCGCGGTGCCTCCCCGCTCGGCCAGGCGGCGCCCAGTGATCCAGACCGCCAGGATGATGCCGGCGAGGATGCACAGCGCGTACGCCCGCAGCGTCAGCGGGCCGATCTGCCAGGCGGCGTCGACCGGGCTCGGGATGGCGGTCGTCACGTCGTTGCGGCCCTGACCTGCTCGGTCAGGGACTCCGGTGTCAGGCCCTGGAGCTGCAGGGGGCTGCCGTTGAGCTTGACGGTCGGGGTGCCGTTGACCCCGTCCTTGGCGGACTGTGTCTGCACCGACTCGACGTACTGGTTGTGCTCACGGCCGTCGTAGCACTGCTGCCAGGTGTTGAGAGCGCTGCCGGTGATCCCGGCCTTCGCCGCGAAGCCCTTGAGCTGGTCGTCGGTGTAGCCGGTGCCCTCCTGCTCGGGCTGGCCGGCGAAGACGGCCTGGTGGTACGGCAGGAAGGCGCCCTGGTCGGCGGCGCAGAAGGCGGCGTTGGCGGCACGGTTGGAGGAGTCGTTGCCGAGGTTGTTGTCGAGGAACGACAGGACGTGCACGACGAGCTTGACCTCGTTGGCCTTCGCCATCTGCGTCACCTGGTCGCCGAACGACTCCTCGAAGGAGGCGCAGGCCGGGCACTGGAAGTCGACCCACAGGTCGAGAGTGGGCACGTTCGCCGGGGCCGAGGGGTTCACCACCAGCCCGGCGCCCATGGCGGAGGCGTTCTTCGGCAGGGAGCTGCCACCAGCTGCGAGGTCGGCCTTCTTGCCCTGGTCGGCGACGATCACGGCCGCCACGATCGCGGCGATCGCGAGCACCACGACCACCGTGGCGACGACGATGCGGTTGGCGCCGCCGCGTCCCTTCGGCGTGGCCGCCTGGATCTTGGCGCGGCGGTCCTTGGCCTGGGTTGACATGGCGCTACCTTCCTTCGGCGAACAGGGTGCGTTCGAGGCTGTATGCCGTGCGCGGCCGGATCACGAGCCACGCAGCGCACAGGACAAGCCCGACATCCCGGAGTATTTCCTCCAGGTAGCGGGTCGCGGAGGGGTCGATGGTCCCGCCCTCGCCGAAGCAGCCGCAGTCGATGCTGAGGCCCCTGGCCCAGGCCGACCCGATGCCGATGACGAACGCCACGAGCAGGACGCCGGAGACGACAGCCGAGACCCGGGTGAAGAGCCCGGCGACCAGCAGTGCCCCGATAATGACCTCGAGGACCGGGAGCGCGTAGCCCACGTAGGTCGCGAGGTCGAACGGCAGCAGCTGGTAGGCCTGCACTGCGCGCGCGGACACCTCGGGCTTGGTCACCTTGAGCGCGCCCGCCACGAGCATCACGCCGCCGAGCAGCAGGCGCGCCACGAGGCCGACCAGGTCGAGGGTGCGGGGGCGACGCCAGAGCGCGACCGGTTGCTGGGGCGCGCGCTGGTGGTCCGAGAGAGCCGTCACGTCAGCGCCCCTCGCGCACCCCGGCGGCGAGCTCGCCGACCACCTCACGGAGCCGCGCGATGCCACCGGCCAGGTCGTCGGCCTCGGTCAGGCACCGCACGAGTGCAGACCCGACGATGACGCCGTCCGCGAAGGCGGCGACCTCGGCGGCCTGCTCGCGCGTCGACACGCCCAGCCCCACGCAGACGGGCTTGTCGGTGACGGCCTTGGTGCGGTTCACGATGACCGCGGCGGCGTCGCCGAGGCTCGCCCGGGCTCCTGTGACCCCCATGTGGGAGGCGGCGTAGACAAAACCACGGCACTGCCTCGTGACGGTGGCGAGGCGCTGGTCGGTGGAGCTCGGTGCCACGAGGAACACGCGGTCGAGGCCGGTGGCGTCGGTTGCGTCGATCCACGGCCCTGCCTCGTCCGGGATCAGGTCAGGCGTGATCATGCCGGCCCCGCCGGCCTCGGCGAGATCGCGGGCGAACGTGTCGGGGCCGTAGTGGAGGATCAGGTTCCAGTAGGTCATGCCCAGCGGGGGTGCACCGGCATCACGCACCGCGCGGGTGGCCTTGAAGAGGTCACGGACCCGGGCCCCCCGCTTGAGAGCCTGGTCCGCGGCATACGCGATCACCGGGCCGTCCATGAGCGGGTCGCTGTAGGGCACGCCGACCTCGACGATGTCGACCCCTGACTCGACCATCGCGACCATGGCCTCGATGGAGCCCGGTACGTCCGGGAAGCCGACCGGAAGGTAGCCGACGAGCGCTGCCCGACCTTCGTCGCGGCAGCGCTCGAGCACCGCACCGACCCCTGCACTCACTGGGTGTTGCCCTTCTCGTCGATCAGCCCGAAGTAGCGAGCCGCCGTGTGGACGTCCTTGTCTCCCCTGCCGGAGAGGTTCACGAGCAGCAACGCGTCGGGGCCGAGTTCGGTGCCCAGCTCGATCGCGCCGGCGAGGGCATGGGCCGACTCGATCGCCGGGATGATGCCCTCGGTCTTGCACAGCAGCTCGAAGGCGCGCATGGCCTGGTCGTCGGTGGCGTACCGGTACTCGGCCCGGCCGGAGTCGCGCAGGAAGGAGTGCTCCGGACCCACGCTGGGGTAGTCGAGGCCGGCCGAGATGGAGTGCGACTCGATCGTCTGGCCGTCGTCGTCCTGCATGAGGTAGCTGTACGTGCCGTGCAGGACACCCGGCTCGCTGGCAGCGAAGCGCGCGGCGTGGCGGCCGGAGTCGATGCCCTCCCCCCCGGCCTCCACGCCGACGAGGCGGACGCCGTCGTCGTCGATGAAGCGGTGGAAGATGCCCATGGCGTTGGACCCGCCGCCCACGCAGGCGATGACCGCCTCGGGCAGCCGCCCGGCGAGGTCGAGCACCTGGGCTCGGGCCTCGACGCCGATGATGCGGTGGAAGTCGCGCACCATCTCGGGGAAGGGCGCCGGGCCGGTGACGGTGCCGAGCAGGTAGTGGGTGTTGTGGACGTTGGTCACCCAGTCGCGCAGTGCCTCGTTGATGGCGTCCTTGAGGGTGGCGCTGCCGGTGGGCACGGGCACCACCTCGGCGCCCAGCATGCGCATCCGCGCGACGTTGAGGGCCTGGCGCTCGGTGTCGACCCTGCCCATGTAGATCCGGCACTCCAGGCCCATCAGGGCGGCCGCGGTGGCAGTGGCGACGCCGTGCTGGCCGGCACCGGTCTCGGCGATCACCCGGGTCTTGCCCATGCGCTTGGTCAGCAGCGCCTGCGCGAGGACGTTGTTGATCTTGTGCGAGCCCGTGTGGTTGAGGTCCTCGCGCTTGAGGATGACCCGTGCTCCCCCGCAGTGCTCGGCGAACCGTGGCACCTCGGTGATGATGCTCGGCCGGCCGGTGTAGGTGCGGTGGAGGTGCTCGAGCTCGCCGAGGAAGCCGGGGTCGACCATGGCCTTCTTGCGGGCCTCGTCGAGCTCCTCGAGGGCGGGGATCAGCGCCTCGGGGACGTAGCGCCCGCCGAACGCGCCGAAGCGGCCCGGGCGGGGGATGTCGACAGGGGCATGCTCGCCCTGCTGCCGGGTGGTGTCGGTCATGCCGGGGCTCCTGCGGTGATGAGGTCGTGGGCTGCCGTGCGCGGGCTGCCACCGGTGACGAGCGCCTCCCCGACGAGCACGGCGTGGGCGCCCTCGGAGGCGTACCGGGCGGCGTCCTGCGGGCCGCGGATGCCGGACTCGGCCACCCGCACACAGCTGTCGGGGATGAGCGCCGCGAGCCGGCCGAAGGTGTCGGGGTCGACGTCGAGGGTCTTGAGGTTGCGTGCGTTGACACCGACGACGCTGGCCCCGGCATCCAGGGCGCGGACCGTCTCGGCCTCGTCGTGGACCTCGACGAGCGCCGTCATGCGGAGGCTGCGGGCGAGGTCCTGCATCCGGACCAGGTCATCCTGCTCGAGCGCGGCCACGATCAGGAGGATGAGATCGGCACCGTGGGCCCGGGCCTCCCAGATCTGGTAGTCGGTGACCATGAAGTCCTTGCGCAGCACGGGGATGCGCACGGCGGCCCGCACGGCGTCGAGGTCGGCGAGGCTTCCGGAGAAGCGGCGCCCCTCGGTCAGCACGCTCACAGCGGTCGCGCCGCCCGCCTCGTACTCCCCAGCCAGCGCGGCGGGGTCGGCGATGGCCGCGAGGGTGCCCTTGCTGGGGCTGGCACGCTTGACCTCGGCGATGAGGGAGAGGCCGGGTCGGCGCAGGGCGCCCTCGGCGTCGAGGGCCGCAGGCGCGGCCTCGGCCCTCCGGCGGATCTCCGCGAGGGGTACGGCGGCCTCACGCCCGGCGAGGTCGGCGCGCACGCCGGAGACGATCTCGTCGAGGACGGTAGGCATGCGGCAAGGCTAACCGGGCGGCCCCGGGCCCCGCTGTCAGGGTCGCAGTCCGGACAACCCGGGCACCAGGCGCAGCACCCCGAAGGCGACGAGCCCCAGGAACCACAGGTTCAGCGCCCTCGGAAGGTGCCGCTGACCGGCCCACCGCCGGCCACGGGCGGTCGCCACGGCCCACCAGACGAAGGTGACGGCCGCGAGCAACGCCGTGAGCACGGCATACAGGTTGGAGCCGGCCGCGTCGGCGAGCCGGCCGTGCAGCAGGTCGTTGGTGGCGCGCAGGCCACCACAGCCCGGGCACGGCAGCCCGGTGACGAGCTGGAAGGGGCAGTAGCCCCAGGACCCGCCGACGTGCGGGTCGCGCAGGAGCAGGGCGGTGCCGAGTGCGGCGCCCGCCAGACCGACGAGCGCGGGGACCCGCAGTCTGTCTGCCAGCGACTCGGTCATCGGCGGGCCCGGCCCTGCTGCGTCGGCCTGCTCGGCGTCAGCGGACGCCGGAGGTCTTCTCCGTCTCCTCGGGCCTGGGGACGTCCTTGGCGCCGTAGCCGGCCATGCCGAGGACCTTGCCGGCGACCGCGCCGACGAGACACACGGCGATGCCGACCCAGAAGAGGAAGGGGCGCGCGAGGACCACGGCCAGCGAGGCGACAGCCGAGCCGATGAGGATGATGGTCACGCCACTCCATGCGGCGACGCTGTGGCCGTGGTCTTCGTGGTGCTCGTGCTCTGCCATGGTGACGGCTACTCCTGTGCGGCGGTGGGGCGGTCGACGTGCGTCGCTGCTCATTGTGTCAGGTGGGGCGGCCGTCGTCGCGGACGGTCGGGTCCTCCCCGGCGTCGAGGCGGTCCCAGTCGCTGGCGACCCGCTGGCCGCGTGGTCCGGTGCCGTCGGCGCCGGGAGTCTCGTAGCGGGCGCCGAGGCCCCGCCAGGTTCGCGACCCGACCCAGCCGCCGACGCCTGCGACGAGCAGGAGGACGACGGCGAGGAGGGCGACCCACGGCCACGCGGTGACGGTGGCCCGGGTCTCGATCGTGCCGGTCCGGCCGGTGCTCGCGGCCGCCACCGACCCGAGCACGCCGGAGGGGTCGAGCAGCACCCTGGCGGCGAAGAACGCCTCGGCGATGGCCGCCAGCAGCAGCACGAGGAGGGTCACACGGCGCACGACGGGGCCCGAGGTGGTGGTCGCGATGGCGGCAGCGGCTGCGGCCAGGGCCAGGGCGACGACGCCCGAGGCGACCTGGGTCCCGGTGCCGGTGATCCGGCTGGCGCCCAGGACGGCGTCGTCGACGGTGCCCGTCACCCAGACGCGCGAGCCGCTGACCAGCAGGATGCCGGCGCCGAGCAGGGCCAGGAGGACGACGCCGGCCTTGGACGTGGGGCGCAGTCGCCTCACCGGACGGTCCTGAGCGCGGTGGCGGCCGCGACCGCACGCAGCGCTGCTGCAGCCTTGTTGACGGTCTCCTCGTACTCCGTGGCCGGCACCGAGTCGGCGACGATGCCGGCACCCGCCTGCACGTGGGCGACACCGTCCTTGATGACGGCGGTGCGGATGGCGATGGCCATGTCGAGGTCGCCGTGGAAGTCCAGGTACCCGACGACGCCGCCGTAGATGCCACGCCGGCTCGGCTCGTAGTGCTCGATGAGGCTGAGCGCCCGAGGCTTGGGGGCACCGCTGAGGGTGCCCGCGGGGAACGTCGCCTCGAGCACGTCGTAGGCGGTGCGGCCCTCACCGAGGTCGCCGATGACCGTCGACTCGAGGTGCGTCACGTGGCTGTAGCGACGCACCTTCATGAACTCCACGACGTCCACGGTGCCGGCGCGGCAGACCCGCTGGAGGTCGTTGCGGCCGAGGTCCACGAGCATGACGTGCTCGGATCGCTCCTTCGGGTCGGCCAGCAGCTCCTCGGCCAGGGCGAGGTCCTCCTCGGGGGTGTTGCCGCGCGGCCGGGAGCCGGCGATCGGGTGGGTGATCGCGCGGCGGCCCGTCACCTTGACGAGCGCCTCCGGCGACGAGCCCACCACGTCGTATGCCGTGCCGTCGGGCGCCGGGAGCCGGAACAGGTACATGTACGGGCTGGGGTTGGACGAGCGCAGCACCCGGTAGACGTCGAGGGCGTCCGCGGGGCAGGGCGCCGAGAAGCGCTGCGACAGCACGACCTGGAACACCTCGCCGGCCCGGATGTCCTCCTTGGCCTCGTCGACCATGCGCTCGAAGTCGTCCTGCGTGAGGTTGCTGGTGACGTGTCGCAGCGCGTCCGCCTGCTGCTCTGCGTCGATGACCGCGACGGTGCTCTCGGCCGGCTCGGCGAGGTCGGCCGTCATCCGGTCGAGCCGGGCGACGGCATCGGACCACGCGAGCTCGACCCGCTCGTCGGTGGCGTCGTAGTTGACGGCGTTGGCGACCAGCAGGAGCGAGCCGTCGGCGTGGTCGAGCACGGCCAGGTCGGTGGCCAGCATCATCGCGATCTCGGGGATGCCCAGGACGTCGGGGTTCTCGTCGGGCACCCGCTCCCAACGGCGCACCGCGTCGTAGCCGATGGCGCCCACCATGCCGCCGGTGAGCGGGGGCAGGCCCTCGATGGGCTCGGTCGCCAGGGCGGCGACGGTGTCGCGCAGCGCCTCGACCGGGTTGCCCCCGGTGGGGACGCCCACGGGCGGCTCGCCGACCCAGACCGCCTCACCGTCGCGCTCGGTCAGGGTCGCGCGGCAGTCGACCCCCACGATGGAGTAGCGCGACCAGACCCCACCGTGCTCGGCCGACTCGAGCAGGAACGTGCCGGGCGCGTCCTTGGCGAGCTTGCGGTAGACCCCGACGGGGGTCTCCGCGTCGGCCATCAGGCGGCGCACCACCGGGATGACGCGGCGGTCCTTGGCGAGCACCTCGAAGACCTCGAGGGAGGGCCAGGTGGTGCCGAAGGACAGGTCGGGGCCGAGGTCAGCCACGGGTACCCCCGGCCGCCGGGGCTCCCTCGCCGGGCTGCGCGCCGAGGTCGTTGCCGTCGAAACAGGTCCGGGCGCCGGTGTGGCAGGCGGCCCCCACCTGGTCAACCCGCACGAGCAGGGCGTCGCCGTCGCAGTCGAGGGCCACCGAGCGGACGTGCTGCACGTGACCGGAGGTGTCGCCCTTGCGCCAGTACTCGCCGCGGCTGCGGGACCAGAAGGTCACCCGGCCCTCGGTGAGCGTCCGCCGGAGGGCCTCGTCGTCCATCCAGCCGAGCATGAGCACCTCGCACGTGTCGTGCTGCTGGACGATCGCGGCGACCAGGCCGCTGCCGTCGCGCTTGAGCCGCCCGGCGATGGCCGGGTCGAGGGCAGGGGTGGCGTCGGGGGTCACCGGTTCATTCTGCCGTGCTGCCTAGTGGCCCTGCTGGGCGGCCCACGAGGCGTGCAGCGCGGCATACACACCGCCGAGGGCGACGAGATCACGGTGCGGCCCGCGCTCGACGACCCTGCCCTGGTCCACCACGACGACCTCGTCGGCGGCCTCCGCGGTGGACAGGCGGTGCGCGATGGCGACCGACGTGCGTCCGCGGGTGAGCCCCTCGAGGGCTCGCTGCAGCCGGACCTCCGTCGCCGGGTCGACCGCCGAGGTGGCCTCGTCGAGGACGAGCAGGTCCGGGTCGGCGAGGTAGGCGCGGGCGAGGGCGACGAGCTGGCGCTCCCCCGCCGACAGCGACTCGCCGCGCTGGCCGACGTCGGTCTGCAGGCCCCGCGGCAGCCCCGCCAGCCAGGCGTCGAGGCCGAGCTCGGTCAGCGCCAGCCGGACGTCGGCGTCGGTGGCGTCCGGGCGGCCGAAGCGGATGTTCTCCAGCAGCGTCGCGTCGAAGAGGAACCCCTCCTGCGGCACGAGCACCACCCGGTCGCGCAGCGAGGAGAACCGCACCCGGCGCAGGTCCACCCCGTCGACGCGCACGACGCCCTCGGTCGGGTCCATGAGCCGGGTCAGCAGCTTGGCCAGTGTCGACTTGCCCGAGCCGGTCTCGCCGACGATCGCGACCCGGGAGCGGGGCGCGATGCCCAGGTTGACGGCGTGCAGGACCGCGGCGCCGCCCGGGTAGGCGAAGGACACGTCCTCGAAGTCGACGGTGATCGGCCCGCGCGGAAGCACCTCGCCGTCCTCCCCCGGGTCGGCCACATCCGCGGGTGTGTCGATGACCCCGATCACGCGCCGCCACCCGGCGACGGCGTTCTGGAGCTCGTTGAGCACCTCGGTGGCCTGCATGACCGGCTGGGTGAACAGGTTGACCAGGAAGAGGAACGCCAGCAGCTGGCCGAGGGTCAGGGCGTCGTGGGTGGCGAGCACGGTGCCGACCACCAGCACCACGGCGAGCGTCAGGCCGGCGACGAGCTGCCCGGCGGAGAAGGCGACCACGGCGCGGATCTGCGCCCCGACAGCGGCCTGGCGGTGAGCCTCCACGGCGGCGTCGATGCGGGCGGCGGTGCGCTCCTCGACCCCGTAGGCGCGGATCGTGGCTGCACCGACGACTGACTCGGAGATCGCGGCAAGCATGTCGCCGACCCGCTCGCGCACCCGCGCGTAGGCCCGCCCCACCACGCGCTGGAATCGCCGGATGACCAGCAGCAGGGGCAGGAAGCACAGCCAGACGACCGCGGTCAGCGGCGGGCTGTAGACCAGCATGATCGCGGTCGCGATCGCGATCTGGCCCAGGCTCAGGATGAGCATCAGGCCGCCGAACTGGACGAACATCGAGATGGTGTCGACGTCGGAGGTCACCCGGGAGACCATCGACCCGCGCCGCTCGGTGTTCTGGGTGAGCATCGACAGGTCGTGGATGTGCCGGAACGCCTTGAGCCGGAGCGTGCCCAGCCCCGTCTCGGAGGCACGGAACAGGCGCACGTTCACGGCATACGCGGTCACGGCGGTGAGCACGACCGCCACGGCTGCCAGACCGACGTAGCGCCACACGAGCGCCGTGTCGGGGCCGCCCTCGGCGAGCAGGCCGTTGTCGGTGGTCTGCTGCACCACCAGCGGCACGACGACGCGGCCCGCGGTCGTGACGGCCGCGAGGGCCAGCGTGACCCAGATCCCCTGCCGGATCTCCGGGGACAGCTCGAGGCCGCGGCGCAGCGTCGCGACGGTGCCGAGCCGGGAGGTCGTCTCGATGGCGGTGCTCACCGGCTCACCTCCTCCTCGGCCGCGACCGCAGCCCGCTCCGCGGCCTCCCGGGCGTATGCCGTGACGAGTCGCTCGTAGCCCTCGCACCGTGCGACGAGCTCGGCGTGGGTGCCGTGGTCGACGACCCGACCGCGCTCGAGGTAGATGACGTCGTCGGCGAGGACGATCGTGGACATCCGGTAGGCCACCACGAGCACGGTCGTCCCGGAGCTGGACTCGCGCAGACCCGTCAGGATCGCCTGCTCCACGGACGGGTCGACGGCGCTCGTGGCGTCGTCGAGCACCAACAGCTGGGGGCGTCGGATCACCGCGCGGGCCAACGCGATCCGCTGCCGCTGGCCGCCGGAGAGACTGGTGCCACGCTCCCCCACCCGTGTGTCCAGGCCCCGGTCGAGGGCCTGCACGAAGCCGGTGGCCTGGGCGACCTCGAGGGCCTGCCACACCTCCGCGTCGGTGAAGTCCGCGCCGAGGGTGACGTTGCCTCGCACCGTGTCGTCGAACATGAAGGTCTGCTGCGGGACGAGCACGCCGACGGACGGGACCCCGCCACGGGTGACCTCGCGGACGTCGACCTCGTCGATCGTGACCGAGCCGCGGTGCGGGTCGACGAGGCGGAGCGTGAGGTTCGTCAGGGTGGACTTGCCGGAGCCGGTGGGCCCGACGAGCGCGGTGGTCGAGCCGGCCGGGACCTCAAGCGTGACCGCGTGGATGGCCTGGTGCTGGGAGACGCGGCCCTGCTCGTCGACGACGTCGTAGAGGTAGTCGACGCCGCTGAGGTGGGCGGCGGAGGCTCCCGAGGACTGGATGTCACGCTCGCCGTAGGCCATCTCGCCCCGTGCCTGGAGGACGGCGTCGACCCGCTCCCACCCGACGACCGTGCGGGGCAGCTCGCCGAGCACCCAGCCTAGCGCGCGCACCGGGAACGCGAGGATCGAGATGAGGTAGGCGACCTGGACGACCTCCGCCGGTGTGAGGTTGCCACTGGCCACCTGACCGGTGCCGACCGCGAGGACGGCGAGGGTGCCGAGGGTGGGGATCGCCTCGATCACGGGGTCGAAGGTCCCTCGCGTGCGGCCGACCTCGATGTTCGCGTCCTGCAGGCGGCGGGTGACCGCCTCGAACCTCCGGGTCTCCTCGGCCTCGCGGCCCATGGCCTTGACCACCAGGGCCGCGTCGAAGCTCTCGTGGGCCACCTCGGAGACGTCCGCGCGCAGCTGCTGCGCGCGGGTGACCCGTGGGGACATGCGCCGCTGGAACACCAGGTTGGCGAGGAACAGCGCGGGGAAGACGGTCAGGCCGATGGCGGCCATCACGGCGTCATGA
>Ga0247820_10002111_pt1 | contig 11180 bp, 8 predicted proteins | sample 13C_Glucose_Day1_2_FD_192480 | JGI IMG/M metagenome (GOLD analysis project Ga0247820, IMG submission 192480) | Soil microbial communities from agricultural site in Penn Yan, New York, United States - 13C_Glucose_Day14 | ecosystem: Environmental > Terrestrial > Soil > Agricultural land | place...
ACGCGGGCGTCCTTCGGGACCCGCGGCGGCAGGAAGAAGTTGAGCGGCAGCGGCCGGGCGCAGTGGTGCCGGAAATGGCGCACCCAGCCGTCGGGCCAGAGCGCCACGCCGCCGGGCGCCTCGCGGGTGACGAAGCGCTGCTCGAACTGGTAGGCGTCGGCGACCCCCTGCGGGTCGGCGAGGAAGCGCCGCTGCAGCGGCAGCAGCCGGCCGACCGGGAAGCGGAAGATAGAGGTCTGGCCGAGGCGCTCGAACGGGGTGTTCGGGTTGCGGGCCAGCACCACGTCGTCGGGGGCGCCGTAGGCGAAGAACTCGTCGAGCCCGCCGACGACCACGAGGTCGAGGTCCATGAACAGCACCGGCCCGGCGAGGTTCCCGAGCCGCTCGCCCCAGAGCCGGGCCTTCGGCCAGATCCCCTTGGTGCCGGTCGGCATCGCGACGTCGAGCGGCGGCAGCGGCTCGGCGCCGATCGCCGGGTTGAGGCCCGCGGGGCCGTCGGTGAAGCAGGTGAAGGAGAATGGCGGCGTCAGGTGGCGCGCCACCCCGGCGTACAGCCGGTTGACGTAGGGCGCCCCGTACTTCGGCCCCCAGCTGATGCAGATGACCTGCTTCACCCGGGTGCCGCGTCAGAAGTCGACGGCGATGCCGCGGCGCTCCCAGTCGCCGAAGCGGACCGGCTCGGGGCCGTCGCGGCCACCCCGCTCGGGCGGCAGGCCGGGCGGCGCGGCGGCGGCGTGCCGCGCCTCGGCCTCGCCCAGGGCGCGCGCTGCGGCGGCGGCGATGCGCGCCTCTTTCTCCGTGTCACGCTCGGACATATATTCCCCCGGGGCTCGGCCGTCCGATCATAGGCGCGCGGCCCGGCGCGGCAAGGGGGGCGGACGCCATGAACTTCTTCCGGACGATGCTGCTGCTGGCGGCGATGACCGCGCTGTTCATGGGCGTCGGCTACCTGCTCGGCGGCACCGGCGGCATGATGATCGCCCTGCTGTTCGCGATCGGCACCAACGCCTTCGCCTACTGGAACTCGGACAAGATGGTGCTGCGCATGCACCATGCCGAGCCGGTGACCCGGGCCAGCGCCCCCGAGCTCCACGACATGGTCGCGCGGCTGGCGCAGCGCGCCGGCTTGCCGATGCCCAAGGTCTACCTGATCCGCGAGGACCAGCCCAACGCCTTCGCCACCGGGCGCAACCCCGACAACGCCGCGGTGGCGGCGACGGCCGGCATCCTCCGGCTGCTCGACCGCGAGGAGCTCGAGGGGGTGATCGCGCACGAGCTCGCCCACGTCCGCAACCGCGACATCCTGACGATGACCGTCGCCGCGACCGTCGCCGGCGCGATCTCGATGCTGGCGCAGTTCGGCTTCTTCTTCGGCGCCGGCCGCGACCGGGACAACCCGATGGGGCCGATCGGGGTGCTGCTCGCCGTGCTGTTCGCGCCGCTGGCCGCCATGCTGATCCAGATGACCATCAGCCGGACGCGCGAGTATTCCGCCGACCGGCTCGGGGCGGAGATCAGCGGCAACCCGCTGGCGCTGGCCTCGGCGCTGCGCAAGATCTCGGCCTATGCCGGGCGCATCCCGATGCCGACCGCCGAGCGCAACCCGGCGTCGGCGCCGCTGTTCATCGTCAACCCGCTGATGGGCACCCGGATGGACAACCTGTTCTCGACGCATCCGAACGTCGAGAACCGCATCCGGGCGCTCGAGGCGATGGCCGGCGGCAGCCAGCCGCAGGTCGCGTCGCGGCCGAGCCCGATCCCGACCGTGCGCCGCCGCTGAGCGCCGCGTTGGGCGTCCCGGGCCTCGCCGCCCGCCGCGCGGCGGCGGCGCTGCTCGCGGGCGTGCTCGACAAGCGCCGGAGCCTCGACGACCAGGAGGCGCCGCTGGCCGGCCTCGCGCCCGGCGAACGCGCGCGGGCGCGCAGCCTGGCGGCCGAGACGCTGCGCCATCTCGGGCGCATCGACGCGCTGCTCGCCGGCTTCCTGCGCCGCCCGCCGCCGGAGCCGGCGATGAACGCGCTGCGGCTGGCCACCGCCGAGATGCACCTCGACGCGGTGCCGGCGCACGCCGCGGTGGACGCCGCGGTCCGGCTCGTGCGTTCGCACCCGGGCGGGGCGCGGCTGTCGGGGCTGGTCAACGCCGTGGCGCGGCGGGTGGCCGACGGGGGACCGCCGCTCTGGGACGCCGCGCCGGAGGCCGGGTTGCCCGACTGGCTGGCCGGGCCGGTCGACGCCGCCTGGGGCGTCGAGGCGCGTCGGGCGATCGAGGCGGCGCAGCGCGCGCGGCCGCCGGTCGACCTGACGCCGAAGCGGCCGGAGGAGGCCGGCGCCTGGGCGGCGGTCCTCGGCGCGGAGCGGCTGCCGACCGGCAGCCTGCGGCTCGCCGCCCGGCCACAGCTCTCGGCGCTGCCGGGCTACGCCGAGGGAGCCTGGTGGGTGCAGGACGCCGCAGCCGCGCTGCCGGCGCGGCTGTTCGGGACGCTGGCCGGCCGGACGGCGCTCGACCTCTGCGCGGCGCCGGGCGGCAAGACCATGCAGCTCGCCGCCGCCGGCGCCGCCGTGGTTGCCGTCGACGCCTCCGCGGCGCGGCTCGGGCGGCTGCGCGCCAACCTGGCGCGCACCGGCCTCGCCGCCGAGACGGTGGTCGCCGACGCGCTGGCCTGGGAGCCCGGGCGGCGGTTCGCCGCGGTGCTGCTCGACGCGCCCTGCACGGCGAGCGGCACCATCCGCCGGCATCCCGACCTGCCGTGGCTGCGCACCGGCCTCGAGACCGCGCGCCTGGTCGCGGCGCAGGCGGCGCTGATCCGCCGGGCCTGGGGCTGGGTCGCCCCGGGCGGCCGGCTGGTCTACTGCGTCTGCTCGCTGCTCCCCGAGGAGGGCGAGGCGCAGGCGGCGCGGTTCCTCGCCGAGACCCCCGAGGCCCGCGTCGTGCCGCCGGAGCTGGCGCTCGGGCTCGATCCCGCCTGGATCGACCCCGGCGGCGCCCTGCGCACCCGCCCCGACTTCTGGCCCGAACGCAGTGGCCTCGACGGCTTCTATGCGGTCTGCCTCGAACGCCCCGCCAGCCGTCCCCCCGGTACCGCGCAGCGCGCATCCGATTGAATCCGCACGAAAAGCCTTCCGCCCGGCCACCCGCGGCGCAGGCGTCCGCCGCCCGACGCGCCGCCCCCCGGGCGGATTTCGTATGACACGGGCGCCACCGCGCCTGTAAGGTCGCGGCCCGTAACGGTTTTCGGTGCTTCGACCCGCGTGATGCCGGCCTCCCTGCTGTTCCTGAAGGCGCTGATCGCGCGGCTGGTGGCCCCGTGGGACCGCTGGACCAACCGGCTGCGCGCCCGGCGGTCGCGGCTCGGCGGGCCGCCCGAGGTGGCCGAGACGCTGCCGGAGCCGGTGATGCTCGGCGACGCCGAGCGCGGACAGGCGCTGGTCGATGGCACCTGGACCGCCCGCGGCCAGACGGTCCGCCCCGCCGATGGCGGCTCGATCTGGGCCGCGGCGCTGCCCGACGCCCGGCTCGAGGCCGAGCGGCAGGCCTGCCGGTGGCTCGACGACCTCGCGGCGCTCGGCAACCGGCCGGCCCGGACGCTGGCGCAGGCCTGGGTGCAGGACTGGATCAGCCGCTACGGCCGCGGCGGCGGCCCCGGCTGGCGGCCGGAGCTCGCCGGCCAGCGCGCCATGCGCTGGACCGCGCAGGCCAGCCTGCTGACCGAGGGCCTCGACCGGGCGTCGGCCGCCCGCTTCTGGCGGGCGCTGGCCGGCCACCAGCGCTACCTCGCCGCGACCTGGGAGGAGTCCGAGCCGGGCCTGCCGCGGCTGAGGGCGCTGGCCGGGCTGGTCTGGACCGGCCTGGTGCTGCCGAACCGCGGCCACGCCGCCGCGCTCGCCGAGATGGCGGCGCTCGCCGAGGCGCTGGTCGACGCCGAGGGCGGCACCCCGTCGCGGGCTCCCGAGGATCTGGCCGAGATCGTCATCCTGCTGGTCTGGACGGCGCGGCTGCTCGAGGACGCCGGGCAGCACGCGATGGGCCCGCACCTGCAGGCGATCGTCCGCGCGGTGCCGACGCTGCGCCCGCTGCGGCTCGGCGACGGCGGCCTCGGGCGGTTCCAGGGCGGCGGCCCCGGCTCGGCGCAGCGCATCGACCAGGCGCTGGCCGAGCTCCGGCTGACGACCCAGCCGAAGCCGCGGCTGCCGATGGGCTACGCCCGGCTCTCCGGCGGGCGGCTCACCGTGCTGCTCGACGGGGCGCCGCCACCGGCCGAGCCCACCCGGGCCTGCGCCGGCACCCTCGCCTTCGAGATGGCCGCCGGCCGCGAGCGGCTGGTGGTCAACGTCGGCCCGGGCGCGGACGCCGGCGCCGACTGGGCGCTCGCCGCCCGCCGGACCGCGGCGCACTCGGCGGTCGAGGTCGACGGCAGCTCCTCGGCGCGGCTGGTCGCGACCGGGCTCGCCGCCCGCATCTTCGGTCCCCGGCTGGTCGACGGCCCGGCCCACGTCTCGGTCCGGCAGGCGCAGGACGCCAGCGGCCAGTGGCTGCTCGCCACCCAGGACGGCTATGTCGCCAGCCACGGCCTGCTGCAGGAGCGGCGGCTGTTCGTCGACGCGCGCGGCCGCGAGCTGCGCGGCGAGGACATCCTGACCGTCGCCGACGCCCGCGGCCGCGCCCGGTTCGAGCGGCAGGCGGCCGGCGGCCGGCTCGGCTTCGCGGTGCGCTTCCACCTGCACCCTTCGGTGCGGCCCGAGCTGGACGCCGGCCGGCAGATCGTGCTGCTGACCCTCGCCTCGGGCGACGAGTGGCTGTTCCGCGCCGCCGGCGCGGTCGAGATCGAGGAGTCGGCCTATTTCGACGCCGACGCCGCCCTGCCGCTGCCGACCTCGCAGGTGGTTGTCCGCGCCGAGGTGGTCGAGTATCTCGGCCAGGTCACCTGGTCGATCGGCAGGCTCGCCGACGCGACCTGAAGCCTCGCGGGGAGCGCCATGCCCGTCGATCTCGTGCCGGTCCGGCGCGCGCTGATCTCGGTTTCCGACAAGGCCGGGCTCGCCGGTCTGGCGTCGGCGCTGGTGGCGCGCGGGGTCGAGCTGATCTCGACCGGCGGCACCGCCGCGGCGCTGCGGGCGGCGGACCTGCCGGTGCGCGACGTCAGCGCGCTGACCGAGTTTCCGGAGATGCTCGACGGGCGGGTCAAGACGCTGCACCCGATGGTGCACGGCGGGCTGCTGGCGGTGCGCGACGATCCGGCGCACGCCGCGGCGCTCGACGCCTACGGAATCGCGCCGATCGACCTGCTCGTCGTCAACCTCTACCCGTTCGAGGCGACGGTCGCCGCCGGCGCGGGCTACGACGACTGCATGGAGAACATCGACATCGGGGGCCCGGCGATGCTGCGGGCGGCGGCGAAGAACCACGGCTTCGTCACCGTGCTGACCGACGTCGAGGACTACCCGGCGCTGCTCGCCGAGCTCGAGCGCACCGGCGGCGCCACCTCCCTCGGCTTCCGCCGGGCGCAGGCCCTCACCGCCTTCGGCCGCACCGCCGCCTACGACGCCGCGGTCTCCGGCTGGCTCGCCGGGGCGCTCGGCCAGGCGGCGCCGCGCCGCCGCGCCTTCGCCGGCACGCTGGCCGAGGCGCTGCGCTACGGCGAGAACCCGCACCAGGCCGCCGCCTTCTACCGCGACGGCTCGGACCGCCCCGGCGTCGCCACCGCCCGCCAGCTGCAGGGCAAGGCGCTCTCCTACAACAACATCAACGACACCGACGCCGCCTTCGAGCTGGTCGCCGAGTTCGCCCCGTCCGACGGTCCGGCCTGCGCCATCATCAAGCACGCCAACCCCTGCGGCGTCGCCTGCGGCGCCTCGCTCGTCGAGGCCTACCGCGCCGCCTACGACTGCGACCGCACCTCGGCTTTCGGCGGCATCGTCGCCCTCAACCGCCCGCTCGACGCGGAGACCGCGGCGGCGATCGCCGGGATCTTCACCGAGGTGGTGATCGCGCCCGGCGTCACCGACGCGGCGGCGGCGGTGTTCGCCGCGAAGAAGACCCTGCGGCTGCTGGTGACCGGCGGCCTGCCGGACCCGGCCGCGCCGGCGCTCGCCTGGCGGCAGGTGGCGGGCGGCTTCCTGGTGCAGGACCGCGACGGCGCGCCGCTCCGCCCCGACGCGCTCCGCGTGGTGACGCGGCGGGCGCCGACGCCGGCCGAGCTCGACGATCTGCGCTTCGCCTGGACCGTGGTCAGGCACGTCAAGTCGAACGCCATCGTCTACGCCAAGGGCGGCGCCACCGTCGGTATCGGCGCCGGCCAGATGAGCCGCGTCGACTCGACGCGGATCGCCGCGCGCAAGGCCCGCGACATGGCCGCGGCGCTCGGCCTGCCCGAGCCGCCGACCGTCGGCTCGGTCGTCGCCTCCGACGCCTTCTTCCCGTTCCCGGACGGCCTGCTGGCCGCCGCCGAGGCCGGCGCCACCGCGGTGATCCAGCCGGGCGGCTCGGTCCGCGACGAGGAGGTGATCGCCGCCGCCGACGCCGCCGGGCTGGCGATGGTCTTCACCGGCATCCGGCACTTCCGGCACTGATGCGGCGCCAGCTGCCGCGCGTCGCGCTGGTCGCGGCGCTGGTCGTCGCGCTCGACCGGGCGACCAAGCTCTGGGTGGTCGAGCGCCTCGACCTCGCCCGCCGCGGCTTCGTGCCGGTCTGGGATCCCTGGCTGAACCTGACGATGGCCTGGAACGAGGGCATCAACTTCGGGCTGTTCGACTTCGGGGCGGCGGGGCGCTGGGTGCTGGTGGTCCTGGCGCTCGCCATCGTCGCCGGGCTGCTCGCCTGGGTGCGCCGCACCAGCGGCTGGGGGCCGGCGGCCGGGGTCGGGCTGGTGGTCGGGGGGGCGCTCGGCAACGTCTGGGACCGGCTCGCCTGGGGCGCGGTCGCCGACTTCATCAACATGAGCTGCTGCGGCATCCGCAACCCCTTCGCCTTCAACGTCGCCGACGCCGCGATCTTCGCCGGCGCGGCGCTGCTGATCCTGCTGCCGCGCCGGTAGGGCGGCCTCAGGCGGGCCCGCGCGCCGCGAGCAGCACCTCTGCGTTGCCGTCGCCGCCCCGGATCGGGCTCGGCGTCTCCCCGAGCACGGTCCAGCCGGCGGCCGCGAGGAACGCCCGCACCCCGGCCACCGCCTCGGCGACGGCGGCAAGGTCGCGGATGACGCCGCCCTTGCCGACGCGGCCCGGGCCGAGCTCGAACTGCGGCTTGACCAGCGCGACGAGCGTTGCGCCGGGCCGCGCCAGCGCGAGGGCCGCCGGCAGCGCCCTGGGAAGCGAGATGAACGAGAGGTCGGCGACGACGAAATCCGGCGCCGGCACGTGCTCCGCCGTCAGGTCCCGCACGCTCAGCCCCTCGATCGCGTGAAGCCGCGGGTCCGCCGCCACCGACGCCGCAAGCTGGCCGTGCCCGACATCCACCGCCCAGACCTCGGCGGCGCCGCGCGCCAGCAGCACCTCGGAGAAGCCGCCGGTGGAGGCGCCGAGGTCCAGCGCCACCGCGCCCGCCGGATCGAGCCCGAAGGCGTCGAGCGCCGCGACCAGCTTCAGCGCCCCGCGCGAGACCCAGGGGTTCGGGTTGCCGTCGAGCGCCAGCGCCGCGCCCTCGGCCACCCCGGCCGCAGCGCGGCTGACCACGACGCCGTCGACCCGCACCACGCCCGCCGCGATCAGCGCCTGCGCCCGCGCCCGGCTCGGCGCCAGCCCGGCCGCGACCAGCGCCCGGTCGAGCCTCACCCGGCCGCGCCCCGGTTAGCCAAGGTTTCGTTCAGGTGAACGGAGATCTGAAAATCCAGCCGATCCATACACTTGACCCGGAGTCGCACCGTGCGACGAACCGCGCGTCACTCGGCGGCGACGTCGATGAACCCGCCCGACTGCCGCCGCCAGAAGCGGGCGTAGAGGCCGCCGCGGGCGAGCAGCGCCGCGTGGGTCCCGTCCTCGACGATCCGGCCCTCGTCGAGCACCACGATCCGGTCCATCCGGGCGATAGTCGACAGCCGGTGGGCGATGGCGATGACGGTCTTGCCCTGCATCACCGTGTCGAGCGTGTCCTGGATCGCCGCCTCGACCTCGCTGTCGAGCGCCGAGGTCGCCTCGTCGAGCACCAGCACCGGCGCGTCCTTGAGGATGACGCGGGCCAGCGCGATCCGCTGGCGCTGGCCGCCCGAGAGCTTGACGCCGCGCTCCCCGAGGTGGGCGTCGTAGCCGGTGCGCCCCTTGATGTCGCGCAGGGTCAGGATGAAGTCGTGCGCCTCGGCGCGGCGGGCGGCCTCGTAGACCTCCGCGTCGGTCGCCTCGGGCCGGCCGTAGCGGATGTTGTCGAAGGCCGAGCGGTTGAACATCGCCGTCTCCTGCCGCACCGTGCCGATCTGCGCCCTGAGCGCGTCCTGGGTCAGGTCGCGGATGTCGACGCCGTCGAGCCGGATGCGCCCGGCCTCGACCTCGTAGAGCCTGAGCAGCAGCGAGACCGCGGTGGTCTTGCCGGCGCCCGAGCGGCCGACCAGCGCCACCCGCTCGCCGGGCCGGACATGCAGCGTCAGCCCGTCGAGCGCCGCGGTCGGGCGCCCGTAGCCGAAGCGCACGTCCTCGAAGGCGACGGCGCCGCGGCTGCGGTCGGGGGACACCGCGTCGGCGGCGTCGACGATGGTGTGCGGCGGCGACAGGGTGCGCATGCCGTCCTCGATCTCGCCGACGTTGGCGAAGACCCCCATCGCGGTCATCGAGACCCAGCCCGACATCTGCGCCAGCCGGGTCGAGATCAGCCCGGCGGTGGCGATGTCGCCGGCGCTGGCCGCGCCGCGCGTCCAGAGCAGCAGCGTGCCGCCGATCAGCACCACCGGCAGGCAGCCGGCGAGCAGCATCAGCCCGAAGCGGAAGGCGGCCGAGGCGGTGCCGAAGTCGATGGTCGCGCCGCGGTAGCCGGCCAGCGCGTCGAGGGCGGCGCGGTCCTCCTGCATGCCGTGGCTGAACAGCTTCACGGTGGCGATGTTGGTGATGGTGTCGACCACCTGCCCGGTCACCACGGCGCGCGCCGCGGCGCGGGCCTTCGAGCGGGCGCGGATCTTCGGCATGTAGTGCCGGATCAGCACGACGTAGCTGCCGATCCAGGCGAGCATCGCCAGGGCGAGCCAGAGGTCGACGTCGCCGACGACGAGGATGGCGCCGACGATGGCGGTGACCGCGAGCCCGAGCACGTTGACGGTCTCCGAGATCGCCTCGGTGATGGCGCGGGCGGTCTGCTGCTGCTTGGCCGCGATCCGCCCGGCGAAGTCGTCGTCGAAGAACGACAGCGACTGGCCGAGGGTGTGGCGGTTCAGCCGCGACAGCACCAGCGGATAGAGGTTCGGCCCGAGGGTCAGCGCGTTGATCGCCGCGCCGAGCCCCATCAGCACCGGGCGCAGCAGCAGGAAGAAGCCGGTGGCGGCGAGCAGCAGCGGCCAGGTCTCGCGGACCAGCTCCTCGGGGCCGCGCGACTGAGCGAGGTCGATCAGCCAGCCGACGAGCCAGGCGGAGCCGACCTCGGTGACCCCGACGGCGATCGAGACGACGAGCCCGAGCCCGATCGCCGGAAAGGCGCCGGCCAGCGCCCAGTGCATGAAGCGCCACAGCCGGTCGGGAGGCGGCCCCTCCGCCCGCGCGAAGGCGTCGATCATGTTGGCGAACGGCCTCATGCCGCTCCGCCGCCGGGAGGCCGCGGATGCCGACGGTCGGGCGCGATGCTGCGATCCATGCCGGCAAAGGTAGCCACCCGCCGCGCGATGGCAATGCGGGCCACGCCCCGCATCAGCCGGCGGACCTCACTCCGCCGCCTCGGGGACGGCGCAGTCGATGAAGCCCCCGGACTGGCGCTCCCAGAACCGGGCGTAGAGGCCGCCCCGGGCCAGCAGCTCGGCGTGGGTGCCCTGCTCGGCGATCGCGCCGTCGTCGAGCACCACGATCCGGTCCATGCGGGCGATCGTCGACAGCCGGTGGGCGATCGCGATCACCGTCTTGCCCTGCATGACGCCATAGAGCGTCGACTGGATCGCCGCCTCGACCTCGCTGTCGAGCGCGCTCGTCGCCTCGTCGAGGATCAGGATCGGCGCGTCCTTGAGGATGACGCGGGCGAGAGCGATCCGCTGCCGCTGGCCGCCCGAGAGCTTGACGCCGCGCTCGCCGACATGGGCCTCGTAGCCGGCGCGCCCGTTCATGTCGGCGAGCCCGAGGATGAAGTCGTGCGCCTCGGCGCGACCGGCGGCCGCGACCATCTCGGCCTCGCTGGCCTCCGGGCGGCCGTAGAGGATGTTCGCGGCGACCGAGCGGTGCAGCAGCGACGGGTCCTGGGTCACCATGCCGATCTGGCGGCGCAGCGAATCCTGGGTGACGGCGCGCACGTCCTGGCCGTCGATGCGGATCGCGCCGGCCTCGGTGTCGAAGAAGCGCAGGATCAGGTTGACCAGCGTCGACTTGCCGGCGCCCGAGCGGCCGACCAGCCCGACCTTCTCGCCGGGACGGATGGTCAGCGAGACGTCGCGCAGGCCGCCGCCGCCGCGGCCGTAGTGATGGCTGACGCCGTCGAGCACGATCTCGCCGCGGGTGACCGCGAGCGGCCAGGCGTCGGGCGCGTCGGGGAGCGCGATCGGCTGGGCGATCGTCTCCATGCCCTCGCGGATCACCCCGGCGTTCTGGAACAGCGACGAGAGCGACCACATGATCCAGCCGGTCATCGCGTTCAGCCGCAGCGTCAGCGCCGAGGCGGCGGCGACGGTGCCGATCGTGGCGGTGCCGGCCTGCCAGAGCGCGATCGCCGCGCCGACGACCGCGACGATCAGGAGGCCGTTGATCAGCGTCAGGCCGAGATCCATGATGGTGATCAGCCGCATCTGCGCCATGAAGGTCTGGCGCGCGTGCTCGATCGCCTCGTCGGCGTAGGCCTCCTCGCTCCCGGTGTGGGCGAACAGCTTGACCGACTGGATGTTGGTGTAGCTGTCGACGATGCGGCCGGTGATGGCGCTGCGGGCGTCGGAGAACGCCTTGGACGCCTTGCCGACGCGCGGCACCGTCCAGAGCACCAGCCAGAGGTAGAGGCCGAGCCAGGCGACCAGCGGCAGCCCGAGGCGCCAGTCGGTGTCGGAGAGCAGCCAGAGCGCGCCCGCGAGATAGATGGCGGC
>Ga0247820_10002113_pt1 | contig 11175 bp, 9 predicted proteins | sample 13C_Glucose_Day1_2_FD_192480 | JGI IMG/M metagenome (GOLD analysis project Ga0247820, IMG submission 192480) | Soil microbial communities from agricultural site in Penn Yan, New York, United States - 13C_Glucose_Day14 | ecosystem: Environmental > Terrestrial > Soil > Agricultural land | place...
GAACATCACCAGGAACACGACAAAGAGAATCTTGGCGATACCCGTGGCGGTGCCCGCGATACCACCGAAGCCCAGTACTGCAGCGATGATGGCAATGATCAAGAATGTGATTGCCCAGCTCAACATGGTGATTCTCCTTACGCTTCTATTTTAGAGGTAATGCTTGTGATGCTTTTCCCGGCGCAGCGTGCGCCAAGATCATGAACTCAGAACACCCAACGTTCTTGACGGGGCATCTCGTCCCCAGGTTGTGCCTGGTCGACGTCCATCATTCGCATTGGCGCGAGGTCAGCCTGGTTGCTGCTGGCGGCGCTGAAATGGGTCTGAACCGGATGCTGAATCGACACGCGCGACGCTTCCTGCTGCGAGGTCTGCTCCCAACGCTGAAACTGCTGCCCGCCGATCAATGTGATCAACAGCGCCAGAACAGCAAACAGACCTTGTTGGATATGCAGTGGCGAGATACGCAATTGGGCGGCACGTTGGCGACTCATCCTGAAGCTCCTCCCACACAGTGGTGATCTTGTGAGGGCGACGATAGAAATGCCCTGGTTAGCCTAGGTATTGCAGCCTGCATGCCAGCTTTTTAGTAGAAAAAACATCAATAAAATCAATTAGTTACATGTCTGGTAAAAATCAGGTCGGACGCATCCTGCACGATGGCCCGTCCGCGCTCGTGCGTAATGCACGATCCGGTCGACAGTTGTTTTCAAGTTTTTTGAATTGCGAGAAGGGCGCAGATGTCACAAAAGGGGCCGTAATCCCCGTGTAGACCGGCTATCTGATAAAAAAACAACAAAATCAGGCAATTAGCCGTAGGGTAACGAGAGAGCTACCCTGTTGTAGTCGGAATCGACCAGAATCAACCATGCAACTTGCCCGATTTTTCCGGGACTAAACTAAGATCATTCATTAAGGAGCGTAGGAAAATGGAATCAGCCACTGAGCATCAAGGCCGCATTCTGCTGGTGGATGATGAATCCGCCATCCTGCGTACATTTCGCTATTGCCTTGAAGATGAAGGCTACAGCGTCGCGACCGCCAACAGCGCTGCACAGGCCGATGCCTTGCTGCAACGTCAGGTCTTCGACCTGTGCTTCCTTGATTTGCGCCTGGGTGAAGACAATGGTCTGGATGTGTTGGCTCAAATGCGCATTCAAGCGCCGTGGATGCGTGTGGTCATCGTCACCGCGCACTCGGCGGTGGACACTGCAGTAGATGCGATCCAGGCCGGTGCCGCCGACTACCTGGTCAAGCCTTGCAGCCCCGACCAGCTACGCCTGGCCACTGCCAAGCAACTGGAAGTGCGACAGCTGTCGGCCCGTCTGGAAGCCCTTGAAGGTGAAGTGCGCAAACCCAAGGATGGCCTGGACTCCCACAGCCCGGCGATGAAAGTGGTGCTCGAAACCGCCCGCCAGGTCGCCAGTACCGATGCCAACATTTTGATTCTTGGCGAGTCCGGGACCGGTAAGGGTGAGCTGTCTCAAGCCATTCATGGCTGGAGCAAGCGTGCGAAGAAATCCTGCGTCACGATCAACTGCCCATCCCTGACTGCCGAACTCATGGAAAGCGAGCTCTTCGGTCACAGCCGTGGTGCCTTCACCGGGGCCAGCGAAAGTACCTTGGGACGTGTCAATCAGGCCGATGGCGGAACGCTGTTTCTCGACGAGATCGGCGATTTTCCCCTGACATTGCAGCCGAAGTTGCTACGTTTCATCCAGGACAAGGAATACGAGCGAGTCGGCGACCCGGTTACCCGCCGAGCCGACGTGAGAATTCTCGCGGCCACCAACCTCAACCTGGAGGACATGGTACGCGACGGCCGTTTCCGTGAAGACCTCCTGTATCGCCTGAACGTGATCACCCTGCACCTGCCGCCTTTACGCGAGCGCAGGGAAGACATCCTGAACCTGGCCGATCGTTTTCTGGCCCGGTTCGTCAAGGAATACGCGCGTCCGGCGCGTGGTTTCAGCGACGCCGCTCGAGAGGCACTGCTCAGCTACCGCTGGCCGGGCAACATTCGCGAGCTGCGCAATGTCGTGGAGCGGGCGAGCATCATCTGTCCGCAAGAGCGGGTAGAGATCAGCCACCTGGGCATGGCCGAAACCCCGCTCAACAACGCGCCCCGCATCGGCGCCGCATTGAGTCTGGATGAGTTGGAGAAGGCTCACATCGGCGCCGTGCTTGCCACCGCCGATACACTGGACCAGGCCGCCAAGACGTTGGGCATCGATGCCTCGACGCTGTACCGCAAACGCAAGCAGTACAACCTGTGAGCCCCGCCCGATGAAACTGGCGATGAAGTTGCGGACTCGGCTGTTTCTGAGCATTTCCGCACTGATCACCGTCGCGCTGCTCGGGCTCTTGCTCGGACTGGTCAGCGTGATGCAGATGGCGGCAACTCAGGAAGCCCTGATCCGAAACAACTTCGTCACCCTCGACCTCGGGTTGAAATTGCGTCAGAGCCTTGGCGACCAGCTGATCATCATGCTCAGCGAGCGGCCGGATCCTGCCGCATTGGAGCAGTCCAGGCAGCATTACTATCGGTTGCTTGATGAAGGCATCGCCCTTGCCGATTCCGGCAAGGACGTTCAGTACGGTTTCGCACAGGCCAAGGCTGACTACCAGAGCTTTTTGCAGGTGTACGACCAGTCACCGGACACATCGCGGGTGTTGACGGGTGGCGGTGAACTCACCGAAAAATTCAACGCGTTGCGCAATGGCTTGATCGCCGAGCACAAGCGGGCGCTGGATAACATCAATGCCATCGAGCGCCAGGCCCGGGAGCGGGCGCTGCTAGTGGCTGGCCTGCTCGGGCTGGTGGGGCTGGCGGTGCTGATCATCGGTTTCGTGACCGCACACGCCATTGCCCGGCGTTTCGGCGCGCCGATAGAGGCCTTGGTCCAGGCGGCCGATAACATCGGACAAGGCAATTTCGAAGTGACCCTGCCTATTTCATCGGCAGAGGAAATGAACCAGCTGACCAAACGCTTCGGGATCATGGCCGAGGCCTTGCGCGAGCATCAAGCGACCAATATCGACGAGCTGCTCGCCGGTCAGCAGCGTTTGCAGGCGGTACTCGACAGCATCGACGACGGCTTGTTGATGATCGACCGCGAAGGCCATCTGGAACACCTCAACCCCGTGGCGCAGCGTCAATTGGGTTGGGACACCGATCGGCTCGGCCAAGGGCTGGGCAGCGCTCTGGAGCGCCCCGAACTCGATGGACAGCTGCAACTGGTGCTGCGCGGCGGCACTCTGGAGCGGGCGCCGGAAGATTTGAGCATCGAGGTCGACGGTGAGTCGCGATTGTTGACCTATAGCCTGACGCCTGTCAGCCACACTCAGGGCCATATTCTCGGCGCCGTGATGGTGTTGCATGACGTCACCGAGCAACGTGCATTTGAGCGGGTGCGCAGCGAGTTCGTGTTGCGCGCCTCCCATGAGTTGCGTACTCCGGTCACCGGCATGCATATGGCGTTCGGCCTGTTCCGCGAGCGCGCGCATTTCGCCCAGGACTCCCGCGAAGCCGATCTGCTGGACACCGTGAATGAAGAGATGCAGCGGTTGATGCAGTTGATCAACGACTTGCTGAACTTCTCCCGCTATCAGAACGGATTGCAGAAACTCACGCTGGCGCCGTGTTCCATCGACGATTTGCTGGAGCAGGCCCGGGAACGTTATGCCGGCGTGGCGGTGGAGAAGGGCATCAGCCTGTTGGTGGAAGTGCAGGGCCCGTTGCCTTGGCTACAGGCCGATCAGCCACAGCTGGACCGGGTACTCGATAACCTGATCGACAACGCCTTGCGCCATACCGGCACCGACGGGCAGATACGTTTGCAGGCTCGGCGGCATGGGGAGCGGGTGATCATCAGCGTTGAGGACAACGGCGAAGGCATTGCCTATGGCCAGCAGGGGCGAATCTTCGAACCCTTCGTCCAGGTCGGCCGTAAAAAGGGCGGCGCCGGGCTCGGCCTGGCGTTGTGCAAGGAAATCGTGCAACTGCATGGCGGACGGATGGGCGTTTATTCGCGGCCGGGGCAGGGGACTCAGTTCTATATGGCGCTGGCGGTGTGAGCGGCTCTTACGCTTCGTCATCCAGACGTCTGCCCCCTAGCCGCCGGCCACGGGTGATCAGCTCAATGAACTGCACTGCGCTCAATGCATGGGCGAACAGCCAGCCCTGACCGTATTTCACGCCCTCGCTGCTCAGAAACGCCGCTTGCGCTTCATGTTCGATGCCTTCGGCAATCACTTTCAGATGCAGGGCCTGGGCCATGTGAATGATGTGCGGTGCCACGCCGCTGCTGGCGGCGTCATGGCCCAGCGCGTCGATGAAGGCCTTGTCGATTTTCAGGCAATCCACCGGCAGGGTTTGCAGGTAGGCAAGGCTGCAATAGCCGGTGCCGAAATCGTCGATCAGCACCTGATGCCCGACATCGCGCAGGGCCTGGAGGTTTTCCCGGGCTACCACCACATCGATCAATCCCCGCTCGGTGACCTCGAAGGCGATCTGCTTGGCCGCGACCCGATGCAATGTCAGCAAGCGCGCCATCACCTCGCCTATACGCGGCACCATGACGTCGCAGGCTGCGAGGTTGACCGAGATGTACAACTGCGGATTGGCCCGCAACAAATGACCGAGCTGCTCAAGCAGGCGTTGCAGGACAAAGTCGGTCATCTGGCGGATCTGGCCGGTGTTTTCGGCCATCGGGATAAACAGGTCGGGGCTGGTCAGGGTGCCATCCGGCCTGCGCCAGCGGAGCAAGGCTTCTGCCCCGACACAATTGCGGCTGTCGAGGTCGAAAATCGGTTGATACAAGACCTGCAGCTCACCTCGCCGAATGGCGCCAGTCAGTTCGGCATCCATCGACTGTCGCTGCTTGACCAGCAGGAACACCAGAAAACCCACGCAGACGCCCAGCGCCAGGCTGGCTGGCAACAGCCACCACCAGAGCGCAGGCACATGCATGCCGGTACGCGGGGTAATAAGTACAAGCTGGTATACCGGATTGTTGGTGGGCATGCGGTAAATCAGGCGAGTGTGCGTGACTTGCAGCGCACCGGGACTTTTCGGCGGCCAGGGTTCGGTCGGGGGCCAGGCCTGCGATTCACCCAGTACCGGAATCGCCCGCGTGCCGTGGTCGAGTACCACCAGCAGGCTGCTTCCGGGTGACAGGTCGACCATGTCGGTCAAATGCCCGCGAGAGGTCGCGACGCGGAAATTACCGCGCCCGAGCATCAGCGCGGCACGGTTTTCATCGGGTTCGGTGGTGGTGTTCAGCCAGTAGCTATAGGTGGGGCCCTTGATATCCGGCGGCCGTAGCAGCGAGAGCCCTTCCTGGCGGGGGCGGTTGGAGCAGATCCGCGAATCGTCCCTGTAAGCGGCTTCATAAACGAAACGATAATTGAAACTGACCTGCTGCAAGGTCGCGATCATTTCGTCATCGCAGCCCCGAAGCGGCTGCGCTTCGAGGTCGTCGAGGCTTTCACGCAATTGGCCGAAAAGCTGCTCCAGACGGGCCAGGAAACGTTCGCCCTGGGCATTCATCTCCTCGCTTTCGCTCTGCTCGACCTGATGCATGGCCACGAACAGACTGCCTGTCATCAGCAGGGTTGCGCTCAAGGCAGCAGCGAGCATCGCCAAAAACCAAGGGCGATAGAACCATCGACGTAATGTCTCTCGAGCAGCAGGCATTGGGTATATCCGAAGAATTACCAATGAGTTATAGCTGCTGATTGAGAAAAAGCCCTTACCGTCGGGCGGGCGTCATTATTTTGTCTGATTCAAAACGTGTAAAAGTGCCGCGGTTTGCGCATCCGGAGTGCCGTCGAAGCGGGTCGGCCGGAAATGCATCTGGAAGGCTCCTATAACATGGCGCGTCGCGACATCCAGTTCGCCTGTTTGCGGGGTGGGGTAACCCAGGCGGGCCAACTGCGACTGATACCAACCAATGCTCGGCAGCTGGGCGGTGAACTTCGCTTGCTGGCGCGCCACGGCCTGCTCGTTTGGCCAGACCCCCAAACCTTCGGCTGCCAGGCGTTTCCAGGGAAACAGCGGTCCCGGATCGAGCTTGCGCAACGGGGCGATGTCGCTATGACCGATGATGTTGCGCGGGCTGATGGCGTAGCGCTTGCTGATGTCCTTGAGCAACACAATCAGGGACTGGACCTGGGCTTCGCTGTAGGGATACCAGAGACGCTCACCGTTGGGCGCGTCCTTGAAGCCGGGATTGACGATTTCGATACCCAGGGAACTGGAGTTCAACCAGGTTCGTCCTTGCCATTCGCTCTCGCCGGCATGCCATGCCCGCATGTTTTCATCCATCAGCTTATAGATAGTGGCTTTTTTGTCGTCGCCGATCAGGTAATGACTGCTGACTTCGCCATGGGTCAGCAGCTGTAGCGAACGCTCCTGCGATGCGGAGGTGTAATGCAGCACGACGAATTGAATGCGGCTGTCGTGGTTGGCTGAGACATGACTGATGTCATACCGCGGGCCGCTGGCGCAACCGGCTAATAGACCCAGCGACATGATAAGGGCAAGAAATTTCATCACGGAGGCAGTACGCAAAAGGACAATAATGCAACAGTGTAACGTACTGTTTTGCGCGAAGACGGACGGCGCAGTGATTTAAACAAAATGGAACAATTGGCCCTAACCGATTTGCACCTGGTTGCGACCGGCGTGTTTGGCCCTGTATAGCGCTTGATCGGCTCTTTTCAATACCAGATCGCTATGCTCGCCGGCTTTGAAGGCGGTCAGCCCGATGGAAAGGGTGATAGTCACCGGCTCGCCCTTGAAGTGGAAAGGGCAGGCCTCGATGAAGGCTCGCAGTTTTTCCAGCAATTTTGCGCCGGCCACCGCTTCTGTGGCGGGCATCAGCAGTACAAACTCCTCGCCGCCGAAACGGGCGATGAAATCCGTCTCCCGAAGGCGCTTGCGCAGCACGCCGGCAATGATTTTCAGAACCTTGTCGCCGGCCAGGTGACCATAGTTATCGTTGATGCGCTTGAAATGATCAAGATCCAGCATTGCCAGCGACAAGGTGTTGCCATGTTGCTGCCATTGGCTGATTTCATGGTCGAGCCGTTCACCCCAGGCCGCCCGGTTGGGCAGGGCGGTCAGTGGGTCGATCAAGGCTTTCTGGCGCTGTTCTTCGAGATGCTCTCGGTAGCCCAGGGCTTCCTGTTCCATGTGTGCCACTCGTTCGGCCAGGCTTTGCAGGCGCGCCGCTACTTCCTGTTCGCGCTCGTCACGCTGCTTCTGGTGGTGGTCCATGGTGCCCAATAGACCTTCAATATGGTTTTCCAGGGCGCGCTTGAGGCCCTCCAGATCCGCGGCTTCGTGCATGCTGCTCTGCAAGCCGTCGACCTGATCGCGGATCTGCGTGTCCATTTCCCGTGCGGCTGAGCGGTTATCGGCATGACCTTCGCTGGCGGCTTGCAGGTTGCGCTGGAACAACTCGAGGCGCCCGTTGAGCTGTTGCAGATAGGTTTCGAATTCGTGCTGGCCGTTGTCGTTGATCGCCAGCATCAACGTTGCCAAATCGTCGAGAATCGGCAGCAATTCGTACCAGTTCAAGCCATTTCGAAGGCGATCACGCATCGCTTCGGCTTGGGGGCGATGAAGCTCGGGCAGGGTCAGGTCGTCAAGCAGACCTAGTAGCGTGTCCTCGATGTGCTGGGCGACCGAGCTGTAGGAAGGCTCGGGCGAATCCGGAAGGGCATAGGGGTTATCTTGCTCTGCGTGCTCCGGATCGACGACGATAATTGTTTGGACCGCGACCGAGGGGTCGGGCAGGCTCTTCGAAATCGCTGTCGCGACCGGTTCGTCCGAGGGGGTTGCCGGTAAGGATTGCATCGTTGGCGGGATAACGGTCGGGCTGGTTTCTATCGGTTGTTCATGGTCCGCTTGAGTCGATTCGTCCACCAGTATTTCTCGCGACAGCAGCGGCTCATGGGCCGGTTGAGCGGTCGTCGGGACGGAAGGAGAACGTGTTTCTTGCGCTGGCCGTTCTATTGCAACGGGTGCCTGAGCGGCAGCGCGTGCGGGAGACGGCAACATCTGCGGCCCATCGTCGGGTCGTGCAGCAGTAGTTTGCGGCAGCGCTGCAAGTGGGGCGGATTCGGTTGCCCGGGGCGGCTGAGCGGGCGCCTGCGCTACGAGGGTGGCAATCTGTGGCGCCATTTCATCTGCTTCACGACTGCCAAACAGCCGCTGCAGCAGTCCCGGGCGAGCGGGCTCCGCAGTGCCTTCAAGCTGACTCAGGGCTTTGCCTTGCAGGCCGCTCAGTTCGCTAAGCAGCAACGGAATCTCGCGCGCCTGACTGACCCGTGCATCCAGCCGTTTGGCGAAATCCTTGAGGGGGCGGCTGACTTCCCGGGGCAGCGGCAGTGTTTGCAGTTGCGCAACCAGCGCGGTCAGTGCCGCGCCGGTCTGATTGATCCGGGTTTCGCGGCGTTGCTCAGAGTCGAGCACGGCTTTTTCCAGTCGTGGAAGCAGGGCGGCCAGGCCGGCGTCCATGTCATGGGTGCGTATGACTTCGCGCATTTCCTTCATGCACGCGTCAACGGCGCGATCGGTGCCCTCGGCCGCCAACGTGCTGCGCACCAGCCCACGGCGTAACAAGTCGAGCCGGGCGTCCCATCGGCGCTCGAGCTTTTCCTGTTGTTCGATGTTTTTGAGGTACTTCTCTTTCCAGCGCTCTGTTTCGTCGCTCATTCATGGGGTCCGCGATGGGCAGAACTCAGCGCGGGCAATGCATCGGCCGTGAGCGAACCGGGCAGACGAATCTCTACCGCGACCGGCAGGTGATCGGAAATGGGTTGTGCCAGCACCTCGACCTTTTCCAGGGTCAGGGTCGGGCTCAGCAAAATATGGTCCAGGCAGCGTTGCGGACGCCAGCTGGGGAAGGTAGCCTCCAGCTGTGGTGCGAGCAGGCCGAGGTCGCGCAACGGCGAGTTTTGCAGCAAGTCACTGGCATGGGTATTCATGTCGCCCATCAGCACCTGGTGTTTATAGTTCCCGATCAACTCGCGAATGTAGGCCAGCTGCATGGTGCGGGCGCGGGCACCCAGTGCCAGGTGCATCATGACCACCACCAGCGCTTCCGGACCCTCGCCGAAACGGACCAGGATTGCTCCGCGACCCTTGGGTCCCGGCAGCGGATGATCTTCAATCGCCCACGGGCGCAGGCGGCTGAGCACGCCATTGCTGTGCTGACCGAGGCGACCCAGGTTGCGATTGAGTTGTTGATACCAGTATGGGAACGCACCGAGCTGAGCCAGATGTTCAACCTGATTGACGTAGCCGGATCGCAGGCTGCCGCCATCGACTTCCTGCAGGGCGACCAGATCGAAGTCGCCCAACAGATTGCCGATCTTTTGCAGATTGTCGGCACGCCCGGTGTGCGGCAACAGATGCTGCCAGCCCCGGGTCAGGTAGTGCCGATAGCGCTCGGTACTGATGCCGACCTGGATATTGAAACTGAGCAAGCGCAGACGGCTATCTGCGGGCAAACCCGTCGATTCCAGATGATGCTCGTTGACCCGCGGATCATGCAGGCCAACGATGCGTTCAGTACCCCAGCGGCGCATGGCAGTCGCCGCGCTTAGTTGGCAGCAGCCTTATTAGCCGCTCGCTCTTTGTCGACCAGTTTTTCGGCCAGTTGCAAGGCTTGCTCGGCACCGCCGGCAGAGCCCACGTCAAAGCGATATTTGCCGTTGACGATCATGGTCGGAACGCCGGAGATTTCATATTTCTTGGCCAGCTCTTTGGCTTTGGCCATCTGACCCTTGATGGCGAAGGAGTCGAAGGTGGCGAGGAACTTGTCCTTGTCTACGCCTTTAGTCGCCAGGAAATCGGCCATTTCGTTCTTGTCGACCAGCTTCTTGTGTTCTTTCTGAATGGCGTTGAATACCGCAGCGTGCACATTATCCTCGACACCCATGCTTTGCAGGGTCAGGAACATTTGACCGTGGGCATCCCATGGGCCGCCGAACAGGGCAGGAATACGCACGAAATTGACGTCGGAAGGCAGCTTTTCAACCCAAGGATTGATCACCGGCTCAAAGGCATAGCAATGCGGGCAGCCATACCAGAACAGCTCAACGACTTCGATCTTGCCAGGCACAGCGACCGGAACAGCGTTGGTCAGCTCGACATAGGGGGCGGCGGGTGCTTCAGCGGCTTGGGCAGTCATGCCGAACAGGCTGGCAGCGACGAATGCGGCGCTGATGATCAGATTACGCATGCTTTACTCCTGGACAAATGGGGTCGCCTCGCGCGACCTGTTTTCAGACAGGTCATGGCGGGCTTGAGTTCTGTAGTGTAACGGCAGCGGCCACAAAAAAGGGCGGCCAAGGCCACCCTTTTTATGCTTGCATCGACAGATTAATCGAGCGTTAACATTGCAAGAGATGTACATCCCTCGCAACGTTCGCTCGTTGGTCTCAGTGCAGACCCTGGATGTAGCTGGAAACTGCTGCGATGTCTTCGTCGCTCAGCTTTTTGGCGATGCTTTGCATCGGTTTGGTATCGCCATCGTTGGCCCGGCCGCCTTCTTCCTTGCGGAAATCGGTCAGTTGCTTGGCAATATACTGCGCATGTTGACCGCCCAGATGAGGGAAGCCGGCGGCTGCGTTGCCCTTGCCATCTGGCGAATGGCAGCCGGTGCAGGACGGCAGGCCCTTGGCCAGATCGCCGCCGCGGAACAAGGCTTCACCGCGAGACACGATTTTCGGGTCGGCGGCGCCAACGCTGCCTTTCTGGCTGGCGAAGTAGGCGGAGATGTCGGCCAGGTCCTGATCGCTCAGGTTGGTGAGCAGACCGGTCATTTCCAGTACGACACGCTTGCCGGACTTGATGTCGTGCAACTGCTTGTTCAGATAACGTTCGCCCTGGCCCGCCAGTTTCGGAAAGTTAGGCGCCATGCTGTTGCCATCCGGGCCATGACAGGCGCCACATACTGCGGCTTTGGCCTGGCCTGCAGCGGGATCACCAGGTTTTACTGGCTCACCTGCAGCATGGGCTACGCCGGAGATCCCCACGGTCAACAGCAGACTCACGATCAATTTGTTCATCAGCTAATCCAACTACGGCTAAGGGTTAAAGAGTTATGGACCGGGATCACTCGCTCATCCACTGGATGATTGCTTGGTAATCCTCGGCAC
>Ga0247820_10002116_pt1 | contig 11170 bp, 8 predicted proteins | sample 13C_Glucose_Day1_2_FD_192480 | JGI IMG/M metagenome (GOLD analysis project Ga0247820, IMG submission 192480) | Soil microbial communities from agricultural site in Penn Yan, New York, United States - 13C_Glucose_Day14 | ecosystem: Environmental > Terrestrial > Soil > Agricultural land | place...
TGACGTGCGGTTGATCTCCTCGTCGTCGAGGAAGTTGCGATTGCGTGAGGAGAGCAGGGATCCGCCGAGACGGCCGCTCCAGCCCGCCGCTGCGTCCCCGAAATCACCCCAAAGCCGTCCGGCGCGCAGCCGGTTGCGGCTGCTATCGAGTGTGGCGGCGTGCAGGAAGGTGAGCGGATCGAAGCCGTCGAAGTCACTTCGTCCAGACAAGGCGAAGGCAGCAGCGCCGAGGCGGACGGAAGGGGCAACCGCCCAGGTTCCGCGGACTCGCCCGGACAGGTTGCGGTAGCCGTCGCGGTCGCCGTCTCCGTCGAACGCATCGATCCCAGTGGCGCGTTGCCAGCCCAGCCCGCCGGCTAGATTGCCTTTGTCGCTCATGACTGACCCGGACGCCGAGGCACGGCGAAAACCGAACGAGCCGGCCTCGCTGCCCAGCGCGAAGGCGTCATCGGCTGGATCCACGCCGTCGATGGCAATGACGCCTCCCACGGCTTCGGAACCCCAGAGCGCCGACTGCGGGCCCCGAACGATCTCGATCCGCGAGGTGACGTCGGAATTCAGGACTTCGAACCTGGGCTGGTTACCCGTTGCCGGGTCGTTTGCCCGGATGCCGTCGATGAACAGCAAAGTGTGGTTGTTCTCAGCGCCCCGGATGCGAACCTCGGTCAGCGATCCGGCGGGACCGGACGTGGCGACTGCGACCGAAGGCGTCAGCCGCAGCAGAGAGGGGAGCAGCGGCTCGCCCAGCCGCTCGATGCTCCGAGCGTCGATGATCGTGACGCTCGCAGGAGTCTCGGCCGCCTTTGCGGGCGCCCGCTCGGCGGTGATTACGATTTCAGTGACTGGCAGTGCGTCGATCAATTCATCCTCCTTATGACGAACGTGTCGTCGCGGAGGATGCTTGGCACCCACGCTCCACGGCTGGTCCCGGCCGGAGAAACGGACGACGGACCAAGGCAAGTGTCTGACTACCACCGGGAGGCGGATACAGTTGCGGGCACAGCGCCGGCTTCTAACCGGCTTCCTTCTTGGCCGGCGGCCGTAACCGCCGGACCTCGGTCCGGCGCGGTGGCTAGGAGGAGGCCATCAGCCTTGTCAAGAAGCGGTCGGTCGCCTAAGTGCCCGCGACATTCCCGGCTGCTGGTCGGAAACCAGCGCCATTTCAAGGAACTGACAGATGAAATCCGGTACCCATCCCGACTATCACACGATCACCGTCCAGATGACGGACGGCACGACCTTCCAGACCCGCTCCACCTGGGGCAAGGAAGGCGACACGCTGCATCTCGAGATCGATCCGACGTCGCATCCGGCGTGGACTGGCGGACGTGGCCAGATGCTCGACACCGGCGGCCAGGTGGCTCGCTTCAACAAGCGTTTCGGCGGCCTTTCGCTCGGCAAGAAGTAAGCAGTGCGTCAGGCGCCGGTGATCGGAACCGAGCGCCTGCGCTTGCGCCCGTGGCGGAAGGAGGACTTCCGCCCTTACCACGCTCTCCTGCAGCATCCCGATGTGCATCGGCACTTCGGACCCGAGCCGATGGGAGAGGAAGAATGCTGGCGCCGCCTGGCGGCGGCAGTCGGCATGTGGGACTTGCTCGGCTTCGGTGGCTGGGCGGTCGTTCGCAAGTCCGACGAAAAGCTTGTCGGAATGCTAAGCCTGTTCAACGCCTGGCGTGTGATGGAGCCCATCTTCGGAGAGCAGCCCGAGATGGGCTGGATATTCTCTCATGAGGTTCACGGGCAGGGCATGGCTGGCGAGGCCTGCCGCGCGGTGCTGAAATGGGCGGAGGCCAACCTCGATCCGACGCCAATCTGGGCGATCATCGCTCCTGAGAACGAACCGTCGCTCAAGCTTGCCGGTAAGCTAGGTTTCGAGCGCCTCAACGAGACGCTCTACCACACCGATCCAACGGTCGTCCTGAAACGGCCCGCCTGGTAGTTACCAGCCGCCGCCTCCGCCTCCGCCGCCTCCGCCACCCGACGATCCTCCGCCGCCCGACCCGCTGCTCGAGCCTGGAGCAGTCGATGCAGCGCTGACCGTGCTGGCGAGGGAGGAACCAACCGTGTTCACGAAACCGCCGGGATTGTCCCAGGGATTGCTGGAGCCCGAATACCAGGCGAAACCCTGCTGTCCCTGTACCGCGGCTGCTGCGAGGACGCTTGCGAAGCGATCGGCCCAACGATTCTCGACGCCGAGAGCGACCGCATAGGGAAGATAGCGTTCGAACAGTGCAGGAGTGTCCTCAGGCGGGTGCATCCGGTCGAGGCGCTCGCGCTCGGTGATCGACAGGTACTGCTTGAACCCGGCGATATGGTCGAGAACAGCTCGGCCTTCCTTCGTCGGGGCATCGATCCAGGCGAAGGCGGAAATCACAAGGGGCAATGCGAGAAGCGGCAGGACCAGCGGCTGCCACCAACCGCTATTCAGCGCCTCACCAAGGATCGGAGCACCAGTTGCGAGGGCGATCGAGCCGCACAGGAACGCTCCAGCGGTCAGAAGGCATTTGCCGGTCGACGACGTGCCTTGCATCAGCGCGATGAAGATCGCCGCAAGCGCGAACAGGCCGAGCCCCATACCGATAAGCCAGATCTGAGCGCCGTTCGTAGCAGCCACCACCGCGGATGCGGAGAGCCATACGGCCGCGACAAGGAAAATGATTCCGGCTCCGGCCCATCCCCAGTTCTTGTGAAACAAGGTTCCCTCGTATCGTTCCTTCAGGACGGTCCCCAAGGCCTTCTGTGCGGCTGAAAATTCCTTGTGATTCTTCTGCTCCATGACAATTGATTCGCCGGTCATGGCAAGCTCGCGCAGGGCAGCCTCTTCATCCTCTGGAAGCGGCTCAGTCGAGGCGATGCGCTCCAGCCGCGTCTTGTCGCTGGAAAACCAGCCGCCGTCTTCCTCGACCATGCGAACGTGGCCGCGAACGCCCATGTCGATGAGCGCGGCAGCGAAAGTGCGGTCGTCCGAACCCATCCTAGTCACATAGCGCATGGCCGCCGGGGTAAGATCGTCCGGGGGGGAAAAGATCGGCACGACGGTGCCTGCGCGAGGGTTCCGACCGACCCGTTTCCAGGCGAAGAAGTAATAGCCTAGCAGTCCAAGAAGCCCCCCTGCGCCGACGAAGAGCGGGCCATAGTCGGTGAGCCAGTAACTGCGCTCATTCGATTCAGCGACGACTCCCTTCGGGAAGGCGACGGCGACCGTCAGGCCCTCGTTGGGGCCGAGAGGCCCAGTCGTCTGAAACCTGATCTCCCCCGGTTTCTCTTCGATGACCCGCGCATTGGACGAAGTCGCGCCTTGTGGACCGGTGTAGGAGGCGCGCTCTCCGAACTTGACCGTTTCGGGGAGCCGAATGCGTGCCTCGGCTACGTCGATGGAAAAAATCCAGCCGTTGCCGGTCGCGTTCCAATAGAGTTCGTCATAGCCGTTGAAGCGGCCGATCTGCCGCGTCGTGCTGTAGCGGATGACGTAGCGATGCTCGCCCACATCCACATATTTGTCGGGATCGCCGATCCGGATCCGGACGCCGTTCGAAATGGACTCTGTCTTCGCGGGAACCGGCATGCCGTCCAGCGTCGCTTCACTGAAGGTGAAGCCGATACGAACCTGGTTGCCCCGAGGTCCCCGGTATCGGGTGGGGAAATCGCGGTAGATGCCGCGGTTGATCTCATTGTGCTCGGCGCGGACGTCGATCGTTTCCGTGACTTCGAGCGAGCTGTCTTGCTGGATCCGGACATCGCTGACGAAGCGATGGATCCGCTCTTCAGCCTGGGCCGCCGCAGCGGCGCCGAGCAGCAGCAAGCCGCTGAGGGCCCGCAGGATCGAGGGCACGGCTAGGCCGCCGGGCGTTCGAACGAAACCTTCGGAGCGCTTAGGATCGCTGGATCCTCGTCCTGGTAGAAGGGCTCCTCATTGAAGCCGAGCGGGCGGGCGATGAGGACCGGCGGGAAGCTTTGAACCGACGTGTTCAGATCGCGAACGGTCGCATTGTAGTATCGGCGCGCGCTCTGCAGCTCACCTTCGATCGACGAAAGCTCGTCTTGGAGGTCCTGGAAGTTCTGGCTAGCCTTGAGGTCCGGATAAGCCTCGGCGACGACCATCAGCCTTCCCAGCAAGCTCGTCATCTGGGCATCGGCTTGCGCCGTCGCCTCCACGCCCGACGCCTTGGTAGCGTCCGCACGGCGGGCCGTCACTTGATCGAGGACCTCACGTTCGTGGGTCGCGTAGCCTTTCACCGCCTCGACGAGGTTGGGGATCAGGTCCGCGCGCCGGCGCAGCTGCACGGTGATTCCGCTGAACCCTTCTCGCACCAGTGCACGAAGACGGACCAGCCGGTTGTACACGCCGACCACGTACAGAAGCAGCAGTACGACGACCGCCAGGAAGACCCAGCCCGCAATGCCCATGTGATTTTCCCCTTTTTGCCCGTCGCCGAGCATAAGAGGTTACGGCTGTTCCTGCTAGAAGGCGGAAAGGCCCGTGATCGCGCGGCCGAGGATCAGCGCATGCACGTCATGCGTGCCCTCGTAGGTGTTGACCGTCTCGAGATTGGCCGAGTGGCGCATCACGTGGAATTCGGCGCTGATGCCGTTGCCGCCGTGCATGTCGCGGGCGATGCGGGCGATATCGAGCGCCTTGCCGCAATTGTTGCGCTTCAAGAGGCTGATCGTCTCCGGGATGAGCGTGCCTTCCTCCAGCCGGCGGCCGACGCGGAGCGCCGCCTGCAGGCCGAGCGTGATCTCCGTCACCATGTTCGCCAGCTTGAGCTGGACGAGCTGGTTGGAGGCGAGGGGCTTGCCGAACTGCTTGCGGTCGAGCGTGTACTGCCGTGCCGCTGCGAAGCAGGCTTCCGCGGCGCCCATGGAGCCCCAGCCGATGCCGTAACGCGCGCGATTGAGGCAGCCGAACGGACCCTTGAGACCTTCGACGTTGGGAAGGAGCGCGTCCTCGCCGACCTCGACATTGTCCATCACGATCTCGCCGGTGATGGAGGCGCGGAGCGAGAGCTTCTCCTTGATCTTCGGAGCGGACAGGCCGGCCATGCCCTTTTCGAGCACGAAGCCTCGGATCTTCCCGCCGTGAGCTTCCGATTTCGCCCAGACGACGAAAACGTCGGCGATGGGCGAATTGGTTATCCACATCTTGGTGCCGGTGAGGCGGTAGCCGCTTGCAGTCTTCACCGCGCGTGTGCGCATGCTGCCGGGATCGGAGCCGGAGTCCGGCTCGGTAAGGCCGAAGCAGCCCACGAGCTCGCCCCGAGCAAGGCCGGGGAGGTACTTGCGGCGCTGTTCCTCCGACCCGTAGGCGTGGATCGGGTACATCACGAGGCTGGACTGCACCGAGCAGGCCGAACGGTAGCCGCTGTCGACCCGCTCAACCGCGCGGGCGATCAGGCCGTAGCTGACGTAGCCGAGGCCCGCTCCGCCATATTCTTCCGGAATGGTTGCGCCCAGCAGGCCGAGCTCTCCCATCTCGCTCATGATCTCGCGATCGAAGCGCTCGTCCATGTAGGCACTGGTCACGCGCGGCTGCAGCTTCTCCTGAGCGTAATTCTCGGCCGTGTCGCGGACGAGGCGTTCCTCTTCCGTGAGCTGATGCTCGAGGTCGTACGGATCGGCCCAGTCGAACGGCAGGATCGCGGGCTCATGGTGATGAGCGTCCGACTTGAGTGAAGTGGCCACGTGGGATTCCCTGCGAGTGATGAGGTCGCGGGCTCCTTACCTCTCTCAGTCCGCCTTAGCCACCCCGCTGCCGCTTGCGCCGCCGAAGCTCTGCTTCAGCGTGAGGCCGAAGCTGCGGTGGCGATTGCGCTCACGGAACTCGTCGGTGACGTCTATGGGCGTTGCACGGTTGGGATCGAACAGGCGCCGCGTACGGTTCCCACTCGTCTCGAACAGATTGTCGACGTCGAATGTGATCGCAGTCCGCGCGGTCGGCCGATATTCGAAGAACGCGGTCCCGTAAGGGCCGCCGTTGAAGTTCGTGTCGAACTCGTCGGTGCGGAAGAAGGTGAAGCGCTTGTTGTCGTTCACCGTGAACCCGTACGAGAACTTGCCCGCGTCGCGGCGCACTTCGAGCCGCCACTCCCACGTCGGGAAATAGCCGCTGAAGTTGCGCGGATCGCCGTCGATCGGATCGTCGACCCTGGTGCGCTGGATGGTTCCCGTGAATTTCGCGCGCAACCCGGACCACAAGCGGCCAAGCGGGGCGTCGACGGTAAGTTCGGCGAAGCTGCGCTTGCCGGTGCCGATATTTCCAGGTGCGTCGAATGCATTGCCTTGGTCGTCGAAGATCAGGATCCGGTCCTGAAGCATGCTGATCAAGTCGTAGCCCAGGTCGAGCTTGACGACACCGTCGCCGAGGAATGGATGCTCGGCAGTGGCGCGGAACTCCCACGTCCGCTGGGGCTGCAAATTCTCGTTTCCGGCGTTCACCCGGTCCGTCGAAAGCTCGGCGACGCTGATGAAGTCATAAAAGTCGAGCTGCGCGACGGTACGCCGGACGGACAGCCGTCCATGCCAGCCATTGCCGGGCTGTCGCCAGTCGATCGACAGATTGGGCTTGATGAACTTGAGCGTCCGGTCCGCAAGCGCGTCACCGCGGACCTTGAGGTTCGAGAATTCATAATTGACTCCGCCGTCTATGCGGATCGCCGGCGACAGGTTCTTGCCGACGCTGACATACACTTCTCCGCGCTTCTCCTTCACAGTCGCGTCGTCGAGCGGGAGATTTATGCGAACGCGGGCGCCGTTCTGATCGAAGGCGAAGAGCTCAACCGTGCTGTCCAGAGTGTTCAGCGCAGCTTCGGCGCCGGCTTCGAACGAGAATCCCGCCAGGTTTGCGCGGGTCCAGCTGACGCGGCCAATCGTTTCGTTTCGATCTGCCTCGATGTTCTGATCGAAACCGCCGACGACCGACCCGCCCTGATCGATCAGGCCGTCGCGCTCCAAGTAAGTTTCCGTGTCGTCGCGCTTTCTGCGCGTCGCGAGGCCGACGAACTTGATTGCGCCGCCCGCGAGGGGCCGCGTGACGTCGCCGCCCAGCTCGATCAGCGGATTGCGGAAGTGCTGAATCAGATTGTCGTCATGCTGGGGCCCGACGGCAGGCGTTACCCGATTGTCTTGAGTGAGATCGAAGCGGCTCGGCTGCCACCGTGCGTTCAAGCGATAGGCGTTGTCGGATCCGCGTTCCAGCGCCCAGCTCCCCGCCAGGAACGGATCCTTGTTGAAGTAACTGTTGTGCTTCCGGCGGAATTCCGTCTGCTGGCCGGTGGCGACGTCGATGAGCGTGTCGGTGCCTTCTTCAAGCTGTCTATTGCGGCCCGTCCCGGCGGAGATGTTGAAAGTCGAAGGACCGCGCCGGATAACCGCCGATCCCGAAATGTCCGTGTTGATGTAGCCGGTGTAGCGGCGGTCGGCCGCGGCGGTGACGTTTCCGTCGATCCCCGACTCTGCCGACAGGATGACGTTGAGCACCTGGCTCTTGCCCGAATAGTCCGATCCGTAGAGGTCGCCGGGACCGACCTCGACGCGGATGACACGCTGGGCCGGAATGCGCGTCAAGATGGCCTCGAGTGTCTCGGCCTTGGACGTCGGACGCGCGCCGTTGAATACGACATTGCCAGCCGTGCCGGCAAAGCCCCGGACGTCGACCTGACCGAGGTCGGTCTGTGTGCTCCCAAGGTCCAACTGAAAGCCGGGAACCCGGCGCGCGATATCCAAGGCGGTTCTGGGGGCGAACGGCGCGAAATAATCGGCATCATAAGGGGTGATCCGGGAGCCGGCGCTATTCCCGGGAACGGCCCCGGTCGATCCTGCGTCGCTGGGACTGGGAGTCTGCGCGCTGGCGACGTGCGGTGCGAAAAGTGCCGTAGCCGCGATACTTCCAAGCAATATGGCGCGCGCCATCCAGATCCCCCTGTTCTTGTCGATGGCGCCGCTAGGGCAGGGGGCGGTCCCAATCGACGCAGGTTCGATCAATCGACGAACGGATCGACCGAAGCCGCTGGTGGACGCACAGGTGGCTGTACAGAGGGATGGACGAAGCAAGTTCTGCACTCCCCGGCGATGAACACCGCCGTGGCTTGCCTCGGGCCTGTCAGAGCCCGCGCGGGACAAGCGTCAATTCTTCGTCAAAAGTGTTTCTAGCCGGCGATCCAGGTCTGGCGGCCCATGGATTCTAATCCCGCCTTCTGGCGCTCCTTGTTCACGGCGGTTCTGAGACGTTCGTCTGCAGCGGCCAGGCGGGGATCGGCCTTCACGCTCGCGAGCAGCGGATTGCGGAGAAGCGACATGGTCGGGATGACGTTGAGGCTCAACGGATTACGGCGGGAAATGCTGTCGAGCAGGCTGACAGCGTCGTTGCCGCGGCCCGCAAGCGCAGCCACATAAGCCTCGTTGGCCTCGCGAAGGGCACCGCCCACGCCTGTTCGGGGGAGCTTTTCGGTATTTTCGCGATATATATCGAGCAGCTTTTCGGCTTCGGAAGCGCGGCCCACCTGCCGCAGGGCCAGGATAAGCTCGGGAATGGCGACTGTATCGATGTCCAGTTCTTGCGCTTGGATGGACGGCTTCGACCGATCGTAGATTTCTACCAAAGCCTTCCCTTGACCTGCCGCGAGCAGGTATCGCGCGGAGCCCCAGAAATTGGCGCGATCCCAATAGTCTGTGCCGAGGGCCTTAGCTTCGTTCGCAACCCGAGGTCCGCTCTCCGCCAGGATGGCGCTGGCCATCGGGTCGAAGGCGGCGTGACGCGTTGCTTCCCGACGTTCGCCCAGCCAGCCGTAAGAATTTGCCAGGTAGAATTGCATCAGCCGCTCGTCGCCAAATCGCTGCTGTAGAATTCGTGAGTAGCGGAGATTGTCCGCCAGCCGGTTTTCCGCATTGGCGAAGCTCCTCAAGAGTTGGAGCTTGCCACGGTCATCACGACTGAGGGCTAGGTAGCGACGGAGGAGACCATGGGCTTCCTTCGATCGCCCTATGAACTGAAGCGCACCCGTCAGGTGATCGTAGTTGAGGCCCCAAAGCGGATCGAGCTCGATGGCCTTGCGATATTCCCTCAGGCCCTCATCGAACATGTTGGCAATCCACAGGGATTGGCCGAGCCAGCGGTGATAATCGGACCGTTGCGGGCTGAGCTCCACGGCCTTTCGATAGTAGGGAAGCGAGCTTTCCGCATAGATGTTGAGCAATCCCATGGCGGCATAGGCATCGCCAAGGGTCGGATCGAGCTGGATCGCCTTGCGCGCCAGTTGCGCCGCTTCGGCCCGCGCTTCCTTGAGCGGTCGGGAGCCATAGTTCGTCGGGTGGTCGGAAAGGAGCATCTGAACCTGGGATAGTTCGGCGTAGGCAGGCGCATATTGGGGATCCAGCGCGATGGCCTGCCGAAGCAGCCGGTCCGCTTCCTTCAAGGGTACTTCCCGTCGCTCCCGAACGAGCTGCCGAGCTGCTAGGTACCGGTCGTAGACTTCGGGGCTGGTGGCCTGAGCAGCGGCCTTTCCGAAGGAGCGGGTCAGTCTTGAGGCCACGTTCCGCGCGACGTCCCCCTGCACCGTGAAGATGTCGCCGAGGCGTCGCTCATATCTCTCGGACCACATCTGCGTGCCATCCGACACGCGCGTCAGCGTCACGATCACGAGCACGCGATTGCCCGCGGTCCGGACGCTGCCGTCGAGAAGATGGGTGATGCCCAGCTTGCGCGCGATCTCGAGAGAGCTGGGACGTTCGGCGATTTCCTCTGCGGAAACGCGGCCAAGTACTTGAATCTGCTTTTCTCGGGAGAGCAGGTTCAGGATCTCGTCCGAAACCCCCCTTGCAAAATAATCCTTGGTTTTCGTTCCCGCCTCCTCGAACGGCAGCACAGCTACGTTGGGATGCGCCGCCGCAGCAGGACGAAGGAGATAGAGCGCCGTAGCCACAGCGAGCAGCAATGCTATCAGGGCAGCGGGCAACCACCATCGGAGGCGCGGCGCGGGGGCTGCAGCTGACAAAGCCGCCGTTGATGATCTGCCCTCGGAGGGGAGAGACTGGGAGAGCAGCGCCTGCGTTTCCGCGGAAAGTTCAAGCCCAAGCTCATCGCCAAGGCGCTTCTTCAATCGCTCGATCCGCCGATGGGCTGCAGCGCGATCGCCGAGCGCGATTTCGGCGCGTGCTCCTGCCTGGGCGGCGCGCTCGTCGAGGGGGTCTATGCGCTCAAGCGAATCCGCGATCCTGCGCGCCGGCATCGGTTCGCCTACAAGCGTTGCATTGTGGGCAGCTTCGACGCCTTTCTGCACAAGGAGCGTCGAAAGGCGCATCCGCTCGTTTCGAAGCCATTCGTCCAGCTCCGGCGTGACGTCATCGAGCTCGCGCAGGGGCGGCCACTCGACCTCTTCTAAAGCGTCGGCTAGCTCCGACGGTTCGCGGGCCGTCTCTACCTCGCTTACGTCAGTCCAAAGCCGTTTCGGGCCGATTGCGACTGCGTCGCGGCTGACGGTCATCAGGCCCGAACTGCTCAAGTCGCGGAGTTCGTAGAGCGCCTGCCTAAGGCTCGCCTTGGCCTGGTCTTCTCCGCGATCGCCCCACAGCAGGTCGGTTAGCCGGCTTCGGGTAATGGTCCCCTTGGCCAGAGCGACGATCGCCAGCAAGGCACGGGTTTTGCGCGGCTTGGGGGTCCAGTCCTCGCCCGTCTTTGCAACGAGCCGCAGTGAACCCAGCAGCGTAAGCGATGCTTCGCTGGCCCAGATCTCCTGCCGGCTTCGCCCCTCATCGGCCATCAGGTGTAGTGCATAGCTACGACAGTGGCAGTTGGCGAGGGTGGGAGTGGCGGATGGGGTGGGATTCGAACCCACGGTGGGCTTGCACCCACGGCGGTTTTCAAGACCGCTGCCTTAAACCACTCGGCCACCCATCCGCTGTTCAGGTTCGCCCGCTATCGCGTCTTGGGATGAGACGTGCAAGGCACGGGGTGAACCCGGATGGTCTTCGTCAGCGTTTCGTCTGTAGCCTCGCGTACTGGAGGGAGTGTCGCATTGCGGTTGTTGGGTGCCTCGATAATGGCGGCCATGGGGGCCTTTTCCTTTGGGCCGGCCGTCGCACAGGTCGATCCTCTCGCGCCGCTGCCGCAAGTCCAGTCTTCTTCGCCCGTCATTGTCCGGCCGGCCCAAAGCCTTGTGAACAGGACCGTTTATTC
>Ga0247820_10002117_pt1 | contig 11166 bp, 9 predicted proteins | sample 13C_Glucose_Day1_2_FD_192480 | JGI IMG/M metagenome (GOLD analysis project Ga0247820, IMG submission 192480) | Soil microbial communities from agricultural site in Penn Yan, New York, United States - 13C_Glucose_Day14 | ecosystem: Environmental > Terrestrial > Soil > Agricultural land | place...
GCGGCAACCGCAAAGGCACCTTCAACACCTACCGCAACCTGTTCCTGACCATGCTGCTGGGCGGGCTGTGGCACGGCGCCAACTTCACCTACATCATCTGGGGCGCCTGGCACGGCATGTGGCTGGCGATCGAGCGGGCGTTGGGCCTGGACACCAACCCGCAGCGTTTCAACCCGGTGAAATGGGCCTTTACGTTCCTGCTGGTGGTGGTCGGCTGGGTGATCTTCCGCGCCGAGAACCTGCACGTGGCGGCACGCATGTACGGCGCCATGTTCAGCTTCGGCGACTGGCAGCTGTCGGAGCTCAACCGCGCCAACCTCACCGGCCTGCAGGTGGCCACGCTGATCGTCGCCTACCTGACCCTGGCGTTCTTCGGCCTGCGCGACTTCTACCGCAACGCAACGCCAGCACCCAAGGCCACCCCGGTGCAGGTCAACGCCGACGGCTCGGTAGGCCTGGACTGGACGCGGATCATGACCCGCGCCCTGGTCCTGCTGCTGTTCACCGCCTCGGTGCTCAAGCTCTCGGCGCAGAGCTACTCACCGTTCCTCTACTTCCAGTTCTGAGGCCCCGATCATGAACCGGACACTTCGCATCACCTATTCGCTGTCGTTCATGGGCCTGCTGGTCGGCCTGGGAGTGGCCTCGCTCGGCGGGCTGGAAAGCTTCAACCGCACAGGGCAGATGACCTTGCTCGACGGCAAGCTGGCCAAGGCCGCCGAGACCCACTACGACGAGCAGTTCCCGATCAAGCGTCTGGGCACCAACCTGTGGGCCGCGCTGGACTTCAAGCTGTTCAACGAAGGCCGTCCCGGCGTGGTGCTGGGCCGCGACCAGTGGCTGTTCAGCGACGAGGAGTTCAAGCCCACCGCCGGCGCCGAGCAGCTGATGCAGGACAACCTGGCGTTGGTGCGCGGCATCCGCGACGCCCTGCAACGCCACGGCAGCCAGCTGGTGCTGGCGATCGTGCCGGCCAAGGCGCGCCTGTACGCCGAGTACATCGGCAAGGAGACGCCGGCCAGCCTGCACGACGAGCTGTTCAACCGCTTCCACGCCCAGGCGCGCCAGGCCAATGTGTTCGCCCCCGACCTGCTGGCGCCGCTGGAGCAGGCCAAGGCCCGCGGCCAGGTGTTCCTGCGTACCGACACTCACTGGACGCCGATGGGCGCCGAGGTGGTCGCGCAGTCCATCGCCGAGGCAGTCAGCCGCCAGAACCTGCTCGACAGCGAACCCCAGGCGTTCATCACCGAGGCCGGCGCCACCGCGCCGTACAAGGGCGACCTGACCAACTTCCTGCCGCTGGACCCGCTGTTCAGCAACCTGTTGCCGTCCCCGGACAACCTGCAGCAGCGCAAGACTCACCCGGTGCAGGCCGAAGGCGATGACGCGCTGTTCGCCGACAACCGGATCCCGGTGGCGCTGGTGGGCACCAGCTACAGCGCCAACCCGCACTGGAACTTCCTCGGCGCCCTGCAGCAGGCGTTGCGCAGCGACGTCGCCAATTACGCCGAGGACGGCCATGGCCCGCTGCTGCCGATGCTCAAGTACCTGCAAAGCGACGCTTTCAAGAACGCCCCGCCACAGGTCGTGGTGTGGGAATTCCCCGAACGGTATCTGCCAATGAAGAACGACCTCAGCGCTTTCGATCCGCAGTGGATCGCGCAGCTGAAGAACTCCCGTCAATCCGAAGAAAACCTGGCCCTGTCGTCCAATCGGACGGACCACTGAAGATAGAGAGGAATACGCACATGACCACCAAGACTTCCATTGCCAAAGCCCTCACCCTCGCCGCCGGCCTGTCCCTGGCCTCGCTGCAGGCCTTCGCCGGCGCCGATGCCGCCCTCTATGGCCCAAGCGCGCCGAAGGGCTCGACCTTCGTGCGCCTGTACAACGCCGCCGGCAGCCCCGCCGCCGCGTCGGTCGGCAACACCCAGATCAAGCAGGTCGGCGCCCAGGCCAGCAGCGACTTCAGCTTCCTGCCCGGCGGTGACTACACCGCCCAGGTCGGCGGCAAGAGCGTCCCGGTGAAACTCGCCGCCGACAAGTACTACACCCTGGTCAACAGCGCCAGCGGCAACCCTCAGCTGATCGAGGAACCGCCGTTCAAGAACAAGCAGAAGGCCCTGGTGCGGGTACAGAACCTCAGCGACCAGTCGCTGACCCTGAAGACCGCCGATGGCAAGACCGAAGTGGTCAGCCCCGTGGCCGCCAAGGGCCGTGGCGAGCGCGAGATCAATCCGGTCAAGGTCAACCTGGCCCTGTATCAAGGCGACAAGAAAGTCGGCGACGTCAAACCCGTCGCCCTGGCGCGCGGCGAAGCCGCCGTGCTCTACGTCACCGGCAGCGGCAGCAGCCTGTCGCCGGTGTGGGTCACCCGTCCCGTAGCCACCAACTGATTCCTGCCCCTTACGACCTTATTGGAGAAACATCATGATCCCGGTAATTCTTTCTGGCGGTAGCGGTTCGCGTCTGTGGCCTCTGTCGCGCAAGCAGTTCCCCAAGCAGTTCCTGGCCCTGACCGGCGAACATACGCTGTTCCAGCAGACCATCCAGCGCCTGGTGTTCGACGGCATGGACACCCCCATCGTGGTCTGCAACAAGGACCACAAGTTCATCGTCCAGGAGCAGCTGAACGCGCTGAAGCTGGAAACCCAGGCCATCCTCATGGAGCCGTTCGGCCGCAACACCGCGCCGGCGGTGGCCATGACCGCAATGAAACTGGTCAACGAAGGCCGTGACGAGCTGATGCTGGTACTGCCGGCCGACCATGTGATCGAGGACCAGAAGGCCCTGCAGCGCGCCCTGGCCCTGGCCACCGTGGCCGCCGAACGCGGCGAGATGGTGCTGTTCGGCGTGCCGGCGACCAAACCCGAGACCGGCTACGGCTACATCCGCTCGAGCCAGGACGCGCTGCTGCCCGAAGGCGTGGCGCGGGTCGCGCAGTTCGTCGAGAAACCCGACGAGAAGCGCGCCAACGAGTTCGTCCGCGCCGGCGGCTACTTCTGGAACAGCGGCATGTTCCTGTTCCGCGCCAGCCGCTTCCTCGAAGAGCTGAAAAAGCACGACCCGGACATCTACGACACCTGCCTGCTGGCCCTGGAACGCAGCCAGGAGGACGCCGATGCGCTGAGCATCGACGAAGCCACCTTCGCCTGCTGCCCGGACAACTCCATCGACTACGCGGTGATGGAAAAGACCCAGCGCGCCTGCGTGGTACCGCTGTCGGCCGGCTGGAGCGACGTCGGCTGCTGGTCGTCGCTGTGGGACGTGCACGAGAAGGACGCCGACGGCAACGTCACCAAGGGCGACGTGGTGGTGCAGGACAGCCGCAACTGCATGATCCACGGCAACGGCAAGCTGGTGTCGGTGATTGGCCTTGAGAACATCGTGGTGGTCGAGACCAAGGACGCCATGATGATCGCCCACAAGGACAAGGTTCAGGGGGTCAAGCAGCTGGTCAACACCCTCGACGCCCAGGGCCGCACGGAAACCCAGAACCACCTGGAGGTGTACCGCCCGTGGGGCTCGTACGATTCGGTGGACATGGGCGGGCGCTTCCAGGTCAAGCACATCACCGTCAAGCCCGGCGCCAGCCTGTCGCTGCAGATGCACCACCACCGCGCCGAGCACTGGATCGTGGTGTCCGGCACCGCCGAGGTGACCTGCGACGAGAACGTGTTCCTGCTCACCGAGAACCAGTCCACCTATATCCCCATCGCCTCGGTGCACCGCCTGCGCAACCCGGGCAAGATCCCGCTGGAGATCATCGAGGTGCAGTCCGGGAGCTACCTGGGCGAGGATGATATCGAGCGCTTCGAGGATGTGTATGGGCGGACTTCAACGCCGGTGGAACGTGGGGTTTCGGTGAAGACCATCGCGCAGTAAAACGTTGGAACCGCTTCGCGGCACAAGGCCGCTCCTACAGGAGGTTGCGTTCCCTCTGTAGGAGCGGCCTTGTGCCGCGAAAGGAGGGCAAAGCCCTCCCGCTTTTGAGCCAATCCCCATTTCCCGCTACGATGATCGAACCCCCGCCACCAAGGCCTGCCCCACCATGATCATCGGCGCCCTGCTCGTCCTCACCTGGCTGGTCCTGCTGCTGCGCTACCCGGCCAAGGCCCTGCCGATTTCCATGGCCGCCGTTTGTGGCCTGGGGCTGGTGGCGCTCTACGTGGTCTGGCAGGACACCCGCGAAGCCTCGCAACTGGCCCGCCTCGATATCCGCCTGGCCTACGCCCCCGAGCAGTGCCCCGCCGACCGCGTCCTGCAGGTGCGCATGAAGAACGGCAACAAGGCCCCGCTCAGCGAACTGCGCTGGCGCGTCGGCGCCTATGCGCCTGGCGATACCGTGAACCTGGCCGAGAACACCTACGCCGCCCCGCGCTATCGTGGCCCCGGCGAATTGCAGCCGGGCGCCGAATGGAGCGATTGCCTGCCATTGCCGCCACTGCGCTCGGGCTATCGGCCACAAACCCTGGAGTTTCGTGCCGAGCATCTGCAAGGTACATTCGCCAATTGATTCGTTGCCCGATCTGGCCTCTTCACGGGTAAACCCGCTTCCACAGGGTTGTGGTGATCCCTGTGGGAGCGGGTTTACCCGCGAAGAGGTCGGCACAGACGACCCATTCCATCTATCGATCACAGGCCCTTTACATGCCCACCGTCCTGATCACCGGTTGTTCCAGCGGCATCGGCCGCGCCCTGGCCGACGCCTTCCGCGATGCCGGCCATGAAGTCTGGGCCACCGCCCGCAAGGCACAGGATGTCGAACAACTGGCCGCTGCCGGCTTCAATGCCCGGCAACTGGACGTGAACGACGCCGAAGCCCTCGCCCGCCTGGCCGAGGAGCTGCAAAGCCTCGACATCCTGATCAACAACGCCGGCTACGGCGCCATGGGCCCGCTGCTCGACGGCGGGGTCGCAGCCATGCGCCAGCAGTTCGAAACCAACGTCTTCGCCCTGGTCGGCGTGACCCAGGCGCTGTTCCCGCTGCTGCGCCGTTCCCGTGGGCTGGTGGTGAACATCGGCAGTGTGTCGGGTGTGCTGGTGACGCCCTTCGCCGGTGCCTATTGTGCGTCCAAGGCCGCCGTGCACGGGCTGAGCGATGCCCTGCGCCTGGAGCTGGCGCCTTTCGGAATCAGGGTCATGGAGGTGCAGCCGGGCGCGATCGCCTCGCAGTTCGCCAGCAATGCGCAGCAGCAGGCCGAGCAGGTGCTGGCGAGCGGTTCGCCGTGGTGGCCGTTGCGCGAACAGGTACAGGCGCGGGCGCGAGCGTCGCAGGACCGGCCGACGTCGGCGGCGGTGTTCGCCCAGGGGTTGCTGGCGGCGACGCGCAAATCGCCTGTGCCTGCACTGGTGCGTATCGGCAATGGCAGCACGGCCCTGCCGTTGATGGCCCGGCTGTTGCCACAGCGTCTGCTGGATTGGGTATTGCGCAAGCGCTTCGGATTGTTGCGACCGCTCTGACGTCGTCGCGGGGCAAGCCCGCTCCCACGGGGGCTCCCAGGTATGCGTGGGAGCGGGCTTGCCCCGCGATGCTGCTCAGACCTGGTCGAACGCCTGCCAGCCACCGCCCAGCGCCTTGTACAGCCCCACCAGCGCCTGCGACACCGCCGCCGAGCTGTCGATCCACTGCTCCTCGCTGGCCAGCAACGCCGACTGCACCGTCAGCACGTTGAGAAAGTCCACAGCCCCTTCCACATACTGGCGCTGCGCGGTCTCCAGGGCGATGCGGTTCTGCCGCACTGCTTCGGCCAGGTGATCGCGACGCAACTGGCTGGCGTTGTACAGGCGCAGCACATCGTCGATCTCATGCCAGGCGCCGAGCACCACCTTGCGGTAGTTCAGCGCCGCTTCCTGCTGCTGAGCCTCGCGCAGTTCCAACTGGCCCTTGAGCCGTCCGCCCTCGAAGATCGGCAACGACAGCTGCGGCCCGAAGGCGAACCTGCGCGAATCCCAGGCACCGAAATCGGACAACTGCATGGCCTGGAAACCGACACTTCCGGACAGGCGGATGCTCGGATAGAAATCGGCCTTGGCCACGCCGATGCTGGCGGTGGCCGCATGCAACCGGGCCTCGGCCTGGCGGATATCCGGACGGCGCTCGGCCAGCTCCGACGGCACGCCGATGGCAAAGCGCTGCTGCGGCGCGGGCAATTCGCCGCCCTGCAGCAGCTGGGACTGCAAGCTGCGCGGCGGTTCGGCGGCAAGCAGGCTCAGGGCATTGATCAGGTCGTCGCGGCGGGCCTCCAGGGTCGGCAGGCGCGCCTCGATCGACGCCACCTGGGCGCTGGCCTGGGCGACGTCGAGCCGGGTGGCGACACCTTCGGCCTGGCGGCCTTCGGACAGCTTCAGGCTGTGCCGGGCAACCTTGAGGTTGTCCTGGGTGATGTCCAGGGTGTGCTGCACGGCGCGCAGCTGGATGTAGTTGCCGGCGGTTTCCGACAGCAGCGCCAGCAGCACGCCACGGCGATCGTTCTCGGCGACCGCCACGGTCGCATCGGCGGCCTCGACTTGACGGCGCACACGCCCCCACAGGTCCAGTTCCCAACCGGCGACCAGATCGCCTTGCCACAAGTTATACGCCGACTTGCCGGCCTTGCCGGAGGGGTCGTTCAATCCTTCGGCGCTGTTACGCGCCCGGCTGTAGCCTGCGTTTGCATCCACCGAAGGCATCTCGTCGGCCGCCACGGTGCTACGCAAGGCGCGGCTTTGCAGCAGGCGGGCGCTGGCCATCTGCAGGTCGAGATTGCGTTCGGCGACCTGCTGGATCAACGCGCTCAGCTGGGCGTCGTGAAAGCTGTCCCACCAGCGCAGTTCCAGCGGTTCAGCTACCGGCTGGCTGGCCGCTGCCTCACTTTGCAACGAGGCCCAATCCCGAGGCGCTTCGCTGGACGGGCTCTGGAAATCCGGTCCGAGGGTGCAGCCGGCCAGCATCGCGGCCAGCAGCAAGGGGGCCGCTGCGCGCCCCTTTCGCGGCGCAAGGCCGCTCCTACAAAGGATCGCGGTCGCCTGTAGGAGCGGCCTTGTGCCGCGAAAGGGCTGCGCAGCAGCCCCGGCACTCTCAATTTTTTCAACCACATTGCTCATCGCGCCGTCACCTCTTTAACGGCCAGCTTGTCGCCCTGGGTATCGATGACCGCCTCCACCGACATGCCCACCCGCAGGCGCTCCAACAACGGCTGGCCATCGTCAAAGACAATCTTCACCGGAATACGCTGCACCACCTTGGTGAAGTTGCCGGTGGCGTTGTCCGGTTTCACTGCCGCGAAGGTCACCCCCGTGGCCGGGGCGATGCTCTCGACGCGGCCGTGGAGTTTCTCGCCGGAAAAGGTATCGACGCTGATGCTCACCGGCTGGCCCGGCTGAACGTGGGTCAGCTGGGTCTCCTGGAAATTGCCAACGATGTAGGCGCGCTCCAGCGGCACCACCGACAACAGTCGTGCGCCCGGATTGACGTAGGCGCCGACGCGCAGGGCGCGCTCACCGACCATGCCGTCCACCGGCGCGGCAATGCGGGTGTAGGAAAGATCCAGCCGGGCTTTCTCCAGGCCGGCCTCGGCCCGTTTCAGCTGGCCATCGGCACTGGCCACCTGGGCGTCGAGGATATCCACCTGCTTGCGCGTCGCCACCAGCGCCGCCTGGGTGTTGGCCAGCCGGGCACGGGCCTGGTCAACGCCGCTGCGCGCCTGCTGGGCGTTCTGCACGGTGCCGGCGCCCTGCTCGGCCAGGCGGCTGTAGCGGGTCACTTCGTGATCGGCGAACGCGGCCTCGGCCTGGGCCGCCTTCACCGCGGCCTCGGCCTGGGCGATCAGCGAGGCCTGGCGCTCGAGGGTGGCGCGGGCATCCAGGCTCTGCGCCCTGGCCACCAGCAGTTGGGCCTGGGCCGCGTCGAGGGCGGCCTGGTAGTCGCGCGGGTCGATGGTCGCCAGTAACTGGCCGGCCTTCACCTGCTGGTTGTCCTCCACCAGCACCTCCTTGATGAAGCCCGCCACCTTCGGCGCGACCACGGTGTAGTCGGCGGTCACATAGGCGTCGTTGGTGCTCTGGCGATGGTCGCTGCCGAACATCCAGGGGCCGACGATGGCGGCCAGCACGGCCACGGCGAGCACCGAGCCGATAAGGATTGTCTTGCGCTTGTTGGTCATTTCAAGGTCTCGGATTCATCCACGGATTCAGGCCACCGCACGCGGCGGGAAGATCCGGGTAGGCACGAAGGGGATCAGGCAGATCAGGGCGACGGCGATGCCCGCCATCACCAGGTAAAGGTCGGCCGAGGTCAGCACCAGGGCCTGTTCATGGATGCGCTTGGCCAGGCCAGCGGCGTTGTCGTCGATCAATGGCGCGTTGCCCAGGCTGTCGACCAGGTGGTTGGAATGAAAATGCCGGCGCAGGGTGCCCAAGGCGTCGAGCAGGCCACCGGCGATCACCGCCGACAGGCCCTTGACCGTGTTGAACCAGGCGGAGGCGAACGGGCCTTCCTGCGGGGTCATGCCATTGGTGGAAAGCATCAGCAGCGGTAGCACCGCCATGGGTTGGCCGAACACCTGCAGCAGGTAGAACGGATAGAAATCGCCGCGGATCCACTGCGAGGTCAGCAGGCTGCTGCCCACGCACGAGACCGCCAGCATGGCCAGGCCCGTCGCCAGCACCCAGCGGCAGTCCACCGCGCGGATGTTGCACAGCGCCGCGGTCAACGGCAGGGCGATCAGCTGCGGCATGGCCACCAGCATCATCAACGGGCTGGTCTGCGCCGGGCGATAGCCCTGGATCTGCGCCAGGTAGGCGGACGGAATGCTGCCCACCCCCGAAAGCACGATCAGCACCCCGGCCAGGGTCACCAGGGCGAAGCTCAGGTTGCGCCGCGTGAGCATGCGCAACTGGAAGAACGGCAGCGGCTCGGACCATTCGTTGAACATGAACAGCACCAGCAGCAACACGCCGCCGCCGAGCAGCCAGCAGATCAGCGGCGAGTCGAACCAGCCCCAGCGGTCGCCCAGCGACAGGCCGAGGACGATGCAGCTGATCGCCGGCAGGCCGAGCAACACGCCACGCCAGTCCAGCTGTTTGAAGCGCTCGAGGCGCAGCGGGTCCTGGGGCAGGCCCCAGCCGACGCAGGCGATCGCCAGCAGCGACGGCAGGATGATCTGCCAGAACGCCCATTGCCAGCCGACGTATTCGGTCCACAGGCCCGCCAACGGCGTGCCCAGGTTCGGTCCGAAGGTGGCGGTCAGGGCATAGCAGGCCAGGCCGTAGACCTTGATGCCCGGCGGCAGGAAACGCAGCGCCACGCTCATCAGCATCGGCGGCAAGGCGCCCGAGGCGAAGCCTTGCAGCACGCGCAGCAGCATCAGGCTGTGCAGGTTGGGGGCGAAGGGTTGGATCAGGCCGAGCACGGCGAACAGGCCGACGGCGCTCATGGTGAAACGGCGCAACGAGAAGGTGGTGGCCAGCCAGGGCGCAAAGGCCATGGCCGAGACCGAGGCGGCGGCATACACCGCCAGCAGCCAGGCGCCTTCGTCAGCGCCGATGCCCATGGCACCACGGATGTCGCTTAGCGAAATCTTGGTCACCGCCTCGTTGAGCCCGGCGCACAGCACCGCTAGCAACACGCCGAACAGGCCGACCACCACCCGCAGGCCGAACGCCGTCTGCGCAGGGGCGACCAGCGCGGCAGTAGGCGCGGTCAGGGAACTCATGGATAGACATCTCCAGCAACAAATTCAGGGCTGGAGCAAGTCTATGAAGGTCGAATGCTGACGAAAACTGACTTGTTGGCAGGTTTATGTTGCGCCAGACGCAATCCATGAAAAATGCGCATCACCTGTAGGAGCGGCCTTGTGCCGCGAAAGGGCTGCAAAGCAGCCCCAGCGATTTTTGCGTTAACGCCGAAATCCGGGGCCGCTATGCGGCCCTTTCGCGGCACAAGGCCGCTCCTACCGAGAACGCGCAGGGTTTGAGGCTGGCGTGGGCTCGCCCGCGCAGCAGGCGCGCATGGTCTGGCGCAGCCAGCGATGCGCCGGGTCGTTGTCGAAACGCGGATGCCAGGCCTGCATCACCCGCACCCGCTCCAGCGGCACCGGGATCTCGAACGAGCGCAGCGGCAGGCCGAACTTGGTCACGCTGCCGAGGATGTTCGCCGGCATCGGCAGGATCAGGTCCGACTCCGGCAACGAGAACATCGCCGAATGAAAGCTCGGCGTGATCAGCGCCACCCTGCGCTGCACGCCATGGGCGCCCAGCTCCACGTCGATCGGCCCATTGGCCCGCCCGCGCCGCGACACACTGATCTGCGGGTAGCGGGCAAAGCGCTGCGGGGTGATCTCGGCGTCGAAGATCGGGTGGTCGGCCCGGGCCAGTCCGACGAACCAGGTGTCGAACAGGCTCTGCACCTTGATCTCCGGTCCCATGTCGATGCTCGAACTGACCACCAGGTCGATCTGCCCGTGGCGCAGCACCAGGTCGTCGTCGCCCTGGTGCTCGGGGACGAAGCGCAGCACGGTGTTCGGTGCCTGTTCGAGCATCATGTGCAGCAGGCGCGCACCGTACAGGGCGATGAACAGGTCGTTGGTACGGATGTTGAAGGCCCGGTCGAGGTTCGGCAGGTCGACCTCGTCACCACTGCGAAACACCAGACCGGCCTGCTCCACCAGCGCCCGTACCTGGTCGCGCAGGGCCAGTGCCCGGGGCGTCGGTACCAGGCCACGGCCAGCGCGCACCAGGATCGGGTCGCCCATGGCCTCGCGGATGCGCCCCAGCGTGCGGCTCATGGCCGCCGGGCTCAGGTTCATGCGCTGGGCAGCGCCGACCACGCTGCCTTCGTCGAGCAGGGCGTCGAGGGCGACGAGCAGGTTCATGTCCGGGAGTTGCATGGCCGTTTTCCGTGACAGCTGTGGGAAACGCGATGGTATCAGGTTGGTGGATTGCGTCAGGCGCAATGGCACCGTGCGTGGGGGGCCATTTATCCCGGCCGGTCAATGCTTCAGCCTGTATCGGCCCAATCGCGGGGCAAGCCCGCTCCCACGCCAGCCACACAAGGTTCGTGGGAGCGGGCTTGCCCCGCGATGGGGAGATTAGGTTTCTACAAATGTCACCACCCTGCAAGGAACCCCCATGCCCCGCCCGGTCCTGATCGCCATCGACGCCTCCCCCGCCAGCCACGCCCTGCTC
>Ga0247820_10002120_pt1 | contig 11162 bp, 10 predicted proteins | sample 13C_Glucose_Day1_2_FD_192480 | JGI IMG/M metagenome (GOLD analysis project Ga0247820, IMG submission 192480) | Soil microbial communities from agricultural site in Penn Yan, New York, United States - 13C_Glucose_Day14 | ecosystem: Environmental > Terrestrial > Soil > Agricultural land | place...
GGTGGGGCGTCGCCTCTTTTCCTTGGGCAATGATGGTGTTGGCGGGGGCGGGTTTCGCGATTGCCTGGTGGGCTCGGGCCCACGGCTTCAAGTCGGGTCCGCGTGGAGATGGCAGGCCTGCAGTTGCTGGACACTGAATCCGGGTGGCCGTCAGGACGCTGCTGACCACCCGACAGATCCAGAATCTGTTTGATCCTTAGGTTCGTCGTAAGGTGAACCTTTGCAGATCGCGCCTCTTGAAGGTTATCCATTGATTGTTCACCAAACCGAACAATCAATTCACATTATTGCCATAGTCAAGGCGATAACCGCTGCCTACTGTAGGGGTGAAATTCAGATTCCTTCACCGCAGCGAGACCTGACATGACCAACGTTAGCGACAACAAAGAAATTGCCCAGTACATCCACGGCGTCCACGTCGTCGGCAGCGGTGTGCGCACTCAACCCGTCTACAACCCGGCCACCGGCGCCGTCAGCAACCATGTGCGCCTGGGCAACGCGCAGGACGTGGATGCCGCCGTGGCCTCCGCCGAGGCTGCCTTTCCCGCCTGGTCGAACACGCCGCCCATTCGCCGGGCCCGGGTATTGTTCAAATTCCTGGAACTGTTGAACCAGCACAAAGACGAACTGGCGCACCTGATCACGGCCGAACATGGCAAGGTCTTCACCGATGCCCAGGGCGAAGTGGCCCGTGGTATCGACATCGTTGAGTTCTCTTGCGGCATCCCGCAGTTGCTCAAGGGTGACTTCTCCGATCAGGTGTCCACCAACATGGACAACTGGACGCTGCGGCAACCCCTGGGTGTCGTCGCCGGCATCACGCCGTTCAACTTTCCGGTGATGGTGCCGATGTGGATGTTCCCGGTGGCGATCGCGGCGGGTAACACCTTCATTCTCAAGCCAAGCCCGACCGATCCGAGCGCCAGCCTGTTCATGGCGGATTTGCTGAAACAGGCCGGTCTGCCTGACGGCGTGTTCAACGTGGTGCAAGGCGACAAAGAGGCGGTCGATGCGCTGCTGGTCCACCCGGATGTGAAAGCGGTGTCCTTCGTCGGCTCGACGCCGATCGCCAATTACATCTACGAGACCGGTGCTCGCCATGGCAAACGCGTGCAAGCCCTGGGCGGCGCGAAGAACCACATGGTGATCATGCCTGACGCCGACGTCGATCAAGTGGTCGACGCATTGATCGGCGCGGGTTATGGCTCGGCGGGCGAACGCTGCATGGCGATCTCGGTAGCCGTGCTGGTCGGCGACGTGGCTGACAAAGTCATGCCAAAACTGCTGGAGCGTACCAAGGCGTTGAAGGTTCTCAACGGCAGCAACCTGGCGGCCGAAATGGGCCCGATCGTCACGCCGGCCGCCCATGCCCGGATCACGGGATACATCGAGCAGGGCATCAAGGAGGGCGCGCAATTGCTGGTGGATGGTCGTCAATTCAACAGCGCGGACGCCGGTGAAGGGTGCGAGGAAGGTTTCTGGATGGGCGGCACGCTGTTCGACCATGTCACCCCGGACATGCGCATCTACAAAGAAGAAATTTTCGGCCCGGTGCTGGCCTGCGTGCGCGTGCCCGATTTCGCCACCGCGGTGCAGTTGGTCAACGACCACGAATTCGGCAACGGCGTGGCCTGCTTCACCCGCGATGGCAACGTGGCGCGCGAATTCAGCCGTCGCATCCAGGTCGGCATGGTCGGCATCAACGTGCCCATCCCGGTACCCATGGCCTGGCATGGCTTTGGCGGCTGGAAGAAGAGCCTCTTCGGCGACATGCATGCGTATGGAGAGGAGGGCGTGCGCTTCTACACCAAGCAAAAATCCATCATGCAGCGCTGGCCGGAAAGCATCGGCAAAGGTGCCGAGTTTGCGATGCCGACCGCGCAATAAAACCGCTGGTTCAGTGCGGGGGATGCCGGTGATCAACGAGGGTGCTCGCTGACCCGGGATGTTTGAAGCAGGGCAGGGGAGCAAAGATTGATCCGCTCCCCTGCAACGCTCGTATCAGGGTTAGCGTTCAGGTCTTGATGTCCACACTCGTCTTTGCTTTGTTCATGACGATGCGCGAAAATCGAATTAATTGTTTCCTGGAAAGAACAATCAAATCATGATCAAAGTGGAAGTCGAAAGGCTCTGGACCCATCTGCACTGGTTGGCGATCCTCGCCGAGCAGGGCACCTATACCGCGGCGGCGATCAGACTGGGGGTCAGCAAGTCGGCGGTGAGCCAGCGGATAGCCGAACTGGAAAAAGCCACGGGGCTGAGCCTGGTGCTGCGCACGACGCGCAGTGTGCGGTTGACCGATGCGGGAAACGCGCTGGTACGTGACGTGCGCAGTGCTTACGAACACATTGCCCGCAGTTTTTCCGATGTTCGAGACTCTGCAGGGGTGGCACGGGGACTCATTCGGCTGACGGCTCCGGTCGCGTTTGCCCGCCAGCAACTGATTCCGGAACTGGCCGGTTTCTTCAAGGACTATCCCGAAGTCAAAGTGCAGCTGGACGTTTCCGATCATATTTCCTCCATCGCTTCGGAGGGTTTTGATCTGGCGGTTCGGCACAGCAATCAGATCCCGGATACCCATGTCGCCTGGAAGTTGTGCGCGACGCGCTCGTTGCTGGTGGCGACCCGCAGCTATCTGGAGCAATTCGGCGAACCTCAGCATCCGCAGGATCTGGTCGAACACAACTGCCTGTACTACCCGCGCGGCAACGATACGCCTGCCTGGGCGTTCGAAGGCCCCGACGCCGCGCAAGGGGAGGAGAAGCGGTTGACCGTTCCCATCAAGGGCAGCTTTGCCACCAACAATAGCGAAGCCTTGCGTGATGCGGCCCTGACCGATCTGGGCATCGCGCTGTTGCCCGACTTCAGCGCTCAGGCCGGGCTCAAGAGCGGAGCATTGGTGCAGGTGCTGCCCACGTGGAAATTGGTAGGGGCCTTTCCGGAAGACATTTACCTGGTACGTCCTTACTCCGCCCATGTGCCCAGAGCCGTTTCCGTTTTTGTCGACTACCTGCGCGGCCGGTTCACCGCCGGTTTCAGCTGACACTCGGTCACCTGTGTACTGATGGACCGGGCCAATGTGCCCCCTTGCCGGCGAAGGCGGTGTGGCAGGCGCCATCGATGCTGGATGTACCGGCCTCTTCGCTGCGGTGCGGCGATCCGACAAGCCAGCTCCTACATTTGATTTTTGCCGGGCGCAGTATTTATGTCTGATTCCGATCCCTGTAGGAGCCGGCTTGCCGGCGAAGGCGTCCTCACGAACAATGCAAGGCTTGAGGCCGCGCGAATTAACCAGCGGCTATCGATCCAGCAGCGGCGCCAGCAATGCACACATGTTGCGCCAGTGCGAACCCTCCCAATAAATCCGTTGGCAGGCGCTGCAATGCAGGAAGTGCGAATACAGGGCGCCAACCCGTGGCGGCACCCGTGGCCGGGCCAGTTCCGGGCTGATCTCGTGCAGCGGCAGGTTGCAATGGAGGCACAGGCTGAATGGCCGCGCGCTACGCGCCAGGTCGAGGCGCTCGTACACTTCGCGCAGTTGCAGCGACGGTTTCAGCGCATGCACGTAACAGCCGTGGCTGATGATCCGCCGCTTGAGCAGTTCGCGGTCGCGGGTCAGCACGATACGTCCTTGATGCGCAGCGATCTCGGCGATCTGGCCATCTTCGAAACCATTGTCGTAGAGGGTGTCGAAGCCGCTCATGCGCAGCAGGCTGGCCAACCCGCCCAGGTGCGCATCAGCAATGAAGCGCAGCACCCTCAAGGGTTGCGCCCGAACCTTCAACTGCGGACTGATGTCCAGCGCTTCGAACTTGGGATACACCGCCAGCCGGTCATCGTCGAAGATCACCCGCTCCAAGCCCACCGACTCGCCGTTGAGCAGCACCAGCTCGACCTCCGTGTGCGGTACCCCGAGCGCCTCGATCATGTGCTTGACCGTCGCCCCTCGCGCGCACTCGCAGGTAAAGGCCTGCCGCCGCCGTTCGGCCGGCAGGAAATCGTTGAGCTCCTCGTAGAAGCGGAAGGTTGCTCTGGTCATGTTGAATAGTATGGCAGGGCTGCGCAGAGAGCGAGTCTGATCCGGTGACCGGAGAAGGCAGGGGGGCAGGATTTTCACCCGCCCCTCCAGTGAACTAATCCCGTATGAAAGCGAGCAAATCGGCGTTGATTGTATCGGCGTTCGTTGTCGGCATTCCGTGCGGGTAGCCCGAGTAGGTTTTCAGCGTGCTGTTTTGCAATAGCTTGGCTGACAAGAGCCCGGAGTTTGCATAAGGCACAATCTGATCGTCATCCCCATGCATCACCAGCACCGGGATCGTGATGCTTTTCAGATCGTCGGTGAAGTCGGTCTGGGAAAAGGCCACGATCCCATCGTAATGGGCCTTTGCACAGCCCATCATGCCTTGCCGCCACCAGTTGCGGATGATGCCCTCGGACGGTTGCGCCCCCGGGCGGTTATAACCGTAGAAGGGCCCGGCCGGAACGTCATGGTAGAACTGTGCGCGGTTGGCCAGCAGCTGTGCCTGCAAGTCATCGAAAACCGACTTGGGCAAGCCGTCCGGATTGCCCGGGGTCTGAACCATCAGCGGCGGCACGGCGCTGATGATGGCGGCCTTCGACACTCGGTCTTCGCCGTGGCGAGCAATGTAATGGATGACTTCGCCACCTCCGGTGGAGTGCCCCACATGAACTGCACCCTTCACGCCAAGGTGGTCGACGACCGCCGCGACGTCATCGGCATAGTGATCCATGTCGTGCCCGTCCCAGACCTGAGTGGATCGCCCATGGCCGCGCCGGTCGTGGGCAATGACCCGGTAGCCGTTCGCCAGGAAAAACAGCATCTGCGCATCCCAGTCGTCCGCGCTCAGTGGCCATCCGTGATGGAAGAAGATCACTTGGGCGTCCCGTGGACCCCAGTCTTTGTAAAAGATCTCGACACTGTCCTGCGTAGTGACGTACCCCATGTTCGCATCTCCTGTATGAAAGGGAGGCCATGATCGGAGCAAGGCCGCCAAATGACTGAAGGTTTAATGTCAGGTTTAAGGTCTATGGTTTTTTCGGGTGGAATATGAGGATAGGCGAACTGGCGAAAATCAGCGGATTGGCGCCTTCGATAACAGCTGTTTTTAGCCCTGCCGACTGTGTCTCTGGCAACGTATGAGTGCCCCGCGTCCGGCAACCCTGCCCTCGGAGCAAGCTGCCAACAGCGACATGCCTCAACCCCGCAAAACCCTCAAAGCCACCGTTCAATGGCAGAATCGCCTGACTTGATCGTTTTGGAGACCACCATGCTTGGCGCATTTGAACGAAGGCTCGACCCCTTTCCTCCTGACGAGGTACCACCGCCACCCGCAGGCCTGGCCCGGTTCCTGTGGGCGTGCACACGGGGCGCCCGCGGCTATATTCTTGCGTTTGCGCTGCTCAGTGCCTGTGTGTCGATATATGAAGCCTGGCTGTTTTCTTTCCTCGGTCAGGTCGTGGATCTACTCTCGACCTGGCAGGCCGGCGGTGAGGCGGCGGCGCAGGAAAGTCGCGTGTTGTGGGGCATGGCCATCGTCATGGCGACCAGTGTCGGGCTGGTGGCGTTGCGCACCATGGTGCAGCACCAGATATTGGCGATCAACCTGCCGTTGCGGCTGCGTTGGGACTTCCACCGTTTGATGCTGCGGCAAAGTCTTTCGTTCTTTTCCGATGAGTTTTCCGGCCGGGTCACCACCAAGGTGATGCAGACGGCGCTGGCCGTGCGTGACGTGTTGTTCACCCTGATCGAGATCGCCCCCGGAATCGGCGTGTATTTCATCGCGATCATTGCGCTGGCCGGCGGCTTCGCACTGAAACTGATGCTGCCGTTCATTGCCTGGATTCTGTTGTTCGGGTTGGCCATGCGCTACTTCGTACCCCGCTTGGGGAAAGTGGGGCAGGAACAGGCTCATGCGCGCTCCTCGATGACCGGACGTATCTCGGACGCCTATACCAACATCACGACAGTGAAGCTGTTCTCCCATTCCAATCGTGAAGCGCACTTCGCGCGTGCGGCCATGGAGGATTTCAAGCAGACCGGCTTTCGCCAGATGCGCCTCGTCAGCCAGTTCGAGATCGTCAACCAGGCGTTGGTGGTGGCCTTGATCATGGCAGCAGGCGGTTATGCCCTGTGGCTATGGCACCAAGGGGAAGTCGGCGCAGGTGCCGTGGCGGCAATCACCGCCATGGCGTTGCGTATCAATGGCATGTCGCACTGGATCATGTGGCAAATGACCTCGCTGTTCGAGAGCATCGGCACCGTGCAGGATGGCATGGCCACACTGACCCGCGGCCCCAAGGTGCAGGATGCGCCGGACGCGGGTGTGCTGGTGACCTCCGGCGGGGCGGTCACCTTCGACAATGTCAGCTTCAACTACAACGGCGAACGCCAAGTGCTCGATGGCCTGAGCCTGAACATTCGCCCGGGCGAAAAAATCGGTCTGGTTGGCCGCTCTGGCGCCGGCAAATCCACGCTGATCAACCTGCTGCTGCGCTTCTACGACGTCGACAGCGGGCAGATTCGCATTGACGGGCAAGACATCGCGCATGTAACGCAAGACAGCTTGCGCAGCGCCATCGGCATGGTCACCCAGGATACGTCCCTGTTGCACCGGTCCATTCGCGACAATATCGCCTACGGTCGCCCCGATGCGAGCGACGCGCAAATCCGCAGCGCTGCGGCCAATGCCCAGGCCGATGAGTTCATCAGCCAACTGAGTGACCGACAAGGCCACACCGGCTACGACACCCTGGTCGGCGAGCGCGGCATCAAGCTGTCGGGCGGCCAGCGCCAGCGCGTCGCGATTGCCCGGGTGATGCTCAAGAACGCCCCGATCCTGCTACTTGACGAGGCTACCAGCGCGCTGGATTCGGAAGTCGAAGTGGCCATTCAGGAAAGCCTCGATGAAATGATGCAGGGCAAGACCGTGATCGCCATCGCCCATCGGCTGTCCACGATTGCGGCAATGGATCGACTGATTGTCATGGATGACGGACGCATCGTCGAACAGGGCACCCACACCGAATTGCTCGCCAGGAACGGCATCTATGCACGGCTGTGGCACCACCAGAGTGGCGGGTTTCTGGGTGAGGATCTGCAGGCGGCCGAGGTTGTGGATCAGGTCTGAGCGTGAGCGGCACCGCCGTGGCCGGAAGCGGTCGTTTACGGTGGCCGTTGTAGCGGGAACTTCAGGGTATTGGCCAGGTCAATGGGGGCCCTGTATCGCAAATGCCGAGCAGCGCTGCGGTCTGTTCTACGGCCGTGTCGTTCGAGATCAGTCGAGTCCGCCCTTGATGCCAACCAAGAGTTTTCTGCCAAGTCTCATCCTGGTGTGCTGCGCGGTCGCATCGCTTTGTTCGGTTGCTGCCGAGCGCAGAGCGCCAGCGCAAAGTAACAGCGCATCAACCACCCTGATCGAAACCGCCTCGCGGCAGTATGAACTTGGCGAGTTGGACCAGGCCGCCGCCTCGCTGGAGCGTGCACTGCACATCCAGCCGAACAATCCTGCGACGCTGCATTACCTCGGTGTGTTGCGCCTTCAGCAGGGGCAGTATCAGCAGGCTGAAACCTTGGCGGCGCGCTCGAACATCCGGGTCGGTCGCAACGTTGAGTTACGCAACCGCAACTTCCAACTGATCCAGGCGGCGCGGCAAGCACAGACTACGAATACTCCACCCCATGCCAAAGAGGACCAGGTCGCAGTACAGAAGGGGCTGGAAGAGGAGTCCCAACGGCGCCGCGCAGCAGAAATGGCCGTTGTTGAACAATCCACTCCGGACCCTGGACGCGACGCTGGCAACTTCGCTCGCGCAACGGCAGACCAGGCATTGGATTCACCGACGGCTGGCAGGCCTCGACCCGAAGGAACATTGCAAAGGGCCTCCATCGAGCCAGAACCTGCGTACGATGGGATTGCAATTCCCCGCGGCCATTTGCCGCCTCCGGGTAAATGCCGAATCTGGTTTCCCGATCGTCCGCCGGGGCATCAGCCCAAACCCGGCAAATGCAAGAAGCTGCGAGATCGGGTTCCGTCAGGAGCTTACCTGGTGCAGGGCTGAGTTTCTGCGTGTCCACTTCTGGCAGTAGCTTGCGAGCAGGAAGGCTGGTGAATCAGTTTCCAGACCAATGCCGCCTCAACAGCCGGGCTGTTATCTATCCGGCGTCTTCGCTCCAAGTGCGGACCACTGATTGTAAGCTGCTTTCATCCTCTGCCAGGTATGGTCGTCGGCAGGGATCAGATGTTCGATGCGCAATGACGCTACTGTGATATCGAGCGGCATTCCGAACGTTGTAAATGTGGATAGAAACCTGAGCTCCCCGTGTTCGGTTCGCACTCGAGTCAGTACCAAGGGGGACGGTGGTGCGCCCAGTGGTACCGGGGGCGGCCCGGACACGTCACGCAGGACGCGAGCCAGATCGGGATTGCTGGTGGCTTCCCTTGCTGCACGTTGCCAGGCAATAGCCCGTATCTCTTGAGCATTTACCAGACAATCACCCAAGCCGCCGGGACGCAACAGAGTGTCCAGCAGGTTGAGCCCTGAATCGCCACCGGCTGAAACACCGGCCATTGCGAAGAGCAATCCCGCGCTGGCATTGGCGGCTGTGATGTCCCAGTTGCTGTTGATGACAATCGCCGGTGCAGGATTATTGGCTTGCAGGATGTGATCGATCGCATCCTTCACAGCCTCCAGCGCTGGAGCGTCAAGCGCAGAAGCAACGTAGCGGGGCGCATAGCCAGCCGCAACGAATACTGCATTGCAGTGCTCAAGAGGCACGTCGAGGGCTGTTAACAGAGCATGCAATGTACCAGGGCTCGCCTTGGCACGACCTGTCTCGACACAGCTGAGGTGACGTTGAGAAACGCCGACAATCAGGGACAGTTCCAGCTGGCTGAGCCCCGCTTGCTGACGGAATCGTCGTAGATGCTCACCTGCGGTATTGCTGGCTGCGGAGTACGTAGGATGAAAGGAGTGGTGGCTCATGATTCAACTCTGACTGTCCATGTGAAGAGTGTCCATGACCTGACAGGTCATTGAGAGACGAGCAACACTATCACTACTGTGCAAATGCGACCTGCCAAGGAGAAGGACATGAGAACCGCCTGCATTGCACTACCCGTGTTAGTTGCTTTTTCGCTTTATACCGGATGGACGCTGCTGATGGCAGAGCAGTCGCTTTTCGCCTTTGGTCTCGAGTTGATGTCCCGGCCTGACACCGCGCAAGTCGTCATCGACCTCTACCTGATGGCGACGCTCGCTTGCCTCTGGATGGTTAACGACACCAGGTCCAGAGGCGGTTCGTTGCCAAGTGTGCTGCCGTACCTGTTGATTACGCTCATTTTCGTATCCATAGGCCCGCTCCTGTACATCGTGTTCAAAGGGGGGGCGGGACAGGACAGGGGCCGATAGCTGCCTTACAAGAGGATCCACTACGCTTGGAAGAATCGATCGGGCCGGCATGGGCCAAGGGCACTGGAAGGCTTGTCGTCGATGATCTCCTCGCTGGCAATACGTCCCACTATCGCCGCCAAGGTAATTCCAGGGTGCATTGCACACACATAGACGCCGCCCACTTGTGGTAGATAACCGATGATGGGGATGCCATCGGCAGGCATGGGCCTGAGTCCGACACAAGCCCATTCCGGATCTATGGAAACAACCCCGTGGAGTTCTTTCCGGATCGTCTTGGCAGTTCGAAGCGCTATCGCTGCCGGCTGATTTTCCTTGGTGTCGTCCAGGTAATCTTCTGCCGCCAGCAACGCACCATCCGAACTTTGCCTCACTTCCATTTCAGGGCTTGAGATGAGGGTGTGCACGAGGTTGGATTGTGACTTGTAGCGGATGAAAATGGCAGGCGAAGCGTTTATTGGAAGCGACACTTCAAGCATGTCCGTCAGCTTTGTGATGCCTGTCCCGGCTGCCAATACGACAATATCGGCATCGATGATGCCTTTTGTGGTTTTGACTCCGGTCACCTTTGCACGCTGGGTTACAAAACCGAGAACTCGCGTCTGAGTGAGAATTTTCGCCCCATGTGCCTCGGCACCTGCGACTAACGCATGCGTAGTTGCCACTGCGTCCAGCGCCCCTTCTTCAGCCGCATATAAAGCGGACTGAGGAGGATTCTTTAGATTGGGTTCAAGGTCGAGAATCTGTGATCGAGATACCAGGTTTGCCGAAGCCTGATTACTCGAAGACGGCAGCGCTCCGCTCGGCATCACGCTATAAGACAAGGCGCCGGTCCACCGTATGTTCACGCCAGGCAGCTGCGTTTCGAGTCGGCGGTACTCCGTGATTGCAGCACCGCGCAGTTGCGCAATCGGATCAGGTTCGGGGTGTGAGGTGTTGATCCATGCGAATGAACGGCCAGTCACTCCCGACGCTATTCCTTCAGCCTCGACCAAGGTGACATTCGCGCCTTTACCCGCCAGGTGATACGCCAGTGACGCACCCACGATGCCTGCACCAATGACAACGACTCGCTTGCCCTGACCATTTCCCATATCAACCTCCGTTCTGTCGACGTGGTGATGGTACGACAGCTGGATGCAAGAAGGTTGGTGAATCAGCTTCCAGACCAATGCATTGTCTGAACTGTAATATGCGGATGACTTTCTAACGGTTCCCATTCATCCAGGAAAGCAAAACCCTGCTTTAAATAGAAGTGTGAGGCTCTCGCATTGTCTGGAGAAACGTCGAGAAAAACGCCATCAAAGCCCTGGGCCATCGCGTGAGCTTTCACGGCCTCAACCAACCGGGCTGCTACGCCAGAGCCTCGTGCAGAGGCCTCAATCCACATTCCGATCAAATTACAACGATTGGCACTACTCACTCCGGCACCGATCATCCCGATGGGTTTGTCGCTGTCGAAGGCCAGCCAGAACGCCGTTCCGGTTGACGATGCGCGGTCTTTCCACTGTTCGTCAGTGTAGTTGGCGGCGGTTTGGTAATTCACACCAAACGCCGTTGGTGTGTCCAACAGCGCGGCGAGTCGGACTTGCTTCAAAAGCATCCAGTCTTTTGTTTCTGTCAGTCGAATGTCCATGATCTTCCTGAATCATCAGCAGCGTCTCAACGTCTTGCAGGAGTGTAACAGCCTGGTTTTCAACACGTCACGCCACAGTCGCGGAGCCGGTCGCCAC
>Ga0247820_10002122_pt1 | contig 11155 bp, 8 predicted proteins | sample 13C_Glucose_Day1_2_FD_192480 | JGI IMG/M metagenome (GOLD analysis project Ga0247820, IMG submission 192480) | Soil microbial communities from agricultural site in Penn Yan, New York, United States - 13C_Glucose_Day14 | ecosystem: Environmental > Terrestrial > Soil > Agricultural land | place...
CGGACGTGGACGCAGGGCGTGACGTTCGTGACGCGGATGGATTACCTGTCGCCGTTCTTCAACGAGACGGCGTATTGCCTCGGTGTGGAGAAGTTGCTGGACATCACGGACCAGGTTCCGGAGCGGGCGAGCGTCATCCGGGTCATGTTGATGGAGCTCAACCGCATCTCCTCGCATCTGGTGGCGCTGGCCACGGGTGGTATGGAGTTGGGGGCAGTCACGGCGATGCTGTTCGGTTTCCGGGAACGCGAGCTGGTTCTGGACGTGTTCGAGATGATCACGGGACTGCGCATGAATCACGCGTACATCCGGCCGGGCGGTTTGTCGCAGGATCTGCCGGAGGGTGCCGTGGAGAAGGTGCGCGAGTTGCTCACGTTGATGCCGGAACGGCTGCGGGACATGGAGAATCTTCTCAACGACAACCGCATCTGGAAGGGGCGTACGCAGGGCATCGGGTATCTCGACCTCACGGGGTGCATGGCGCTCGGCATCACCGGTCCGATGCTGCGTGCGACGGGTCTGCCGCACGATCTGCGTAAGTCGCAGCCGTATTGCGGTTACGAGAATTACGAGTTCGACGTCAGCACCGATACGGGGTGTGACGCGTATGGCCGCTACCTGATCCGGGTCGACGAGATGAAGGAGTCGCTGAAGATCGTCGAGCAGTGCCTCGACAAGTTGCGGCCGGGCCCGATCATGGCGGAGGACAAGAAGATCGCGTGGCCGGCGGATCTGACGCTTGGCCCCGACGGTCTGGGCAATTCGCCCGGGCACGTCCGCGAGATCATGGATTCGTCGATGGAGTCGCTGATCCATCACTTCAAGTTGGTGACGGAGGGTTTCCGGGTGCCGCCGGGCCAGGTGTATGTGGCGGTGGAGTCGCCGCGGGGTGAGCTCGGTGTGCACATGGTGAGCGACGGCGGCACCCGCCCGTACCGGGTGCATTTCCGGGATCCGTCGTTCACGAACCTGCAGTCGGTGGCGGCCACGTGTGAGGGCGGCATGGTTGCGGATGTCATTGCGGCGGTCGCGAGCATCGATCCGGTGATGGGGGGCGTGGACCGATGACCGAGCAAGCAGCACCGAAGCAAACCCCCATCTTCATCGAGTTCGGGCCCCGGCCGGAGGAGCACGGGCTGCTGGTGCGGCCGGGTGCGCGTGAGGAGTATCCGCCGGAGGTTCGTGCGCGGCTGGACGCCGACGCCGACGTCGTCGTCGCGCGTTACCCGAATTCGCGTTCCGCGCTGCTACCGCTGCTGCATCTGGTGCAGGCGGAGGACGGGTGCATCACGCCGGCGGGGATCGAGTTCTGTGCCGGCCGGCTCGGATTGACCGGCGCGGAGGTGGCCGCGGTGGCGACCTTCTATTCGATGTACCGGCGCGACCCGACGGGCGACTACTACGTCGGAGTGTGCACCAACACGTTGTGCGCGATCATGGGCGGCGACGCGATCCTCGCCGCCCTGGAGGAGCACCTCGACCTGCCGCACGGTGGCACGTCCGCGGACGGCAAGGTCACGCTGGAGCACATCGAGTGCAATGCGGCGTGCGATTACGCCCCGGTGGTGATGGTCAACTGGGAGTTCTTCGACAACCAGACCCCGGAGTCGGCTCGCTCACTCGTCGATTCCCTGCGTTCTGGTGAACGGGTGTCGCCGAGTCGCGGCGCGACGCTGTGCACGTTCCGGGAGACCGCCCGCATTCTCGCCGGGTTCCCCGACGAGCGTCCCGGTGCGCTGGCGGAGGGCGGTACCGCGGGTGACGCCACACTGGCCGGCCTGCGCGTGGCGCACGAACGGGGCATGGCGGCGCCGGATCCTGCGGAGACGTCGCTGATCCCGGAGCCGCCGTCGCGGGACACCGAGCCGGTGGCGGCGGAATCGGCGAAGGACCAGCCGTCGCCTGCCCCGTCCGCGACGGTGCCGCCGGATCGGTCCACCTCCGAGACGGATCCGGCGGCCACCGACCCGGGTCGAAAGGGAGACTGACATGCCGCTGACCCCTGTCCTCAGCCGCTACTGGGACGAGCCCGAGTCCTGGACCCTCGACACGTACCGTCGCCACGACGGGTACGAGGCCCTGCAGAAGGCGCTGCGCATGGAGCCGGACGAGGTCATCTCGACGGTCAAGGAGGCAGGACTGCGCGGTCGCGGTGGTGCCGGGTTCCCGACCGGGATGAAGTGGTCGTTCATCCCGCAGGGCGACGACAAGCCGCACTACCTCGTGGTCAACGCCGACGAGTCCGAACCGGGCACCTGCAAGGACATGCCGCTCCTGCTGGCCACGCCGCACGCGCTCGTCGAGGGCGTCATCATCGCGGCGTACGCGATCCGCGCCGGGCACGCCTTCATCTATGTGCGCGGCGAGGTGGTGCCGGTGCTGCGCCGGCTGCACGCCGCGGTCGCGGAGGCGTATGCGGCGGGCTACCTCGGCAAGAACATCCTGGGCACCGGTTTCGACCTCGAACTGGTCGTGCATGCGGGTGCAGGGGCGTACATCTGCGGGGAGGAGACGGCGCTGCTCGATTCGCTGGAGGGTCGCCGTGGTCAGCCTCGGTTGCGTCCGCCGTTCCCCGCGGTGGCCGGTCTCTACGCGTCACCGACCGTCGTCAACAACGTCGAGTCGATTGCGAGCGTCCCACCGATCATCGTGAACGGCATCGAGTGGTTCCGGTCGATGGGCAGTGAGAAGTCGCCCGGCTTCACCCTGTACTCCCTGTCCGGGCACGTGACGAAGCCCGGACAGTACGAGGCCCCGCTCGGAATCACCCTGCGGGAGTTGCTCGAGTACGCGGGTGGAGTCCGCGCAGGGCGCCGATTGAAGTTCTGGACTCCGGGCGGTTCCTCGACACCGATCTTCACCGACGAGCATCTCGACGTCGCCCTCGACTACGAGGGTGTCGGCGCCGCCGGATCGATGCTGGGCACCAAGGCCTTGCAGATCTTCGACGAGACCACGTGCGTGGTGCGTGCCGTGCTCCGCTGGACCGAGTTCTATGCGCACGAGTCGTGTGGCAAGTGCACGCCCTGCCGGGAAGGCACCTATTGGCTGGTGCAGATCCTGGAGCGGCTCGAGCGAGGGGAGGGGACCGACGCCGATCTGGAGAAGCTGCTCGACATCGCCGACAACATCCTCGGCAAGTCGTTCTGCGCTCTCGGTGACGGTGCGGCCAGCCCGATCATGTCCTCCATCAAGTACTTCCGCGACGAATACCTCGCACACTTCGAGCAGGGTGGCTGCCCGTTCGACCCGCATCAGTCGACGCTCATGGCTGGAGTACACGCATGATCCGGCGCGGGGGCCGTCCGGTCTGGACCGACGAGCGAGGGAGCGCAGCGAATGAGTGACGAGGGAAGGGCGGGCGTGAAAGCCCCGGCGCCCACTAACGAAGTAGGCGTCGTCATCGACGGCGTCGAGGTGAGTGTCCCCAAGGGCACGTTGGTGATTCGTGCCGCGGAGATGATCGGCATTCAGATCCCGCGGTTCTGCGATCACCCGCTGCTCGATCCGGTCGGCGCCTGCCGCCAGTGCCTCGTCGACGTGGAGGGGCAGCGCAAGCCGCTCGCCTCCTGCACCACGACTGTCACCGACGGCATGGTCGTCCACACCCAGCTCACGTCGCCCGTCGCCGACAAGGCGCAGAAGGGTGTGATGGAGTTACTGCTGATCAACCATCCCCTGGACTGCCCGGTGTGCGACAAGGGCGGCGAGTGCCCCCTGCAGAATCAAGCGATGTCGAATGGGCGCGCGGAGTCGCGTTTCGGTGAGGTCAAGCGCACGTTCCCCAAACCGATTCCGCTGTCCACGGAGGTCCTGCTGGACCGTGAGCGGTGCGTGTTGTGCGCGCGGTGTACCCGGTTCTCCCAGCAGGTCGCCGGCGACCCGTTCATCGAACTCATGGAGCGGGGCGCACTGCAGCAGGTCGGGATCTACGCGAAGGAACCGTTCGAGTCGTATTTCTCCGGCAACACCGTCCAGATCTGCCCGGTGGGTGCGCTGACGGGTTCCGCGTACCGTTTCCGGGCCCGCCCGTTCGACCTGGTTTCCAGCCCCAGCGTGTGCGAGCACTGTGCGAGCGGGTGCGCCCAGCGCACCGACCACCGGCGGGGGAAGGTGCTGCGCCGGCTGGCGGGCGACGATCCGGAGGTCAACGAGGAGTGGAATTGCGACAAGGGGCGGTGGGCGTTCGCCTACGCCACCGAGCGTGACCGGATCACCGCCCCGTTGGTCCGCGGCGACGACGGCATTCTGGCACCCGCCTCCTGGTCCGAGGCCCTGGCCGTCGCGGCGCGGGGATTGGCCGCCGCGCGGGGGAACGCGGGTGTTCTCGTCGGGGGCCGGTCCACGTGGGAGGACGCGTACGCGTACGCGAAGTTCGCGCGAACAGCGCTCGGCACCAACGACATCGACTTCCGCAGTCGCGCGCACTCCGGTGAGGAGGCCGAGTTCCTGGCCGCCCGGGTGGCGGGGCAACGACTCGCGGTCACCTACGAGGACCTCGACGTCGCGCCGGTCGTCCTTCTCGCCGCGTTCGAGCCGGAGGAGGAATCGCCGATCGTCTTCCTCCGGCTGCGCAAGGCCGCGCGCGCGAAGGCCGTTCCGGTCTACTCGATCGCCCCGTACACGTCCCGTGGGCTGGAGAAGATGTCCGGCCGGCTGCTGCGGTCCGCGCCGAATGCGGAGGCGGAGGTCCTCGACGGACTCCGCACGGGTGATCTGGACTCGGGTGTCACCGAGCTGCTGCGCCGGCCGGGTGCGGTCATCGTGGTCGGGGAGAGACTCGCCGGGGTGCCGGGGGCGCTGTCCGCGGCGAGCCGGCTGGCCGACGACACCGGGGCCCGGCTGGCCTGGGTGCCGCGACGGGCCGGCGAACGAGGCGCGCTCGAGGCGGGCGCGCTGCCCGGACTGCTCCCGGGTGGCAGACCGGTGGGCGATCCGGAGGCGCGGCGGCAGGTCGCGTCCGTATGGAACGCCGCGGATCTGCCGGACACCGCAGGCCGGGATACCGCGGGCATCCTCGCCGCGGCCGAGGCGAAGACGCTCGGGGCGCTGGTGATCGGCGGTGTCGAGGCCGACGACCTCCCCGACCCGCAGGCCGCGCTGGCCGCCGTCGAGGCGGCAGGGTTCGTCGTGAGTCTGGAACTGCGCCACAGTGCGATCAGCGAGCGCGCGGACGTGGTGTTCCCCATCGCACCGGTCATGGAGAAGCCGGGCACCTTCCTCGACTGGGAAGGGCGCACACGCGATTTCGACGCCGCCCTCCGTGCCACCGGGTCGATGCCCGATCAGCGGGTGCTCCTCGCGATCGCCGGCGAAATGGGTGTCCCGCTGGGTCTTCCGGACGCCGCGACCGCACGGCGCGAACTCGAGAGGCTCGGCGCCTGGGACGGTGACTTCCCGGATCCGCCCGACCACCCGCAACCGCCGCGGCGGGAACCCGGGCCGGGGGAGGCGGTGCTCGCCACCTGGCGGATGCTCCTCGACTCGGGACGGCTGCAGGACGGGGAGCCGCACCTGGCGGGCACTGCCCGCACTCCGGTCGTTCGGATGTCCGCGGCCTCGGCGGCAGAGTCGGGTGCCGCTGACGGAGATCCGGTCACCGTCACGACGGAACGGGGCGCCGTCACGCTGCCGTTGGTGATCACCGACATGCCGGATCGAGTGGTGTGGCTGCCCCTCAACTCGCCCGGATCCGCCGTCTACCGGCAACTGGCCGCCCGGGCGGGGAGCGTCGTGAACGTCCGCCGCGCGGCCGGCACCAGCGGGATGGTCGCGGGAGGTGCGCTGTGACGATCGAGGCCGTCTACCCCGACCCTGCGCTGTTCGGCCACGACCCGTGGTGGCTGGTGCTCGGCAAGGCCCTGGCCATCTTCGTGTTCCTCGTCCTCACCCCGCTTCTGACGATCCTGGCCGAACGCAAGGTCATGGCCTGGATGCAGATGCGCGTCGGCCCGAACCGGGTGGGCCCGCGGGGCATGCTGCAGAGCCTCGCCGACGGCATCAAGCTCGCACTGAAGGAGGGGATCGTCCCGAAGGGTGTGGACAAGCCGATCTACATCCTGGCGCCGATCATCGCCGCGGTGCCTGCGTTCATGGCGTTCGCCGTGATCCCGTTCGGCCCGGCGGTGTCGATCTTCGGGCACTACACGCCATTGCAGCTGACGGACCTCCCCGTGGCCGTCCTCTACGTCCTCGCGGCCACATCGATCGGCGTCTACGGCATCGTGCTCGCCGGCTGGGCGTCCGGCTCCACGTACCCGTTGCTGGGAGGGCTGCGCTCGACGGCGCAGGTGATCTCGTACGAGATCGCGATGGCGTTGTCGTTCGCGGCCGTCTTCCTGGACGCCGGAACGATGTCCACGTCGGGCATCGTCGCCGCCCAGGAACACACCTGGTACGTCTTCCTGCTGCTGCCGTCGTTCCTCATCTACGTCACGTCGATGGTCGGCGAGACCAACCGGGCGCCCTTCGACCTGCCCGAGGCGGAAGGCGAACTGGTCGGCGGGTTCCACACCGAGTACTCCTCGCTGAGCTTCGCGATGTTCATGCTCGCCGAGTACGTGAACATGGTGACGGTCTCGGCGCTCGCCACCACACTGTTCCTCGGCGGTTGGCACGCCCCGTTCCCGCTCAGCCTGTGGGACGGCGCCAATTCCGGCTGGTGGCCGGTGCTCTGGTTCACGCTGAAGGTCTGGGGTTTCCTGTTCGTGTTCGTCTGGCTGCGGGCCACGCTGCCCCGGCTGCGGTACGACCAGTTCATGGGTCTCGGCTGGAAGATCCTGATCCCGATCTCGCTGGTGTGGGTCATGATCGTCGCCACCGTCCGGGCCTTCCGCAACGAGGGTTACGACGCCCGGTCGATCGCGCTCGTCGTCGCCGGCCTCGTCGTGGCCCTCGTCGTGGTGGTGCTCCTGTGGAAGCGCCTGCGTCCGGGCGGCGTTCGCGCACCCGAGAAGCCGGTCGAGCCGCGGGGACGTGCCGAACTGGCCCCGGAGACACTCGAACCGTTCGACCCCATGGCCGGTGGATTCCCGGTCCCGCCGATGCCGGGTCAGACGCTGCCTGCGTTCCGGCGCACGCCCGTCTCCGTCGCCGGCGCGCACTCCACCGGTCCCACCCAGGAGGACAGCGATGACTAAATTCCTCGGCCCCATAGCGGGTTTCGGCGTGACCTTCTCGACGATGTTCAAGAAATCGAACACCGAGTTCTACCCCGAGGAGAAGGTGCCGACGGCGGCCCGCTACCACGGCAGGCATCAGCTCAACCGTTACGCGGACGGGTTGGAGAAGTGCATCGGGTGCGAACTGTGTGCCTGGGCGTGCCCCGCCGACGCCATCTACGTGGAGGGCGCCGACAACACCGACGAGGAACGCTTCTCGCCCGGCGAGCGGTACGGCCAGGTGTATCAGATCAACTACCTGCGCTGCATCGGGTGCGGGCTGTGTATCGAGGCGTGCCCGACGCGGGCGCTGACCATGACCAACGAGTACGAGATGGCCGACGACAACCGGGCCGGTCTGATCTACGAGAAGGACCGGCTGCTGGCCCCGCTCGAGTCCGGCATGGTCGAGTCGCCGCACCCGATGGCCCCGGGCACCACCGCTGAGGACTACTACCGCGGCACGGTGACCGGGGGAGCGGCGGCTGCGGCGCAGGACGAGTCCGAGGTCGAGGACACGGCGGGGGACAGGCCGTGATCGAGGGAGGAGAGCCGACGTGGTGAACACGATGCCGTCCGCGGTCCAGCTGGTCGCGGAACCCTTCACCCAGACCTCGACGGGCGAGGGTGTGCAGTTCTGGGTCCTCGCGACCGTGGCCGTGATCGGCGCGCTCGGAGTGGTCAGCGCAACCAAGGCCGTGTACTCGGCGATCTTCCTCGCGACGACCATGATCATCCTGGCTGTCTTCTACATCGCCCAGGGCGCACTCTTCCTCGGCGTCGTGCAGATCGTGGTGTACACCGGCGCGGTCATGATGCTGTTCCTGTTCGTGCTCATGCTCATCGGCGTCGACTCCTCCGAATCCCTCGTGGAGAACCTCCGCGGTCAGCGGGTGGCCGCGATCGCGGCGGGACTGGGATTCGGCCTCCTGCTGATCGGCGGTATCGGGAGTGCGTCCGTCTCCGCGTTCACCGGTCTCGATCAGGCCAACGCGGGGGGCAACGTCGAGGGGCTGGCCGAACTCGTGTTCCTCCGGTACGTGTGGGCTTTCGAACTGACCGGTGCGTTGCTGATCACCGCGACCATCGGAGCGATGGTGCTCGCCCACCGGGAGCGTTTCGAGCCGCGGAAGGACCAGCGCGAGTTGTCCCAGGACCGCGTCCGCGAGGGTGCCCGTGTCACACCGCTGCCCAGTCCGGGTGTCTACGCGCGGCACAACGCCGTCGACATACCGGCGTTGCTGCCCGACGGCACGTTCTCCGAGCTGTCCGTCAGCCGGTCGCTCGAGCGGCGGCCGAGCCTGCCCGCCCGGGCGCTGGGCACCGCGGACGTCGCGACCCCCGAACCCGGTGCCACCGACGAGGGGGGTCGGCGATGAACCCCGAGAACTACCTCTACCTGTCGGCGCTGCTGTTCACGATCGGTGCGGCCGGGGTGCTGATCCGCCGCAACGCGATCATCGTGTTCATGTGCATCGAACTGATGCTCAACGCCTCGAATCTGGCGTTCGTGACGTTCGCCCGGATGCACGGCAACCTCGACGGCCAGGTCTTCGCGTTCTTCACGATGGTCGTCGCGGCCGCCGAGGTCGTCGTCGGTCTGGCGATCATCATGACCATCTTCCGTTCCCGCCGTTCGGCTTCCGTCGACGACGCCAACCTCCTCAAGAACTGACGGGTCCCCGATGACGCACATCCTCGAGAAGGTGACTTTGCCCGACGACGACTCCCCGATCGGCGGTGCGGCATGAGCGGAACGCTCTCGTCGGCCGTGTGGCTGCTGCCGGTTCTGCCGCTCTTCGGAGCCGCCGTGCTCCTGCTGGCGGGCCGGCGCAGCGATGCGTGGGGTCATCTCCTCGGCTGCGCGACGGCACTGGTCTCCTTCGCGCTCGGCGTCGTCTTCTTCGTCGACATGCTGGGCCGGGACGCAGCCGAGCGGGTCGTGCACCAGACCCTGTTCAGCTGGGTGCCCGTCGGCGAACTCCAGGTGGACTTCGGTCTCCAACTCGACCAGCTGTCCGTGTGCTTCGTGCTGCTGATCACCGGGGTGGGTTCGCTGATCCACATCTATTCGGTCGGCTACATGGCGCACGACCCGGAACGACGGCGTTTCTTCGCCTACCTCAATCTGTTCCTCGCCGCGATGCTGCTGCTGGTGCTGGCCGACAACTTCCTCGGCCTGTACGTCGGCTGGGAGGGTGTCGGTCTCGCCTCGTACCTGCTCATCGGGTTCTGGCAGTACAAGCCGTCCGCGGCGGCGGCCGCGAAGAAGGCGTTCGTGGTCAACCGCGTCGGTGACATGGGTCTGGTCCTCGCGATCATGATCATGTTCTCGACTTTCGGCTCGATCGAGTTCGCCGACGTGTTCACTCGTGCCGACGCCGCCAGCGAGGGCGTGCTGACCGCGATCGGGCTCGCGTTGCTGCTCGCCGCGTGCGGCAAATCGGCGCAGGTCCCGTTGCAGTCGTGGCTCGGTGACGCCATGGAAGGCCCGACACCGGTGTCGGCGCTCATCCACGCCGCGACCATGGTCACGGCGGGTGTGTATCTGATCGTCCGGTCCAACGCGATCTTCGACCTGGCCCCGAATGCCCAGCTCGCCGTCGTGATCGTCGGCGCGGTGACCCTGCTGTTCGGCGCGATCATCGGCTGCGCGAAGGACGACATCAAGAAGGCGCTGGCGGCATCCACGATGAGCCAGATCGGGTACATGGTGCTGGCCGCCGGTCTGGGACCGGCCGGGTACGCGTTCGCGATCATGCTGCTGCTCACCCACGGCTTCTTCAAGGCCGGCCTGTTCCTCGGCGCCGGCTCGGTGATGCACGGCATGAACGACGAGGTGAACATGCGCCGCTACGGCGGGCTGCGCACCGTCATGCCGATCACGTTCGTCACGTTCGGGCTGGGATACCTGGCCATCATCGGGATTCCGCCGTTCTCCGGCTTCTTCTCCAAGGACAAGATCATCGAAGCGGCGTTCGCCGCCGAGGGCGTTCAGGGCGTCGTCCTCGGGACGGTCACGCTGCTCGGCGCGGGACTCACCGCCTTCTACATGACCAGGGTGATGCTGATGACCTTCTTCGGACAACCGCGGTGGGCTTCCGGGGCGAGCGACGCGAGCGGGGATCTTCCCGTCGCCGACCCACACGAATCGCCAGGGGTGATGACGGTGCCGATGATTCTGCTCGCGGTCGGTTCGGTCGCCGCCGGCGCCCTACTCGCCGTCGGCTCCTCCCTGCAGCACTGGCTGGAACCGGTCGTCGGCGCCCACCACGGCGAGCCCGCCCTGCCCGTGTGGGCGATCACCGCACTCACTCTGGTAGTGGTGCTCGCGGGAGTCGCGGTGGCCTACCGGCAGTACGCCCGGCAGCCGATCCCCGAGGTCGCGCCGGAGAAGGTCACCGCATTCACCGCCGCAGCCCGGAAGGACCTGTACGGCGACGCGTTCAACGAGGCGGCGCTGATGCGTCCCGGGCAGGAACTGACGCGAACACTCGTGACCGTCGACGGCAGGGGAGTCGACGGCGCCGTCAACGGGTTCGCCGCGCTCGTCGGCGGAACGTCGATGCGGGTGCGGCGTCTTCAGACCGGGTTCGTCCGGTCGTACGCGCTGTTCATGTTCGCCGGTGCGGCACTTCTGGTCGCGACGATGCTGGTGAGGCTGTGGTGAGCGGGTTCCCGTGGCTGACCGCCCTCTGGGTGCTGCCACTCGTCGGTGCCGGTGTGGTCCTGGCTCTGCCCGTCCACAAGCGCGCGCTCGCGAAATCCGTTGCCGTGGGCGTGTCCGTGGTGGTGCTGTGCCTGGCGGTCGTGCTGGCGATCCGCTTCGATCCGACCGGCGAGCAGTACCAGTTCGTGGAATCGCACGCCTGGATCCCGGCGTTCGGCACCCGGTACATCCTCGGCCTCGACGGCATCGCGCTCGTCCTGGTGCTCCTCACCGCCGTTCTGGTGCCGCTGCTGTTGCTGGCGGGGTGGAACGACGGTGACACCGC
>Ga0247820_10002124_pt1 | contig 11152 bp, 10 predicted proteins | sample 13C_Glucose_Day1_2_FD_192480 | JGI IMG/M metagenome (GOLD analysis project Ga0247820, IMG submission 192480) | Soil microbial communities from agricultural site in Penn Yan, New York, United States - 13C_Glucose_Day14 | ecosystem: Environmental > Terrestrial > Soil > Agricultural land | place...
TTCAAGGACATCGTCAAACTGAACATCTTCCTCACCGACCTGAGCCACTTTGCCAAGGTCAACGAGATCATGGGCAAGTACTTCGACCAGCCTTACCCTGCCCGCGCCGCCATCGGCGTAGCCGCCCTGCCGAAGGGTTCGCAGGTTGAAATGGATGCCATCCTGGTCATCGAGTAAATGCATACGGCGCAGCCCTTGACGGGCTGCGCTGCTGATGCTGAAAAAAAGCGTTCAGAAAGGATTCCACCATGCGCCAAGCGCTTGTTCTCTCGCTGCTTGCCCTGTTCTTGGGCGGATGTGCCAGCAACCCTGCCGACCGCGACATCAGCGGCACCTGGATCAACCAGGTGGCGATCGATGCTGCATCCAGAGGCGGTCCCCTGCGTGAAGCGCTCCAGGCCTATGGCCCGAATCTGGAGTGGGACGTCAACACCAAGGCCGCTCAGGCCCGCTACACCAACGGTTTTGAAAACGTCGACGGCAAGCTGCTGGGCGAAACGTCCGGCGCCTGGAAAGTCGACTTTTATGGCAGTGCCGGTAGTGAACTGAAGCGCGATGGCAAGCAATTGAGCCAGGCCGCCGGCGAGAACGAGCCGGAACAGGTCTTCGACCGTGCACAGGTTCAGGTACCGAACGGCGCGCCACTTGGCGCCAGTTTCGAGCGCGCGCTGTATTCCTCTTATATGGGTGGCAGCTGGAAAGTCATCAACGGGCCCGGCGCAGGCAACACCGTGCAATTCCAGGCCGACGGCCAGGTTGCCGGTTTGCCGGGGGCGGATCGTTATGCCCTGTGCCTGGCCGGTGATTGCGCTTCGATGAGCGGCGGAAACGACAACATGTGGCTGCAACTGAACGGCCAGGGCAATACCTGGATCTTTGCGCGCAAGGGCAAGGAACTGGAAATTCTGCAGGCGGTGAACACGGCGCATGCGGATGAAATGCCGCAGTTCACGCCGGGCGCGCGCAAGTGGTTGCTGGAGAAGCAGTAACCCGGTCTCACAGCCAACGCATGACAATGTAGGAGCCGGCTTGCCGGCGAAGGGGCCGTAACATTCAACATCACTGTTGACTGATACACCGCCTTCGCCGGCAAGCCGGCTCCTACAGGTGTTTTGGATGTCCGGAGGTCAGCAGCGACCTTCGAGAATCGCGGCATACCCTTCGCGATAGCTTGGATACTTCGGCACCCACCCCAACGCCTTTACCCGGGCATTACTGCACTGCTTGCTGCCCGTACGACGCACGCTCGCATCCTCAGCCCACTCCGTCACGCCCAGATACTCACGCAGCCAGTCCACCACTTGCGCCAGGGGCGCAGGGGCGTCGTCCACGCCGATATAAACGTCATCCAGCCCCACGCCGCGTCGATCCGCCTCCAGCAGAAACGCCAACAACCCCGCCGCGTCGTCAACATGAATCCGGTTGCCATACAACGGCGGATCGATCGCCACGCGATACCCCCGACGAACCTGGGTCAACAGCCACTCACGGCCCGGACCATAAATGCCGGTCAGGCGCACGATGCTTGCGGGGATCCCGCTCTGGAGCGCCACTTGCTCTGCTTCCAGCATTAAACGACCTGAGTAGCCTGCAGCAATGGTCGGCGAAGTTTCATCCACCCACTCCCCCTCCTGCTGCCCGTAAACACTGCTGCTGGACACGAACAGCACCCGCCGTGGTTGCTGGCCATATTGCTTCAACCAACCCAGCACATGCTGCAAACCCTCGACATAGGCGGCGCGATAGCCCGCCTCGTCATGGTCGGTGGCGGCAGCGCTGTACACCAGATAATCCAGTGGACCCGTGGGCCAGTCAGCCGGGCACTGCTCGCTGAACAAGTCACCGGCGACACCGATGACCCCGGCCGGCAACCGCGAAACACTGCGACGCAGACCATAAACCTGCCATCGTTCGGCCAGCAATTGCGTGGCCAGACGACTACCGACATCACCGCAGCCGGCGATCAAAACAGAAGGCGCGGACATCAGAAAACTCCTATCGCAAAGCCACAGACTAGCGCCGGCAATGGACGAGCGGCTAGTAATGCAGGAAAAAAAGATACTCTATTACTTCTGTTAACAAGAATTACTTGCAATAATGCCCGCCACTTTTGTTCTCGGCCTCACGAGGCCTGGAAGAGCATCTACCGTTTTTCTTTCTCGGGTCCGGCCAGCATGACACGCAATCAATTCCCCGCTTCGCCAACCAAACGACCTCGCGCCTGGAGCGCAGTGGCCGCCCTGCTGCTCAGCCTGATGCTGGCGCCAACCGCCGCTTTCGCTGACGCACAAGCCCCAGCCACCCCGGCCACCCCGGCCGCTACGGCTGCGGCACCCGCCGACCAGGCGCCTGCCGCGACGCCAGCGGCGACTGACCCGGCCCAGGCTGTGGACTCCACCGCTGTAGATGCTCCTGAAGACGCGCCTGAAGTCCTCGAAGCCGACAACACCCTCGGCATGGCCCACGACCTGTCACCATGGGGCATGTACCAGAACGCCGACATCATCGTGAAAATCGTGATGATCGGCCTGGCCATCGCTTCGATCATCACCTGGACCATCTGGATCGCCAAGGGCTTCGAGCTGATGGGTGCCAAGCGTCGTCTGCGCGATGAGATCGTCCGCCTGAAAAAGGCCACCACGCTCAAAGAAGCCAGCGCGACCGCCACCAAGGCTGGCACCCTCGCCAACCTGCTGGTCCACGATGCGCTGGAAGAGATGCGCCTGTCGACCAACAGCCGCGAGAAAGAAGGCATCAAGGAACGCGTCGCCTTCCGCCTCGAGCGCCTGGTTGCCGCCTGCGGTCGCAACATGAGCAGCGGCACCGGCGTGCTCGCCACCATCGGTTCCACCGCGCCGTTCGTCGGCCTGTTCGGTACCGTATGGGGCATCATGAACAGCTTCATCGGCATCGCCAAAACCCAGACCACCAACCTTGCGGTCGTGGCGCCCGGCATTGCCGAAGCGCTGCTGGCGACTGCGTTGGGCCTGGTGGCCGCCATTCCGGCGGTGGTGATCTACAACGTGTTCGCCCGCTCCATTACCGGTTACAAGGCGCAGGTGTCCGACGCGTCGGCTGAAGTCCTGCTGCTGGTCAGCCGCGACCTCGACCACCAGCCTGAGCGCAGCTCGCAACCGCACATGGTGAAAGTGGGGTAATCGGCCATGGGCCTGCATTTGAAAGAAGGCGCAGACGACGATCTGGCCGAGAACCACGAAATCAACGTCACTCCCTTCATTGACGTGATGCTGGTGCTGTTGATCATCTTCATGGTGGCCGCGCCGCTGGCCACCGTGGACATCAAGGTCGACCTGCCCGCTTCCACCGCCAAACCGGCACCACGGCCAGAGAAACCGGTGTTCCTCAGTGTGAAAGCCGACCAACGCCTGTTCCTCGGCGAAGAAGAAGTGAAAGCCGAAACGCTGGGTGCCACGCTGGACGCCCGAACCAAGGGCAAGAAAGACACGACGATCTTCTTCCAGGCCGATAAAGGCGTGGACTACGGCGACCTGATGAGCGTGATGGACAACCTGCGCTCTGCCGGCTACCTGAAGGTCGGCCTGGTCGGTCTCGAGACGGCAGTCAAGAAATGATCACGACGCGCCATAAGCTGACGCGTTACGGCGGGAGCCTGGCCGTGGTGCTGGGCGTCCATGCGCTGGCCATTGCGCTGGCACTGAACTGGACGTCGCGCCCACCGATCGAGCTGCCGCCGCAGGCGATGATGGTCGAGTTGGCGCCAATTCCGGCACCGCCACCACCGGCTCCGCCCAAGGTGATAACGCCGCCACAGCCACCCGCACCGGTGGAAGAACTGCCAATCCCGAAACTGGCGGAAGCGCCGAAAGCCGAGATTGCCGTGCCGAAGCCGGTCAAACCCAAGCCCAAGCCTCAACCGCCCAAGCCAGTGGAGAAAAAACCGGAACCGCCGAAGGAAAAACCTTCCGAGGAAAAACCGGCCGACACCCAACCGACCCAGGCACCGACGGAGAAATCCGCACAACCGGCACCGGGACCTTCGGCGGCGCAGCAAGCGGCAAAGGCCAGCTGGCAAGGCACCCTGCTCGCCCACCTGGCCAAGTACAAGAAGTACCCGGCCAGTGCACAGGCGCGGAATAAGGAAGGTCTGAACCGCCTGCGCTTTGTGGTGGATGGCGAAGGTAATGTGTTGTCGTTCGAACTGGTGGGCCGTTCCGGCAACGCCGATCTGGACCGGGCCACCCTGGAAATGATCCGCCGCGCCCAGCCGCTACCCAAGCCTCCGGCCGACATGTTGACCAATGGCGCCATCGAAATCGTTGCGCCCTTTGTTTATTCGCTGGAAAAGCGCCGGCGCTAATGCGTCACACAAAAACCTGTGGGAGCGGGCTTGCCCGCGATGAGGCAGGAACATCCAGCATCTTTGTTGAATGTTAAACCGCTATCGCGGGCAAGCCCGCTCCCACAAGGTTCTCCGCCAGTCGCAAGACTCGAACCACAAAGGCACCCGAAAGGTGCCTTTTGCATACCCGCCAGCGGCAAACCTGCATTGCCCAGTGTCACGCAACACATTCAGTCTGATAACGTGCGTCTATCGATTGCAGCCGGTATGCTTGGCCCGCAACTTCATGGACGCTTGCTATGACCCTCACAGAATTACGCTACATCGTTACCCTCGCCCAAGAGCAGCACTTCGGCCACGCGGCCGAGCGTTGCCATGTCAGCCAGCCGACGCTGTCGGTGGGTGTGAAAAAGCTCGAGGATGAACTCGGTGTGCTGATTTTCGAGCGCAGCAAGAGCGCCGTGCGCCTGACCCCGGTCGGCGAAGGCATTGTGGCCCAGGCGCAGAAAGTCCTGGAACAGGCCCAAGGCATCCGCGAACTGGCCCAGGCCGGCAAGAACCAGCTGACCGCACCGCTGAAAGTCGGCGCCATCTACACGGTCGGCCCGTACCTGTTTCCGCACCTGATCCCACAACTGCACCGCGTCGCCCCGCAGATGCCGTTGTACATCGAAGAAAACTTCACCCACGTGCTGCGCGACAAACTGCGCAACGGCGAGCTCGACGCGATCATCATCGCCCTGCCGTTCAACGAAGCCGACGTGCTGACCTTGCAGCTCTACGACGAGCCGTTCTACGTCCTGATGCCGGCCCAGCACCCGTGGACGCAAAAGCAATCCATCGACGCCGCCCTGCTCAACGACAAGAGCCTGCTGCTGCTTGGCGAAGGCCACTGCTTCCGCGACCAGGTGCTGGAAGCCTGCCCGACCCTGGCCAAGGGCAACGACGGCGCCAAGCACACCACAGTGGAATCCAGCTCGCTGGAAACCATCCGTCACATGGTCGCTTCCGGCCTGGGCATCTCGATCCTGCCGCTTTCCGCGGTCGACAGCCATCACTACGCCCCCGGCGTGATCGAAGTGCGCCCCTTGTCGCCCCCGGTGCCGTTCCGCACCGTGGCCATCGCCTGGCGCGCGAGCTTCCCGCGGCCCAAAGCCATCGAGATCCTCGCTGACTCCATTCGCCTGTGCTCGGTGGCCAAGCCGCCAGCGCCGGTAGTTGCCGGTTAAGCCGCAGCCATGACCGAGTTGTCGCAAGTGTCGGTGACGGCACTCAAGGGTGTCGGCGAAGCCATGGCAGAGAAATTGGCCAAGGTCGGCCTGGAGAATCTCCAGGATGTGCTGTTTCACCTGCCGCTGCGTTATCAGGACCGTACCCGCGTGGTGCCGATCGGCCATTTGCGACCCGGACAAGACGCGGTGATCGAAGGCACCGTCAGCGGCGCGGACGTGGTCATGGGCCGACGTCGCAGCCTGGTGGTGCGCTTGCAGGATGGCACCGGCGGGCTCAGCCTGCGCTTCTATCATTTCAGCAACGCCCAGAAAGAAGGCCTCAAGCGTGGCACGCGGATTCGCTGCTACGGCGAAGCACGGCCCGGGGCGTCGGGGCTGGAGATCTACCACCCGGAATACCGCGCCATCACCGGCGACGAGCCACCGCCGGTGGATGAAACCCTGACCCCGGTCTACCCGCTCACCGAAGGCCTGACGCAGCAACGCCTGCGCCAACTGTGCATGCAAACCCTGACGATGCTCGGCCCGACCAGCCTGCCCGACTGGCTGTCGACCGAACTGGCGCGGGATTATCAACTGGCGCCGCTGGCCGATGCGATCCGCTACCTGCATCACCCGCCGGCCGATGCCGATGTCGACGAACTCGCCCTCGGTCATCACTGGGCGCAGCACCGTCTGGCCTTCGAGGAACTGCTGACGCATCAACTGTCCCAGCAGCGTTTGCGCGAGAGCATGCGCTCCTTGCGTGCGCCCGCGATGCCGAAAGCGACGAAGCTGCCGGCCAGGTACCTGGCCAACCTGGGCTTTACCCCGACCGGCGCCCAGCAACGGGTCGGCAACGAGATTGCCTACGACCTCAGTCAGCACGAACCGATGCTGCGCCTGATTCAGGGCGACGTCGGCGCGGGCAAAACCGTGGTCGCCGCCCTCGCCGCCTTGCAGGCGCTGGAAGCGGGCTATCAAGTGGCGCTGATGGCGCCCACCGAAATCCTCGCCGAGCAGCATTTCATCACCTTCAAGCGCTGGCTCGAACCGCTGGGCATCGAAGTGGCGTGGCTGGCGGGCAAACTCAAGGGCAAGAACCGCGTAACTGCCCTGGAACAGATCGCCAGTGGCGCCCCCATGGTGGTCGGCACCCACGCGCTGTTCCAGGAAGAAGTGCAGTTCAAGAATCTCGCGCTGGCGATCATCGACGAACAGCACCGCTTCGGCGTGCAACAGCGCCTGGCGTTGCGGCAGAAAGGTGTCGGCGGACGGATGTGTCCGCATCAGCTGATCATGACCGCCACCCCGATTCCGCGAACGCTGGCCATGAGCGCCTACGCCGACCTCGACACTTCGATCCTCGACGAATTGCCGCCCGGTCGCACTCCGGTCAACACGGTGCTGGTCACCGATACCCGGCGGGTCGAAGTCATCGAACGGGTGCGCGGCGCCTGTGCCGAAGGGCGGCAGGCCTATTGGGTGTGCACGCTGATCGAAGAGTCGGAAGAACTGACCTGCCAGGCCGCCGAAACCACTTATGAAGACCTCACCGCCGCCCTTGGCGAGCTGAAGGTCGGGCTGATCCACGGCCGCATGAAGCCTGCCGAAAAAGCCGCCGTCATGGCCGAATTCAAGGCCGCAAACCTGCAACTGCTGGTCGCAACCACTGTGATTGAAGTCGGGGTCGACGTACCCAACGCCAGCCTGATGATCATCGAAAACCCCGAACGCCTTGGCCTCGCGCAGCTGCACCAGTTGCGCGGGCGCGTCGGTCGGGGCAGTGCCGCCAGCCATTGCGTATTGCTCTACCATCCACCGCTGTCACAGATCGGTCGTCAGCGCCTGGGCATCATGCGCGAAACCAACGACGGGTTTGTCATCGCCGAGAAAGACCTCGAACTGCGCGGCCCCGGCGAAATGCTCGGGACGCGCCAGACCGGCCTGCTGCAATTCAAGGTCGCCGACCTGATGCGCGACGCCGATCTGTTGCCCGCTGTGCGCGATGCTGCGCAGGCACTGCTGGAGCGCTGGCCCGATCACGTCAGCCCGCTGCTCGACCGTTGGCTGCGTCACGGGCAGCAATACGGCCAAGTGTGAGCAGCGTCGCAGTTTCCGGACCGGCGTGCTAAAGATGATGGTTATACTCCTGCAACTGTTCGAGAACGGATCCACGCCATGACTGATGCTGCCCTCGCCCCCGAAATCCCGCATACACCGTCTGCAGTTCGGCTGCTGCTGGGCAAGCAGGGCATTGCCTTTGATGAAGTCCTCGACCACCACGGCTTGAACGCCGCCCGCAAAGTGCAGGCGGTACTGGTCGACGATTCGGTCGGCACGCTCATGGTGCTGTTCCCTCAGAGCCAATTGCTGGACCTCAACCGCCTCACCGAACTTACAGGTCGCCGGCTGACCGCCGTGTCCACCGAACGTCGGGTAAAAATGCTCGGCAAACACAACCTGAGCCTGCTGCCCGGCCTGCCGGCGCTGACCAGTTCGCCGTGCCTGTACGAAGAAAGCCTGCTGGGCGAATCGACATTGTTGATCGACGCTGGGGAGTCTGGCGTATGGCTGGAAGTCGCCCGCGAAGACTTCAAAACCCTGCTGACCAAGGCCAGCGCTGCAAAATTCGGCGAAACCCTGACCAGCATCCGCCCGAACCTCGACCGGCCCGACGATGACCGCCAGGAAATCACCCGGGCCGTCCAGGCGTTCACCGCGAGGCGCATCCAGCAACGCCTGGAAGAAACCATCGAAATCCCGCCCCTGGCCACGACCGCGCAGAAAATCATCAAGCTGCGGGTCGATCCCAACGCCTCCATCGACGACATTACCGGCGTCGTCGAGACCGATCCGGCCCTGGCCGCACAAGTCGTCAGCTGGGCAGCGTCCCCCTACTATGCCTCGCCGGGCAAGATCCGCTCCGTGGAAGACGCGATCGTCCGGGTGCTGGGCTTCGACCTGGTGATCAACCTGGCGCTGGGCCTGGCCCTGGGCAAATCCCTGAGCCTGCCCAAGGACCACCCGCAACAGACCACGCCGTACTGGCAGCAGTCGATCTACACCGCTGCCGTCATTGACGGCCTGACTCGCGCGATGCCGCGCGCCCAGCGACCCGAAGCCGGCCTGACCTACCTCGCCGGCCTGCTGCACAACTTCGGCTACCTGCTGCTGGCCCACGTGTTCCCGCCGCACTTCTCGCTGATTTGCCGCCACCTGGAGGTCAATCCGCACCTGACCCACAATTTTGTGGAGCAACACCTGTTGGGCATCAGCCGCGAACAGATCGGCGCGTGGCTGATGCGCTACTGGGACATGCCGGATGAATTGACCACCGCCCTGCGCTTCCAGCACGACCCGAGCTACGACGGCGACTACGCCGAATACCCGAACCTCGTCTGCCTGGCCGTACGTTTGCTGCGTAGCCGAGGCGTCGGCGCAGGCCCGGTCGAAGAGATCCCCGACGCCCTGCTGGAACGCCTGGGCATCAGCCGCACCAAAGCCGACGAGGTTGTCAGTAAAGTGCTTGAGGCTGAACTGCTGCTGCGCGAACTGGCTTCGCAATTCGGCCAGCCATAAAGCAAAACGCGGACAAGCCACGCCCCCCGTAGGAGCGAGGCTTGCCCGCGAAAAAGCCAACTCGGTCTACCAGAAATACACCACCGCCCCGTGGAGAGGGAAAAAAAATTTCGGATGTGGCGTGAATTTTTTTTGGCTCAGGTTCACCCCAAGTAACGTACTGCAGCAGGCCCGCCCTCAAGAACAACGATTTTATTATCTACCGTTAACTCGCTGCTGCGGACTCTTGAGATCCCAATAGAGTGGAAGACAACCCAGCCTCTTTCTCCGAACGTCAGATCGAGCGATCCGTCCAGATCATAGCGTGCAGCGATCAAATAGCCATCGCCAGATCCAGTGACAATGATCTTTTTGTTCTGCTGAAAAACACATGTCGAAAATTTTAAATTAAGCGAAAAATCGTCGTACAAGGGTTGTCCTTTGTTGAAGATAAGATTGTAACTACCCGTGGCATTGAACACGGCAATCAAACCTTCACTTGCACCACCTTTGTTTGATTCGCCAGACGCCACGATCAGACCATTTCCACCGACCGAAACGGAGGTAATCACTGAGGTTCGACCATCGGAGCCATTGGGGATAATCACCGTTCCACCCTTACCGAACGAAGTATCGACCTGTCCAATCTGGTTGAAGCGTTTCAGATAAGCGTCTCCGTTAAAGGACGTATCAGTGAGTGCACCACCAACCAGGACACCATCCCCATGGATGTCCAAAGATTCGAGGCGAATGGGAGAACTACCGTCTGTCGAACGAACCAATGTATATCCGCCATTAAAGCTCGTGTCCCGCGAACCATTTTCATTGAGACGAAACACCACCCCGGCGTAACCTTTGTCGGAAACGATGTGAGCGCCGAAATAGATTTTTCCGCTCTGTTCGGAGACAACCAAATGATCGCCAGCAAAGAAATTGGCATCAGCAATCACTTCCTCACGATTACTTAGAAACCTGGCGCCTTTTCCAATACTGTGGCTTTTGATATCCACTACTTGAAGTGTAGCCATGCCCCCCTCACCAAACGAAGCATCCACTTGGCCGTCTTGCAGCAGTCGAATGACATATCTTCTGGTGGAATCAATTCCCGCTTCGTAGCCCGCAATGAGATAGTTGCCGCTTTGCAGCGCAATTATTCGCCACGCGAGCATAAGAGGTCCCGTGACAGAGACTTCAACCACACCACCATCCCCAAACGATGCATCAAGTTCGCCCGCCTCTGTTAATCGTGCCACCGTGATCGGTTCGCTGAGGCTCGTTCCGGAATAAACAACTAGCTTGTTATCAGGTAGAGCGGCAATTGATCTTGTCATTCTCGGCAATGCCGCTATGCCTTCGTTACCAAAAGAAAGATCTAGAGTTCCCGCTGCCTTCGCGCCTGACTTCTGGTTCATAGCCGTGCTCCCTCACTAATCGAAAGTATGTCCCTAGGGCCATCCCACCCGATTAAACCTCTGAGCAAAGCGACCATCACCTGTTAAAAATGACAGTTTTATTGTCTTAAGAAGCCAGATCAGTGACACTATGAGCCTATCTAAAGATCGATCACTTTTAAACCATTGGGAATCAGGGGTCTCAAGCCTTCGGCTTGGCCTTCCTCGGCTTCAGATACTTGGTCAACCCCTGGAACCAGATCACCAGCGCCGGGTTGCCCTTGATCTGAATCGACTTGTCCTGAATCCCCGTCATGAACGCCAACTGCTTGTTCTTCGCCTGCATCGTGGCAAAGCCATAGGCGGCGTCTTTAAAGGCAATCGCAAACGCCGGCTCGGCATACACACCGGACTTGCTGGTAATGCGCTGATCCTTCACCCGGAAATGCCGCGCCACTTTGCCATCCAGGGTCTGCAGCTGGAACACCAGATCCTTGTCACCCAACTGCTGCTGGAACGCAGGATTGGTTCGACTGGCCTTACCCATCATCAAACCCAAAACCCACAGAAGAAAACGAAATTTCATACGCACAGCCTCAATGGAAAATGAACGGCCGGCGCAGTGTAGCGGCTCCAAGCGAGAACACCACCATCGCGTTGCGTTAGAA
>Ga0247820_10002125_pt1 | contig 11149 bp, 15 predicted proteins | sample 13C_Glucose_Day1_2_FD_192480 | JGI IMG/M metagenome (GOLD analysis project Ga0247820, IMG submission 192480) | Soil microbial communities from agricultural site in Penn Yan, New York, United States - 13C_Glucose_Day14 | ecosystem: Environmental > Terrestrial > Soil > Agricultural land | place...
CCGTGTCCGGGGGTTCTCGTCCCCATCTCGTCCCGATCTTGGGACGAGAGGGACGAGATCACTGCTCTCTACGCGGCATCGGTGTCTTCGATCGTCCCGGCCGCGCAGTCCCCGTACTCCTTGTAGTAGGGCTCGCGGAGGGTCAGGTGGTGGGCCACTCCCACCTTGACCTGATCCACGTAGCCCAGACGGACCAGTTCGTTGATCGCCAGCCGCTTACGTTCGGCCTTGCCCTTGAACGCCGACTCCAGATCCCGCTTGACGGCCCCGGTGGGCCGCTCCTCCAGGTACGCCGAGATGGCCTCCATGATCCCGAACGGGAGATCGACCTGCGGGCTCTGCTCGTCCGCCGTGATCTCCATCGGGTCCACCTCCGCCGGGGGCTCCACGGTCATGACCGTGAACTCTCCCGTGTCGTCGAACGTGATCCTGGCCGCCTCCTGGGTCCGGTCCCGCGCCCGCCTCGGCCCGCAGTACCGCCGGACCCCGGCGGGCCGGTCCTTGCCGACCCGCAGGACCACGGTCCCGATCCCTCCGGCCATCGGGGCCGCGTCCTTGTCCGGTTCGGCCAGGTAGGCAGCCCCGGAGATCGACGCCATCTTGGCCTGGGCCCCGATGGCGAACCGGCCCCGGTTCTCCGCGTCCTTGGCGACGTGGTCCACCATGACCGTGGCCGCACCCGTCCTGCTGGCCAGCCGCTTCGGGAGCACCCGGAAGAACTGGCTGAACACCTCGTTCGGGTCTCCCTTGGCACCGGCCGTGATCAACCCCATGGCGTCCACCACGCCGTCGATGACGGCCAGGGCGTACGGCCGGGCCAGCATGGCCTTGTACGACTCCACGGCCGCGGTAGGGCTGATCTCCGGCCGGATGTAGTGCAGGTGGGCCAGGATCTCCTCCGCCGTCGCACCGAACTTCACCGCACGGGCCACGTCCTCCTCCTCGTCGGAGTCGAACGTGATCCACAGAACGTCCTCCCCGGCTTTCATCAGCCGGACCGCCTCCCCCATCAGGACGAGGCTCTTACCGGATTCGGACTCGCCATGGATGGAGTGGACCCTGCCCGCGTAGAACAACCCGCGGCCGTCACTCCGGCGGAGGAGGGTGGGCTTGATGCGGGGGGCGTTGCCCGCCAGGATGGCGGTCAGGTCGCGCGGCCTCCAGGAGTCCGGCTCCTCCACGGTGGACTCCCCCTCACCGACTTTTGGGCTGGACTCACCCCCGTTCGCCACGCCGTCCAGGAGGGCCATGCCCTCGTCAAAGTCCAGCTCCGCGTCATCCCGTGAACTGACCGGGGACACCCCGATGTGCGCCATGGCGGCGGTCATGCTACCCGCGAACCCCTCATATGCCAGGAACGTGAGCTTGGTGACGGTTTTCTTGCCGCCCCACTCCAGTGCGTCCGACCATGCGTGGATCGGGGCGTGGCCGGTGTCGGTGGTGTACTGCGGGCACCCGACCTCGTGCGTGGTCGCGCTCTTGGCGTGCGCCGGGGAGCCCGGCCGGGTCCAGGTCGGGCACCCACAGGAGTCGAGCTGTCCCGTGGGGGTGTAGCCGTAGGCCCCGCAGAGGTCGGCCCACGGCGTGGCGGCCGACCACTCGTCGATCCCGGTGTCCCCCTCCCCGGTCCTGATTCGCTCCCTGAGGTCCTCGGCGGTCCCGGCGGTACCTCCGGCCTGAATCCGCTCCAGCAGCCATGCGGGGGCCTCCTCCGTGGCCCCCGTGAGTCTGTACGGGCCCTCCGGCCGGACGGACGGCGGGACGAGCACGTAGCCCGACCCGTAGTAGACCGTCCAGCCGGAGGCGGCCCGGAGCTTGCCCGGGTAGCCGGGCAGCTCCACGCCCTCCGGCACGGTGAACCAGAAGTGCCCGCCGTGCTTGTGTATCCATATCTCCGCGCCGTCCACGTCGGCGGAGAGCACGCCGGGGGAGGAGACGGTCATGGGGTGGGCGGAGTCGGACGGGTCGAACTCCGGGTCCGCCTCGGCCCAGTCGTCCAGGAACCCGCGCCGCTCCTCCTGGGTGTCCAGGTCGGCCACGATGACCCGCGTCGGGGACACGCCGGGGACCACGGCCAGGTTGCATCCGGCCGCCAGCCACTCCTTGACGCGCGGCCTGCTCAGGTCCTTGATGTCGGTGATGGCGTGGTAGACACCGCACGGGTGCCGGACCTGGTCCCAGTGGACCGTGCCGCCCTCCCGCGCGGCCTTCTGGGCCGCATTGTCCGCCGTGACGGCCTGCCGTGTTGTCAGCGTGCACACCGGCTTCTTGCCGCCGGGCTCGATCAGCAGTACCGCCAGCCCGGCGCGGACCAGCGCCTTGGCCGCGAGCGTGTTGGACGTGACGTCGGCCTCCGGGAAGTCGCCCAGGGCCGCTTTGAACAGGTCCTCTTGTCCCATCATGATCCGTTACCTCCTTGGGTTCTCGTGGGGAGCCAGGCTCCGTGTCCGCCGGGGTGGTTCTCGTTCAGTCCGCAGTGTCCGGAGCCGTCCGGGTGCGGAGCCCCGCAGGGCTCCCCCGGGTAGTCCGGTCCCGCTCCGTTGCACATCTGACAGGGACAGCTCATACCGCTGGACTCCTCATCTGACGGTGCTGTTCGGTCTCCTCCGTGATCGTCATTCCGGCTTCCCCCATCGCTCCCCGAGGTCCTCGGAGTCGGTGCGGAACACCGGTGTCCGGCCGGTCACCCAGCACATGCGCTCCGGGGCCTTCTGCATGATCCGCTCCCACTCCGGGGCCGCGTCGCGGTGGACCACGACCTCGTCATGCATCGGGAACATCAGGGTGTCCCCCAGTCCCCGGGCCTCCGCCTCCCGGACCACGTAGTCCAGCATGTCGGCGGCCCCTCCTTGGATGACCGAGTTCGGGCCCTTGTGTGCCTTGCGCTTCCACTGGCCGCGGAAGCTCGCCATGGGGATGGTCAGGATCCGACCGGCCCAGGTCACCACGCACCCGTACTGGTTGGCCACCCCCTTGACCTTGGTCACGTACTCGAACGTCTTGGGCATGACGCCCTGGACCTTGTCCTTGATCTCCACCGCGCGCTCCAGGCCGGGGATACCGAGGGTCTGTGCAGCCTCCCGGGGCCAGTACGTCCGGCCCCTGGGCTCCTCCGGTGTGATCGTGTCGGGGTTGATCTCGTTCGTCTGGGCATTGATCAGCGCCGCCTCCAGCGGGGTGATCAGGCCGAGGTTCAGGGCCAGCAGGACGAGTCCCTGGCCGTACATCTGGGCCAGCATGACCCACTTGGAGTCCTTGCGGACGGTCCCGGCGAACTCGGAGATGATCTCGTACATGTCGGCCTTGTTCGCCGGGTTCTCGTACCGCTCCAGGACGGACGTGTCCCCGGCCAGGTTCGCGGCCAGCGCGGGTTCCTGCTGGCTCCAGTCCACGCTGACCACCCCCGCCCCGGGGTAGTCCTCCAGGAAGATCTGGCGGGCTGCGTGGTTGAGCTGCTGGAGCGGGAACCCGGTGATGGAGTCGCGGCCGGTGCTGGCCGCTCCCAGCACGTTCAGGGACGGGTGGATCCGGCCGTTGTGGTCCGACAGTTCCGCGGCCTTGGACAGGTAATCGTGGTCGATCTTCCGGCTTTCCTTGAGCGCGATGAACGTCTTTGCCAGCGGGTGGTGAAGACGGACCAGGTTCGTCTTGTCCCCGGCGATCAGCCCGGTGGCTGTGCGCGGGTAGCCCGCCGGGATCTCGCCGCTGGAGTCCAGGAACTTGACCAGGTCTTGGGCGTTGCCGGGCCGGATGCCATACCCCGCCAGTTCCGCCTCCGCGGCGGCGTTGTCCTTGGCCTGACCGAGCCGGTAGGCGTCCAGGTACTCCGGGTCCCACAGGTAGCCCTGGGACGAGCGGGCCAGGTACCGGCGGTTGCGGATCTGGGGGTTTTCGATCAGCTCCCGGGCCTCCTCAGGTGTCGCCCCGTACTTAGTAAAGGGGTGTCCCTTCGTGGTCCGGTCGTACGCGGCCTGCCGGACGACCGGCAGCAGCCGGAACGTGGCCAGCGCGTCGGTGGCCGCGTCCCAGCGGTAGGCCGGGCTCGACAGGTCGGCGATCTCGAAATACCGGCTCTTGGTTACCCCCAGGTTCTTGGCCCGCCTGGTGACCGTGTCCTCCGTGCTCCAGCCCAGGTACCGGGCCGAACACGCCGACAGGGACCGGGAGGTCTTCTCGTCCGGTTCCGCCATCCGCGCATACAGCAGAGTGTCCAGGATCTTGGACAGGATCGTCTCTTTCGAGATCAGCCCGTTCAGGTGGAGTGGGGGGATGTCGAACGCGGAGTTGTGGAGCACGAGTTTCGCCCCGCCGTTGAGCACGTCGGCCAGGGCCCGGTACTGAGAGGGGTCGCGGGGGTCGAACAGGACCACGTGGTCCTGCACGGCCACGGACACCACCTTGAGATACCAGGCCCGTTTGCCCAGGCCCTCCGTCTCGATGTCCACCGCCAGGACCGGGTGCCGGAGGAGTTCGGAGACCAGCTCCAGGGCTCCGCAGTCGTGCCCGTGGCCGTAGGTGATCTCGACCCCGGGCATGCCAGGCATCGGGAACGTCCCGGGCTCCAGGATCCGCGCCGGTGCGCGGCCCTCCAGGTACGGGACGGTGGTGGTGCCGGTCATGCCAGCTCCTCCCCGCTGATCGCCACGGCCGCGGCGTGCTCCTCCGGCCGGGGGTGGCAGACTCCGCAGCCTGTGACGGGCTGGGTGTGGAACTGGGTGTGTCGGCGGAGTTCGGTCAGCGCCGCGGCCATCGTGTCCGCGAACGCCTCCAGTTCCTCCACACGCTGACGGAGGGCCGCCTCCGAACGATCGCGCCGGGAGCCGGTCCGGCGGGCCTGAGCGTGCCTCTCAGCCCCGGCCACGGTGCGCTGTGCGGGGACGCCTACGGAGTACGCGCCGGGGAGTGTGTCGGCCATGTGTGTGCTGGTCATGTCAGTCCCTCCTTGGGGACGCAGAAAGAGCAGAGCGGGGAGTCGTTGTCATGCCGGGCGATGTGGTCGGCCATCCGGCCTACCACGACGGTCAGTTCGCGGTAGGTGTGGAGACCCTGGGTCAGGGACCGGCCCAGTTCGCGGACCGTGCCCTCCAGGTGGAGGACGTCGCCCCGGGCCTCCGCCAGGGTGACCTTGAGCTGAGCCGTCTCCGCCTCCAGCGTGGAGAGGCGATCGGGGCTTACCTGGCCGGAAACTTGCTTGGCAGTCATGCCTTGACCTCCGCGAATAACGCGTCCATGGGGACGTTGAGCACGCTGGCCAGAGCGGCCAGCCGATCGGCGGACGGGGTGACCCGGCCGCTCTCGTACTGGCGGTAGGTGTCGAGAGGGATCCCGGACCGCCCGGCGACCTCCTGCTGCCTCCGCCGGTGCTCTCGCCGGACTTCCTTCAGTTTCGGCCCGGAGAATTTCCGGGTAATCACCGCAGGGACGGACATGTGACCTCCTGGGGTCGTTGTCAGACCACTAGTGGTCTGGCCACCATAAGCGGCATGGGCCACATACTGGCATAGGCTTGACAAGCGCGCAAGCCCTACCCCAGGATGAGGGTCTAGTGAAAGGAGCCACGCGGATGGCTGAACAGACCGTTTACCTCGTCTCCTCCGGCGTGCACGGTGATTACCATGTGGAGGCGATCATGGGAACCGCTGAACTGGCGGAGGGACTTCGGGTCAAGGTTGCGGACGCGAACATGGTCCGGCCTATGCCGGTCCTTGACTACGTGCCAGAGCAGACCACGGTGTGGACCCACGCGCTCCGGTTGGACCCGGAGACGGGGTGGGGCTGGTGCACTTCAGCCGACGACGGAGGCGCGTACTCGACGGCGTGCTGGGACTTTGAGGTCCCCGCGGGTGCGCCCACCATCGAGTACGACGCGGAGACCAGTGCGGGAATGGTCATCCGGATCAGCCACACCGACCAGGAGACCGCCCGCCGTACGGCGGAGGCCCTGCTGGCCGCTCTCCGCGGTGGACGGTAGACCCCCGTGTGACTGTGAGCACGTCACAGTCACCTGTCCACCGTGCGGGACCGTGACGGAGATCTGCGGGCAACCGTGCTTCATCTTCTGCCCGCACTGCCAGATCACTCTGTGGATCGACTGGAGACCCTACTCATGAACCGAAACGCCGAACCCATCACCGCCGAACAGTTCCCCGGCTTCCTCCCCGCCTACGTCCGGGGCGTGCTGGCCCACTTCGGGGTCACCACATGGGGTGACCTGGACGGCCGGTGCCAGTGCGCGCTGGAGGAGGCCGTATCCCACCGCCGCGTCCCCGCGCTCCGCGCGCTGGCCGCGACGTACGGGGCCGACATCGTCACACACGACCGGCACACGTACCTGGCGGACCAGCTCACCCTGAACCCGGCCAACACCGAACTCCAGGCGCATGCCTCCCGGGCCTCGTGCCCGCTGATGTACGCCGAAGTGCCGGTCCCTTCGGAGCTGGTGAGCAACTGGAACCAGCCGGAGGCGCACTGGTGGCGCACTGGCGTGGACGCCGGGAGGGCCGCGCGATGACGAACCTGGCTGAATTCATCATCACGCCCCGGTCCGGCCTGATCCATGCTCCCTGCGGGGAGCACGTGGCCTACCTTGACCAGCGGCCCAACCTCCAGCAGGTGAACCGGGCCGCGGCGGCCCACACGTGCTCTCAGGAGTCCCGATGATGGCCCCCGGGATCCTGACCCTCCGCCGGTACCAGGAGGAGGCCATCACGGCCGTCTGGGCCGCCCTCGAGCGGCCCGGCGGTCTCCGCCGTCCGGCGGTAGTGCTGCCCACCGGCGCGGGTAAGACCGTGATCTTCTCCCACATGTCCCGGATGTGGCACGCCGGGCACGGCACCGGCAAGGTCGTGGTCCTCGTCCACCGTGACGAACTGGTCCGCCAGGCGGTGAACAAGCTCCGCTCCGCGGCCCCCATGCTGTCGGTCGGTGTGGTCAAGGGGGCTCAGAACGAGCTGGACACGGACGTGATCGTGGCGTCCGTCCAGACCTTGGCCAAACCGGCCCGGCTGTTCCCTCTGCTGGACAAGGTCGGTCTGGTGATCGTGGACGAGTGCCACCACGCCGCGGCGACCACCTACACGCGCGTGCTGGAGGAGTTCGGCTGCTTCCGCGCGGCCGGGGAGCCCGGCGCGGTCGCGGTCGGGTTCACCGCCACCATGAGCCGGGCCGACTCCCGCGCGCTGGGGGACGTCTGGCAGGAGGTCGTCTACACCAAGGACATCCTGGACCTGATCGCCATGGGCCACCTGAGCAACGTCAAGGGCAAGCTGGTCACGATCGACGGGCTCTCCCTGGAGGAGGTCAAGCGCACCCGGGGCGACTACCAGGTCAACTCCCTGTCCGAGATCCTCCAGACCTCCGGGGCGATCACCGCCGTGGCGGACGCCTACCTGGAGCATGCACGGGGAATGCGGACTCTGCTGTTCGCGCCCACGGTCGAGTCGGCCCGGCTGTTCTCCACCGCGCTGGAGGAGCGCGGGGTCCGCTCCGCGATGGTCTGGGGTGCGATGGCGGAGAGCGACCGCCGCCGGACCCTCCGCCGGTTCGATGACGGGGAGTTCGACGTACTGTGCAACTGCATGGTCTTGACGGAGGGCTACGACTCCCCCGCGGCCTCGTGTGCGATCATCGCCCGGCCGACCACGTCCGCGGCGCTCTACGTCCAGATGGTCGGCCGGGTGCTCCGCCCCTACCCCGGCAAGGACTGCGCGCTGGTGCTGGACGTGGCCGGGGCCAGCCAACAGCATGACCTCGCCACCCTGGCCGACCTGACCACCCAGCGCGTCCCGGACATCGAGCCCGGGGAGTCGCTCGTGGAGGCCGCGGAGCGGGCCATCCGCCAGGGAGCCCTGGACCTGTCCGGGGACGCGTCCGCGGTGGACGTGGACCTGTTCCGCCGGAGCACGTCGGTATGGCTCCAGACCTACGCGGGGTGCTGGTTCGTCCCTACCAAGGAGACGGTGTGCTTCATCTGGCCGGAACCGGCCGGGGACACGTTCGCGGTCGGCGTCCGGCCGATGCGGGGGACCGGCGGCCGGTTCCTCCAGACCGGCCTGGACCTGGCCAGCGCGATGTCCTGGGCCGAACAGGATGCCGCGGAGTCGGACCCCTCCACCATGCGGCTGGCCAGCCGGGGCGCGTCGTGGCGCAAGGCGAGCAACACCGCTTCGGATGCCCAGATCGATCTGGCCACCGGCCTGGGTCTGGACCCGACCGGCCGGAACAAGGCGGAGGTCAGCGACATGATCACCATTCACATCGTGTCCAGCATGCTGGACCGCGCGTTCCGCAACGCCAAGACCAAGCGGGAGGCGGCGGCATGACCGCGTCCCTGGTGTCGGCGGCGCTGACGGCCGGTCTCCTGGTGGTCAGCCCGCCGTGGTGGCTGGTTTTCGTGGCGGTCTGGGCCGCCCTCCAGACCAGCCCCCGCCTGAACCCTGAGAAGTGAAGTCCCCCGGCCGCCGGAGCGGCGGCCGGGCAACCCAAGGAGGAGTCATGAAAAGAGCCAGGGCATGCGGTAACTCGAACGCGTGCGTCCACGCCGGAGCCGTCCCGGCCGACGACCCGGACCTCATCCTGATCAAGGTGGCCGGGCACCCGGACGGCGGTCCGTTCCTGATGTTCACGGAGGAGGAGTGGAGCGTGTTCGTGGAGGGGGTCAAGGCCGGGGAGTTCGACACGGACCGGCTGGTCGCGGAGGCGGCCCCGGAGTTCCCGTTGGGACGGGCCCTGGGCCTGGAGTTAGGTGGCGTGCGGTGAAGCGGGCCAGTACGTGCATGGAGGAGTCGTGTGTCTGGGTCGGGGCCGTCCCGGCTCCGGCAAAGGAGGCGGACGTGAGCGAGTTCGAGGGCCCGACGCGCAAGGACGTGGAGCTAACCGTCCGGCTGGTGTTCGAGGGCGATTACTACGAAGCCCGGGAGCTGGTGGCACTGGCTACCCGGTGGATGAAGTCCGGTCTGGACGACCGTAGCGACCTACGGGAGATATCCATCACCGGGAAGGTTCTACGGGAGACGGAGATCACATCATGACAGCTCAGGTCGTGGACGAGTTCGAGGACCCGGAGCCCGCCAAGCGGGTCGTCCAGTTCGACGGGTGGGGCCGGTACCGGCTCCCCGACCCCGACACCGGCAAGGACGTGTCGTGGACCCGCGTGACCACGATCGTGGGCACGCTGGAGGACCGGTACCACCTGGAGCGGTGGGAGAAGCGGAAGGTCCTGGAGGGGGTCGTCTACGACCGGGGGCTCGTCTCCCAGGCTGCCCAGATCTTCCAGGAGCACGGCCCGGATCCCCGGCTCCAGGACGCCAAGAAAGCTCTGGACAACTTGGCCAAACAGGCCATCGACACCGCCGGGGCGCACAAGGGGGCCGACACCGGTACCGCGCTGCATGCGATCACCGAGGACCTGAACCAGGGCCGGGAGGACGTGGCGTGGGGCCGGGCGGTGGAGCTTGGCCTGGAGGCCAACATGACCGCCTACCGCGACACCCTCCGCCGGGAGGAGATCACGGTCCTGCCGGAGTTCATGGAGCGGATCGTGTGCATTCCCTCCCTCAAGGCCGTGGGCAGGCTGGACAACCTGGTCCGGGAGGCCGGGGCGGACCTCATGCGGGTGTTCGACCTCAAGAGTCAGGCGACCCTGGATTTCGGCGCTATGAAGATCGCCGCTCAGCTCGCCATGTACGTCAACGCCTCGGCGATGTTCAACGAGGACACCTGGGAGTGGGAGGAGATGCCCGCCGTAGACCGGTCGGTCGGCACCGTGTGCTGGCTCCCGGTCCTGGAGGGCGAGGACGCCAAGGTTTGTCAGCTCTACGACGTGGACCTGGAGTGGGGATGGCGGATCGCCAAGGCGTCGTTCCAGGCCCGCAAGTGGCGGAGTGTCAAGCCGCTCACGCTGCGGACCCCCCGGCGTCCGGTGGCGGTACCCTCACCGGCGGCGCAAATGGATCTGTCCCCGACCAAAATGGGGCTTGACTGGGAGGCAATGTTCAGGCAGGCTAAGGACATAGAGGAACTCCGCAGGACCGGAGAGGAGTGCAGGGACGCGGGAGCCCTCACCGTCAAGCTCAAGGAACTGGGCAGGAAGCTCAGGACAGAACTTCTCGACCTACCGGCATAGACCAGACATCTACCGCCGACGAATCAGAAGTGATCAGACGCGACCAGATCAAGCCCGAAGGAAAGAGAGCAGAACATGAGCACGAACACGATCGACCCGATGGAAATGGACGACCCGTTCAGCGACCCGGCGACCGGTGGTGGGCTGGACGAGTTCAAGGGACTCGTGGTGATCGTCAGGCCCCTGGCGGTTTCCCGGAAGGCGTCCCAGTTCCCCACCTCGGACGGATCCGGCATGGTGGACACGGTCCAGATGGAGGTCACCGCCGTGACCGGGGACGAGCCTGGTAAGACGGTTACCACATCGACCTACTCCGGCAGCCTGGTCCCCCAGCTCAAGACCCGGGTGGGCAAAATGGTGATCGGCAAGCTGGACAAGATCAAGATGCCCAAGGGCATGGGCTGGAACCTGGCCCCCGCCACGGCGGAGGACCGCGCGGCGGGTAAGAAGGTCCTGGCCGACATCAAGGCCCGCGCGGAGGCCAAGGCCAAGAGTGAGGACCCGTTCGACTAGGTTAAGACCAGCGGGCACGTGGGGGATGACCACAGAAGAACCGGGACTATCGCGCTAGCGGGCATGACCAACCCGCGCGGTCAGTCGGGCGCGAACGTTGCATCATGGTCCCGGTCCCCGTCCCGCTAGATTGAGCCCCCGGCCTCCGCGGCCGGGGGCTCTTTCCTTTCCCCTCTGGAGGGGCTGATGAGCGATGACCCAGAAACACCCCAGGACACAACGATCCTGGAGGACCTGACCGGACCGCCCGGCGGACGGCACCGTGCCGACACGGGGCCCTCCACGGGGCCTCTACGGCGCGTTGGGCGGCCCCCGGCCGGTCTCCACCAGGAACACGACCTGGAGCCCAAGCGGTGGCCCTGGGCCCTGCTGGTGGGGGTCTGCACAGCGCTGGCCCTCGTGGCCGGATATGCCTGGGGATACGGCGGAGGGGCCGCGGCCCAGAAACACGAGTCGCTCCGGTCGGCGGTGTTCGAGCCCGCGCCGGAGCGCACCGTGACCACCACCCCGCGG
>Ga0247820_10002127_pt1 | contig 11142 bp, 7 predicted proteins | sample 13C_Glucose_Day1_2_FD_192480 | JGI IMG/M metagenome (GOLD analysis project Ga0247820, IMG submission 192480) | Soil microbial communities from agricultural site in Penn Yan, New York, United States - 13C_Glucose_Day14 | ecosystem: Environmental > Terrestrial > Soil > Agricultural land | place...
GTTTGATCGCTGGCGTGCCCGAATTCCGTGTTCACCACAAAGCCCCTGTGGGAGCTGGCTTGCCAGCGAAGGCGGCAACACATTCAACATCGACGCACGCTGACCCACCGCTTTCGCGAGCAAGCCCGCTCCTACAGTTTGATCGCTGGCGTGCCCGAATTCCGTGTACACCGCCAACCCCCTGTGGGAGCTGGCTTGCCAGCGAAGGCGCCGGCACATTCAACGCAGTTGTGCGCGTCTCAGCTCCTCGATGGTTTCGATCAGCGCTTCATAGGACACCGGCTTGCTCAGATGACGATCGAACCCCGATTTGCGGGATTCCTCTATATCGCTGTCAGCGCCATACCCGGTCAATGCAATGGTCGGTACTTGCTTGATATGCGGGAGCTCGCGCAAAGCGCGCATCAGTTCATGGCCGCTCATGACCGGCATGCCGACATCGGAGATCACCAGGTCGTAGCGCCCTGTCTGTGCCGCTTCCAGTGCCTTCACCGGTTCAGAAAAGGCAATGACCCGGGCATCCTCCATCTCCAGCAGCATTTTCAGGGTCTCCAGGACTTCCGCAGAGTCCTCCACCAGCAGCACCGTGACGCCGGCAAGGCGGCCGGACAGTTCCTCAGGTTGAGCGGGGCCCACCGTGTGTTGCGCAGATTGACTCAGCGGCAGCAGGACCGTGAAGGTACAACCCTGGCCCAGGCCTGCGGAGCTGACCTCCACACTGCCGCCGTGAGCTTCAGCCAGTTGCCGCACCAACGACAGCCCGATCCCCAGCCCATCCCGTTGATGGGTCGCATGCTGGTTGGCCGCCTGGCCGAACAGTTCAAACACTTCGCTGATGCTCTCCGTGCTCAAGCCGACGCCACTGTCCTTGACGTCGAGCCTGGCCATGCCGCCATCACGACTGGCAATCAACTGGATCTGGCCGCCCGTCGGGGTGAACTTCAGCGCATTGTTCACCAGGTTCCAGATGATCTGTTCCACTCGGGTCGGATCGGCATTGATCATCAGCGGTTGCCCCGCGTCCGGCAGGCGCAGGGTGACGTTGATGCCTGCAGCGTCATTGCTGACGACGGTATGGATGTCTTGCAACACCTGGCACAGGTTCATGGCGGCAAGCTTGAGTTTGAGTTTGCCCGTGCGGATACGCGCCACATCCAGCAGATCGTTGATGATGCGCGCCTGACTGTTGACGGCGTCGCAGATGGTGTCGACCGCCTTGGCCGCGGGGGCCAGGGATTTGGTAATGGGCAGGCGTCGCAACAGTTCCGCGTTGAGCTGGATCAGGTTGAGCGGGTGCTTGAGCTCGTGGGACATGACGGCGAAGAACTCGTCTTTGAGATGGCTGCTGATCTGTGTTTCAGCCAACTGCTGGTTTTGCTCTTCGTGCAAGCGTTTGTGGCCGGTCAGGTCCCGGGCAATTTTCACATAGCCCTTGAGATTCTCTCCCTTGAGCAGCGTCACTTCGCCGCTGCAGAAGAAGCGGCTGCCATCTTTATGCCGGTGCCAGCGTTCATCCTGGCTGCGGCCATGGGTACGCACGGCCAGCAGTTCGTTTTCAGGCACCCCCGAGGCGCGATCCTCGGCGGAGAAAATGAAGTCGTAATAGGCGCCTTCGGCCTCGGCCTTGCTGTAGCCGAAGATCAATTCGGCGCCTTTGTTCCAGCTGGTGATGATGCCTTGTTCATCGAGGGTGATGATCGCGTAGTCGCGGGTGCTTTCGGCAACCAGGCGCATGCGCTCTTCGCCCAGGCGCAGCTCTTCTTCGGCGGCGCGACGCTTGCTGATGTCAATGAAGGTCAGCACGGTGCCGTCGATGTGGTCTTCGCTAGAGCGGTAGGGCAGCAGGCGCGCGATGTACCAGCGGTGGTCGGTGCTGCTGACTTCGCGCTCGATCATGTTCAACGATTCGAATACCTGCGCCGCATCGGCGGCCAGGTTGTCGTAGTGCAGGCGATGGGTGATGTCGAGCAACGAGCGCCCGGTATCCACCGGCAACATATTGAAGATGTCGGTGGCGCGGGGGGTGAACCACTTGATGCGCATGCTGCGGTCGACAAACACCGTGGCGATGTCGGTGGAGGCGATGAGGTTGGTCAGGTAGTCGTTGATCTTGTCGGTCTCTTCGACCTTGGTCTTCAGCTCGAAGTTGACGGTCAGCAATTCCTCGTTGATCGACTGCAGTTCTTCCTTGCTGGTTTCCAGTTCTTCAGTGGCCGAGCGCAGTTCTTCGTTGATCGCCTGCATCTCTTCGTTGGAAGCCTTGAGCTCTTCGCTGGAGACTTCCGACTGTTCGATGGTGTCCTGCAGGTGCAGTTTGGTGCGTTGCAGTTCGCGCTCGAGGTTGGACAGCACCTGGCTTTCCGTTTGCAGCACGGTGGTCGCCGCCAACTCCGAAGGGTCGACCTCCACCTCCTCGAAGATCACCAGCACGTAGTCGCCGTCCGACTCTTCATCCTTGTAGGGATGGGCGACGAGATCGATCAGGTAGCGCCGGTCGTCGCGCTGGATCGGTACTTCGCGGGATTTGACCGGCTTGCCGCTCTGCTGGGCCTGGAACAGGGTGGTGCGGATTTCCAGGCGCAATTGCGGAAGAATCAGGGTCAGCAAATTTCGCGACAGTTCACCGCCGACATGCCGCAGGAAACGCCCGGCACTTTCGCTCATGTGCAGGATGTCGGCATTGGCATCGACAATCATGCTCGTTGGTGCGGACTGTTCCAGGGCCCGCTGATGGATATCGGCGACGGACAGTTTACGCGGCAGGCTGTTTTGCGGCGCTTGCCGGGAAACACTGGTGCGCACGTAGCCCCCGCGGGGCATGGTCGGGGTGCGACGGCTATTGGCCGTGCCGGTTTTGGCGCGGAAGATCCGGTTACGTTTGTCTACCGGAGCGAATAATTCATGGCACGCGTCCGCGCTTTCCGATGAACCGAGAAACAGAAAGCCGCCCGGACGCAGGGCAAAGTGGAACATCTGCAGGATTTCGCGCTGCACTTCGCGATCCAGATAGATCAGCAGGTTGCGGCAAACGATCAGGTCGATTTGCGAGAAGGGCGGATCGGACAACAGGCTGTGTTTGGCGAACAACACCTTTTCGCGGATTTCCTTGCGAATTCGGTAGTGGTCGTTTTCCTTGGCGAAATAATGCCGCAATCGCGTCGGCGGTATGTCGGTAATGATCGCTTGCGGGTACAGCCCGGCCCGACCGACGCTGATGGCGCGCTCGTCGATGTCGGTGGCGAACAGCTGGAACGAGGCCGCGCTTCTGTCCAGTTGCAGTTGATCGTTCAGCAGCATCGCCAGGCTGTAGGCTTCTTCGCCCGTGGAGCAGCCAGCGGACCAGACCCGAATCTCTTCTTTCTCGGTTTGCGCCGAGACGGCGGCGCTGACCAGTTGCGGCACCACATCCCGTTCCAAGGCTTCGAAGGCTTCGCGGTCACGGAAGAAGTTGGTCACGCCGATCAGCATATCGCCCAGCAGTGCCTTGGTTTCCTCGGGGTTGCTTTGCAGAAAGCGGTAGTAGCCGGCGAGGTCCGGCTGGGCCGTCACCTGCATGCGGCGTTCGATCCGGCGCAATACGGTGGCGCGCTTGTAGTGTTTGAAATCATGGCCGGTGCCGGTGCGCAACTGGATAAGAATGTCGTGCAACAATTGTTCGGCCACCACGGCTTCGCGTTCGGAGATGGCGGCAATGGTCTGTAATTCGGGATCGTTGGCGGTAGGCAAGTTGATTTCCTGAGCGTTACGCCACAATTCGAGCAACTTTTGTGGCATCTCGACCACGGGCAATACCAGGTCCACCAGGCGAGTGTCGATGGCCGCACGGGGCATGCTGTCGAATTCGGCGTCTTCCGGTGCCTGGGCAAGGGTGACGCCGCCTTGTTCCTTGATACGGGACAAACCGACAGCGCCGTCTGAACCGGAACCTGACAGCACCAGACAAAAAGCACGCTCGCGGTGCACATCGGCCAGATCACGAAAGAACAGGTCAATGGACGCATGGCGCCCTTGATCCGGGTCGCAGGCGCGAACTTCAAGAACCCCGTCATTCATCGTCAGTCGTTGCGCCGGTGAAATGACGTACACCCGGTTTTTCTCGATGGGCACCGTTTCGGTGACCTGGAGCACTGGCATCCGGGTCGATTCCTGGATGATCTGATCGGCGATGCTTTGGTGGTCGGGAGATAGATGAAGAATGATCACGAACGCCATGCCGTTGTCCTGGGGCATGTTTTCAAAGAACAGTTTGATCGCTTGCAGCCCCCCGGCCGACGCGCCAATGCCCACCACCGGAAAATCCAGGGTACTGGGGCTCAAGGCCTTTGGCCCGGAAACGGTGTCCGAGCGTTTGGGAGTGGTGGTCATGACTTCGGCCTTTGGCAGCGACGGAAAGCGTCTGGAGTTCAAGCGACGGGCGGGGCACTTCAATGAGTCAGGATAATCCCGTTTTTCGATAACGCCTTCAAATATTTAGCTTCCTCGGGCGGCGGCTGTTTAGCCGCTATCTACCTGAATGCACCCCCCCTGTAGGAGCTGGCTTGCCAGCGAAGGCGTTCTGACATCCAGCGAAGATGTCGACTGAAACACCGCTTTCGCCGGCAAGCCGGCTCCTACAGTGTGACGTGGTCATTGGCGATGAAGTATTTGAGTGTCGATGCTTGAAATTCCGAACACGCGGAGCCTATTTTGTACGGGTCGCCGTTCGCGGCTCGCACAATAACAAGGATTGCGTCATGACGACCGATGGCCAGCGTTCACTCGCGCAGCGATTGACGGGCATTGATGAGATTGAATGTGTCACGCCGGACTTGAATGGCGTGCCCCGTGGCAAGGTGATGACCGCCGAAGGTTTTCTCGAAGGGCGACGTTTGCAGATGGCGCGGGGCGTGCTGCTGCAATGCATCATGGGCGGATATCCGCCGGCGCGGTTCTACGGCAGCGATGACAGCGACCTGGCGTTGGTGCCCGATCCTGCGCAGATCCATCGGTTACCCTGGAGCAAGCAACCGCGAGCTTTTGCCATTTGTGATGCGGATGAGTTGACCGGCGAGAGCTCGAATCTGTCGACCCGCGGCCAGCTCAAGGCCGTCATCGCGCGTTACGCCGCCCTCGGCCTGGCACCGGTGGTGGCGACCGAGCTGGAGTTTTTTGTCTTCGCGCCCAACACCGACCCGACTCGACCCTTCCAGCCACCGGTAGGCCTGGACGGACGTCGCGAGGACGGTCATTCGGCCTTCAGCGTCAGTTCCAACAACGGCTTGCGGCCGTTTTTCAGTGAGGTTTACGAGTGCATGGCGGCCTTGGGCTTGCCGCGCGATACCTTCATGCACGAGATGGGCGTCAGCCAGTTCGAGATCAACCTGCTGCACGGCGATCCATTGCTGCTGGCCGACCAGACGTTCCTGTTCAAGCATCTGCTCAAGGAAGTCGCGCTCAAGCATGGCTTGGCCGTGGTCTGCATGGCCAAGCCGTTGGCGCACACGCCGGGCAGTTCGATGCACATTCACCAGAGCGTCGTCGAGATCGGCACCGGGCGTAACGTGTTCAGCGACGAGGCCGGAGAGCCGACTGCGGTCTTCCGTCATTTCATCGGCGGCCAGCAGGCGGGCATGGCGGATTTCACCGCGTTGTTCGCGCCTAACGTGAACTCCTATCAACGTTTGTGTCATCCGCTTGCGTCACCGAACAATGCTTGCTGGTCCCACGACAACCGTGCGGCCGGCTTGCGCATTCCGGCCAGTTCGCCGGTCGCCCGTCGGGTTGAAAACCGTTTGCCGGGCGCTGATGCCAATCCGTATCTGGCGATTGCCGCGAGCCTGGCTGCCGGGTTATATGGTATCGAAAACCAACTGGAGCCGAGCGAGGCGATCCAGGGCGAATTCGAGGTGCCGGATAATCTTTCATTGCCGTGTACCTTGCATGCCGCTCTCGAGCGTCTGACACGTAGTCAATTGGCGAAGGAACTGTTTGGCGAGGAATTCATCGAAGGCTACGTCGCTTCGAAGACCCTGGAGTTGACCAGCTTCCTTGATGAAATTACTCCCTGGGAGCGGCGTGTTTTAGCGGCCCAGGCCTGACGATTCGTCGACACCGGGCTATCTTTTCGGATAGTCCGTTACTCACTGCAAGGAGCCGCTCGGAACGCCGATGCGCCAAATCTGGAAACCCTTTCGAGCGCTTTATTTTGCCTCGCTGATGATGTTGATCGGCTCGGGCTTGCTGAGTACTTACCTGGCCTTGCGCCTGGCTGCCGATCATGTCGACAGCCTGTGGGTCGGTGCGTTGATGGCGGCCAACTATTTCGGCCTGGTGCTGGGTGGCAAGATCGGCCATCGGCTGATTGCCCGGGTCGGGCATATTCGCGCCTATTCGGCCTGTGCCGGGATCGTCGGTGCGGCGGTGCTGGGTCATGGCCTGGTGGACTGGCTGCCCGCGTGGCTGTTTCTGCGGGTCATCGTCGGCCTCGGCATGATGTGCCAGTACATGGTCATCGAAAGCTGGCTCAATGAGCAGGCGGAAGCCAAGCAACGGGGCATCGTGTTCAGCGGGTACATGATCGCGTCCTACCTGGGATTGGTCTTGGGTCAGCTGATTCTGGTCATGCACCCGGGGCTGGGTCTGGAATTGCTGATGCTGGTCGCCCTGTGCTTCGCGCTGTGCCTGGTACCGGTGGCCCTGACCCAGCGGATTCACCCGGCGGCGTTGCACCCGGCGCCGATGGAGCCGAGGTTCTTCATCAAGCGCGTGCCGCAGTCGTTGAGCACGGTGCTGGGGGCGGGGTTGATCGTCGGTTCGTTCTACGGTCTGGCGCCGCTGTACGCCTCGCAGCAAGGCTTGTCCACGGAGCAAGTCGGTTTGTTCATGGGTAGCTGCATTTTCGCCGGCCTGCTGGTCCAATGGCCGTTGGGCTGGCTGTCCGATCGTTATGACCGGGCGCTGTTGATCCGTTGTTTTGCCTTCAGCCTGGCGCTGGCTGCATTGCCGCTGGCGATCATGAAGCAGGTGCCGCTGGAGGTGTTGTTCATCGCCGGTTTCCTCTGCTCGTTGGTGCAGTTCTGCCTGTACCCGTTGGCGGTGGCGTTCTCCAATGACCATGTCGAGGGTGACCGTCGGGTTTCCCTGACGGCGATGCTGCTGGTGACCTATGGCGTCGGCGCCAGTATCGGGCCGTTGGTGGCGGGGGTGCTGATGAAACTGTTCGGCAGCCAGATGCTGTACGCCTTCTTCAGTTTCTTCGCGTTGGTGCTGGTCTGGCGGATTCGTCCGAAAGCGGTCACCAATCTGCACCAGGTGGACGATGCACCGCTGCATCACGTCGCCATGCCGGACAGTATGTCGAGTTCACCGCTGGTGGCTTGCCTTGATCCACGGGTCGATGAGCAGGTGGTGCAGGAGCAGATGCAGAACCCGGTCGAACCCGAGCCGGACCCCGAGCCTGAGCCTGAGCGCGAACCGGTGACCGAAACCGATTCGTCCGCGGATGACGAAGACCTGGGCCGTGAGCAAAGCTTTACCGAGGCCAGGCCTTAACTTTCGGGCACAAAAAAAACGGGCAGTCACCGCAAGGGGCTGCCCGTTTTTTATTGGAGCGTTGTATCAGAAGTCGTCTTTGTCGAAGCGCCGCGCTTCGCGCTGAAGCTGATAGACGAACCGCTCGACCTGACGCTGCACCAATCCGCTCATGTTGTGAAAGCGTACGCCGGCGAAGGTGGTGGAGATTCTTTCTTCGAAGTGCAGGTACCGCAGCTCGACCGGTGCGGTCATTTTGCCAAAGGGCAGGGCGGCGGCGAAGCGGTCGTACACCTGGCCCAGCTGCAGGCGGCTGCTGATGTCGCCTTCGAAGCGCAACTTGCAACCGGTGGCGGAAATGTCCAGCAATTTGCCGCTGATCGGCGCCTTGAGCTTTTCACCGTCCAGATCGACGTTGACCAGTTGTGCCAGCTTCAACGCTGCGCGAAAGGCATTGCGGCGCTGGTGATAGACCACTTGATCGGGCAGCGGGCCGCGGTAGCAGCGGGTATCGCCGGACTCGTCGATGGTCAGTGGGCCGTTGCTGTCCCAGGCAATGCGCACGCCGTCGTGGAAGCCTTCGACCTTGAAGGGTTCGCCGGCCAGCAGAAAGCGCTCGCCATCACGGGGAATCATTTCATCCAGGACGATCGTTTTACGCTCACGGTCGATGTCCACCAGATAGCTCTGGAAGCGCTGACTGCGCTCGTGGAACGTGATGATCAGCGGATCATGGCTGTCTTGCAGCTGGCGCAGGTTGCCGGAGATCTCCAGAGGCGTGGTAAGCACCTTGGGTGGCTGCGGAGCATCTTCCGCATTTAAGGCATTGGACACGGTTCATCAATCTCCGGACAAAATATGACTGCGGCTGGCCAGTATTTTGCCAGCATGTTTCGCGTCTTGATAGGGCGCGCTTATCGGCAGGCTCATGCCTGACTGAGGGGGCGTGGCTTTGCCAGCGTGGAGAAGGATCCGCGGGCATTGTAAAGCGCTGGCGGCTCGCCGCCGGTGAGGATTTTCAGCTGGGTGGCCGTGGCGGCCTGCTGCATCACAATCGACTGGCCGTTTTTCAGGTTGGCGGTCTGGCATTGAGCCAGGAGGTCGGTCAGCACATCGCTTTGTGCCAGCAACTGTTCACCGACGCTCGATTGGCTGGCCAACTGCTCAAGACCCTGGCGATTGATAGGCAAATTGAGACTGGCGAGGATTTCACTGCGCTTGCGGCCATGCTGCTCGAGTAGAACGATCAATGCCTGTTTCTGCGCCAGAATGTCTTCGAGCTGCGGCATGTCGCGACCGTGCAAGGCGATGGATTCGGTTTGCAGCAACTGCAGCAAGTGTTGCGCAGGCGCAAAGTCGTCGTTGATCAATTGCAGCAGATTCGTGTCGTGCATGGCTGGCCTTGGGTTTTAAGCGTCCAAAAGCCTGGCGCGGGCCGTGGCCTAGCGCTGGGCTTCGAAGTTGAGCAGTTTGCTGGCGACACGGTTGCTGTCGACTTTGTAGCTGCCATCGGCAATCGCTGCTTTCAACTCGGCCACTCGGGCTTTGTCGACGGCGGGCTGATCGCGCAGCGTGTCAGTGACCTTCTGCAACTGTTGAGCCTCATTGCTGATGTGTACCGATTCCCCGCTTTTGACGGTGCTGGCCTGTTCGGCCGGGGTATTGAGCGGCGCGGATTTGCCGGCGTCGGCGGTTTCCCTGGCGGCGGCGGTACGGGTACTGCCCATCGGTGGCGAGGAGCTGTTCAATCGGTTGAAATCGATGACCATGATAAAAACCTCTGGGTATTTGGACGCTTGCCATGTTTTCGGCCATACCCGGGAAAACTTTAGGCCCATTTCTCAATGAGCTTGCGCGCGTCAGCGCTTGCCCTGCATGCAGCACAGTTTAGGGAACAGTCGGGTGGCGCGCCACTTCCTCACACAGACACTGCCCTACATGGCCACTTCCACCTGACCCGGTGCGATGACTTGCGCCTTGATGACCCGCTGGGAGTTGAGGTTTTTCACTCGAATCTGGTCACGCAGGCTGCCGTTGGACAGTGCTTCACCGGGCATGCGCACGCTGAGTGTACCGCTGCGGGCGGTAATCACCACCTGATCGCCTTTGCTGATGACTTCAGCCTGTTCCAGATGCACCAGGGTAATGACCTGGTCGGCGACCATTGGTCGGGTCAGTTTCTGTCCGATCGCCTGATCGACCGAGGTCAGGTAACCCTGGTTGATCAGACTGATGTCCCGCTCGCGCAAGCTCACGTCCTCGGGCTCGACAATACCCATGCGGCGCAGAGGGCGGGTGGTGGTCACAATGTCGCGAAACAGGCGTACTTGAGCGGGTACGAACACTGTCCAGGGCGAGGTGCCCTCGCAGCGAACCTTGACCGTGACCCGGCCCAGTGGCCTGGCCGGGCTCTCGAGGGAGGCTGTCAATTCCTTGTCGCACATTGGCATGCGCAATCGCGGGTCGAGCGGGTTGACCTGGATCTCGTAACGGCCTTCCGTTTGACTGCTCGACAGATAGTCTTCCACGGAGAATTCAAGAAAGCCTTGAGTGACGCCGATAAGCATGTCAGGCAAGGTGACCGTGTCAGCAATGGCCGGGCTGCCGGCGTTGAACAGGCACACGGCCGCCAGCACGCCGCACCCTTGTCGGCAGTTGGAGGTCAGGCGTCGGAAAAATGTCGGGTCTGGGTTCATAAAGGTTAAAAAGCAAGCGCCGTGCCGTTTAGTGATGAATGTGCGTCGCAACACACTTAGCGTTGGAGTAGGAGTCTGGGCATGGCTGGTGTAATGGATTCGGTAAACCAGCGCACGCAACTGGTGGGGCAGAATCGCCTTGAGCTGTTGTTGTTCCGTCTCGACGGCCAGCAGCTGTATGGGATCAACGTATTCAAGGTTCGTGAGGTGCTGCTATGCCCCAAGCTGACCCTGATGCCCAAGTCCAATCCTGTCGTGTGCGGTGTGGCGAGTATTCGTGGGGCGACTATTCCGATTCTCGATCTGGCGATGGCGACCGGATCCGGTCGGTTGCGTGATCAAAGCAATCCCTTCGTGATCATTACGGAGTACAACACCAAGACCCAGGGTTTTCTGGTGCGCTCGGTGGAGCGCATCGTCAACATGAATTGGGAGGAGATTCATCCGCCGCCCAAGGGCACGGGCCGCGATCATTACCTGACGGCGGTGACCCGGGTCGACAATCAGCTGGTCGAAATCATCGATGTGGAGAAGGTGCTGGCGGAAGTGGCGCCGACCCCGGAGGCCATTTCCGTCGGCGTGGTGGATGGCGACACCCGGCACAAAGCGCTGTCCTTGCGCGTGCTGACGGTCGACGACTCGTCGGTGGCGCGCAAGCAGGTCTCGCGTTGCCTGCAAACGGTCGGCGTCGAAGTGGTGGCGCTGAACGACGGCCGGCAAGCGCTGGATTACCTGCGCAAGTTGGTCGAGGAGGGCAAGAAGCCGGAAGAAGAGTTCCTGATGATGATTTCCGATATCGAGATGCCGGAAATGGACGGGTACACCCTGACGGCCGAGATCCGCAACGACCCGCGCATGCAAAAGCTGCATATCATCCTGCATACTTCGTTGTCGGGTGTATTCAATCAGGCGATGGTCAAGAAAGTCGGTGCCGATG
>Ga0247820_10002128_pt1 | contig 11140 bp, 13 predicted proteins | sample 13C_Glucose_Day1_2_FD_192480 | JGI IMG/M metagenome (GOLD analysis project Ga0247820, IMG submission 192480) | Soil microbial communities from agricultural site in Penn Yan, New York, United States - 13C_Glucose_Day14 | ecosystem: Environmental > Terrestrial > Soil > Agricultural land | place...
CCGCCAGAACAGCGGCAATGGCGCTGATGGACAGCAGGTCTTCGGAGGCGTTGGCCAGAAGGGCTTCGGTGTCGATATTGGGAGAGACGGTGAAGAGCTGGAATTTTCGATGCTTGGCCGGTTTTTCGGGAGAGGGCGGGAAGTAATGAGAGAAGGCGCGGTCGGCGGCTTCCTTGAACTTCTCGGCTTCGAGGGAGGCTTGGGGATCGTTATCGGTTTCTGGGGGGTTGGGAGTAACCTTGAACATTGTGAGTCTCCGTGCAGGGTTGAAGCTGACCCATTCGGTTTCCAAGCGAATAGGTGGCAGCTGTACGCGGTTGGAAACCCGGGGAACGGAGAACCCGGCAGACCCGAAGGTCTCCCGCGCACAGCCGCCATAACGGAGTGCACACAATAAAGGTGCGCAAGCATACGTTATGAAGGACGCTTTTGCGCCCCGTTACTTATGGGGTTTCCAGCCCCGATCGCTGAATTGGCAGCGACCCCCAAACAATAAAGACCAACGCAAACCCGCACCAGTCAGCGGGTTCCGGCATTGCTGTAGGCAGCGACGCCAGGCTGCGTAGCCTCTCTCCGTACCTGCGGATATATGTTTAAACACAAAACCCATCACCAGGCGAAAGTTGAAGATTCCCAAAAAGGGACCTATCGTTCCCTTTTTGGGACTCTTTGGTTGTCATTGTGAAAAACCTTTCCCTCAGCGAAGCCTTGTTCACGACCACTCAGCAAAAAGTGCTGGGCTTATTGTTCGGCAAACCAGATCGAAGCTTTTACGCTAACGAGATCGCCCGCTGGGCGCAAATCGGTAAAGGCAGCCTCATGCGTGAGTTGGACCGATTGCAGCGGGCAGGCGTGTTGACCCTGATACGTCAGGGTAACCAGACTCACTATCAAGCCAATCCCGACTGCCCGATCTATGCCGAACTGCTGGGCATCGTCCGCAAAACCTTTGGCATTGCCGAGCCCCTGCGGCAAGCGCTGCAACCCTTTGCCGAACAGATCACCTGGGCATTTGTGTACGGTTCCATCGCCAAGGAACAGGCAAACGCATCCAGTGACATAGATCTCATGCTGATTGGCGAAGGCCTGCACTACAGTGAAGTGATGGAACGGCTTATGCCTCTGGAGGAGCAACTGGGCCGAGTCCTGAGCCCGACGCTCTACACCCCCGACGACTGGGCCGCAAAACTGGCGGCTGATAACAGTTTTGTCGTGCGGGTAGCGCAGCAGAACAAGATCAATCTGATGGGGGGAAACCCTTTGGAGTCCAAGGATGGGCAGCAACGAGAATCTGGAAAACCTGTTACGTAGCGGTGGACTGAAAGCCGAGCCGCCGGACCGCAAGGAATGCGAAGGACTGATGCGTTCGGCTGTGGATCGATTGAAAGACGCGCAAACGTCTTCGCTGTCTTTCGCAAGTCGTTTCGATCTGGCTTACAACGCTGCCCACGCCCTTGCACTGACGGCTCTTCGCTTGTGTGGCTACCGGTCAGACAAGCGATATCTGGTGTTCCAGTGTCTCGTTCATACGGCTGATATTGGCAAAGTACAGGTCAGGCTGTTCGCGCTGTGCCACGAGCGACGAAACCTGGCGGAGTACGAAGGGTATATGGATGAAGATCCGGCGTTGCTGGCGCAGCTATTGGAAAGCACCGCGCAGCTTCTGATTCGCGTACAGCAGCAGGTGACTGGATTGTAAAGGCTGGCGCTCGTCCTGATCTCGAAACATGTGGAGTCTGTACTGGCCCTTCGCGGGCAAGTCGAATCGTCGCACCGCCGCTCCCACAGGTTTTTGTGTCTGGCCAAAAAATTGAGTCGCTGCACGGACACTGTGGGAGCCGGGCTTGCCCGCGATGACGGCAGTACCGGCTACAGAGATCTCCTGTCGATCATTACTCTGACCGTAACGATCCGTCTCCCTGCTTGATTGATGCCCCCACCCAACACTCCTAATGTGACTCCCACGACAGCGAACCCGTGGAGTGGTCATGACAACAACAATATCCCCCGACTCGCGATGGACGCGGCGGCGCAGCGAAAAGCAGCGGCGTCTCGAGCTGGTGCGGGGTCTCGCCGACGGTGTGGTCTTGCCCACCGACAAAATCGTGGCGGCGCTGGAGGCCTTGATCCTGCCCGGCGACCGCGTGGTGCTGGAAGGCAACAACCAGAAGCAGGCGGATTTTCTGTCGCGCTCCCTGGCCAAGGCTGACCCGGGCAAGCTGCATGACCTGCACATGATCATGCCCAGTGTCGGTCGCGCCGAGCACCTGGACCTGTTTGAACGCGGCATCGCCCGCAAGCTCGACTTCTCCTTTGCCGGCACCCAGAGCCTGCGCATCAGCCAGTTGCTCGAAGACGGCCTGCTGGAAATCGGTGCGATCCACACCTACATCGAGCTCTATGCGCGGCTGGTGGTGGACCTGATTCCCAACGTCGTGCTCTCGGCCGGTTTCATGGCCGACCGTGCCGGCAATATCTACACCGGCCCGAGCACTGAAGACACCCCGGCGCTGATCGAACCCGCGGCCTTCAGCGACGGCATTGTCATCGTCCAGGTCAATCAGTTGGTGGACGATGTCAGTGAACTGCCGCGGGTCGACATCCCGGCATCCTGGGTCGACTTCGTGGTGGTGGCCGACAAGCCGTTCTACATCGAACCCTTGTTCACCCGCGACCCGCGGCACATCAAGCCCGTTCACGTGTTGATGGCGATGATGGCGATCCGCGGGATCTACGAAAAGCACAACGTCCAGTCCCTCAACCACGGCATCGGTTTCAACACCGCCGCCATCGAACTGATCCTGCCGACCTACGGTGAGTCCCTGGGCCTGAAGGGCAAGATCTGCCGCAACTGGACCCTCAATCCCCACCCGACCCTGATCCCCGCGATTGAAAGCGGCTGGGTCGAAAGCGTGCATTGTTTCGGCACCGAACTGGGCATGGAAAACTACATCGCCGCCAGGCCCGACGTGTTCTTTACCGGACGCGATGGTTCCCTGCGTTCCAACCGGATGTTCTGCCAGCTGGCCGGGCAATACGCGGTGGACCTGTTCATCGGTGCGACCCTGCAAGTCGACGGCGACGGGCATTCCTCCACCGTGACCCGCGGCCGCCTGGCCGGTTTCGGCGGTGCGCCAAACATGGGCCACGACCCGCGCGGTCGCCGCCATGGCACGCCGGCCTGGCTCGACATGCGCCACGACGACGCGCCCGAGGCGTTGCTCGAGCGCGGCAAAAAGCTGGTGGTGCAAATGGTCGAGACCTTCCAGGAGGGTGGCAAACCGACCTTCGTCGAAACCCTCGACGCCGTCGAGGTGGCGAAGAAGAGCGGCATGCCGCTGGCGCCGATCATGATCTACGGCGACGACGTCACGCACCTGCTGACCGAAGAAGGCATCGCCTATCTGTACAAGGCTCGGTCCCTTGAAGAACGCCAGGCGATGATCGCCGCCGTCGCCGGGGTGACTGTGATTGGCCTGCGCCACAATCCGAAAGACACCGCGCGCATGCGCCGCGAAGGCCTGATCGCCTTGCCCGAAGACCTCGGCATCCGCCGCACCGACGCCACCCGCGAATTGCTCGCCGCCAAAAGCGTCGCCGATCTGGTCGAGTGGTCCGGTGGCCTGTACAACCCGCCCGCCAAATTCAGGAGCTGGTAATGCACGCATTCAACCTGCAACCCAAACCGCTGTCACTGGCCGAACGCCTGGCGGACCTGGCGGTGGACGCGCTGATCGACGAAGCCGACCTGTCGCCGAAACCGGCGCTGGTCGACCGTCGCGGCAATGGCGCTCATACCGATTTGCACCTGGGACTGATGCACGCTTCGGCGCTGTCGCTGTGGCCGGCGTTCAAGGAAATGGCGCAAGCGGCCAGCGAGGTTGGCGGGGTCGGTTTGCCGCTGCGCGAAGCCATCGGACGGATCGGTCGGGAAGGGGAGCAAGCGATGCTCGCCACCACCAACGGCGTCAATACTCATCGCGGGGCGATCTGGGCCTTGGGCTTGTTGGTCACCGCCGCCGCGTTGGAACCCGAATCCACGGCCCCAGGCGCGATTGCCTTGCGCGCCGCACGCCTGGCGTTACTCGACGACCGTTACGCGCCGCATCCGCTCAGCCACGGCGCGCAAGTCGCCCAACGCTACGGCGCGCGCGGAGCCCGTGAAGAAGCGCAGCTGGGTTTCCCGGCGGTGATTCAACGGGCGTTGCCGCAACTCAAACACAGCCGTGCTGCCGGCCATGGCGAGCAGAACGCCCGGCTCGATGCCTTGCTGGCGATCATGAGCAGCCTGGCCGACACCTGCGTGCTCTACCGCGCAGGCGAAACGGGCCTGCAGACCATGCAACTCGGCGCCCAAGCCGTGCTCGATGCGGGCGGCAGTGCCAGCCTCGCCGGCCGCCGCCGTTTGCATGAGCTGGACCAACAACTCATCGCGTTGAATGCCTCGCCCGGCGGTGCTGCCGACTTGCTCGCAGCCTGCCTGTTCATCGACCGCATCGAGTCTGGCGACGGCCTCATCCAGGGAGCTTTCTGATGGAAACCTTATCTTTTGAATTCCCCGCCGGGCAGCCGCCACGCGGTCGCACGCTGGTGGGCTGTGTCGGCTCGGGCGATCTGGAAGTGCTGATCGAGCCGGGTCAGGCCGGCAAGCTGACGATCAAGGTGCAGACCTCGGTCAATGGCGCCGAACAGCGCTGGCAGCATCTGTTCGCGCGGATGTTCGACGGCCAGAACCCACCGGCGATGGCGATCGATATCCACGATTTCGGCGCGACCCCTGGCGTGGTGCGCCTGCGTCTGGAACAAGGCTTCGAGGAGATTGGCCATGACTGACAGTGCAGCCCTCCTTAATAAGCACAGCTTCGTCGAACTCGGCGCCCGGCAACGTGCCAAGGCCTTGCTCGACGCCGGCACCTTCCGCGAATTACTCGACCCGTTTCAGCGCGTCATGTCGCCATGGCTGTCGCGCCAGGGCGTGGTGCCGCAGGCCGATGACGGCGTGGTGATCGCCAAGGGCAGCATCGCCGGTCTGCCGGTGGTGATCGCGGCCATCGAAGGCGCATTCCAGGGCGGCAGCCTCGGTGAAGTCGGCGGAGCGAAGATTGCCGGTGCACTGGAACTGGCCGCCGAAGATAACCGTAACGGCATCCCCACCTGCGCCGTGTTGCTTCTGGAGACCGGCGGCGTGCGCTTGCAGGAAGCCAACCTCGGGTTGGCGGCGATTGCCGATATACATGCCGCGATTGTCGATCTGCGCCAGTACCAACCGGTGGTCGGCGTTGTAGCCGGCAGTGTCGGTTGCTTCGGCGGGATGTCGATTGCCGCCGGGTTGTGCAGTTATTTGCTGGTGACCCAGGAAGCACGGCTCGGCCTGAACGGTCCGCAGGTGATCGAACAGGAAGCCGGGCTTGAGGAATACGACTCCCGTGACCGGCCCTTCATCTGGAGCCTGACCGGTGGCGAGCAGCGTTTTGCCAGTGGCCTGGCCGATGGTTTTGTCGCCGACGATGTTGCGCAAATTCAGCAGCACGTCAGCCAGTTGCTGCAAAAGGGCCTGCCTGAGCAACAACGCAGCCGTCAGGCCGAACTGTTCCTGCAACGGCTGGCCCGCCTGGATGCCGAGCCGCAAATCGAGCCGGCGACGGTTCGCGATCTGTATCAAGGAGAGCGCTCATGAGTTCGTATTCCCTGAGAGGTTTGCACTGGTTCAATGCCTTGAGTGCAGGCGCGAAACCGGTGGCGGGTTTGCCAGCTTCGTTGAAGGTGGCCGACGGTGCGTTGGGTGACCAGCCGGTTCGTTTTATCGCGGTGGTGGCCGACCCCGACAACCGCTTCGTCCGCGCCCGCAATGGCGAGGTTGGTCTGCTGGAAGGTTGGGGCTTGGCCAAGGCTGTGGATGAAGTCATCGCTGCCGATCGGGCTCAACCGCAAAAACGCGCCTTGATCGCCATCGTCGATGTACCCAGCCAGGCTTACGGTCGACGGGAAGAAGCGCTGGGCATTCATCTGGCCTTGGCCGCCGCGGCGGACAGTTATGCCCGGGCACGCCTGGCCGGTCACGCGGTGATCGGTTTGTTGGTGGGCAAGGCCATGTCCGGGGCGTTTCTGGCTCACGGTTATCAGGCCAATCGGCTGATCGCCCTGCGGGATCCGGGGGTGATGGTGCATGCAATGGGCAAGGCGTCGGCGGCGCGGGTGACTTTGCGCAGTGTCGAAGAACTCGAAGCCCTGGCGGCCAGCGTGCCGCCAATGGCGTATGACATCGACAGCTATGCCAGCCTGGGCTTGTTGTGGGAGACCTTGTCGGTGGAGCAGATCGAGCAGCCGACCGCGGCCGACCTGATGCGAGTCAAGGAATGCCTCAAGCAGGCGATTGACGATGTCGCTGCCACCGGTTGCGACCTCAGCGGCCGCTTGGGCGCGAGCAATCGCGCGGCGTCGAGCAAGGTTCGCCAACTGCTGAGGGCGCAGTGGTGAGTACGTTTCTGGCCCACGACCTGCTCTGGGGGATGACCCCGGGGCAGTTGCCTGCGGATGCGCCCGCGTGGGTGATCGAGTCGATCGGCGCGGGTCAGCCGGTGGTGGTTCGGCGCGCGTTGAGCGAGGCCAATCATATCGCGGTCGGGGTGCGCGGGCGGTTGCGCGAGCAGCGGTATGCAACGTCGATGGCGATCGAGGCGATCCAGCGTCGGGTGCAGCCGGAAGCGCTTTGTCATGTCTCGATCGACCGGGATTTGCCGGCGGTGCATGCCCTCGATCAACTGCGTCCGCTGCTCGATGGCTGTGGCTGGGTGTGGGGCGTCAGTGGCAGCGCCGGGTTCGAGCTGGCGAGCGGCTTTGCGGCATTGCACGAGCGCAGCGACCTCGATCTGATCCTGCGCACACCGCAACCGTTGAGCCGTGCTCGGGCGCAGGAGATGGTGAATATTCTCGACACCGCTGCGTGTCGGGTGGACATGCAGTTGCAAACGCCTTTGGGCGCTGTCGCGTTGCGCGAATGGGCCAGCCCGGCACGCAGGGTCTTGCTGAAAAATGCGCACCAGGCCTGCTTGGTGATTGATCCCTGGCATTCCCGGGAGCAAGCAGCGTGAGCAGTCTGCTGGTGTTCCCGGGCCAGGGCGCGCAGCAGCCGGGCATGCTTCATCGTTTGCCTCGGGACACGGTGAGCGAAGCCAGTGATGTTCTCGGGGAAGACGTTTTGCTTCTGGATACTGCACAAGCGTTGACGTCGACACGAGCGGTTCAGCTTTGCCTGCTGGTCGCCGGAGTGGCTGCATCACGACAGTTGGGGGTGCCGACGGATTACGTCGCCGGCTTGTCCATCGGTGCCTATCCCGCGGCGGTGGTCGCTGGTGCGTTGGGTTTCAGCGATGCGCTGCATCTGGTCAGCCTGCGCGGTGAGCTGATGCAACAGGCGTACCCACAAGGTTATGGCATGACCGCGATCATCGGTCTGGACCTGGCGACGGTGGAAGGTTTACTGGCGCAGGTTCACAGCGTCGACACGCCGGTATACCTGGCCAACATCAACGCCGATAACCAAGTGGTCATCGCCGGCAGCGACTACGCCATGAACGCGGTGGCCGGGCTGGCTAAAGGTTGCGGTGCGGGACTGGCCAAACGTCTGGCCGTGAGCGTGCCGTCACATTGTCCACTGTTGGATGCGCCGGCAAAAACCCTGGCTGAAGCCTTCGCCAACGTGCCGTTGAAAACACCAGCGCTTGGCTATCTGAGCGGCAGCCGCGCGCGGCCGGTGACCAACATCGAGGCGTTGCGCGACGACCTGGCTTTCAACATGTGCCGCGTGGTGGATTGGCGCGGCACGGTGCAAAGCGCCTACGAGCGCGGCGTACGGCTACAGATCGAACTGCCGCCCGGTGCGGTGCTGACCGGGCTGGCGCGCCGGGTGTTCGAGCAGGGCACCGTGATTGCCTTCGACGGGGCGCGGCTCGATACCTTGCAGGCGCTGTTGCGTGAGGAGGGTCACCGCCAACCCTAGATCACGACTCAGGCCTTCGAACAACAAAAACAACATTCGACGATGCACTTTGAGGACGACAACAATGATTATTTACGGTGTGGCGCTGCTGGCGATCTGTACGCTGGCAGGGGTGATCATGGGTGACATGCTCGGCGTATTGCTGGGGGTGAAGTCCAACGTCGGCGGCGTCGGGATCGCGATGATCCTGCTGATCTGCGCGCGGTTGTGGATGCACAAGCACGGCGGCATGACCAAGGATTGCGAGCTGGGCGTCGGTTTCTGGGGTGCCATGTACATTCCGGTGGTGGTCGCGATGGCCGCGCAACAGAACGTCGTTACCGCCCTGCACGGCGGTCCGGTGGCGGTACTCGCGGCGATTGGTTCGGTGGTGATTTGCGGTGGCACCATTGCACTGATCAGTCGGACTCATAAAGGCGAACCCTTACCCGATGAACCGGTGGAAGTAACCTCCGTCGGCACACCCGTAGGAGGTCGCTGATATGTGGGATCTCATCGAGAAAGGCCTGGAGCATAACGGTCTGGTCACGGCGTTCGCGTTCGTTGGCGTAATCATGTGGGTGTCGGTGATTTTGTCCAAACGCCTGACGTTCGGACGCATCCATGGTTCGGCGATTGCCATCGTGATCGGGCTGGTGCTGGCCTGGGTCGGCGGCACCATGACGGGCGGGCAAAAAGGTTTGGCGGATTTGACCCTGTTTTCCGGAATCGGTTTGATGGGCGGCGCCATGCTGCGGGACTTTGCGATCGTGGCCACGGCCTTTGAAGTGCAGGCCACCGAAGCGAAAAAAGCCGGGTTGATCGGTGTCATTGCCCTGCTGCTCGGCACGATTCTGCCGTTCATTGTCGGGGCGAGCATTGCCTGGGCGTTCGGCTATCGCGATGCGGTCAGCATGACCACCATCGGCGCGGGCGCGGTGACCTACATCGTCGGGCCGGTGACCGGCGCGGCGATTGGTGCCAGCTCGGATGTGATGGCGCTTTCGATTGCCACCGGGTTGATCAAGGCGATCCTGGTGATGGTCGGCACACCGATGGCGGCGCGCTGGATGGGCCTGGATAACCCGCGTTCGGCGATGGTGTTCGGCGGCCTGGCGGGTACCGTCAGTGGCGTGACGGCCGGGCTGGCGGCGACGGATCGGCGGTTGGTGCCTTATGGCGCGTTGACCGCGACCTTCCATACCGGGCTTGGGTGTCTGCTTGGGCCTTCGTTGTTGTACTTCATTGTTCGCGGGATTGTGGGCTAGCCCAAGCGTTATAGCGCCTGTTCTGACGCCTTCGCCGGCAAGCCGGCTCCTACATGGGATTGCGCGCATCCTGTAGGAGCCGGCTTGCCGGCGAAGGCCGCGACACGGTTTCAGATTTGGCGATTGGCATACATCCGACACTCCGCCAACAACGCCAGCAGATTCGGATCCCTTTCCTTGGCCTTCAGAAACACCACCCCGATGTGCTGCTGCAACCGATACTTTGCCTGCAACGGAATCAGCTTCACCCGGTTCTCGTACACCGCCGCGATCCGCCCCGGCAGCAACGCATATCCCACCCCCGAGCTGACCATGCTCAGCAAGGTAAAGATGTCGTTGACCTGCATCGCCACCTTGGGTTCGAACCCCGCCTGCTGGAACACCCGTTTGCCGTCCTGATGCGTGGCGAAGCCCTGGGTCAGGGTAATGAACGTCTCGTCGCGCACTTCGGCCAGATCCACTTCGGTTCGTTGGGCGAACTTCGAGTCGGCCGGGGTGGCCAGGAAGATATCGTCGGAAAATAACGGGATCTGCTCGCAATCCGGATCGTTGATGCTCTCGTCCAGGGACACCAGGATCGCGTCGACCTCCATGTTCTTGAGTTTGTACAACAGGTCGAAGTTCGAGCCGAGGATCAGGTCGATGTTGAGCTCACTGCGCCGGATCTTCAGGCCCATGATCAGCTGCGGCACCGTTTTCACCGTCAGCGAATACAGCGAGCCGAGCTTGAAGCGTTCAGCGGAGAACCCGGCCGCTTCCCGGGTCAGGCGCACGCTTTCGAGCACGTCCTGGATCAGCTTCTGCGCCCGTTCTTCCAGCACATAAGCGCTTTCCAGCGGTGTCAGGTTGCGGCCTTCGTGTTTGAACAGCGGGCAACGCAGGGCGCTTTCCAGGGAGTGGATCGCCCGGTGCACGCTGACGTTGCTGGTCTGCAATTCGGCCGCGGCCCGGGCCAGATTGCCAGTGCGCATGAAGGCCAGGAACACCTCGAGTTTTTTCAGGGTCAACTCTTCGTCGATCAGCATGTGGCGTGACTCTTGTTCGAATGGTTCGATTGTGCCCAATTCCCCGGGGGCACGCAGGCCTTTGTAGGCGCTGCGGTGCGGCGATCCGACTTGCCAGAGAAGGCGTCCTGAAGAACACCGCAAATCTCAAGGACCTTTCGCCAGCAAGCCGGCTCCTACAGGGTTGATTGCATGCTGAAACATTGCGCTTTTATCCTCGAGGGCTGAGCCTTGAGCACTGCTGCATTGGAATACGAGGTGGGCAACACATGTATCACGGGGAAAGATTGAACGCCTGGACGCATTTGGTCGGCGCGGTCGCGGCGTGCGTCGGGGTGGTGTGGATGCTGGTGATCGCCGGTATGGACGGCAGCCCGTGGAAAATCGTCAGCGTGGCGATCTACGGATTCACCTTGCTGGTGCTCTACAGCGCATCGACCGTTTACCACAGCGTGCGCGGGCGCAAGAAAGAGATCATGCAGAAGGTCGATCACTTTTCGATCTACTTGCTCATTGCCGGCAGTTACACACCGTTCTGCCTGGTGACCCTGCGCGGGCCCTGGGGTTGGACGTTGTTCGGCATTGTCTGGGGGCTGGCGCTGATCGGCATCCTGCAAGAGATCAAGCCGCGTTCGGAAGCGCGTGTCCTGTCGATCGTGATTTACGCGGTGATGGGCTGGATCGTGCTGGTGGCGGTCAAGCCGTTACTGGCGGCATTAGGCAGTGCAGGTTTCGCCTGGCTGGCATCTGGCGGCGTGCTGTACACCGTGGGCATTGTTTTTTTTGCGCTGGATAGTCGTTTGCGCCATGCTCACGGGATCTGGCACCTGTTCGTGATCGCCGGGAGTTTGCTGCACTTCGTGGCGATTATGTTTTATGTCCTGTAGGAG
>Ga0247820_10002131_pt1 | contig 11139 bp, 12 predicted proteins | sample 13C_Glucose_Day1_2_FD_192480 | JGI IMG/M metagenome (GOLD analysis project Ga0247820, IMG submission 192480) | Soil microbial communities from agricultural site in Penn Yan, New York, United States - 13C_Glucose_Day14 | ecosystem: Environmental > Terrestrial > Soil > Agricultural land | place...
CTTCGCGGGCGAACACTTCTCCTTCCGCGGCGCCCAGAGCTGGCCCAAACCCCACCGGGATTCGGGAGTGCCGCTCTACATCGGCGGACACAGCCCGGCGGCCGCACGACGGGCCGGGCGGCTGGGTGACGGCTTCCAGCCGCTCGGCCTGGCCGGCGACGACCTGGACCGGGCGATCTCCCGGATGCGGGCGGCGGCGGCGGACGCCGGCCGCGATCCCGCCGACGTCGACCTCGTGCTGGGTGCCACGCTGCCGCGGCTGGACGAGGCCACACTCGACCGGTCCCGGGAACTGGGCGCGAATCGGCTCGTGCTGTCGGCGTCCCGGAACGTGCAGTCGCTCGACCAGGTCATCGACGAGATGGCCGAGTGCTCGGCCAGGTTGGGGCTCAGTCCGGCACGGTGACCGGCACGTCCTCGCTGAAGTCGACGATCAGTTCGCGCCGGGAGAACCGCCAGCCGGTGTCGCCGAGCACATACCGGTCGTGGTATCGCAGCGCGATCCGGTTGTCACGGTAGCCGTTTCGGCCGGAGTAGACGTGATGCGCGGTGCAGTAGGTCTCACCCGACGCCGTCGACCCGTCCACGTCGATCACCTGCTGGTGGACGACGTGCCGGGTCGACTGCAGATGCGAGACCGCGTCCACGACGGCGGACGCGAGCACGTCGCCGCCGCGGAGTTCGGATGCTGTGCCGGTGCCCGTCAAGGCCGGCGGGAGGACGAACGTCGCGTCGGGGTCGAACAACGACGCGAGCGTTGCCGCCTCGCGCCGGTCGACGGCTCGGGCATAGCGGGCGGTGAGTTCGGTGAGAGCGAATCCGGTGGCCATCCGACCATTCCAGCGGACATTCGGCACCGGCGACAACCACCTCCCGCTGACCGAGACATCGGCAGTGAGGCGGGGGAGCGCTGGCTAGCGTCCAGAACACACGTGGCGACAGCCACGCACACGTTTGAGGAGAACGCCGATGGATCTGAGGGAATCGCCCGCGCAGCGGGAACTCCGGCGGGAGCTGCGCGCCTACTTCGCGGCGCTGCTGCCGGAAGAGAAGCGGCGCGTCGCGGGTGAGGAGGGTGTCGGCGGCGAGCATTTTCGCGACATCGTGCGACTGCTGGGCAAGGACGGCTGGCTGGGTATCGGATGGCCCGTGGAATACGGCGGGCAGGGACGGTCGATCGAAGACCAGTTCGTGTTCTTCGACGAGGTGCAGAGGGCCGGGTTGCCGTTCCCGTTCGTCACCGTCAACACCGTCGGCCCCACCCTGATGAAGTACGGCACCGAGGAGCAGAAGGCGCGGTTCCTCCCCGGCATCCTCGCCGGCGACATCGTCTTCGCCATCGGCTACACCGAACCGGAGGCCGGCACCGACCTCGCGTCCCTGCAGACCCGGGCCGTGCGCGACGGGGACACCTGGGTTGTCGACGGCAACAAGGTCTTCACCAGTGGCGCCAACACGGCCGACTACGTGTGGCTGGCGTGCCGCACCGATGCAAATGCACCCAAGCACAAGGGCATCTCGATCCTCATCGTTCCCACCGACGATCCCGGCTTCAGCTGGTCGCCGATCCACACCGTGGGAGGGCTGACCGTCACGTCGACGTACTACAGCGGGATCCGGGTCGGCGATCAGGACGTCGTGGGCGACGTCCACGGCGGGTGGCAGCTGATCACCGCGCAACTCAACCACGAACGCATCGGGCTCGCCGCGCTCGGCGGACGCACGCTCGGGCTGTGGCACCAGGTCCTCGACTGGGCCCGGGAGACCGGTGCCCTCGACATCCCGTGGGTGCAGACGGATTTCGCGCGCACTCACGCGAAGCTCGAGGCGATGCGACTGTTGAACTGGAAGATGACCGCGGCCGTAGCGCGGGATGCGTTGTCTGGGGCGGACGCCGGTGCCACCAAGACGTACGGCACCGAAACCCATGTCGAGGTTTATCGCACGCTGCTCGGGATCCTCGGCGCCGCCGGGCGGCTGCGTCCGGCCTCACCGGGCGCGATCCTCGCCGGTCAGATCGAACAGATCTCCCGGCAGAGCGTGGTCAACACGTTCGGCGGCGGCGTCAACGAGGTGCTCCGCGACATGGTGGGCACCCTCGGCCTCGGACTCGTCCGTGAGAAGAGGGTGAAATGAGCGAACTCCTCGCCCGGCTGCGCGCCTTCGAGGGACGGACGATCGTTCCGGCCACCTGGGGTCCCGATCCCGTGAACACGCCGATGATCCGGCACTGGGTCGAGTCGATGGGCGATACGAACCCCGTCTATCTCGACGACAACTCCGCACGCGCCACCGGCCGCGACGGCGCCGTGGCACCCGCCCAGATGCTGCAGGTGTGGACGATGCGCACGTTCGCCGACAAGATGTCCGGCGCCGACCCGTCGGCCGTGTGGACCGAATTGATCGCCACGCTCGACGAGGCGGGATTCACGTCCGTCGTCGCCACCGATTCCGATCAGGAGTTCTTCGCCGAACTCCGCCCCGGTGACCGGGTGAACATGACCGAGGTGGTCGAGTCCGTGTCCGCGGAGAAGCAGACGGGCCTCGGCGCCGGACATTTCGTCACCACCCTCAAGACGTACCGCACCGGCGACGGTGAGGTCGTCGGCACGCAGCGGTGGCGGACCCTGCGCTTCCGGCCCGCCGAACGCCCGGCACCGCGCGCCCTGCGTCCGCGGCCTGCACTCAACGACGACAACGCCTTCTGGTTCGCGGCCGCGCGCGAGCACCGCCTCGTCATCCAGCGGTGCGTCACCTGCGGTGTGCTGCGGCACCCGACCGGACCGATGTGCGGGGAGTGCCGCTCCACCGAATGGGACACCGTCGACGCGTCGGGGCGGGGCATCGTCTACACGTTCGTCGTCAATCACCATCCGAAGATCGACGCCTTCGACTACCCACTGATCGTCGCGGTGATCGAACTCGAGGAGGGCACCCGGCTGATCGCCAACATGACGGGTGTCGAACCCGCGGATGTGCACATCGGGATGCCGGTGGAACTGGACTGGATCGACGCCGACCCGGAACTCACACTTCCCGCATTCCGGCCCGCAGCATCGGAGGAACACTGATGGACTTCACATTCAGCGAGGAACAGGAAGCGGTCCGCGGACTGGCCGCGGACGTGTTCGCCGCCAGGTCGCGGCCCGAGAGGATCACGGAGGTCGAGTCCTCGGCCGAACGGATCGACCGGGAACTGTGGCGCGAACTGGCCGGCACGGGATTGCTCGGCATCGCCCTGCCCGAGGACCTCGGGGGCGGCGGCACGGGGCTCGCCGAACTGTACGTCCTGCTCGAGGAACAGGGCAGGCACGTGGCGCCGGTACCGGTGTGGCCGCACGTCCTCGGCGCGCTCGCGATCAGCGAATTCGGGACGCGGCAGCAGCGGGAAGCCCTCGTGCCGTCCGCCGCCGACGGCAGCCTGATCCTCACCGTCGGGCTCGAGGAGTTCGGACCGTACGTCGCGGGCGAACCGTCGACGACGGCGATCGAGGTGGACGGTGGGTGGCAGGTGCACGGTGCCAAGGCCGCGGTCCCGGTGGCGCACGTCGCCGAGCGCGTCCTCGTCTCCGCGACCACCGACACCGGTCCGGCGTTGTTCCTGGTGGATCCGGACGCGGTGGGAGTGACTGCGCAGCAGGCGGAGTCGACCACGCGCGAAATCTGCGCGAACCTGACCTTCGACGCCGCCCCGGCGGAACCGGTCGGTCCGGCGGACGGTACCGCTGTCCGGTGGCTGCTCGAGCGGGTGGAACTCGCGCTCGCGGCCGCGCAGCTCGGGGTGGGCGAGGGTGCCGTGCGTCAGGCCGTCACGTATCTCAACGGCCGCACCCAGTTCGGCCGCCCGCTCGCGACGTTCCAGGCCGTGACCCATCAGCTCGCGGACTGCTACATCGACCTCGAGGCCATGCGCGTCACATTGTGGCAGGCCGTCTGGCTCCTCGCGAACGGCGAGGATCCGGGAACCGCGGTGCTGGTGGCCAAGTGGTGGGCCACCGACGGCGGTCAGCGCGTGGTTCACCGCACCCAGCACGTGCACGGCGGAATCGGAGTCGACACCGACTACCCGGTGCACCGGCACCTGCTGTGGGGCAAGCAACTCGCCGCCACTCTCGGCGGCGCGAGTTCCGACCTGGCACGTCTGGGTGCGCAGCTGGCGGCCGGCGTCGAGGTGGTCGCATGACCGCAGCCGTCGACACCGCCCGCGGCTACGGGGACGTCGCCGTCGGCGAGAACCTGCCGGAGCTGACGATCCCCCTGACCCGCACCCTGATCGTCGCCACCGCCCTCGCCACCCGCGACTTCCAGGACGTCCACCACGACCCGGCACTCGCGGTGGCGAGAGGGTCGAAGGATGTGTTCATGAACATCCTCACCACCAACGGGCTGGTGGGACGGTTCGTCACCGACTGGGCCGGCCCGCGGGCGTCGTTGCGCCGGATCGCGGTGCGGCTCGGTGCCCCCAACTACCCCGGCGACGTGATGACCCTGACCGGTGAGGTGATCGAGAAGGACGACGGCCTGGTGACCGTGAAGGTCCGCGGCGCGAACAGCCTCGGTGATCACGTCACCGGCACCGTCGTCGTCGCCTGGCCTGCACGAGGAGACCTGTGACCAGCCCCCTGTCGGGCGCCGCCGCCATCGTCGGTATCGGCGCCACCGAATTCTCCAAGAACTCCGGGCGCAGCGAACTGCAACTGGCGTGCGAGGCGATCGTCGCCGCACTCGCCGACGCGGGCATCGACCCGTCCGAGGTCGACGGACTGTCCACGTACACCGCCGAGACCAACGGGGAGGTGCTCGTCGCCCGCAACACGGGCATCGGCGAGCTGAAGTTCTTCTCCCGCATCGGGTACGGCGGCGGCGCCGCGTGCGCCACCGTCCAGCAGGCGGCGATGGCCGTGGCGACGGGCATCGCCGACGTCGTCGTCTGCTACCGCGCCTTCAACGAACGGTCCGGTGTGCGGTACGGACTCGGGCAGCACGACCGCCCGATGGACAGCACCGCGGACCGGGCGGCGTACGCCTGGCTGACCCCGCAGGGACTGTCGACGCCGGCCCAGTGGGTGGCGATGTTCGCCCGCCGGTACATGCATCGGTACGGCGCCACGAGTGAGGACTTCGGCCGGGTCGCGGTCGTCGCACGTAAGCACGCCGCCGACAACCCGGCCGCCTGGTTCCACGGGCGGCCCATCACCCTCGACGACCACCAGAAGTCGCGGTGGATCGCCGAACCGCTGCACCTGCTGGACTGCTGCCAGGAAACCGACGGCGGCCAGGCCCTCGTCGTCGTCTCCGCCGAACGCGCCAAGGACCTCCGCACCATCCCGGCGATCGTCAAGGCAGCCGCGCAGGGCTCCGGCAAGGACCAGCACATGATGGCCAGCTACTACCGGCCCGACATCACCGGAATACCCGAAATGGGCCTCGTGGGCAGGCAACTCTACGGGCAGAGCGGTCTCGCGCCCGACAACATCTCGGCGGCGATCCTCTACGACCACTTCACCCCGCTCGTCCTCCCGCAACTGGAGGAACTGGGTTTCTGCGATCCCGGCGAGGCGAAGGACTTCATCCGGGACGGTAATCTCGAGGTCGGCGGCCGACTCCCGGCGAACACCCACGGCGGCCAGATCGGCGAGGCCTACCTGCACGGCGTCAACGGCATCGCCGAGGCAGTTCGCCTGATCCGCGGAACGTCGACGACACAACCGGACGGCATCGGCAACGTGCTGGTGACCGCGGGCACCGCCGTGCCCACCAGCGGCCTGATCCTGGGTAGAGAGGACTGATCATGACGACAACCGAACGCACGACGGCAGGAGCGTGGCGAGGCGAGGACCTCGGCACCCGCACCGTGAGTTACGACGAGCGCGACGCCATCCTGTACGCACTGTCGGTGGGTGCGCGGGCCACCGAATTGGACCTCGTCTTCGAGGAGCATCTGCGGGTGCTGCCCACGTTCGCTCTCACCCTCGCCCAATGGGCGCCTGACGAACTGGGGTCGCGGGGCGCGTTCGACACGAAGACGGCGCTGCACGGATCGCAGGAACTGACGGTGCTCGCGCCGCTTCCCCGTCGCGGCGAGATCGCGTTGTCGGCGTCGGTCGGCGAGGTGTGGGACAAGGGCTCGGCCGCCGTGTTCGACGTGCGCGTCGAGTCCGAGTTCTTCGTCGCCACCTGGTCGCTGTTCGCGCCCGGCGCCGGCGGTTTCGGCGGCGATCGAGGTCCCGCGAAACCGTCTCGGCCCGAGGGTGAACCGGCCGTGGACGCTGTTCTGCGGACCGCGGGGAACCAGGCGGCGCTGTACCGGCTGACCGGCGACCGGCACCACATCCACATCGACCCGGCGGCGGCCGAGCGGATCGGACAGCCCCGGCCGATCATGCACGGCCTGTGCACGCTCGCCGCGAGCACGCTGGAACTCGCCCGAGCGCTGGACGTCCACCCGGCCGACCTCGTCCGGCTGGAGGGACGATTCGCCGCACCGGTCTACCCGGGCGACGCGCCGACGTTGCGGGCCTGGGGTGATGCGGGTGATGCGTCGTTCGAACTCGTCGAGGACGACCGCCCGGTGATCGCCGGGGCCCGCGCCGCGTTCGGCTGACAGCACGGTCGCCCGCCGTCGCCGAATGTCACACCGGTGCAGGTGAACCGAACCGGGGTGACATTCGGCGGGGGAGGCGGGGTCAGAAATGGGTCGCGAGGTACCGCGCCGGGTATTCACCGCCGCCGTGGACGGCGAGATCGGCGCCGTTCACGTACGACGCCTGGGCGCTCGCGAGGAACAGGCAGGCGCCCGCGATGTCGGACGGCACAGCCATCCGTCCCATCGGCAGGGTCCGGGTGACGGCGGCGCCGCCGTCCTCGCCGTAGACGGAGGCCGCACTCTCGGTGCGGATGAGTCCGGTGGTGATGTGATTGATCCGCACCTTCGGAGCCCATTCGAGCGCAAGCGCTTTCGTCAGCACGAGGAGCCCCGCCTTCGCCGCACTGTAGGCGGCGGTTCCGGGTTGCGGATCGTGAGCGGAGACGCTGCCGATGTTCACGATGGCCCCGCCGTCGGACTGCTGCTGCATCACCGCGTTGGCCGCCTGGGCAACGGTGAAGGGTGCCAGCAGATTCAGCGCGATGATCTTCTCGACGAACCGCGGCGAGACGGTGGCCGCGTCCGCGTCGGGTGAGCCACCCGCGTTGTTGACGAGAACGTCGAGGCGGCCGTATCGGGTCACGGCCTCGTCAATCAGTGCCGCCGCGTCGGCCGGATCACGGACGTCGGTGGCCCGGAATGCGGCGGTGCGGTCACCGTGTGCGGGCAGGGTGTCCGGCGTGGAGCGGCCACAGACGAGCACGTTCGCGCCCGCGGCGAGAAACGACGCGGCGACGACGAAACCGATGCCTTTGGTTCCGCCGGTCACGACGACGCTCCGGCCATGGAAATCGAGGGGAGGGAGGTTTGTCACGGGAAGCCTTCGGAGTGAGGGAGCGCGAGGATGCCTGGCGCTCGAATTGATCGCGTGAAAGCGGCACTAGGGCCGGAAACAAGCAAATGCTTGGTTTGATAGTAGGCGAACGGGAGTGGACATGGGCAAGCTCGACGGCAAGGTCGCATTGATCACGGGTGCGGGGCAGGGGATCGGGCAGGGAATCGCCACGGCCCTCGCCAAGGAGGGTGCGGCGATCGTCGTCGCCGGGCGAACGGAGTCGAAACTGCACACCACGTGCCGGCTGCTCGCGGGATTCGGTGCCCGCAGTGAGCCGGTCGTGTGCGACGTCAGCAGGCGCGAAGACATCGCGGCCGCGGTCGAACGGACGGTGGACGTGTTCGGCGGCGTCGACATCCTGGTGAACAACGCCAACGACTGCACACCCGGACCGATCCTGTCGGTGGTCGACGAGGAGTACGAGCGGTCCTTCGCCACCGGGCCGCTCGCGACGCTGCGCATGATGCAGTCGTGTCACCCGCACATGAAGGCCCGGGGAGGTGGCGTCATCGTCAACCTCGTCACGTCGGCGGCGGTGCGCTGGGACGCGAGCAACTACGGCGCATACGGCTCGATCAAGGAGGGAATGCGTTCGCTGACCAGGTCGGCGGCGTGCGAGTGGGGCCGGGACGGCATCCGGGTGCTGTCCGTCGCCCCGCACGCCAAGAGTCCGGCGCTCGAGCGATGGATGGACAGGAACCCGGACGAGGCGGCGGAGTTCGTGGCGGGCATCCCGCTCGGACGGGTCGGCGACGCCGAAACCGACATCGGACGCGCCGTCGTGTTCCTCGTGAGCGAGGACGCGGGCTACCTCACCGGGGCCACCATCCCCCTGGACGGCGGGCAGTCTCGTTGGGGCTGACGGCGGGCATCCGGGTCCCGCACAGCGGGAAGGCCAGGGGCCGGCGCGCTCGATCTGCACTAGTTTCGGCAGGATCGAATTACCGTAGCGAGAGGGCACCATCGCGATGACGACCGTTGAAACACCACGCAGTTCGCGATCAGTAGTGGTCACCGTGGCCGCTGTCGTGGAGGAGACGTCCGACGCCCGGTCGCTGGTGTTCGACGTCCCCGACGAGCGCCGGCACGAATTCGCCTACAAGCCCGGACAGTTCCTGACCCTGCGTATCCCGAGCGACCGGACCGGATCCGTCGCCCGGTGTTACTCCCTGGCCAGTTCGCCGTTCACCGACGCCCTGCCGAAGGTGACGATCAAACGCACCGCAGGCGGCTACGGCTCACACTGGCTGTGCGACAACGTCGGCGTCGGAGACCGGATCGAGGTTCTGCCGCCCGCCGGGGTGTTCACACCGGCCAGCCTGGACGAAGACCTGATCCTGTTCGCCGCGGGCAGCGGAATCACCCCGGTGATGTCGATTCTCAAGTCGGCGCTCAGCGAGGGCGACGGGAAAGTCGTTCTCGTCTACGCCAATCGGGACGAGAAGTCGATCATTTTCGCCGGGGAGTTGCGGGAGCTCGCGGCCCGCCACGACGACCGGCTGACCGTCGTGCACTGGCTCGAGAGCGTGCAGGGTCTGCCGACGCCGCGGCAGTTGGCCACTCTGTCGGACCGGTTCCGGAACCACCGGGCCTACCTGTGCGGACCGCGACCCTTCATGGACGCGATCCACGAGGCGCTCGCGCTCGCGGGGACGCCGCGCGACCGCGTGCACGCCGAGGTGTTCACGTCGCTCTCCGGCGATCCGTTCGCCGACGTCGTCGTCGACTCACTGCCGGACACGGGGGAGGCGTCGACGGTGGAGGTGCAACTCGACGGCGAAGCGCACAACCTGAGCTGGCCACGAACCGCGACGCTCGTCGACGTGATGCTCTCGAAGGGACTCGACGTCCCGTACTCCTGCCGCGAAGGCGAATGTGGTTCCTGCGCATGCACGGTGGTGGAGGGCGAGGTGGACATGGAGAACACGTCGATCCTCGATCCCGAAGACCTTGCGAGCGGCTACATCCTCGCGTGCCAGGCGCGTCCCGTCTCCGAGCACGTGCGGGTGGAGTTCTGACCGGAGTCGGCTATTTCTCCGTCTGCGATGCCGCGGCGCGGGCGCCCAGATCGGCCAGACGGATCGGGTAGCGCGGGGGCCGATCGACGATCACTTCACGAGTGACGCCGAGGTCGCGGTCGACGTGGAGCAGTTCGCCCGACTGCAGCGGCATCCAGCCGGGGTCCTCGTCCATCTGCTCGCTGGCGACGACCACCGCCGGATACTCGGCGAGATGCTCGGACCTGGCACGGATCCGGCCGGGAGTGCTCGCGTGCTGGAGGTGGCGACCACCGCTCGGACCGCCCGCGCGCCGCTCGAGGAACAGCAGGTCGTGGGTGTCCGGGTACCGGAGCGCCCACAATTCGCCGGGTGTGGTCAGCAGGATGTTGAGCGCGTAGATCGGCACGTTGTCGGCCAGCCATCGGGCGGCCGAGGTGATGCCGGCCGTGACGTCGCCGCCGTTCCTGCCGATGTGACTGGTCACGAGAGCGAAGACGCGTTCCGAGTCGGTGTCGCCGTGAACGAGCGCGAGATCGGAGCCCAGTTCCGTCTCGAGCTTCGGCAGGTCCTCGACCACGCCGTTGTGGGCGAACACGCGACCGTCCTGGGCGAACGGATGGGTGTTCTGGGGAAGCAGTTCACCCGTGGTCGCGAAACGGATGTGCGCGACGAACGTGGCCGAAGAGCGATGCTTCGCCTCCTGCGCGAACTCCTTGTCCTCGTATGCGGCGAGCGGTTGCTTCTCCACGATCGGAGTTCCGTCCTCCGCGAACGTGCCGAGTCCGGTGCCGTCCGGCTCGCGGTGACTCTGCTGCGCGAGGCTGTCCGGGGCGTCCAGCAGCCAGAACGACGCGCGGACGCGATGAGGAGCGGCGGACAACCCGAACAATCGGCACATGACTTCCCTCTCGAGTGGGACGGATCAGCGGTAGTCCGGGTTGGCGAAGTCGGGGCGGCAACCCGCGTCCCACTCCGAACGTTGATTTCCGTACGCGGGGAACCCGCCGGCCTTCTTCAACATCGCGGCGACGTGCATGAGGTTGTACGTCATGAACGTGGTGTTGCGGTTGGTGAAATCGTTTCTCCGGGCCGCCCGACCCTTCGTCGAGATACGACGGGCCCGGGCCGGCCTCACCGATCCATCCGGCGTCTGCCTGCGGTGGGATCACGTAACCGAGATGCTGGAGGCTGTAGAGGATGTTCATCGCGCAGTGCTTGACCCCGTCCTCGTTGCCGGTGATCAGACAACCTCCGGCCCGCCCGTAGTACGCGTACTGGCCGTTGTCGTTGAGAATCGACGAGCAACCGTACAGTCGCTCGATCACCTGCTTCGTGACGGAACCGTTGTCGCCGAGCCAGATCGGACCGGCCAGGACCAGGATGTCGGCGTCCAGCACCCGCTGAAACAGCTCGGGCCATTCGTCGCTCGGCCACCCGTGCTCGGTCATGTCCGGATAGACGCCGGTCGCGATGTCGTGGTCCACCGCCCGGATCTGGTCGACCGCGACGCCTTCCTTCTCCATCAGGCCGACGCTGCGGTCGATCAGCCCCTGGGTGTTGCTCACCTCGGGAGACCGCTTCAGGGTGCAGTTGACGAACAGGGCACACAGACCGCTGAAACGGGGTGTCCCGTCCTGCGGCGACGGATCGGTCATCAG
>Ga0247820_10002132_pt1 | contig 11137 bp, 6 predicted proteins | sample 13C_Glucose_Day1_2_FD_192480 | JGI IMG/M metagenome (GOLD analysis project Ga0247820, IMG submission 192480) | Soil microbial communities from agricultural site in Penn Yan, New York, United States - 13C_Glucose_Day14 | ecosystem: Environmental > Terrestrial > Soil > Agricultural land | place...
CGTCGGCACGTTCGACACGACGAGCTCGCAGCCCGCGCGCTCGGCGGTGGACAGCACCGCGGCGATCAGGGCCTTGGCGACACCGTGCCGACGGGCGTCCGGCCCGACCCAGAGCTGCTCGATGGCCAGCTCGGCCTGGGGGCTCAGCCCGAACGGGTTCTCGGTGGTGATGGCGTAACCGACGGCCTCGCCGTCGAGGCGCGCCACGAACGCCTGCACGCCGGGCCGGCACAGCGCGGTGGTCAGCCGCCCGTCGGTGACGCACCGGCTCGCGGCCTCCTTGCTGGAGCCCGAGTCGACCCGAGCCGCCATCCAGAGACCGGTGACGTCCCGCAGGTCGTCCCGGTCCACCGGCACCACATCCACCGTCCGCCTGGGCACAGCACCTCCGTCGTCGGTCACTCGGTGCGGCGCCTCGATGCGCCGCCGTCCGGGAGCACGGCTCCCGAGCACCCGACCCTAGACCCCGGGTGCTCCGGGCGGAAGCCCGGGTAGGTGATCATTGAACCACCCCCCTAGGGTGGCGAGGTGACCTCGCTGTTTCCCGGTTTCGGGACCGTCCTCAACGTTCTCACAGTGCTCGTGGGCGCCGGTCTGGGGATGTTGGTCGGTCACCGTCTGCGCGAGCACACCCGCTCGGTCGTCACCGACGTGCTCGGCCTGGTCACCCTGCTGGTCGCCGGGCTGTCGGCGGTCGCCGTGACCGACCCTGCCCTGCGCGACGCCGTGGGCACCGGCTTTCCGCTGCTCATCGTGCTCGGGTCCCTGCTCATCGGCTCGATCGCCGGGTCGGCGCTGGGCATCGAGGACCGCCTCGAAGGGCTGGCCGGCCGGATCCAGGCCTGGGTGGCGCGCCGATCCCCCGCCGAGGGTGGCACCGACCACGCCGCGAGGGAACGCTTCATCGAGGGGTGGCTGACGGCATCCCTGCTGTTCTGCGTCGGACCGCTGACGATCCTCGGCTCGCTGAACGACGGCCTGGGGCGCGGCATCGACCAGCTGGCGCTGAAGTCGGTGCTCGACGGGTTCGCCGCGATGGCGTTCGCCGCGAGCTTCGGGATCGGGGTGATGTTCTCGGCGGTGTCGGTGCTGGTCGTCCAGGGCCTGCTGACGCTGTTCGGCGTCCTGCTCGGCGGTCTGGTGCCCGAGTCGCACATCTCCGCGCTGACCGCCACGGGCGGGCTGCTGCTGGCCGGGATCGGGCTGCGGCTGCTGCGGATCCGAGACGTGCCGGTGGGCGACATGCTGCCCGCCCTGCTCGTCGCTCCCCTGCTCACCCAGGTCGTCATCTGGCTGCGCTGAGGCTCCGGCGGTCACCTCGGCACCGTGGTGCGGCTCTCAACCGGCCCCAATGACGAGGTGGCGCCGTCCGCGGTGCGTCCCGGATCACTCGCTACGGCGCGGGCTACGGCGCGGTAACGGCTGCGATCGCGACACCTACTGGGCGGTAGGCAGCGCTGTGGGCGGCGTCGTCACCCCGGGTGCCGCCCTGGAGGGTCAGGCCTTCTCCATCCCGGCGACCACGGCCTCCGCGACCTCGCGCATGCCCATCCGACGGTCCATGGCGGTCTTCTGGATCCACCGGAAGGCGTCGGCCTCGCTGATCTTCAGCTTGGTCATCAGCACCCCCTTGGCGCGGTCGACCGCCTTACGGGTCTCGAGCCGGTCGCCCAGGTCGGCGACCTCGGCCTCGAGGGCCTTCAGCTCGCTCCACCGCGAGAGCGCGATGTCGATCGCCGGGGTGACGTCGCTGGCCGTGAACGGCTTGACGACGTAGGCCATGACGCCGGCGTCGCGGGCCCGCTCGACGAGCTCGGTCTGGCTGAACGCCGTGAGCATGACGACCGGGCAGATCCGCTCCTTGCCGATCTGCTCGGCGGCGGTGATGCCGTCCATGACCGGCATCTTGACGTCCATGATGACGATGTCGGGCTTGAGCTCGATGGCCATCGCGACGGCCTGCTCGCCGTCCCCGGCCTGGCCGACGACGTCGTAGCCGGCTTCCTTGAGCATCTCGGCCAGGTCGAGGCGGATGATCGCCTCGTCCTCGGCCACGATGACGCGCTTGGTCGACGAGGGGGCCGCGGGCGGCGTGGTCTCACTCATGTGCCGGGAGCGGGACTTGAACCCGCACGCCCTTGCGGGCAGAGGATTTTGAGTCCTCCGTGTCTGCCATTCCACCACCCCGGCCGGGGCGACGTCAGTCTATCGACGCTCCACCCCCGGCCTTCAGACGGCCCCGGTCGCGATGTCGCTGTACGCGGGTGCGACCCGGTTCTTGGCGTCCCCGATGCGGTGGACGCGCAGCGCGTTGGTGGAGCCGGGGATGCCGGGGGGTGAGCCGGCGACGATGATCACGTTGTCGCCCTCGACGACCCGACCGGCGGCCATCAGCACCTCGTCGACCTGCATCGCCATCTCGTCGGTGTGCCGTGCGTCGTCGACGAGGAAGGTCTCGACGCCCCAGGTCAGCGCGAGCTGGCTGCGGGTCCACTGGTTCGGCGTGAACGCCAGCATCGGGATGCGCGGGCGCACCCGCGACAGCCGCCGGGTCGAGTCGCCGCTGGTGGTGAAGGTGATGAGGTACTTGCAGCCCAGCAGCTCGCCGATCTCGGCCGCCGCGGCGGTGACCGCGCCGCCCTTGGAGTTGGGTCGGGTGCCGAGCGGGCGGATGCGGTGCAGCCCGTGGTCCTCGGTGTTCTCGATGATCCGCGCCATCGTTCGCACCGCCGCGAAGGCGTGCTTGCCGACGCTGGTCTCGCCGGACAGCATCAGGGCGTCGGCGCCGTCGAGCACCGCGTTGGCGGCGTCCGAGGCCTCGGCGCGGGTCGGCCGGCTGTTCTCGATCATCGACTCGAGCACCTGGGTCGCGACGATGACCGGCTTCGCACGGCGCCGGGCGATCTCGCAGGCACGCTTCTGAACCAGGGGCACCTCCTCGAGCGGCATCTCCACGCCGAGGTCGCCGCGGGCCACCATGACGCCGTCGAAGGCGCGGATGATCTCGTCGAGGTTGTCGACGGCCTGCGGCTTCTCGATCTTGGCGATGACCGGCAGGCGCAGGCCCTCCTCGTCCATGATCTGGTGCACGTCACGGATGTCGTCGGCGGTGCGCACGAACGACAGCGCGATCATGTCGACGCGCATCCGCAGCGCCCAGCGCAGGTCGTCCTTGTCCTTCTCCGACATTGCGGGGACCGAGACCGCGACCCCCGGCAGGTTGATGCCCTTGTTGTTCGACAGCGTGCCGCCCTCGAGGACCTGGCACACGACGTCGGTCTCGGTGACCGAGGTGGCGATCAGGGCCAGCTTGCCGTCGTCGATGAGGATGCGGTCGCCGGCCGTGACGTCGCCCGGGAGGCCGGAGTAGGTGGTGCCGACCTCCTTCTCGTCACCGGGCACGTCGCGCGTGGTGATGGTGAAGGTCGAGCCGGGCACCAGCTGGATCGGGCCGTTCTCGAACCGTGCGGTGCGGATCTTGGGCCCCTGCAGGTCGACGAGGATGCCGACCGCGCGGCCGGTCTGGTCACTCGCCTTGCGCACGTCCTTGTAGACCCGCTCGTGGTCGGCGTGGTCCCCGTGGCTGAGGTTGAGCCGGGCGACGTCCATGCCGGCACGGACGAGCTCCCGGAGGTTCTCGGACGAGCTGGTGGCGGGTCCGAGGGTGCAGACGATCTTGGCGCGACGCATGGTGCCGAGCCTAACGGTGGAACCGCTTCCACCAAGACGCGGGCCACAGTTCGGACCGGCCCGTGGACCCCCTACCGCTCAGGGGAGGAGCGGGCGGTCCGTCGGGTTGATCGGGCGCGGCAACCGCGACGGCTTGCCCATCAGCCAGGCGTCGACCTCGTGGGCGGCAGAGCGCCCCTCGGCGATCGCCCAGACGATCAGCGACTGGCCTCGACCGGCGTCGCCGGCGACGAACACGCCCGGCACGTCGGTCATGTAGGCGTCGTCGCGTGCGGCGTTGGTGCGGGCGTCACGCTCGACCCCGAGCTGGTCGAGCAGCTCGCGCTGCGGGCCGAGGAAGCCCATCGCGAGCAGCACGAGCTGCGCGGGGATCTCCTTGTCGCTGCCCTCGACCTTCTCGAAACCGCCCTCGCCCATGACGACCTCGTGCAGCCGCAGCGCGGTCACCCGGCCCTCGGCGTCGCCGACGATCTCGCTGGTCGACACGGCATACACCCGCTCGCCGCCCTCCTCGTGCGCGGAGGCGACGCGGAAGGTCATCGGGTAGGTCGGCCACGGCTGGTGCGCGGCGCGCTCGGCCGGGGGCTGCGGCATGATCTCCAGGCTGGTGACCGAGCGGGCGCCCTGCCGGTGCGCGGTGCCGATGCAGTCGGCGCCGGTGTCGCCGCCGCCGATGACGATGACGTCCTTGCCGGCCGCGGTGACCTGCCCCGTCACGCTCTGCCCGAGGGCGACCCGGTTGGCCGGCGGCAGGAAGTCCATGGCCTGCATGACGCCGTCGAGCTCGCGCCCGGGCACCGGCAGCTCGCGCGGCACGGTGGCACCGATCGCGACGACGATCGCGTCGAACCGCTTGCGCAGGTCGACGCCGGTGAGGTCGCGGCCGACCTCGACGCCGGTGCGGAAGCGGGTGCCCTCGGACTTCATCTGCCCGATCCGCCGGTCGAGGACGGACTTCTCCATCTTGAACTCGGGGATGCCGTAGCGCAGCAGGCCGCCCGGCTGGTCGGCGCGCTCGTAGACGGCCACGGTGTGACCCGCGCGGGTCAGCTGCTGGGCGGCGGCCAGCCCCGCCGGGCCGGAGCCGACGACGGCGACGGTCTTGCCGGAGAGCCGCTCGGGCGCCTCCGGGGTGACGGTGCCGTTGGCGAAGGCCCGGTCGATGATGCTGACCTCGACCTGCTTGATCGTCACGGCCGGCTGGTTGATGCCGAGCACGCACGCCGACTCACACGGCGCGGGGCAGAGCCGGCCGGTGAACTCCGGGAAGTTGTTCGTCGCGTGCAGCCGGTCGATGGCCTGGCGCCACTCCCCCTTCCACGCGAGGTCGTTCCACTCGGGGATCAGGTTGCCCAGCGGACAACCGCTGTGGCAGAACGGGATACCGCAGTCCATGCAGCGGCCGGCCTGCCGCTGGAGCTCGGTGACGGGCTGCTCCTCGTAGACCTCCTTCCAGTCCCTGATGCGGACCGGCACGGGTCGACGTCGGGGCAGCTCACGCTCGCGCGTGTGCAGAAAGCCCTGGGGGTCAGCCACGGGAGGCCTCCATGATCCGCTCCCACACCTGGGCGCCGTCGGGGTCGAGGCCATCCGCCGCCGCCTTGGACCGCACGTCGATGACGCGCTGGTAGGCACGGGGCAGGACCAGGGTGAAGGCCGACCGGGCGGTGTCCCAGTCGGCGAGGAGCCGCGCCGCGACCGGTGAGTCGGTCCACGCGTGGTGCCGCTCGAGCAGGTCGTGCACGACGAGCTCGTCCTCGGGCCGCAGCGGCCCGAGGTCGACCAGCTCGCGGTTGACGTGCGTGTGGTCGAGGTCGAGGACGTACCCGACGCCACCCGACATCCCGGCCGCCACGTTGCGCCCGGTGGGGCCCAGGATGAGCGCGGTACCGCCGGTCATGTACTCCAGGCCGTGGTCGCCCACACCCTCGACGACCGCGCTGGCGCCGGAGTTGCGCACGCAGAAGCGCTCGCCCACCCGCCCGCGCAGGAAGATCTCGCCGGACGTCGCGCCGTAGCCGATGACGTTGCCGGCGATGACGTTCTCCTCGGCGACCAGGGCCGAGCCCGGGGCCGGCCGCACGACGACCCGGCCACCGGACAGTCCCTTGCCGACGTAGTCGTTGGCGTCGCCCTCGAGCCGCAGGGTGATGCCGGCGGGCAGGAACGCGCCGAAGCTCTGCCCGGCGGACCCGGTGAGCAGGTAGTCGATGGTGCCGTCCTGGAGGCCCTTCGGGTGCACCTTGGTGACCTCGTGGCCGAGCATCGTGCCGACGGTGCGGTTGACGTTGCGGATCGGGAACCGCCCGGTCACCGCGGTGCCGTGGTCGATGGCGTCCCGGGCGGCGGCGATGAGCTGGTGGTCGAGGGCCTTCTCGAGGCCGTGGTCCTGGGCGACCGTGTGGTGGGTGCCCGAGCCGTCCGGGCTGCGGACCTCGGCGAGGATCGGGCTCAGGTCGAGCCCGGAGGCCTTCCAGTGGGTGATCGCCTTGGCGGTGTCGAGGTGGCTGATCTGGCCGATCGCCTCCTCGATGGTGCGGAAGCCGAGCGCGGCGAGGTGCTCGCGGACCTCCTCGGCGATGTACTCGAAGAAGGTCTCGACGAACTCCGGCGCCCCCGAGAAGCGGGCCCGCAGCTCGGGGTTCTGGGTCGCGATGCCGACCGGACAGGTGTCGAGGTGACAGACCCGCATCAGGACGCAGCCCGACACCACGAGCGGAGCGGTGGCGAAGCCGAACTCCTCGGCCCCGAGCAGGGCCGCGATGACGACGTCGCGGCCGGTCTTGAGCTGGCCGTCGACCTGCACGACGATCCGGTCGCGCAGCCCGTTGAGCACCAGCGTCTGCTGGGTCTCGGCCAGGCCGAGCTCCCACGGGCCGCCGGCGTGCTTGAGGCTGGTCAGCGGGCTGGCACCGGTGCCGCCGTCATGGCCGGAGATGAGCACCACGTCGGCGTGCGCCTTGCTGACCCCCGCGGCGACGGTGCCGACCCCGACCTCGGAGACGAGCTTGACGTGGATCCGGGCCTCCGGGTTGGCGTTCTTGAGGTCGTGGATCAGCTGGGCGAGGTCCTCGATCGAGTAGATGTCGTGGTGCGGCGGCGGGCTGATCAGCCCCACCCCCGGCGTCGAGTGACGGGTCTTCGCGATCCACGGGTAGACCTTGGGCCCGGGCAGCTGGCCGCCCTCCCCCGGCTTGGCGCCCTGCGCCATCTTGATCTGGATGTCGTCGGCGTGGGTGAGGTAGAGCGAGGTGACACCGAAGCGGCCGGACGCCACCTGCTTGATCGCCGAGCGTCGCTCGGGGTCCATCAGCCGCTCGGCGTCCTCGCCGCCCTCACCGGTGTTGGACCGGGCCTTGAGCCGGTTCATCGCGATGGCGAGGGTCTCGTGGGCCTCCATGCTGATCGAGCCGTAGCTCATCGCCCCGGTGTTGAAGCGCTGGACGATCGCGCTGACCGGCTCGACCTCCTCGATCGGCACGGGCGGGCGCGGGTCGGTGCCGCCGAGCTCGAAGAGCCCGCGCAGCGTCATCAGCCGGCCGGACTGCTCGTCGATCCGCGAGGTGTACTGCTTGAACACGTCGTAGCGGCGGGCCCGGGTGGCGTGCTGCAGCCGGAAGACCGTGTCGGGGTCGAACAGGTGCGGCTCGCCCTCGCGGCGCCACTGGTACTCGCCGCCCACCAGCAGCTTGCGGTGCGCCTGCCGGATGCCGTCGGGCGGGTAGGCGGCCTCGTGCCGGGCCGCGGCCTCCGCGGCGATGGCGTCGAGGCCGATCCCGCCGAGCTGGCTGACCGTGCCGGTGAAGAACTCGTCGACGAGCTCCTGGGACAGGCCGATCGCCTCGAAGACCTGGGCTCCGCGGTAGGAGGCGACGGTCGAGATGCCCATCTTGGACATCACCTTGAGCACGCCCTTCCCGAGCGCCTTGATCAGGTTGGCGACGGCCTTCTCCTCGGTGACCGCGGTGATGGCGCCGTGCCGCACCATGTCCTCGACGGTCTCCATGGCCAGGTACGGGTTGATCGCCGCCGCGCCGTAACCCACGAGCAGGGCCACGTGGTGCACCTCGCGCACGTCGCCGGCCTCGACGACGAGACCGACCAGGGTGCGGGTCTTCTCGCGGATCAGGTGGTGGTGGACGGCGGAGGTGAGCAGCAGCGACGGGATCGGTGCGAGGTCGCGGTCGGAGTCGCGGTCGGAGAGCACGACGAAGCGCGCGCCGTCGCTGATCGCGGCCGACACCTCGGCGAAGATCTCGTGCAACCGCGCGCGCAGGGCGTCCTCGCCGCCGTGGACGTCGTAGGTGCCCTTGACGACGACCGTGCTGTAGCCGGGCAGGTCGCCGTCGGCGTTGATGTGCACGATCTTCGCGAGCTCGTCGTTGTCGATGACCGGGAAGGGCAGCAACACCTGGCGGGCGTGCGCCGGGGTGGCGTCCAGGACGTTCCCCTCGGGGCCGATCGAGCTGCCCAGGGAGGTGACGAGCTCCTCGCGGATGGCGTCGAGCGGTGGGTTGGTCACCTGCGCGAAGAGCTGGGTGAAGTAGTCGAACACCAGCCGCGGCCGCTCCGAGAGCACCGCGATCGGGGTGTCGGTGCCCATCGAGCCGAGGGCCTCGCCACCGGTGGCGGCCATCGGGGCGATCAGGATCTTCAGCTCCTCCTCGGTGTACCCGAAGGTGCGCTGGCGCCGGGCCACCGAGGCCGGGGTGTGGATGATGTGCTCGCGCTCGGGCAGGTCGGCCAGGCCGATCAGGCCGGCGTGCAGCCACTCCTCGTAGGGGTTCTCGCCGGCGAGGGTGGACTTGACCTCCTCGTCGCTGACGATGCGCCCCGCAGCGGTGTCGACGAGGAACATCCGGCCCGGCTGGAGCCGGCCGCGACGGACGACCCGCTCGGGCTCGATGTCGAGCACCCCGGCCTCGGAGGCGAGCACGACGAGGCCGTCATCGGTGACCCAGTACCGGCCCGGGCGCAGCCCGTTGCGGTCGAGCACCGCGCCGATCAGGGTGCCGTCGGTGAAGGTGACGCAGGCCGGGCCGTCCCACGGCTCCATGAAGGTGGAGTTGAACTCGTAGAACGCCCGCCGCGCGGGGTCCATCGACTCGTGGTTCTCCCAGGCCTCCGGGATCATCATCAGCACCGAGTGCGGCAGCGACCGGCCGCCCAGGTGCAGCAGCTCGAGCACCTCGTCGAAGGTCGCCGAGTCGGAGGCCCCCGGGGTGCAGATCGGGAAGGCCCGGCTGAGGTCGCCGGGGAAGAGGTCGGAGCTGATCTGGCTCTCGCGCGCGCGCATCCAGTTGCGGTTGCCCTTGACGGTGTTGATCTCGCCGTTGTGGGCGATGAGCCGGTACGGGTGGGCCAGCGGCCAGCTCGGGAAGGTGTTGGTCGAGAAGCGGGAGTGCACCAGCGCCAGCTCGGAGGCGAACCGCTCGTCGGACAGGTCGGGGAAGAACGGCTCGAGCTGCCCGGTGGTCAGCATGCCCTTGTAGACCACGGTGCGGGCCGACAGCGACGGGAAGTAGACCTCGGCCTCGTGCTCGGCACGCTTGCGCAGGCAGAAGGCCACCCGGTCGAGCTCGATGCCGGTCAGGCCGTTGTCGGAGGCGACGAAGAGCTGGCGGAAGATCGGCATGCACTCGCGGGCGGTGCGGCCGACGAGGTCGGGCGTGACGGGCACGTCGCGCCACGCGATGACCCGCAGGCCCTCGCTCGCGGCGATGTCCTCGATACGGGCCTCGGCCGCGCGGCGCTCGTCGAAGTCGTCGGGCAGGTACGCCATACCGACGGCGTACGAACCCGCCGGGGGCAGGTCGGCATCCAGGACGGCGCGGAAGAAGGCGTCCGGGACCTGGGTGAGGATGCCGGCGCCGTCACCGACCAGCGGGTCGGCGCCGGTGGCGCCGCGGTGGTCGAGGTTGCGCAGGGCGTCGAGGGCGTGCACGACGATGTCGTGGCCGGCGGTCCCCCGCATCGTCGCCACCATGGCCACACCGCAGGCGTCGTGCTCGTGCTCGCGGCGGTACAGGCCGGTGTCGGCAGGCTGGGCGGAGAAGCGGGCGACGGTCACGTCGCATCACCGTCCTCGGGGTCGTCGGCCGCTGAGGACCGGGCACGGCAAGGTCAGGCGCGGACGGCTCTGGCCACGTCTGGGAAGGATATCGCCGGACCCTCACGTCTTGCTATCTGAGCCGCGCTATCCCACATCCTGGGACTCCGGTTCACCCACCGGTCGGTCCTCGCGGCGCGCCCGGCGGCCGGTGAACCAGAAGATCCAGACGCCCAGGAGGAACACCACGATGCTCGTCCAGACGTTGAGCCGCTGGCCGAGGATGAGCTCGGCCTCATCGGTGCGCATCCTCTCGATGACGATCCGCCCGACCGGGTAGCCGGCGACGTAGAGGCCGAGCAGCTGGCCCGGCGCGAGCGAGCGACGCTTGTCGATGACGAGCAGCCCGGTCCCCAGGATCACGAGGAAGACGGCCTCGTAGAGGAAGGTCGGCTGGAAGATGCCGAGCACCACCGGTTTGCCGGCCGCGTCGACGACGGCCCGGCCGGCGGACTGGTCCCACTGGTGGATCTGCAGGCCCCACGGCACCGTCGTCGGGCCGCCGTAGAGCTCGTTGTTGAACCAGTTGCCGAAGCGGCCGATGGCCTGCGCGAACGCGACACCGGGAGCGGCCGCGTCGGCGAAGGCCAGGAAGCTGATCCCGGCCCGCCGACAGCCGATCCACGCGCCGAGCGCGCCGAGCGCGATGGCGCCCCAGATGCCCAGGCCGCCCTGCCAGATCTTCACGGCGTCGAGCGGGTGGCCGCCCGCACCCCAGTACGGGCCGGGCGTGGTGATGACGTGGTACAGCCGACCGCCGACGATGCCGAACAGCACCGCCCAGGCAGCGACGTCGAGCACCTGACCGGGCTCTCCCCCGCGCGGCACCAGCCGGCGGCCGGTCAGCCACACGGCGACGACGATGCCGATGAGGATGCACAGGGCGTACATCCGGACCGGCAGCGGACCGAGGTGGAGGACCCCGACGGTGGGGCTCGGGATGTACGAGGTCACTTGGTGGCGTTCTGGATGGCCTGCGTCAGGAGCTCGGGGGACGCGATGGTCGACAGCTCGACATCCGTGCCGTCGATCTTCACGGTCGGGGTGCCCCTCACGCCGTCGGCGAAGCTCTGCTCCTCGACCGAGTTGACGTAGTCGACGTACTTGTTCGCGTCGTAGCACTGCTGCCAGGTCGTCAGGGCGGCGCCGCTGATCCCGGCCTGCTCGGCGAAGCCCTTCAGCTGCGCGTCGGTGTAGCCGTCACCCTCGTTGGCCGGCTGGTTCGGGAAGATCGTGTTGTGGAACTCCTGGAACTTGCCGGCGTCCGACGCGCAGAACGCGGCGTTGGCCGCGCGGGTCGAGCTGTCGTTGCGCAGGTTGTCGTCGAGGAAGTTCTTG
>Ga0247820_10002135_pt1 | contig 11127 bp, 6 predicted proteins | sample 13C_Glucose_Day1_2_FD_192480 | JGI IMG/M metagenome (GOLD analysis project Ga0247820, IMG submission 192480) | Soil microbial communities from agricultural site in Penn Yan, New York, United States - 13C_Glucose_Day14 | ecosystem: Environmental > Terrestrial > Soil > Agricultural land | place...
CCAGCCAGCCGATGATCTCGGCGGTGACCTCGTCGCGATGGGTTTCGTTGAGCACTTCGTGGCGTGCGCCGGGGTAGATGCGCAACTGTACATGACGGTTGCCGGTCGCGCGCAGGGCGTCGGCCAGGTGGGTGAGACGCTTGCCGGCACTCACCGGATCACATTCGCCGCCCAGCACGAAGATCGGCAGGTTTGGATCGATCTGCGCCAGGTTCTTCTTCTGACTGATCTGCGCCAGCCCCTGCAGCAGGTCGAGCCACAGCTGGTTGCTGCAGCGAAAGCCGCACAGCGGATCGGCGATGTACTTGTCCACCTCCGCGGCATCGCGGCTGAGCCAGTCGAAGGCGGTGCGGTTGGGCTTGAACGCCTTGTTGAACGAGCCGAACGACAGCCAGTCGATCAGCGCGCTCTTGCCCAGCGGGCCCTGGCGCCAGGCCTCGACGCGGGCGATCAGGTGCGCCGCGCGGTACAGTGCCACCGGCTGGAAGTTCGAGCCGCTGAGGATCGCGCCCTGCAGGCTGGCGCTGTGGTGCAGCAGGTAGGCCTGGGCGATGTAGCTGCCCATGCTGTGGCCGAACAGGAACAGCGGGGTTCCCGGAAATTGCTGGCCGATGTGCTGGGCCAGCAGGCCCAGGTCGTTGAGCACGGCATTCCAGCCATTTTTCCGGGCGAACAGGCCCAGGCTGCCCAGTTCGGCGGTGCGGCCATGGCCGCGCAGGTCGGGGGCGAGCAGCCCGTAGCCGACGGCGTTGAGCGCATGACCCAGGCGCTGGTAGCGCCCGGCATGCTCGGCCATGCCATGGGCCAGCAGCACCACGGCCTTGACCGGAGTGGCCGGCAGCCATTGGTGGACATAAAGGCTGCAATGCTCGCTGGCGGGGAGCCAGAAGGCGTCGTGGGGCATGGCGGGTCCTTGCGCGCGGAGGTTGCCCAACAGTGTATGCGCAAAGCCATCGATTGCAGGAAGGGCGGAAAAGAGATTCACAATGTTAATGGCGGCACTTGGCGTATTTGCCACCTTCGACAGAGCTGCTAACGTCGGCTGAACACCTTTTTGCCAGCAGGCGATCAGGTCAGGAATGTCCCGGTAGAGGAACAACAATAAATGCAAGCCGATTTCTGGAACGACAAGCGCGCCGCGGGCGTACCTTCCACCATTGACATGAATGTCTACACGTCCGTCGTCGACGTCTTCGAGCGCTGCTGCAAACGCTTCGCCGACCGCCCGGCGTACAGCAACCTCGGGGTCACCCTTAGCTATGCCGACCTCGAGCGTCATTCGGCCGCCTTCGCCGCCTGGCTGCAACAGCACACCGAACTGGTGCCGGGCGACCGCATCGCGGTGCAGATGCCCAATGTCCTGCAATACCCCATTGCGGTGTTCGGCGCCATGCGCGCCGGCCTGATCGTGGTCAACACCAACCCGCTGTACACCGAGCGCGAGATGCGCCATCAGTTCAAGGACTCCGGCGCCCGAGCCCTGGTGTACCTGAACATGTTCGGCAAGCGCGTGCAGGAGGTGCTGCCCGATACCGGCATCGAGTACCTGATCGAGGCGAAGATGGGCGACCTGCTGCCGACGGCCAAGGGCTGGCTGGTCAACACCGTGGTCGACAAGCTGAAGAAGATGGTGCCGGCCTACCAGTTGCCCCAGGCCGTGTCGTTCAAGCAGGTGCTGCGCCAGGGGCGCGGGCTCACTCACAGGCCGGTGGCACAAACCCTGGAGAACATCGCGGTGCTGCAGTACACCGGCGGCACCACCGGGCTGGCCAAGGGCGCCATGCTCACCCACGGCAACCTGGTGGCCAACATGCTCCAGGTGCTGGCCTGCTTCGGTCAGCACGGCCCCGATGGCCAGCCGCTGATCAAGGAAGGGCAGGAGGTGATGATCGCGCCGCTGCCGCTGTACCACATCTATGCCTTCACCGCGAACTGCATGTGCATGATGGTGACCGGCAACCACAACGTACTGATCACCAACCCCCGGGATATTCCCGGTTTCATCAAGGAACTGGGCAAGTGGCGGTTCTCGGCGCTGGTGGGCCTGAACACGCTGTTCGTCGCGCTGATGGACAACCCGGGCTTCAAGTCGCTGGATTTCTCCGCGCTGAAGATCACCAACTCCGGTGGCACCGCGCTGGTCAAGGCCACCGCCGAACGCTGGGAGGCCCTCACCGGTTGCCGCATTGTCGAAGGCTACGGCCTGACCGAAACCTCGCCGGCGGCCAGCACCAACCCCTATGGCCAGCTGGCGCGCCTGGGCACCGTGGGGCTGCCGGTGCCCGGCACGGCGTTCAAGGTGATCGACGATGAAGGCCACGAGCAGCCGCTGGGCGAGCGTGGCGAGTTGTGCATCAAGGGGCCGCAGGTGATGAAGGGTTACTGGCAGCAGGTTGAGGCCACCACCCAGGTCCTGGATGCCGAAGGCTGGCTGAAGACCGGCGATATCGCCGTCATCGATCCGGACGGTTTCACCCGCATCGTCGACCGCAAGAAGGACATGATCATCGTCTCGGGCTTCAACGTGTATCCCAACGAGATCGAGGATGTGGTGATGGGCCATCCGCAGGTGGCCAGCTGCGCGGTGATCGGCGTGCCGGACGAGCGCACCGGCGAGGCGGTGAAGCTGTTCGTGGTGCCGCGTGCGGGTGGGGTGAGCGTCGATGAGCTCAAGGCGTTCTGCAAGACCAACTTCACCGGCTACAAGGTGCCCAAGCACATCGTGTTGCGCGAATCGCTGCCGATGACTCCAGTGGGCAAGATCCTGCGCCGGGAGTTGCGCGATATCGCCTGACGGTGGCTAATCCAATCCTGTGGGATCAGCGCAACGCCGTTCCCGCAGGCCCTCTCTAGGGCAGGGCTTTCAGGCGGATTCGCGACATTTTGTATAATTACTCTAAAAATGACCTGTATTGTTCATTGAGTCATTTTTGTGACCTGTCGGCCCATTTCGACCTCTAGGCGACCCCTTGCAAAGCTGTTACTCTCGGCGCGCTTTCAGAGGATCCGGTTTGCAATGAGCCGGCCTCTCATATCAATAATAAGCGCATCGACGCGTACCGAATTCGCTGTTGCTGAAGGAGCGGGCTTCCATGATCGAACATTTTTGGAAGGATAAGTACCCAGCCGGGGTCACGGCGGACATCAATCCTGACGAATTCCCCAATATCCAGGCGGTACTCAAGCAATCCTGCCAACGCTTTGCCGACAAACCTGCCTTTAGCAACCTGGGCAAGACCATCACCTACGGCGAGCTGTACACCCTGTCCGGCGCCTTCGCCGCCTGGCTGCAGCAGCACACCGACCTGAAGCCGGGTGATCGCATCGCGGTCCAGCTGCCCAACGTCCTGCAGTACCCCGTCGCCGTGTTCGGCGCCATGCGCGCCGGCCTGATCGTGGTCAACACCAACCCGCTGTACACCGCGCGGGAGCTGGAGCACCAGTTCAACGATTCCGGGGCCAAAGCCCTGGTGTGCCTGGCCAACATGGCGCACCTGGCGGAAAAGGTAGTGCCCAAGACCCAGGTCAAACATGTCATTGTCACCGAAGTGGCCGACCTGTTGCCACCTCTCAAGCGCCTGTTGATCAACAGCGTCATCAAGTACGTGAAGAAAATGGTGCCGGCCTACCACCTGCCGGGCGCCGTGCGCTTCAACGACGCCCTGGCGCTGGGCAAGGGCGGCGCGGTGACCGAGGCCAACCCGCAGTCCGGCGATGTCGCCGTGCTGCAGTACACCGGCGGTACCACCGGCGTGGCCAAGGGGGCGATGCTCACCCACCGCAACCTGGTCGCAAACATGCTTCAGTGCCGCGCGCTGATGGGTTCGAACCTGCACGAAGGGTGCGAGATCCTCATCACCCCGCTGCCGCTGTACCACATCTACGCCTTCACCTTCCATTGCATGGCCATGATGCTCATCGGCAACCACAACGTGCTGATCAGCAACCCGCGCGACCTGCCGGCCATGGTCAAGGAACTGGGCAAGTGGAAGTTCAGCGGCTTCGTCGGCCTCAACACGCTGTTCGTCGCCCTGTGCAACAACGAAACGTTCCGCAACCTCGACTTCTCGGCGCTGAAGATCACCCTGTCCGGCGGCATGGCCCTGCAACAGAGCGTGGCCGAGCGCTGGAAGACGGTGACCGGCTGCGCCATCTGCGAAGGCTACGGCATGACCGAGACCAGCCCGGTGGCGGCGGTCAACCCGACTTCGGCCAACCAGCTGGGGACCATCGGCATCCCGGTGCCGTCCACCCTGTGCAAGATCATCGACGACAACGGCCAGGAATTGCCCCTGGGCGAGGTGGGCGAGCTGTGCATCAAGGGGCCGCAGGTGATGAAGGGCTACTGGCAGCGTGAAGATGCCACCGCCGAGATCATCGACAGCAATGGCTGGCTGAAGACCGGCGATATCGCCCTGATCCAGCCCGACGGCTACATGCGCATCGTCGACCGCAAGAAGGACATGATCCTGGTGTCCGGCTTCAACGTGTACCCCAACGAGCTCGAAGACGTGCTCGCCGCGCTGCCGGGCGTGCTGCAATGCGCGGCCATCGGCATCCCGGACGAGAAGTCCGGCGAGGTGATCAAGGTGTTCATCGTGGTCAAGCCGGGCATGACCCTGACCAAGGAGCAGGTGATGGAGCACATGCGCGCCAACGTCACCGGCTACAAGGTGCCCAAGGCCATCGAGTTCCGCGACGCGCTGCCGACCACCAACGTCGGCAAGATCCTGCGCCGCGAGCTGCGCGACGAAGAGCTGAAGAAGCAGGGTCTGAAGAAGATCGCCTGATCCGCAGCGTGCGCGATCGATGTAGGAGCGGCCTTGTGCCGCGAAAGGGGTGCGAAGCACCCCCATCGATTGATGCGTTGCCGCTGAAATCCTGGGGCTGCTTTGCAGCCCTTTCGCGGCGCAAGGCCGCTCCTACAGAGAGGTTGCGGCTCAGCGCAGCTTTTCCAGCATCTGGTAATACCACATCCCCGCCGCCAGCAGCGGATTGCCCAGCAGGTCGCCCATCGGCACCTTGATGTGCCTGCACCCGGCAAAGGTATCGAACTTCTCCAGCGTCCCGGTCAGCGCCTCGGCCATGATCTCCCCCATGATATGGCTGGTGGCGATGCCGTGCCCGGAATACCCCTGGCAGTACCAGACGTTGTCCGACAGCTTGCCCAGCTGCGGGATGCGGTTGACCACGATGCCCATGGCGCAGCTCCATTGGAACTCGATCGGCACGCCCTTGAGCGCCGGGAAGGTGCGCTCGATGCACGGGCGCAGCTCACCTTCAATGTCCCGCGAGTCGCGCCCGGAGTAGTTGGCGCCGCCACCGAACAGCAGGCGCTTGTCGGCGGTCAGGCGGTAGTAGTCGAGGACGAAACGGCAGTCGTACACCGCCAGGTCCTGCGGGTTGATCTGCTCGGCCAGCTCGCCCAGCGGCGCGGTGGTGACGATGCCGCCCATGGCCGGGAAGATCTTGCCCTTGAGCTGGCGCTTTTCCAGCTTGTGATACACATCGCCGGCCAGCATCACCTGGCGTGCCTCGATCCGTCCCTGGGCGGTGACCACCGCCGGGCGCGGGCCGTGGACGATCTCCAGCACCTCGGAGTTCTCGAACACCAGGGCGCCCAGCCCGTGGGCGGCGCGGGCCTCGCCCAGGCACAGGTTGAGCGGGTGCAGGTGCAGGTTGCGGCGGTTCTTCAACGCGCCGAGGTACAGCGGGCTCTGCAGATGATGTTGCATGGCGCTGCGGTCGAGCAGTTGCACCTGGTCGCCCATGCCGCGGCGCTGGGCCTCGGCCTCGAAGGCGCGCAGTTCGTTCATGTGCGACGGTTTCATCGCCGCGTGCAGGTGGCCGCGCTTGAGGTCGCACTGGATACCGTAGCGCTCGACGCGCTGCTCGATGATCTGGTGGCCGCGCCAACGCAGGTGCCAGATGAAATCGTCCACTTCGGCGCCCAGCCGGTCGCGCATCTGCGTGCGCATGGCCTCGTCGCCCGACAGGCTGCCGGTGACCTGGCCGCCGTTGCGCCCGCTGGCGCCCCAGCCGATGCGGTTGGTCTCGACGATGGCCACTTTCAGGCCGCGCTCGGCCAGTTCCACGGCGGTGGCCACGCCGGTGAAGCCGCCGCCGATGATCGCCACGTCGACCTGCACCGTGCCCTTGAGCGTGGGGTATTCGGTGGTGTCGTTGAGGGTGGCGCTGTAATAGGACGACGCGCGCTGGGCCGGGCCGTTGTTCACTGCTGCGTTCATGCTTGTTCCTTCTTGTAATCTCGTGGGCATCAGGCCTGGTGCAGGTACCAGCGCCAGTCCTGCTCGCCGACCTCGGCCATGAACTGGCGGTACTCGGCGCGCTTGACCTTCAGGTAGACGCCGAGGAAGGACTCGCCCAGCGCCTCCCGGGCCCAGCTCGAATTTTCCAGGGCCTCGAGGACGGTTAGCCAGTCGGTGGGCAGGTGTTCGCCGGCCTGGGCATAGCCGTTGCCCTCGACCGGGGCGCCGGGATCGAGTTGTTCACGGATGCCCTGGTGGGTGGCGGCGAGGATCGCGGCGGCGGCCAGGTAGGGGTTGGCGTCGGCGCCACAGATGCGGTGCTCGATATGCCGGCTGGCTGCCGGGCCGCCGGGCACGCGCAGGCTGACGGTGCGGTTGTCCACGCCCCAGGTCGGCGCCAGTGGCGCATAGCTGTTGGCCTGGAAGCGGCGGAACGAATTGGCGTTGGGGCAGAACAGCAGCAGCGATTCACGCAGGTGACGCAGCATGCCGGCCACCGCCTGGCGCAGCAGCGGGGTGCCCGCCTTGTCCTCGCTGGCGAACAGGTTGTTGCCGGCGGCGTCCGCCAGGCTCAGGTGCATGTGCATGCCGGTGCCGGCCAGCTGGGCGAACGGCTTGGCCATGAAGCAGGCCTGCATGCCGTGGGCGTTGGCGATGCCCTTGACCAGGCGCTTGTAGCGCACGGCCTGGTCCATCGCCTGGAGCGCGTCGCCGTGCTCCAGGGTGATCTCCACCTGCCCGGGGGCGTACTCGGAGATCGCCGTGCGGGCCGGGATGCCCTGGGCCTTGCAGGCGGCATAGAGGTCGGCGAGGAAGGGTTCGATCTGCTCCAGCTCGCGCAGGCCATACACCTGGGTCCCGCGTGGGCGTCCGCCGTCGCTGTCCAGCGCCGGCTGCGGCCGGCCGTGGGTGTCGCGCTGCTGGTCGAGCAGGTAGAACTCCAGCTCGCAGGCCATCACCGGGTGGAAACCATCGGCCTTGAGTGCGTCGATCACCCGCAGCAGCACATGGCGCGGGTCGGCCACGCTGGCCGGCAGGCCTTCGCTGGGGTGCATGCTGACCTGCACGGCGGCGGTCGGCACCCGGCGCCAGGGCAGGCGCACCAGGCTGCCGTCCAAGGGGTAGGCGCGGCAGTCGATGTCGCCGACATCCCAGACCAGGCCCGAGTTTTCCACGTCGTCGCCATTGAGGGTCAGGCCGAGGATGGTGCTGGGCAGCGGGCGGCCGCTTTCGAACACCGCCAGCAGCTCCTCGCGGTGCAGCAGCTTGCCGCGGGGGACGCCGTTGGCGTCGAGGATGAACAGCTCGATCAGGTCGATATCGGGGTTGTCGGCCAGGAAACGCCTGGCTTGCTCTGCGGGGGCAAAGTGCATGGTGGATTCGCTCTGGGGCACACGTGACCGCCGCGCAGGCGAGCGGTCAGGCTGAGTCAATCGGCCAGTGGGGCGGCCGGGTCGGGTCAGGAGTGCGTGAGCGACGTGTCCGGTGGGCGCGCGTGACGGCAATGCCACAGCGCCCAGAACGCCATGATGATATGGACCAGCGGATTTTCACCGGCACGGGCCCGGGCCTTCGGCAGCGAAGGGTAGGGCAGCGGGCGGGCAATCATCGGGTCGAGAAGCATCCCTGGATACTCACATGGCCTGTAAGGTTGATTAAAGCAGTGAATGGCGACGTTCATTCCGGTGGCAGCTAAACATTGGCAAGGTCTGCCCGCCGCGTTGCAGCAGCTTAGGAAGCTTCCCACAGTTTTATCGGACCTAGGCTAGTTGGCAGGTGGCGCGCCAGCGGTGAAAGTCCCTTTCTTTGTAAGAATGGTCAGGGATCGCCATGCAAGCGCAAAGGACTTATCAGGTAATCGCCCATCACGCGATCGTCTTCGATGTCAGCGAGTTCATCATCCAGCCAGGAGAATGTTGCCAAATCCGGCAAACGGGCCTGCCATGGGTGCATGCCGGGCACTATCGGGTCGTTGAAAAAATGGCGGAGCTTTACGACCGGATGCTGGCAGGGCAGCGGCCTTGCCTGATGACGGTTGCGGTATCGCGGCCGTTAACTCGCCAGCAGGGGGACAGCCTCAATCAGCAGAGGTACAGGGTTTCGGGCATTTTCAGTACCGCAGCGGGTAAAGCGACGGCGGATGTCGCGCTAGCAATGGCAGGTGGGCCTGCGGCGGCGGTCGCAGGGATCGCCGCCACCGGAGCTGTGGCGTGGTTGATTCAGAATAAGATTCCTACTTTTCATGCTGGGGATGTACTGGCATCGCTGTCAGCAACCGTGAAAGGCGGTATTGGTCCCCAATCCAGCAGCCTGATGCTGATTATCTGAAGGGGAGCGGATATGTGGGTACTTTATGGTATTTGCTATGCCCTCGTGGTCGGCACGTTGGTCGACTGGGCATGCCGGTCAAGGTGCATCAGGTTTCTTCTCTATATCGTCTTCAACGTCACGGGGATTACCGCCTGTAATCAACTGGGTGAAGAGCAGTTCCTGCAACTTGATGGTATTGGCTGGTCAGCTTTTTTCGTGGCAATTGCTACCCCGTTGTTGTTCAAGCGCTCCCGCTATTTCGAGCGTGACCGCGACTGAACGGCGGGCACAGGCAGCATCGATTTCGCAAATCTGCGACAATCCTGCCTCTTACGCCTGCCGATCATGAAAAAGCAGCACTCGCCTGCATCATTAAAAAGCCCCATGACAGACCACGCCATCGACCAACTGCTGAAGAACCTCGACCACGCCATGATCGCCGACCGCCATCGGTTGCGCCGGCAATTGCACGAGCTGCGCAAGCGCCCCGACGAGGGCAAGCTCGCGCAGTGGGTGGAAAAGGTCCAGGCCTCCTGCGCCCAGGTCACCGCGCGCCAGCAGAGCGTGCCGAGCATTCGCTACGACGACAACCTGCCCATCGCCGCCAAGCGCGACGAGATCAAGAAGGCCCTGGCCGAGCACCAGGTGCTGGTGATCGCCGGCGAGACAGGTTCCGGCAAGACCACCCAGCTGCCGAAGATCTGCCTGGAGCTGGGCCGCGGCAGCCATGGCCTGATCGCCCACACCCAGCCCCGGCGGATCGCCGCGCGCAGCGTGGCGGCGCGGGTCGCGGAGGAGCTGGGCACGCCGTTGGGGGCGCTGGTCGGCTACCAGGTGCGTTTCGAGGACCAGAGCGATTCGAACACCCTGATCAAGCTGATGACCGACGGTATCCTGCTGGCCGAAACCCAGCACGACCGTTTCCTCGAGCGCTACGACACGATCATCGTCGACGAGGCTCATGAGCGCAGCCTGAACATCGACTTCCTGCTCGGCTACCTCAAGACCCTGCTGCACCGCCGCCCGGACCTGAAGTTGATCATCACCTCGGCGACCATCGACCTGGAGCGCTTCTCCAAGCACTTCGACGGCGCGCCGATCATCGAGGTGTCCGGGCGCACCTACCCGGTGGAAACCTGGTACCGGCCGCTGACCAGCGAGCACGACGAGGAGGGCAACCAGGTCGAGGAGGACCTGTCCGTCGACCAGGCGATCCTCGCCAGCCTCGACGAGATCGCCCAGCATGAGCGCAGCCAGGGCAAGGGTCCGGGCGATGTGCTGGTGTTCCTGCCCGGTGAGCGCGAGATCCGCGACGCCGCCGAGATCCTGCGCAAGGCGCAGCTGCGCCACACCGAGATCCTGCCGCTGTATGCGCGGCTGTCGCCGGCCGAGCAGCAGCGAATCTTCCAGTCCCACAGCGGCCGGCGCGTGGTGCTGGCGACCAACGTCGCCGAAACCTCGCTGACCGTGCCGGGCATCCGCTACGTGATCGACAGCGGCACCGCGCGCATCAGCCGCTACAGCTACCGCGCCAAGGTCCAGCGCCTGCCCATCGAGGCGGTGTCCCAGGCCAGCGCCAACCAGCGTAAAGGCCGCTGCGGGCGTGTCGAGCCGGGCATCTGCATCCGCCTGTACAGCGAGGACGACTTCAACGGCCGCCCGGCGTTCACCGATCCGGAGATCCTGCGCACCAACCTGGCCGCGGTGATCCTGCAGATGCTGCACCTGCGCCTGGGCGCGATCGACGCCTTCCCGTTCATCGAGCCGCCGGATGGCAAGGCCATCAGCGACGGCTTCAACCTGTTGCAGGAGCTGTCGGCGGTCAACCGCGAGAACCAGCTGACACCACTGGGCCGCCAGCTGGCGCGCCTGCCGATCGATCCACGGTTGGGTCGCATGCTGCTCGAAGGCGCCCGTCAGGGCAGCCTGCAGGAAGTGCTGATCGTCGCCAGCGCGCTGTCGGTGCAGGACCCGCGCGAGCGCCCGCCGGAGCGCCAGCAGGCTGCCGACCAGGCGCACGCGCAGTGGAAGGATGTCGATTCCGACTTCGCCGCGCTGGTCAACCTGTGGCGCGGTTTCGAGGAGCAGCGCCAGGCGCTGACCGCCAGCCCGCTGCGCAACTGGTGCCGCAAGAACTTCCTCAACTACCTGCGCCTGCGCGAGTGGCGCGACGCCCATCGCCAGCTGGCGCTGATCTGCCGTGATCTGCAATTGGCGGTCAACAAGGACGCCTGCGACTACCAGCCCCTGCACAAGGCGATTCTCAGCGGCCTGCTCAGCCAGATCGGCCAGAAGACCGAGGAGGGCGACTACCAGGGCGCGCGTCAGCGGCGTTTCTGGGTTCACCCCTCGTCGGGCATCGGCCGCAAGCGCCCGCAGTGGGTGATGGCCGCGGAACTGGTGGAGACCACCAAGCTGTACGCGCGCATGGTGGCCAAGATCGAGCCGGACTGGATCGAGCCGCTGGCCACCCACCTGATCAAGAAGAACCACTTCGAACCGCACTGGGAGAAGAAGCGCGGCCAGGTGGTGGCCTACGAGCAGATCA
>Ga0247820_10002136_pt1 | contig 11125 bp, 11 predicted proteins | sample 13C_Glucose_Day1_2_FD_192480 | JGI IMG/M metagenome (GOLD analysis project Ga0247820, IMG submission 192480) | Soil microbial communities from agricultural site in Penn Yan, New York, United States - 13C_Glucose_Day14 | ecosystem: Environmental > Terrestrial > Soil > Agricultural land | place...
TCGCGGGCCTTGCCGACCAGGGCGTGAAGGAGGTCACCCTCCTTGGCCAGAACGTCAACGCCTACCGTGGCGCCATGGAAGGCACTTCGGAGCTGGCCGATTTCGCGCTGCTGCTGGAGTACTTGCACGACGTTCCCGGCATCGAACGCGTCCGCTACACCACGAGCCACCCGAACGAGTTCACGCCCCGGCTGATCGAGGCCTACGGACGGCTGCCCAAGCTTGTCAGCCACCTGCACCTGCCCGTTCAGCACGGCAGCGACCGCATCCTCGCGGCGATGAAGCGCGGCTACACCGTGCTCGAGTACAAGAGCACCGTGCGTCGACTGCGCGCCATCCGGCCCGAGCTCAGCCTGTCTAGCGATTTCATCGTCGGCTTCCCCGGCGAGACGGACGACGATTTCGCGCGCCTGATGCACCTCGTCGAGGAGGTGGGGTACGACGCAAGCTTCAGCTTCGTGTTCAGCCCCCGCCCCGGTACGCCAGCGGCCGCGCTGCACGACGACACGCCGCACGACGTGAAGCTGCGCCGCCTTCAGCGCCTGCAGGCAGCGCTGGAGGTGCACGTGCGCCGCATCGGCGAGAGCCGGGTCGGCACGGTTCAGCGCATCCTGGTCGAAGGGCCCTCGAGGAAGGATCCGGACGAGCTCATGGGCCGCACCGAGTGCAACCGCATCGTCAATTTCCAGGGCCCGCCTCGGCTGGTCGGTCAGATGATCGACGTCGTCGTGACGCAGGCGCTGCCGCATTCGTTGCGCGGCGAAGTCCGGCTGCGCGAGGCCGCCTGATGCACCCGGGCCGTCAGCGGCGCCCCGGGCCGAAGCCGGCCCACCACAATGCCACGGCGCACGCGAGCGTCATGGCCCCGTAGGTCGCCATCCGGCCATCGCGCCCGGAGAGCACGAGGCCGGCCAGCGACACCACGGCGCCCGCACCGCAGCTCCATGCCGCGAGCCAGCCGAACCGCACGCCCGACAGCTCGCGGCGCCAGAAGAGCTTCGCCATCGCGGCCGACAGCAGGCCGACGCCCACGGCGGCGCCAAACAGATTGAGCAGGTGCCAGGCGGCGTCGATCGGTGCCATGGGGAACGGAGGCTTGATGCATCGCAAGCCCCTTGGGGCTGCTCGAAGGACGCAAGTGCTTGAAAACGCTCCGAATTTTATAATCCCGCCGTGACCGTCTTCGCCCTCGGCCTCAACCACCAGAGCGCCCCGCTCGACCTGCGCGGGCGCTTCGCGTTCTCGCCGGGCCAACTGTCGGTGGCGCTGCAGGGCATTCGGGAGCGTCTGCACCGCGCCGCGCCGGAAGCCGCGCTCCTGTCCACCTGCAACCGCACCGAGCTGTACGTGGCGGCGCATCCGTCGCACGGGCCCGCCCTTGTCAGGCCGGCCCTCGAGTGGCTGGCCGATCACGGCGGCATCGCGCCGGCCCAGCTCCAGGCCCACAGCTACGTGATGGAAGATCGCGCCGCCGCGCGCCATGCCTTCCGGGTCGCCGCCGGGCTCGATTCCATGGTGCTCGGCGAACCGCAGATCCTCGGCCAGATGAAGCAAGCGGTGCGCGAAGCCGATGCCGCCGGCACCCTGGGCAGCACGCTGCACCAGCTCTTCCAGCGCTCGTTCTCGGTGGCCAAGGAAGTACGCACCGCCACCGAGATCGGCAGCCATTCCATCAGCATGGCAGCTGCGTCCGTTCGACTGGCGTCGCAGCTGTTCGAAGATCTGCGCGACATCAATGTGCTCTTCGTCGGCGCCGGCGAGATGATCGAGCTCGTCGCCACGCACTTCGCCGCGCGCGAGCCGAAGTCGATGGCCGTGGCCAACCGCACGCTGGAGCGCGGCGAGAAGCTGGCGAGCCGGTTCGGCGCGCAGGCGCTGCGTCTGGCCGACCTGCCGCAGCGCTTGCACGAGTTCGACGCCATCATCTCGTCCACGGCGAGCTCGCTGCCGATCATCGGCCTGGGCGCGGTCGAGCGCGCGCTGAAGGCGCGGCGGCATCGCCCGATGTTCATGGTCGATCTCGCGGTGCCGCGCGACATCGAGCCCGAAGCCGGCCACCTGCCCGACGTCTACCTCTACACCGTGGACGACCTGTCCGATCTCGTGCATACGGCCGGCGAGAAGCGCGCCGCCGCCGTCGAACAGGCCGAAGCCATCATCGACGCGGGCGTCCAGAGCTTCGCCCACTGGCTCGACCAGCGCGCGAGCGTGCCGCTGATCCAGGCGCTCCAGCAGCAGGCGGCCGACTGGCGGGCCGCCGAGCTCGCCCGCGCGCGCCGGCAACTGGCGCGCGGCGAGGATGTCGATGCCGTCCTCGATGGACTGTCGAAGGCGCTCACGCAGAAAATGCTGCATGGCGCGATGGCCGAGCTGCATGCAGCCGACGTCGCGCAACGCGAGCAGATCGCGCAGACGGTGACCCGGCTGTTCCTGCGGCAGACTCCCCGCACTCCGGGCGGCGACAACCGCTAGCTCACCTCGCGGCGTCGGGCCGACGCCCCCGCCCTGTTCTCATGAAGCCTTCGCTGCGCCAACAATTCGAACGCCTCGCGTTGCGCCTGAGCGAGCTCGATGCCCGTCTGGCGGATCCGGGCGTGGCCACGGACATCGGCCGGCTGCGCACGCTGGCCAAGGAGCAGGCCGAAGCCGCCGGGGTCGTTGCGCGCTTCCGCCGCTACGAGCAACGTGAGAAAGACCGCGCGGCCGCCCAGGAGCTTCTCGCGGACCCGGAAATGGCCGAGATGGCACGCGACGAGATCGCCGACGCGGACGCCGACCTCGCCCGCCTGTCCGGCGAGCTTCAGGCAGCGCTGCTGCCGCGTGACGCCGACGACGACCGCAACGCCTTCATCGAGATCCGCGCCGGCACGGGCGGCGACGAGTCCGCGCTCTTCGCAGCCGACCTCGCCCGCATGTACCTCCGCTACGCCGAGCGCCAGGGGTGGAAGACGGAAGTGCTGAGCGAAAGCGTGTCCGACCTCGGGGGCTACAAGGAACTGGTGCTGCGCATCGAGGGCGAGGGCGCGTATGGCCGCCTGCGCTTCGAGTCCGGGGGCCACCGCGTCCAGCGCGTGCCGGCCACGGAGGCGCAAGGGCGCATCCACACGAGCGCCTGCACGGTCGCCGTGCTGCCCGAGCCTGACGAAACCGAGGAGGTCCAGCTCAATCCGTCCGAGCTGCGCATCGACACCTTCCGCGCGAGCGGGGCCGGCGGCCAGCACGTCAACAAGACGGACAGCGCCATCCGCATCACGCACCTGCCGACCGGCCTCGTGGCCGAGTGCCAGGACGACCGTTCCCAGCACCGCAACAAGGCGAAGGCCATGGCCGTGCTGGTGGCGAGGCTGCGCGACAAGGAACGCACCGAGCGCCAGGCGAGGGAGGCCGCCACGCGCAAGGGCCTGATCGGCAGCGGCGACCGCAGCGACCGCATCCGCACCTACAACTTCCCCCAGGGCCGCCTCACCGATCACCGCATCAACCTCACGCTCTACAAGCTGGGCATCGTGATGGACGGCGACCTGGACGACGTGATCGGCGCGCTGCGCAGCGCCCGCGTGACCGAGCAGTTGGCCGCGCTCGAGACCGGCGCATGACCACCGTCGCGCAGGCGCTCGCGCTTGCCGCATCGATGGGGGTCGCTCGGCTCGACGCGCAGTTGCTGGTCGCCCGCCGGCTCGGCGTCGAGCGGCCGTGGCTCATCGCGCACCCCGAGGCGGAACTCGACGATCGACACACGGCCGCTTGCCGCGCCGACTTCGAGCGCCGGGCGGACGGGGTGCCGCTGTCCTACCTCACCGGCGAGCGGGAGTTCCACAGCTTGCGTCTCGTGGTGACGGCGGACGTGCTCGACCCCCGACCGGACACGGAGACGCTGGTCGACTGGGCCCTGGAGCACGTGGGCGACCTCACTTGCGACGTCGCCGACCTCGGCACCGGGAGCGGCGCGATTGCGCTGGCCATCAAGCAGGCCCGGCCGCACGCCAGGGTGCGCGCCACCGACCGCAGCCCGCAGGCACTCGCGCTGGCGCGCCAGAACGCCCGGCACCTGGGCCTGGACATCGAGTGGTCCGAAGGCGACTGGTGGCAGGCCTTGCCCGGCATGCGGTTCGACCTCGTCGTGTCGAACCCGCCATACGTTGCGGCAGACGACCCCCACCTGCTCGCCCTGCGGCACGAGCCGATGCACGCGCTCACGCCCGGCCCTCGCGGCCTGGAGGCGATCGAACGCATCGTCGCCGGCGCTGGCCCGCACCTGCGCGGCGGCGCGTGGCTGCTGCTCGAACACGGGTACGACCAGGCGCCGGCGGTCCGTTCCTGCCTGCTCCGCCACGGCTTTGCCGACGTGACCACCCGCAGCGACCTGTCCGGCGCCGTGCGCTGCACCGGCGGGAGGCGCGTCGCCTAGAGCAAGTCTTGTGCCTGTTTGTTTCCCGCAATTGCGGGACGTTTCCACATTCGGGAGTTCCCCCGCGAATCGCGCGACGGCGTAGCATGACCTCCACGGTACTTCGGTACGGAGGCTGCGATGGATGCGACCGTTCGACGTTGCCTGACACTCCTGATGTCCGGCGCATGCTCGCTCGCCGCGCAGGCCAACGGGCTGCAGATCGACCCGGACACGGTGGCGTGGCCGCGCTGGCAGGCCCGCTTGGGCATCACCACGGCGCCGCAAGACGCGAGCGCCCAACCCCGAACCACGCTCGAAGGCGCCGGTCTGCTCGGCGACTACTACTTCGCCGGCCCCGGTTTCGGCCGAGGGGTCGTGACTGGCGGATTCCGCGCGACGAGCGGCCTGTTCGCCGGCGCTCGGTCGACGGCGATCGCCACGCCCGTCCTGCCATCCCGCGAAGGGACCAGCTTCACGCTGACTTCGCGGGCCCGGATGGCGTCCGACGCCAATGACGCCGCGGGCGCCGTGCCGTACCTTGGCATCGGCTACACGGGCATGTCGCTGCGCGGCGGCTGGGGCTTCAACGCGGATGTCGGCCTCGTTGGCGCCGACGTCCGGCTCGGCGGCACGAACAGTGGCACGCAGGTCGACGAGCTTCTGCGCGAACTGCGCCTGACGCCGATGCTGCAGCTCGGCGTGACCTACTCGTTCTGACCCGCCGGGCCACGGCAGGGGCTTGGCCGCCTCGGGCACGCCCGCTGCCCGTTTGCCGTATCCTTGGTGCCCTCTTTCGAACCGTGCCTGCAGTCCCATCATGAACGACGTTCAACAACGCATTGCCGACATCGTCTCCAACCATCGCGTGGTGCTTTTCATGAAGGGCACGGCGCAGTTCCCGATGTGCGGCTTCTCCGGGCGTGCCGTCCAGATCCTGAAGGCCTGCGCGGTCGACGACCTCACCACGGTGAACGTGCTGGAAGACGAAGAAATCCGCCAGGGCATCAAGAACTTTGCCAACTGGCCCACCATCCCGCAGCTGTACGTCGACGGCGAGTTCGTCGGCGGCTCGGACATCATGATGGAGATGTACCAGGCGGGCGAGCTGCAGCAAGTGCTCGGAAAGGCTTGAGCCAGCGCCTGGTCGTCGGCCTGACCGGCGCCACCGGCGCGATCTACGGCGTGCGGCTGCTGGCCCGCGCCCGTGCGCTGGGCATGCACACGCACCTGGTGGCCACGCCGGCCGGCGTCCTGAACGCCCATCACGAGCTCGGCCTGGACCGCAGCGCGCTCGAAGCGCTCGCGCACGAATCGCACAACCCCGCCGACATCGGTGCGTGCATCGCCAGCGGCTCCTTCCGTGCGGCCGCGATGGTCGTCGTACCGTGCTCGATGAAGTCGCTGGCTTCGATCGCACACGGCTTCGGCGACAACCTGCTCACGCGCGCGGCCGACGTCATGCTGAAGGAGCGGCGGCGCGTCGTGCTCGTCGCCCGCGAGACCCCGCTCAACCTGGCGCACCTTCGCAACATGGTGGCCGTCACGGAGATGGGGGCCATCGTCTATCCGCCATTGCCGGCGTTCTATCACCGGCCCGCGAGCCTGGACGAGATCGTGGACGACACCGTGGAGCGCGTGCTCGCCCTGGCCGGTGTCGACGGTGCCGCGCCACGGGAGTGGCACGGCTTGCGCTGAGTCAGGCCGCGCCCTGCTGCCAGAGGCGGCGCGCCCCGAACACGGCGCTCGGATACGGCTCGCGGCCGCGGCTGCCGTTGTAGCGGCCGAGCGCAAGGAACAGGTCGCCGCGCTCGATGTCCAGGTAGTGCCGCAGGATCACGCAGCCGAAGCGCAGGTTGGTCTGCATGTGGAACAGCCGGCTCACGTCGCCGTCGCCGATGAGGCGCGCCCAGAACGGCATCACCTGCATGTAGCCCCGCGCGCCGGCCTTGCTGATGGCGTATTTCCGGAACCCGCTCTCGACCTGGATCAGCCCGAGAACGAGCGCCGGCTCGAGCCCGGCGCGCTTGCTCTCGTACCACACGGTTTCGAGGAACTCCACCCGGGTTCGATGGTCCGCCTTGCGTTTCTTCAGCCGCTCGCTCATGGAGCCGAGCCACGCAAGGTAGGCCAGCCGCTCCTCGACCGTGCCGAACGCGGGCCGGGGCGGCGCATCGCTGGCGATGGCGGCTGCCAGCACTGAGCGCACGGCATCGGCCAGCGGCTCCTCGACCTGCGTGCCCGCGACCGCGCGGCCCCACGGCACCATCCCGAGCAGCATCGCCGCGCCGAGCAGCGTGCGGCGGCCCCGGTTCACGCGCGCAGCTTGGCCTTCAAGGCGGCCACGGCGTCGCCCGCGTCCAGCGGGACGGCCGACGCATCGCGCCGGCCCTGGTACTCCAGCTTGCCATCCTTCAGCCCGCGATCCGAGATGACCACACGGTGCGGCACGCCGATGAGTTCCCAATCGGCAAACATGGCGCCCGGCCGCTCGCCCCGGTCGTCGAGCATGACGTCGATGCCGGCCGCGACGAGCTGCTCGTGCAGCGATGCGGCCGCGGTTCGGACCGCCTCGCTGCGGTCGTGGCCGATCGGGCAGATCACCACGGTGAACGGTGCGATGGCCTGCGGCCAGGCGATGCCGCGCTCGTCGTGGTTCTGTTCGATCGCGGCGCCCATGATGCGCGTCACGCCGATGCCGTAGCAGCCCATCTGCATGAGCTGCGGCTTGCCGGCCTCGTCGAGGTAGGTGGCCTGCATGTCCTTCGTGTAGCGCGTACCGAGCAGGAACACATGGCCCACCTCGATGCCGCGCTGGATGGCCAGCACGCCGCGGCCGTCGGGCGAAGGATCGCCCTCGACGACGTTGCGCAGGTCGGCGATGACCTCGGGCTCCGGCAGATCGCGCCCCCAGTTCACGCCCGTGAAGTGGAAGTCCGCCTCGTTGGCACCGCAGACGAAGTCGCTCATGAGGGCCACCGTGCGGTCAGCGATGACGCTCACGGGCTTGCGCAAGCCGATCGGGCCGAGGTAGCCCGGCCGCGTACCGAAGCGTTCTTCGATCTCGGCGACGGTCGCGAAGCGGAAGCCGCCCTGGAACGGCGGCAGCTTGCCGGCCTTGACTTCATTGAGGTCGTGGTCGCCCCGCACGAGGAGCAGCCAGATGTGGCTGTCGACCACGTCGCCGGCATCGTTCTTCGTGTCCGTGGCCAGGACCAGCGACTTCACGGTGCGAGCGAGCGGCAATCCGAGCAGGACGGCGACGTCTTCGCAGGTGCTCTTGCCGGGCGTCGGCGTCTTCTCCAGCGCCTGTGCCGGGGCCGCGCGCGGCCCCGGCGGGGCCACCGCTTCGGCCAGCTCGATGTTGGCCGCGTAGTCGGACTCCGCGCAGTAGACGATCGCGTCCTCGCCGGTGGCAGCGATCACCTGGAACTCGTGCGAAAGGTCGCCCCCGATCGCGCCGGTGTCGGCAGCGACGGCACGATAGGTGAGCCCCATGCGGTCGAAGATGGCGCAGTACGCGTCGTACATCGCGCGATAGCTCAGCCGCGCCGACTCGAGGTCGCGATCGAACGAGTAGGCGTCCTTCATCGTGAACTCGCGGCCGCGCATCACGCCGAAGCGAGGCCGGCGCTCATCACGAAACTTGGTCTGGATGTGATAGAAGTTTCGCGGCAGCTGACGATAGCTTCGCAGCTCCTGGCGCGCGATGTCGGTGATGACCTCTTCACTCGTGGGCTGGATGATGAAGTCGCGCTCGTGCCGATCCTTCAGGCGCAGCAACTCGGGCCCCATCTTGTCCCAGCGGCCGGTCTCCTGCCACAGCTCCGCGGGCTGGACCACCGGCATCAGGAGCTCGACGGCCCCGGCGCGATTCATCTCCTCGCGGATGATCGACTCGATCTTGCGAATCACTCGCAATCCGGTCGGCATGTACGTGTAGATGCCGGCACCCAGTCGCTTGATGAGCCCGGCCCGCATCATCAGTTGGTGACTCGCGATCTCTGCGTCTGCGGGCGCTTCCTTGAGCGTGGAGATGAAGAACTGGCTGGCTTTCATGAGGCGCGCGCACGGGCCTGGCAGTGCATGCGGGAAAGCGAGGCTCCTGCCGTGCACACCGCCGGTGCAATAATGATTTCAGTTCTGGAATTTGGGGTTTGATTATGCTCGACCGTGAAGGCTTCAGGCCGAACGTCGGCATCATCCTGCTCAACTCGCGCAATCAGGTCTTCTGGGGCAAGCGGCTGCGCACCCATTCGTGGCAGTTTCCCCAAGGCGGCATCAAGCACGGCGAGTCGCCCGAGCAGGCCATGTTTCGCGAGTTGCACGAGGAAGTCGGGCTGCTGCCCGAGCACGTTCGCATCATCGCGCGCACCCGCGACTGGCTCCGGTATGAAGTGCCCGAGCACTACATCCGGCGCGACGCACGCGGCCACTACAAGGGCCAGAAGCAGATCTGGTTCCTGCTCAAGCTCGTCGGACGCGACAGCGACATGAACCTGCGCGCCACCGACCATCCCGAGTTCGATGCGTGGCGCTGGAACGAGTACTGGGTCCCGCTGGACGTCGTGATCGAGTTCAAGCGCGACGTCTACCAGATGGCGCTCACCGAGCTGGCGCGCTACCTGCCGCGGGCCAACCATCACAACCGCTACCTGCGCTCGGGAATGCGGCCGCACCGGCGCGAGGATGAGGGCGGCGAGCTTCCCGGGGCACCGGAGCAGCCGTTGCAGGAGTCGTGAAGCCTCAGCTCAGCACGAGGTTAGTGCGATGGATCAGCTCGGGCTCGTTCACGTAGCCGAGCAGCGATTCGATCTTCGACGACGGCTTGCGCGCGATGAGCCTCGCCTCGGTACTCGAGTAATTGGCCAGGCCCCGCGCGACCTCGACGCCCGAGGCACTGCGCACCGCGATGACGTCGCCGCGCTGGAAGTCCCCGAGCACTTCGACGACGCCGATCGGCAGCAGGCTCTTGCCGCCATCGCGCAGCTTCAGCGCCGCGCCGTCGTCCACCGTGACGGCGCCGCGCAGTTGCAGATGGTCGGCCATCCACTGCTTGCGCGCCGCCACCTTGGGTGTCGTGGCCAAGAGCGCCGTTCCCAGCGGCTCGCCATCGGCCAGTCGCAGCAGCACGTCGGCTTCGCGTCCCCAGGCGATGACGGTACTCGCGCCACTGCGCGCCGCACGCTTGGCCGCCAGGATCTTGGTGATCATGCCGCCGCGCCCGATGGCAGACCCGGCCCCCCCGGCCATGCGCTCGAGCGCTGCGTCGCCCGCCCTGGCCTCGTGGATGAAGGTCGCGGCGGGATCGTGCCGCGGGTCGGCGGAGTAGAGCCCGCGCTGGTCGGTGAGGATCACCAGCGCGTCTGCCTCCACGAGGTTGGCCACCAGGGCCGCCAACGTGTCGTTGTCACCGACCTTGATCTCGTCGTTCACGACGGTGTCGTTCTCGTTGATCACCGGGATGACCTTGTGCGCGAGCAACGTCACCAGCGTCGACCGCGCGTTGAGGTAGCGCTCCCGGTCCGCCAGGTCGGCATGCGTGAGCAGCACCTGTGCGCTGCCCATGCCGTGCTCGGACAGCTTGCGCTCGTACATCTGCGCCAGGCCCATCTGCCCGACCGCTGCCGCGGCCTGCAGCTCATGCAGCTCCTTCGGCCGGGCCGTCCAACCGAGCCGCTTCATTCCCTCGGCGATGGCGCCGCTGGACACCATCACGACCTCCCGGCCCTGGCGGGCCAGCGTGGCGAGCTGCCGGCACCAGTTGCCGATCGCGTCCGCGTCGACGCCTCGACCGTCGTTCGTCACGAGGCTGGAGCCGACCTTGACGACGACGCGGCGCGCGTGCTTGACGAACTCAGCCACGCAACTCGTCCTCGGACGGGAATCGAGGGTCGGACTCGACCGCCTGGCGCTGCGCCGCGGCCACATGGTCGTACACCGCGTGCACGAGCGGGTCCAGGCCCGTGCGCGCCAGCGCAGAGATATCGAACACCGGGCCCTTCCAGCGAAAGCGCCTGACGAAGTCGCGCACCAACCCCTCGCGCTCCGCCTCCGGCACCATGTCGAGCTTGTTCAGCACGAGCCAGCGCGGCTTGGCATGCAGTTGCGGGTCATACTTCTTGAGTTCCGAGACGATCGATCGCGCCTGAGCCACCGGGTCGACCGTGTCGTCGAACGGCGCCATGTCGACGACGTGGAGCAGCAGCCGTGTGCGCTGCAGATGCCGCAGGAACAGATGGCCGAGGCCGGCGCCTTCGGCTGCGCCCTCGATCAGCCCCGGCAAATCGGCGACGACGAAGCTCTTTTCTGGCGCGACGCGGACGACGCCCAGATTCGGGTGCAGCGTGGTGAAGGGATAGTCGGCGATCTTGGGCCGCGCATTGGAGATCGCGGCGATCAGCGTGCTCTTTCCCGCGTTCGGCATGCCGAGCAGCCCCACGTCGGCCAGAACGCGAAGCTCGAGCTGCAGGCGGCGCTTCTCGCCCGGCCAGCCGGGCGTCTTCTGCCGGGGCGTGCGGTTCGTGCTGCTCTTGAAGTGCAGGTTGCCGAACCCGCCGTCGCCACCCTTTGCGAGCAACACCTTCTCGTCGGCAACGAGCAGTTCCGCGACGACGTCCCCGGTGTCGGCGTCCTTGATGATGGTGCCGACGGGCATGCGCAGGACGATGTCGTCGGCCGCCGCGCCGAACTGGTCGGAGCCCCGGCCCGGCTCGCCGTTGCGGGCTTCATGGCGCC
>Ga0247820_10002138_pt1 | contig 11121 bp, 8 predicted proteins | sample 13C_Glucose_Day1_2_FD_192480 | JGI IMG/M metagenome (GOLD analysis project Ga0247820, IMG submission 192480) | Soil microbial communities from agricultural site in Penn Yan, New York, United States - 13C_Glucose_Day14 | ecosystem: Environmental > Terrestrial > Soil > Agricultural land | place...
ATTGTTCAGCACATGGGGTTGCTGCTCGACGCCATTGTCGGCAGTACCGCCCATGGACTTGCGAAAGCCCTGGATCGCTTCACCGACATCGCTGCCGAGCCCCTTGAGACGCTTGGTGCCGAACAGCAGGAAGACGATCAACAGCACGATCACCAATTGCCAGATTCCGATGCCACCCATGTAAGACCACTCCTGTCAGGTCAAAGAAAAAGGAAGGCCAATCCTGCCCTGCGCAGATGACGGGCACATGACTGCCATCTGACTGCAACAACGGGCGTGTTGACTGGCGCTTTTCAGCGGCCACAGGAAGACAGGGATGGGGCGCAGGCGACAACAGGGCGCGGCACTGCTGATGGTGTTGGTGGTACTGGCGATGCTCGCGGCGGGGCTGGCCTGGCTGGTGGAGGATGGCCGGCGCCAGGTGGATGAGGTGCGCCTGCTGCACCAGCGGGTGCAGGTACGGGCCATGGAGCAGGCTGGGCTGGCCTATGCCTCCCAGGCCCTGCGCGATCCGGCCTGGCGGGCCAGCCCGCTGTTCTGGCAGGCCCTGCGCGGGCAGCCGCTGGCCTACGACTTCGGCGCCGGCAAGGCGCAACTGCGGGTGATCGACCAGCACGGTTGCTTCAACGTCAATGCCCTGTTGGGTGAGGACGGCCCACGGGCCGAACGCCAGTTGCGCCACCTGCTGGGTGACGACATGGCCGCCGAGCGGTTGGTCGATGCCCTGGCCGACTGGTTGGACGCCGACAGCGATGCCCGCTTGCAAGGGGCCGAGAGTGCCCAGTATCTGCGCCAGCAGCCACCCCGGTTGGCGGCCAACCAGCCGATGCTCGACACCAGTGAACTCAACCTGCTGCTGGAGCCCGACAGTGGCCGGCAAGGCCGCTACCGAATGCTCTGCGCACTGCCATCGACCGGCGGCTGGCGACTCAATGCCAACGCCCTGGGGCTGGAGCACCTGCCGTTGCTGGAGGCCTTGTACGAGGGGCAGTTTTCCCGTTCGATGCTCAGCCGCATCATCAGCGGCCGCCCGGCGGCGGGGTACGTGGATGCCGCGGCATTGCGCCAGGCGCTGGGGGCGGTGGATGACGAGACCTTCGCCCGGTTAAGCGAAGGGTTGTTGCTCAACAGCGGCCATTTCGTGCTGCAGTTGTCGTTCGAGGAAGAAGGGCGCACGCTGCGCAGCCAGTTCCAGATCGAGGCGCTGGGCGTGGTGCAATGGCACGCGCGGGTGCCGGCGCAGCAGGTGCGGGTCAGGGGGCGGGAGGCGGTGGCCTGGTAGCAGACAATCACAGGCTATAAGCAACCTCTGTAGGAGATTACGCAGCCCTTCCTGGCTGCGCTGTCGCGCAGGGAACAGGGTTCCAGCGTGGGAGCGGGCTCCAGTCAAATCAAAGAATTATGTTTTGTGCCATGAGAGCGGCCTTGTGCCGCGAATGGGGCGCGCAGCGGCCCCAGGGTTCGGTGTTGACGCTGCATTCGTCGGGGCCGCTGCGCGCCCCATTCGCGGCACAAGGCCGCTCCTACAAGGAGTATGCAAGTCCTTGTGGGAGCGGCGTGAGACTAAAGCTGATCGATCAGGCCGTACCGATCTCCCCGCCATCGTTACGCTGGATCACCACCGTCGAAGCCCGTGGCCGCACCGAGGTGCCGGTCGGCGTGACATCGGTGGCCTTGTCGGTGGTCGGCCAGTTGTCCGGGTGCTGGATGTTGACGAACATCGTCTTGTTGTCCGGGGTGAAGGCGATGCCCGTCACCTCGCAACCGTTCGGCCCGACGAAGAAGCGGCGCAGGGCCGCCTGGTTGGTGGCGTTGACCGGGATCTGCTTGCCGTTGGCGTCCACAAGGTCGGTGGGGATCACCGCCAGCAGCTGGTCGTTGGTGTAGCTGGTCAGGGTAGCCTCGCCGTTGTCGGTCTCGAACCACAGCACGCCGCGGCTATCGAAGCTCATGCCGTCGGGGCTGGCGAACTGGTTCAGTTCGGTCAGGCCCGAGCGGTTGATGTCCGGGGCGCCGGCGGCGTTGGCGCCGAACACGAAGATGTCCCAGGTGAAGGTCTTGTGGTCGTCGCTGTCGTGCCAACGGATGATGTGGCCATGGCGGTTCGGGCCGCGCGGGTTGGCCGCGTCGACCTTGGCGGCGGTGCGCGCGCTGTTGTTGGTCAGGGTCAGGTAGACGTCGCCGTTGAGCGGGTTGACGGCGGTCCACTCCGGGCGGTCCATGGGCGTGGCGCCCACGGCGTCGGCGGCGCCACGGGTGTTGAGGATGATGCCTGGCAAATCGGTGAACAGCGCGCCGAGGGTGCTGCCGCCGGTGGTCGGGGTGGCGACGTCGAGCAGCAGCCAGGCGCCGGTGCCGTTGGCGTCGAAGCGGGCCACGTAGAGCTTGCCCTTGTCCAGGTACTTGGCGCCGGTGGCCAGGCGGTCGGCCGGGTTGGCGTCAGCCGGGTCCCATAGCGCGTCGGAGACGAACTTGTACAGGTACTCGTTGTTGGAATCGTCGCCGGTGTACCAGACCAGCGGCTTGCCGGCCACCGGCAGGCCCGGGCAGCAGCCTTCGTGGCGGAAACGGCCCAGAGCGGTGCGTTTCACTGCCAGGGTGTTGCTGGTGTACGGGTCGATCTCGACGATGTAGCCGTAGGTGCTGGCTTCGTTGCGGAAGTCGTCGGTGGCGCTGGCGCCGGTGGGGGTGATGTCGAAGCGGGCGAACTCGCCGGCCACTTCGCTGGCGTCACCGGCCGCGGTTTCCCATTTGTACTGGCCGCTGCTGGTGGCGACGCCGATACGCACCTGGTTGGCCGGGCGCGTGCCCTTGTTGACGAAGATGCCGGGCCAGTTCTCTTCGCAGGTCAGGTAGGTGCCCCACGGGGTGTAGCCGTTGCCGCAGTTGTTGTTGGTGCCGCGGCACTGGGTGCCGGTGGGCGAGAACTTGGTCTTGACGTGGTCGGTGCCGCGCAGGGGGCCGGCAATGTCCATCAGCGAGACGGTGGTGAAGCGGCGGTTGAGCGGGTCGTTGTCGACCACCTGCCAGCGCCCGGCGACCTTGCTGATACGCACCACGCCCGCGCCATGGGCGTTGATCTCCTTGCGCACCTCCTCGACCGGGCGCTTGCCGGCGACGGTGGTAGGGCCGGCCGGGTGCAGGGCGGCGGTGTCGATGTACTCGAAGTTGATCGCCAGCAGGCCATCGCTGGAGCTGCCGTTGATGGGGAAGAAGTGCATGCCGTCATGGTGCATGCCCATGGCGTTGGCCTGGTCGGTGGAGGTGTTGCTGCCGTCGGCCTTCCATGGGTTGGCGGTGGCGTTCAGCGGCGTGCCCCAGGGCGCCAGCACATAGGCGCTGTAGCCGGCGGCGACCACGCAGGCATCGGTGCGCGAGCCTGGGATTGAATTGAAGCCCAGCTTGAGTTTCGGTTTCTCCGGCTGGGGCGCCGGATCGTCGTTGTCGGAACCGCCGCCGCCGTCGAAGCAACCGGTCAGGCCGGTGCCGGCGATCATGGCGATGGCGGCGCCGAGGCTGCCGCGCACCACGGCGCGACGGCTCAGGTAGGTGTCCATGACACTGGCCATCGGCAGGTTGCCGCTCAGGTTCCGGTCCAGGTTATCGCCGGTATCTCGACTCATCAGGGTGTCCTTTTATTAGCTGAGTTGAAGGAAACCGCGACTGTAGACGGCAAGTATGTCGATTGATTGGCAGAAATGTTAAAGGGCGTTTAAAACGCGCTGCTATTACTAAAGGCCTAATCAAGTCTGTTTTGGAATTAGCAGCGGATTTCTGCCATCAAACTGTCACGCCAACGCCGCAATATCCGGAGCCCAACGTGAACAGGGATGGCGGAGTCGATGGCAAGCAGTGTGGGCAGGCGCGAGGTGATCGGGTGGATGGGCGTCGGTGCGCTGGCGCCGTTGCTCGGCGCCTGTTCCGCGCTACCGGGGCCGCGTGGCGGCAGCGACCGGGCGCTGGACCTGCTGTATGTGGCCGACACCCTCGATGCCCGCCAGCCGGGCCAGGCCGTGGTGCCGGCCACCCGCCTGGGGCCGGTGAGCCACCTGGGCCGCGCGCCGTGGATGAGTGGGCCCAATGCCAGTGCCGGGCAGCCGGAACTGGCGCCGTTGCTCGACGCCGGCCTCAGCGGGCAAGCCCGTACCGGTGGTTACGCGGTACTCGCGGCGTTGCTCGAGCAATTGCGCGTCGAAGCCGGCAGCGAGCAGTGCCTGACCCTGGAGAACGGCCAGTGCTGGAACGGCAGCGGCCTGGCCTACCTCACCCAGGGCGAGAGCGGCGTGCAGGGCAGCCAGTTGCTCGGCAGCGAGGTGCGGGTCAGCAGCGACGAGCGGGTGCTGTGGCCGCAGCGCAGCGCCGGGCTCTATCGCCAGTCTTCCTCTATTACCCTCGGCGCCGGCCTTGCCGACACCCAGGCCAAGGCGCTGGGCGTCGAAGGCGTCAAGGTGTTCCAGCGCGGCGGCGTGCGCATTGCGGTGGTGGGTGTCACCGACCCTTACGCCCAGGACCAGAAAGCCTCGCTGAAACAGTGGTACCAGTCGCTGCAACCAAGCTTCCAGCAGGCCCGGCGCGAGGCCGACCTGGTGGTGGCGCTGGCGGATGTCGGTACCGGCCCCGGACTGTGGCTGGCCGAGCGGGTGCCGGAAGTGGATGTGCTGCTGTGCGCCCGCGGCCAGGACCTGTGGCCCGCGCCGGTACTGGCGAGCCAGGCCAGTGGCCGGCGGGTGCCGGTGCTGTTCGCCGGCTGCCGGGCCAGCGGCGCGTTTCGCCTGCGGTGCCGCCAGGCCGGTGGCCAGTGGCAGTTCGAGGCGCGGTTCTTCCCGGCCTTCGAGCACAGCCTCGGGCCGCAAGCCCAGGCCCGCGCCAGCCAGCTGCGCGGCGAGCTGCAACGCCAGCGCAGCGGCCATGCCGCCTGGCTCGACCAGCCCCTGGCCCGTGCCCCCGAGGCGCTGTGGCGCCGCGATACCCGTGGCGGCAGCTGGGACCGATTGCTGCACCAGGCCCTGGCCGACGATTCGAGCATGCCGGTGCTGCTGCCCGGCCTGCGTTACGACTACCCGCTGCAAGCGGGCGAGCCGATTACCCGCGAACACCTGATCAGCCTCACCGGCGGCTACCCCGCGCCGGTAGTCGAAGCCCCGGCGCGTCAGGTCGAACAGGTGCTGGAGAACGCCGCCGAGCAACTGTTCGGCGACCCGCTGCTGCTGGACAACAGCCAGGACCTGCCGCGTTGGCAAAGCCAGGGCTGGCAGGTGAGCTACAGCCCCAACGGCAAGCGCATCATCGGCCTGCAACCGGTCGAGGGCCTGTGCCGCACCTTCGGCCTGCACTTCGACGCCCAGGCCGGTGTACCGCTGTGGCAGACCCTGGAAGCCTGGCTGACCCGGCAGACGCCGGGCTGGGCGCTGGCAACACTGCAATTGCCGGCGGTGCGCTACGTCCAGGGCCATCCGGGCTGGCACCCGCACCAGGTGGCGGCGTGACTTCGCGCCTGGCCACCTTCGCCTTGCTGAGCCTGGCCGGCTGGCTGGCGGCGCAATGCGTGCTGCTGCTCAGCCGCCAGCCGCTGCCGGCCAGCGCACCGGTTCAGGCGGATGTCGCGCTGCCGGGCCTGCTGGTGGAGCACTGGCAAGCCCCCGTCGATGACGGAAGTATTCCCATCACCCGCCTGCCCCTGGCTTACCTGGGCGGGCTCAAGGCCCAGCCGCTATCGGCCAGCGTGGTGGTGCTGCGCCACGGCCAGCAGGTGCGCACCCTCGGCCGTGGCCAGCGCCTGGCGCCGGGCATCGTGCTGCAGGACATCGACGTCGATGGCCTGATCTTCGACAACAACGGCCGGCGCGAGCGCCTGCCCTGGCCGCCACGCCCCGCCGTGACCGGCTTCAAGCGCCAAGGATGAATGATGATCGCAAGGTACTGTCTGGCCGGGCTGCTGATGCTCGGCATGTCCCTGGCCCGGGCCGAAGAGCCGGAAGTGTTCGCCGACGACGGCACGCCGCTGTACGAGGTCAATTTCGTCGACACCGAGCTCGGTGAGTTCATCAACAGTGTGTCACGCATCACCGGCACCACCTTCATCGTCGACCCGCGGGTGCAGGGCAAGGTCACCGTGCGCACGGTCGATCGGCATGACGCCGACGCCATCTACGATATCTTCCTGGCCCAGCTGCGGGCCCAGGGCTTCGCCGCCGTGGACCTGCCCAATGGCAGCGTGAAAATCGTCCCCGACCAGGCCGCGCGCCTGGAGCCGGTGCCGGTGGAGAGCGCCGGCAAGAAGTCCGAGGGCAGCGATGGCGTCGCCACCCGCGTGTTCAACGTACGCAACGCCGCCAGTGAGCAGATGCTCGGCATCCTCAAGCCGCTGATCGACCCACGGGTCGGCGTGATCACGCCGTACCCGGCCGCCAACCTGCTGGTGGTCACCGACTGGCGCAGCAACCTGGAGCGCATCGACAGCCTGCTGCGCCAGCTCGACCAGGTCAGCGACGAGCCGTTGCAGGTCATCCCGCTCAAGCACGCCAGCGCCGCCGACACCGCGGGCCTGGTGACCCGCCTGCTGGCCCGCGAGCAGGGCGGCGATGCCGCCCAGGTGGTCGCCGATCCGCGCAGCAACGCCTTGCTGGTACGCGGCAGCGCCGACAGCCGCGAGCGGGTGCGGGCCTTGCTGGCCCAGCTCGACCGGCCCGGCGACAACCTGCGCAGCAGCAATACCCAGGTCATGTACCTGCGCCATGCCAACGCCGCCGAGGTGGTCAAGGTGTTGCGCGGCCTGAGCCAGGCCGGCGCGGTACCGGCCGCCGAAGGCGAGGGCAAGGACGCGGCGCCGGTGCCGGCGGCCAGCGATTCGGGGATCCGCCTGGAATACGAGGAGGGCACCAACGCCGTGGTCATGGTCGGCCCGGACAGCGAGCTGGCCGCCTTCCGCAGCATCGTCGAGCAGCTGGACATCCGCCGGGCGCAGGTGGTGGTCGAGGCGATCATCGCCGAGGTGTCCGACAGCAGCGCCCAGGAGCTGGGCGTGCAGTGGTTGTTCGCCGACGAGAAGTTCGGCGCCGGCATCGTCAACTTCGGCGGCAACGGGGTGAACATCGCCAGCATCGCCGGGGCTGCCAGCAGCGGCGACAACGAAAAACTCGGCAAGCTGCTGTCGGCCACCACCGGCGCCACCGCCGGCATCGGCCATATCGGCGGCGGCTTCAACTTCGCCATGCTGGTCAACGCGCTCAAGGGCAAGAGCGGCTTCAACCTGCTGTCCACGCCGACCCTGCTGACCCTGGACAACGCCGAGGCGTCGATCCTGGTCGGCCAGGAAGTGCCGTTCGTCACCGGTTCCGTCACCCAGAACAACGCCAACCCCTACCAGACCATCGAGCGCAAGGAGGTGGGGGTGAAGCTGCGCATCAAGCCGCAGGTCAATGTCGACAACAGCGTGCGCCTGGACATCGTCCAGGAGGTGTCGTCGATCGCCGACTCCAGCGCCGCCAGCGACGTGATCACCAACAAGCGCGAGATCAAGACCAAGGTGATGGTCGAGGACAACGGCCTGGTGATCCTCGGGGGGTTGATCAGCGACGAGCTCTCCACCAGCAACCAGCGCGTGCCGCTGCTCGGCGACATTCCCTACCTGGGCCGGCTGTTCCGCTCCGACGCCAGCAAGAACACCAAGCAGAACCTGATGGTGTTCATCCGCCCGCGCATCCTGCGCGACGGCGAGAGCCTGGCCGGGCTGAGCCAGCAGAAGTACCAGAGCCTGCAACAGAACACCCCGCTCAAGCTGCCGGCTCTGGCCGAAGGCCTGCCGCTGCTGCAGGTGTTTCCCTCCAGCCGGGCACGCCTCGAAGGCGGTGACTGGTGATGCTGCCCTATCGCCTGGCGCGCCAGAGCGGCGTGGCCATGGCGCCGACCGAAGGCGGCTGGCAGCTGTGGCTGCGCAGCGACGCCGACAGCGACCAGTTGCAGGAGCTGCTGCGCGTGCATGGCCAGCCGGTGGGCGTCGAGCACCTCGACAGCGCGAACTTCGACGAGCGGCTCGGCCAGCTCTACCAGGCCGGCGAGGCGGCGAACGAGGCCTTGATCGAAGGCATCGGCGAGCAGGTCGACCTGGACAGCCTGATGAGCGAGATGCCGCGCATCGAGGACCTGTTGGAAAGCGATGACGAAGCCCCGGTGATCCGCCTGATCAACGGCCTGTTCGGCCAGGCCCTGCGCCTGCGCGCCTCGGACATCCATATCGAGACCTTCGAGCAGAGCCTGGTGGTGCGCCTGCGCGTCGACGGCCACCTGCGCGAAGTGCTGCGCCCGCCCCGGGCGCTGTCGGCGATGCTGGTGTCGCGGATCAAGGTCATGGCCCGGCTGGACATCGCCGAGAAGCGCCAGCCCCAGGACGGCCGCATCACCCTGCGCGCGGCCGGGCGCGAGGTGGATGTGCGGGTCTCGACCCTGCCCGGGATCCATGGCGAGCGGGTGGTGATGCGCGTGCTCGACAAGCAGGCCAGCCTGCTGGCGCTGGACAACCTGGGCATGCCCGCCGCCGTGCTGCGCGGCTTGCGCTCATGCCTGGCGCGGTCCAACGGCATCGTGCTGTCCACCGGCCCGACCGGCTCGGGCAAGACCACCACGCTGTACGCCAGCCTCAACAGTCTGAACGACGGCAGCCGCAACATCCTCACCGTCGAGGATCCGGTCGAGTACGCCATCGCCGGCATCGGCCAGACCGCCATCAACCCCCGCGCCGGGCTGACCTTCGCCAGCGGCCTGCGCGCAATCCTGCGCCAGGACCCGGACGTGATCATGCTCGGCGAAATCCGCGACCAGGAAACCGCGCAGATTGCCGTGCAGGCCAGCCTCACCGGTCACCTGGTGCTGTCCACCCTGCACACCAACAGCGCCGTGGGCGCGGTGACCCGCCTGCGCGACATGGGCATCGAACCCTTCCTGATCGCCTCGTGCCTGCGCGGCGTACTGGCCCAGCGCCTGGTGCGGCGGCTGTGTGCCTGCGCGGTGGCCCAGCCGCTGCAAGGCGCCGAGCGCGAACTGTGGCCGGAGCTGGGCAGCCTGCGCGAGAGCTATCACCCGGTCGGCTGCGAGCACTGCCAGGGCAGCGGCTATGTCGGCCGGCTGGGGCTGTACGAGTTCATCGAACTGGATGCCGGGCTGGTCGCCTTGCTCTATGACGGCGAGAGTGAACTGGCCATGCAGGCCTACCTGGATGGCCGCCGGCAGAGCCTGGTGGCTGAGGCCCGCGACTGCCTGGCCCGTGGCGAGACCAGCTTGGCCGAAGTGCTGCGCGTGGTGCAGGGCTGAGCATGCCGACCTATCGCTACCAGGCCGTGGATCTTGCCGGCAAGGCGCACAAGGCCAGCGTGCAGGCCGATAGCGAGCGGCATGCGCGCCAGTTGCTGCGTGAGCAGGGCCTGTTCGCCCGGCAGCTGCAGCGCCACGACAGCGCACAACCCCGCCGCCAGCGCCTGACCCGCGCCCAGCTGTGCGAGCTGACCCGGCAGCTGGCGACCTTGGTCGGTGCCGGCATTCCACTGGTCGATGCCCTGGCCACCCTGGAGCGGCAGCTGCGCCAGCCGGCCCTGCATGCGGTGCTGGTGACCCTGCGTGGTTCCCTCGCCGAAGGCCTGGGACTGGCCCGCAGTCTGGCTCGCCAGGGCGCGCCGTTCACCGGGCTTTACTGCGCGCTGGTCGAGGCCGGCGAGCGCTCCGGGCGCCTGGGCCAGGTGCTGGCGCGCCTGGCCGATCACCTGGAGCAGGTCCAGCGCCAGCGTCACAAGGCCCGCACTGCGCTGATCTACCCGGCGGTGCTGATGGGCGTGTCGCTGGCGGTGGTGGTCGGCCTGATGACCTTCGTGGTGCCCAAGCTCACCGAGCAGTTCGCCCATTCCGGGCAGAGCCTGCCGTTGATTACCTCGCTGCTGATCGGCATCAGCCAGGGGCTGGTCCATGCCGGGCCGTACCTGCTGGCGCTGGCGATCGGCCTGACCGTGGCTGGCGGCTGGCTGCTGCGCAAGCCGCACTGGCGCCTGCGTCGCGACGACCTGCTGCTGCGCCTGCCGCGTGTCGGCGCGCTGCTGCAGGTGCTGGAAAGCGCGCGCCTGGCGCGCAGCCTGGCGATTCTCTCCGGCAGTGGCGTGGCCCTGCTCGAAGCCCTGCAGGTGGCCACCGAGACGGTCGGCAACCTGCGTATTCGTGCCGCCATGGAGCAGGTCCGCCAGCAGGTGCAGGGTGGTACCAGCCTGCACCGCGCGCTGGACGGCGCCGGCCAGTTTCCGCCGCTGCTGGTGAACATGGTTGGCAGCGGCGAGGCCAGCGGCACCCTGGCCGACATGCTCGAGCGGGTGGCCGATGACCAGGAACGTGGCTTCGCCCGCCAGGTAGACACCGCCATGGCGCTGTTCGAACCTCTGATGATTCTGGTGATGGGCGCGGTGGTGCTGTTCATCGTGCTGGCGGTGCTGCTGCCGATCATGCAGCTCAACCAGGGATTGCAACTGTGACAAGGAGACCTTTCATGCAACAACGACGCAACCGCCAAGGTGGCTTCACGCTGATGGAAATCATGGTGGTGATCTTCATCATCGGCCTGCTGATCGCCGTGGTCGCGCCCAGCGTGCTGGGCAACCAGGACAAGGCTATGAAGCAGAAGGTCATGGCCGACCTTGCGACCCTGGAGCAGGCGCTGGACATGTACCGCCTGGACAACCTGCGTTTCCCCAGCAACGAGCAGGGCCTGGCGGCGCTGGCGAAGAAACCGACCCAGGAACCGCTGCCGCGCAGCTGGCGTAGCGACGGCTATATCCGTCGCCTGCCGGAGGATCCGTGGGGCACGCCGTACCAGTACCGCATGCCCGGTGAGCATGGCCGGGTCGATGTCTATTCGCTGGGGGCCGACGGCGTGCCGGGCGGCGAAGGGCTCGATGCCGACCTGGGCAATTGGGCGCTCTGAAATGCCTGCCCGAAATGAGCGCAACTGCGTGGGAGCGGGCTTGCCCCGCGATGGCAATGTTGGCCATGCCACCGCCATCGCGGGGCAAGCCCGCTCCCACGCTGTCGCGATCCAACAGCGCGGCTTCAGCCTGCTCGAACTGCTGGTGGTGCTGGCCACCGCAAGGC
>Ga0247820_10002140_pt1 | contig 11110 bp, 14 predicted proteins | sample 13C_Glucose_Day1_2_FD_192480 | JGI IMG/M metagenome (GOLD analysis project Ga0247820, IMG submission 192480) | Soil microbial communities from agricultural site in Penn Yan, New York, United States - 13C_Glucose_Day14 | ecosystem: Environmental > Terrestrial > Soil > Agricultural land | place...
GTCTGCCATGGCAGCTAGTTCGTCGCCACCTCGATTCAAGCAACAACGAAGTCAAGATCTCGATCACGACGCATCCGGCGAATCGGTTTGCCTTTCGATGACGACGACTTCCAGCGTCCCGCGAAAAACGTCTGATGTGCCGAACTGACCCTTGCCCCTGAAAACCGGGTCCCCCTGGCTCGGAAGGCCCGATGGTGGTCAGAGTTTCCTAGGTTGACACAGTTGACATCTAGGTAATACGATGCATGTGCCCTCCAGGAGTGCACCATGTCCAGCACCAGCCGTCCCCAGCCCCCGGTCAGTTCGAAAGCGCCAACCCGTCCTGTCGACGAGTTCGTGTCCTCTGTCGAAGCCCTGGTGCGTTCGGTCCCACAAGTGGAGAAGCTTCCCCGCAAGCGCTTGCTGGAGCAGCTCTCGGCGTCGTCGAATCCTGCGGCCGAAACACACGCCTTGCTGCGGCACCTCGGGACCCTCACCCGAAAGTTCGAGCAGATCCGGCTCACGCTGCAGGACAAGGAAGTCCGTCGACTCGCTGACGATGCTGCGCACAAGTCCGCCGCCCACCACGACGCGATGGCGCGGGAGGGCGCCCTGCTGGAGCCGGCTGAGTTCGCCTCACGATTGGACTGGACGCGCCAGGCGCTGAGCAAGGCGCTGACGTCACAGCGCGTCTTCTTCGTCGAGGTTCACGGCTCGCGCTACTTCCCTGCCTTCTTCACCGATTCGCGTTACGAGCGACGCCACCTGGAGGCGGTGAGCAAGGCGTTGGGCACGCTGCCCGGTGCGACAAAGCTATGGTTCATGTCGTCGCCGAAGGGGTCACTGGCCGGGCAAACTCCGTTGCAGGCTCTGGCCAAGGGCAAGGTCGCGGAAGCCGTCCGCGCGGCGGAAGGCTTCGCACAAGGGTAGCCGTCTTGCCGCTCAAGCCCCCTCCGCCGAACCTCGGCAGCATCGCGCTCACCACCAAGACCCTCTCCGCATCGACCCTGTACAGGGTGTCCCGATACACGTCGGGAGAGCCCTTCTTCGGACGTACCGCGCTCAACCGGTTCGACGACCGCTCTCGCCCCAAGAAAGGGCGCTTCGGCACGTGCTACTGCGGCCTGGACCTGGAGACAGCCGTCGCCGAAACGATCCTGCACGACCTCATGCCGGTAAAGGGAAGGTTCTCGGTGCCCTTCAACGAATTCGAGTCGCGGCAACTTATACGCTTCAGCGGCTCCTCCCTCGTGCTGGCGAATCTCACTGGCGCATCGCTCAAGACATTGGTCGGGGACGGCGCCTTGTCGACCATCACCCCCTACGACCTGCCGCAGCAATGGGCGACGGCCATTCACCGCCACCCCCAGCGCGTGGACGGCATCCTCTACATGTCGAGGCATCTCAACGACCGACAAGCCGTCGTCGTGTTCAGTCGAGCGCAGGCCAAGCTGGGTTCGGCGACATATGCGCCCTTGATGTCGACGCGCTCCGTCCACAGCGTTATCGGCGAGTTGCACATCTCCTTCGACCTTTGAGCGTCGGCTCCCCCAGCTGCAGCACCGCGCAGAGAGTCCGCTGACAATCTGCGGGGGTCACCCTGGACTCCGATGACAGAGACCGGAGTGGAACCCCTGGAGCACATCACTTTCGCGCCAGAGGACCTTCCGCCAGCCGACCTCTTTGTCAGGCATCAGCACGGTCGGGGTCGTTGCGGTTGACAGGCGTCAAGACCGAAGCGTCTGCGCTCGGTAGGCTTGCCGTTGTGAACTTACTCAGCCCCGTGCTCCTCCACCGCACCGTCTGGTCGTACGACGGCCTGTCACGGGCGGACTTGCTGGCGCTGCTGGACAGCGCGGGCCGCCTGAAGCAGGCCGCCCGCGCCGGCAAGGCGTCGGCCCCGCTGCGAAGCAAGAACCTGGCATTGCTCGGGGACGCGAGGAACGAGCTGTTGCGGCGCGCGGCCACCGAACTGGGCGCCAAGGTGGCGTCACTCTCCTCGGCCGGCGGCAACGTGTTGAACGGCAGTGCGCGCCTGCTCGGCCGACTCTACGACGCCGTGGACGGCGGCCCGATGTCTCCTGCGGCGCTTGAGCAGCTCGCGCAAGAAGCCGACGTGCCGGTGTTCAACGGCCTCGGCACCGACGACCATCCGACACGCGTGCTCGCCGAGTTGCTCGCGATGCAGGAGCACACCGACAAGCCGCTGTCGGCGCTGAAGGTGTTGTTCGTCGGCGACCTGCATACACCCTGCGGCCATGCGCTTCGGCACGCTGCCGCCCTGACCGGCATCGACCTTTGTCTTGACGGGGCGCAGGCGGGCGCCGACTTCGTGATCGATGCCTCGAATCCGGTGCGGTGGACGCTCAGCGACGGCACGAAAGCCATCTCCGACGAAGAACGAGCCGACGACCGGCGCTTCATCGTGCAAGCGCTGCTCGTCAACACGATCAGCTGATGTGTGGCGCGATCTGCGCGTTCAAGTCGAGCACCACGCCAGCACGCGCTCCCAGACACCATGGCCCAGCGCCCAGGCCGACGAACCCGCAAGCAGCGCTCCGGCAACGCGCACCGCCGCCGCCTTCGCCCGCGTTCCCGTCAGCCGCTTCAACACCAGCGGTGCGGCTGCCAGCGCCGGCAGCGAGCCGATCGAGAAGGCGGCCATCACGGCAGCGCCGCCGAGCGGCCCGTTGGCCAGCGCCGCCATGGTGAGCGCGCCATACAGCAGGCCGCAAGGCCACGCGACCCAAGCCAGCCCAGCCGCGCCGGCACGTGCCGGCCCGCTCATCGGCGCCCAGCCACCAGCCGTGGCCAGCACCGCGGGCGGGCGGCCGAATCGCCAGTCGGGCTGGCGCCCGGAGGCCAGGAGCAATAAGCCGAGCGCGAGCACCGCCACGTGCAGCAGTGCCCACACCGGGCGCATCACCGGCCAGGCGTCGCGCGTGGCGCCGAGGGTCGAGACGCTCACGGCTGCGAGCGCGCCTGCGGACATGTAGCCGAGCATGCGCCCGCCGTGAAAGCCGGCGGCGCAGCGGCCGCCGCCGCGCGTGAGCGCAGCGCACGGTGCGCCGCACATCGCCGCACAGTGCGGCGAGCCGCCGAAGCCGAGCAACAGCGCGCCGAGGACGAGCGTTGCACTCACTTCTCCACCGCCGCCAAGCGCGACCCCGCCAGCATGAAACGGTCACACCAAGGGCCTTGCGCGGATCCGGCTCCGCCGGTCCGCAGCAAGAGCCCCCTCGGGGGGCAGCGACAGGAGGAGCGTGGGGGTCGTTTCATTTCAGATCACGCGTGAGAACCGTTCGCGCTGGCGGTCCAGATGAACGTAGCGGTCGAACACCATCGCGACCGCCCGCACCACGTACCAGCCGGCCGCGGCAACCTGGATCGCGTTCGGCTCGATCGCCACCAGCCCCGCCTCGACGAACGGCTGCAGCCGTTCCAGTTCGTCGGCGAAGTACGAACGCATGTCGACCAGGTGCGCGAGCTCGACCGACTCGAACTCCACGCGCCCTTGGCACATCAGCGCCATGATCACCGCGCGCCGCAGCAGGTCGTCACGGTTCAGCGCGGTGCCGCGCACGATGGGCAGCTGACCCTGGCGCAGCGCGTCGTAGTACTCGGGCAGTGTCTTCGCGTTCTGGCTGTAGGTGGCGCCGATGCGGCCGATCGCCGACACCCCGAGCGCGATCAGGTCGCAATCCGGCTGCGTGCTGTAGCCCTGGAAGTTGCGGTGCAGCCGGCCCTGCCGCTTGGCAACCGCGAGCGCATCGCCCGGCAGCGCGAAGTGGTCCATGCCGATGTACACATAGCCCTGCGCGAGGAAGCCGGCCACCGCGTTGCCGAGCATCGCGACGCGACTCGCGGCCACCGGCAGCTGCGCCGCGTCGATGCGCCGCTGCGGCTTGAAGCGCTGCGGCAGGTGGGCATAGGCGTAGAGCGCGATACGGTCGGGCTTCAGGCTGCACACCTGCGCCACCGTGCGCGCGAAGCTCGCTTCCGTCTGCTTCGGCAGGCCGTAGATCAGGTCGACGTTGACCGAGGCGAAACCGATCTCGCGCGCGCTGTGCATCAGTGCCTGCACGCTCTCGAACGGCTGCACGCGGTGCACCGCCTGCTGCACGTCGGGGTCGAAATCCTGCACGCCGAAGCTCAGGCGGTTGAAGCCGAGCGTGGCCAGCGTTCGCAGGCGCTCGGGCGTGACGGTGCGCGGGTCCACCTCGATGGACAGCTCCGCGCCGGCCGGGAAGCGGAACACGCCGCCCAGGGCCTTCATCAGCCGCTCCAGCTCCGCGTCCGAGAGGAAGGTGGGCGTGCCGCCGCCCAGGTGGAGTTGCCGCACGTCGAGCCCGGCACCGAGCACGCCGGCGTAGAGGCCAATCTCCGTTTCGAGCGCCTCGAGGTACTCCGCGGCGCGCTCATGGTGCCTGGTGATGACCTTGTTGCACGCGCAGTAGTAGCACACAGACTCGCAGAAGGGGATGTGCACGTACAGTGACAGCAGGGGCGATGCCCCCACCATCGCACCGGCGGCGCGCTGCTGCAGCGCCTGCATCGCCTCGGGCGCACCGTAAGCCTCGACGAAGCGGTCGGCCGTCGGATACGACGTGTATCGCGGCCCGGGAACGTCGAAGCGCTTGAGCAGGGTTTCATTCAACATCCCGGCACTGTGCAGCACGCTGCGGCCCACGGCTTGATCCCTGTCAAGGGCTGATCCGGGGTATCGGCCAAACAATCCAAGTCATGACGACGCTCAATGGCTTCAAGGTCGCGTGCTCGAGTTGCAACCTGCGCGAGCTGTGCCTGCCGATCGGACTCTCCAAGCCGGACCTCGACCGGCTCGACGGCCTCGTGGCCCTGCGCAAGACGGTGCCCCGCGGCCGGGCGCTGTTCCGCGGCGGCGAGCCGTTCCGCACCATCTACGCGGTGCGCACCGGCTTCTTCAAGACCTGCGTCTCGACGGCGGACGGGCGCGACCAGGTGACCGGCTTCCAGATGGCGGGCGAGCTGCTCGGGCTGGACGGCATCGGCACCGACCAGCACCACTGCGACGCGGTGGCGCTCGAAGACTCTCAGGTCTGCGTGATCCCGTATTCGCAGCTCGAGGCCCTGTCGCGCGAGTTCACCGAGCTCCAGCGCCAGTTCCACAAGATCATGAGCCGCGAGATCGTGCGCGACCATGGCGTGATGCTGCTGCTGGGCAGCATGCGCGCCGAAGAGCGACTGGCGGCGTTCCTGCTGAACCTGGCCCAGCGCCTGAAGGCGCGCGGTTTCTCGGCGCAAGCGCTCATGCTGCGCATGACACGCGGCGAGATCGGCAGTTACCTCGGCCTCAAGCTCGAAACCGTCAGCCGCACGTTCTCGCGCTTCCAGGAGGAAGGGCTGCTCGAGGTCAAGCACCGCGCGATCCGCATCGTCGACGAGGATTCACTGCGCAAACTGGTCGACCGCGCTGGGTGCTAGCAGCAGTTGCGTGATCGCGGCCGAGGTCGAGATCACGCCCCAGAAGATGAAGAAGGTGACCGTGTAGACGGCCTGCACCGACCAGGCGAGCGGTTCGATGCCGAACCACGTCAGGTTCGCCGGGTCGACGACCGCGAACACCAGCACCTCCAGGACCCCGGCCATCAGGAAAGCGGGCCACAGAATGACCAGCGCGCGACGCGGCATGTCATCCATGGCCTAGCGCCGGGGCGCGGCGGCGTGGTTGCGCGCCTGGATGGCGGGCGCGAGTGAAGGCGTCGCGGCCTGCGCGTGCACGACCGTGTCCGCACCGCGCACGGCCATGACGGCGGTCACCAGGCCGGCCAACACCACCAGCAGCGGGCCGGCGATCACCAGCCAAACCATGCGGACGCGCCACCAGGGCAGCACGGGATGCTCGACGTTGTTCATGGCGTTCTTCTCAGCGAGGCACGATGAAGGTGGATTTCTCGGTCACCCGCACGTCGTCGGTGCCGGCGATCTCGAACTGGATGGCATGCGCGCCCGGCCCCACGGCCTGCGCCGATGCGGGCGGAATGCGCACCTGAACGGTGAACCAGCGCCCCTGCGCCGGACCGACCCGGATGTCCGCGTTCGACGTCAGCAACGCGCCGTCGAGGCCACGCACGTCGATCGCATAGCGTTGCTCCTCTTCGGTCGCATTCATCAGTTGCAGCCGGTAGACGTTCTCGATGCGGCCCCCCTCGACCAGCCGCGCCAGCGACGCGCGGTCACGCACCACGTCCACCTTCAGCGGCGAGCGCAGCGCAAGGCTGGTGACCCACGCGGCCGCAAGCACGAGCAACACCGCCCCATAGATCAGCACCCGGGGGCGCAGCACACGGGCGAAAATCTCGCGCCGCGTGAACCCTTGCGTCAGCCCGTTCTGCGTCGAGTAGCGGATCAGCCCGCGCGGGTAGCGCATCTTGTCCATCACGCCGTCGCAGGCGTCGATGCAGGCGGCGCAGGCGATGCACTCGGTCTGCAGCCCGTTGCGGATGTCGATGCCGGTCGGACAGACGTGCACGCAGAGCTTGCAGTCGATGCACTCGCCGAGCTTCAGTGCCGCAAGGTCGGCGCCGCGCGAGCGCGTGCCGCGAGGATCGCCGCGCTGGGCGTCGTAGGTGATGATCAGCGTGTCCTTGTCGAACATCGCGCCCTGGAAGCGCGCGTACGGGCACATGTATTTGCAGACCTGCTCGCGCAGGAAGCCGGCGTTGCCGTAGGTCGCCAGGCCGTAGAAGTTGACCCAGAACCATTCCCACGGACCGAACGACAAGGTGAAGGCCTCGGCCCACAGCGTGCGGATCGGCGTGAAGTAGCCGACGAAAGTGAAGCCGGTCCACAGCGCGATCGCGAGCCACACACCCTGCTTGGCGCCGCGGCGCCAGAGCTTGTCGAAGGTCCAGCCGCTCGCGTCGAGCTTCAGCCGCGCACCGCGCTCGCCCTCGATGCGGCGTTCGACCCACAGGAAGATCTGCGTGTACACCGTCTGCGGGCAGGCGTAGCCGCACCAGAGCCGCCCCGCCACCGCGGTGAAGAAGAACAGCGCATAGGCGCTGATCACCAGCAAGCCGGTCAGGTAGATGAAGTCCTGCGGGTACAGGACCATGTCGATGATGTAGAAGCGCCGCGCCGTGAGGTCGAACAGCATCGCCGGCCGGCCGTTCCACGTCAGCCACGGCAACCCGTAGAACACCGCCTGCGTCAGCCAGACCAAGGCCCACCGCCAGTTCGCGAACCAGCCCCGCACGGAGCGGGGCTGGACCTTGCGTCGCTTCTCGTACAGCGACACCAACGAGATGGGCACCGCCTTGACTTGGTCGTTCACGGCTTTTCTGCGGCCCCGTTGGGATTCGACAGGCCCCAGACGAAAGCCGACAGCAGGTGGACCTGCTCGCTCGTCAGCCGCGTGCCATGCGCGGGCATCACGTTGGTCTTGCCGCCGCGGATCATCGCCGAGATCTTCTCGGCACCCCAGCCGTGCAGCCACACGTCGTCGCTGAGGTTCGGCGCGCCGATTGCTGCGTTGCCCTTTCCGTCAGCGCCGTGGCAGGCGGCACAGGCAGCGAACTTCGACCGTCCGAGCTGGGCCGCGATCGCGTTGTGCGGGCTGCCTGACAGGCTCAGCACGTAGTGCGCCACGTTGCGCACGTCGTCACTGCTGCCGAGCGCGGCGGCCATCGGCGGCATCATGCCCTGGCGACCGTCGACGATCGTTTCGGCAATCCGCTCCGGCGTGCCGCCCCACAGCCAGTCGCGGTCGGTCAGGTTTGGAAAGCCGGTGCTGCCGCGCGCATCCGCGCCGTGGCAGCTGGCGCAGTTGTTGGCGAACAGGCGCTCACCGATGGCCATCGCCTGCGCGTCCTGCACCAGCTGGGCGGCGCTCCTGCCGGCGAACCTGGCGTACAGCGGCGCGGCCTCGGCGCGTGCCTTGGCCTGCTCTTCCTCGTGCTGGCCGACGCTGGTCCAGCCGAGCGTGCCTTCCATGCTGCCCAGGCCAGGATAGAAGCTCAGGTACGCCGCCGAGAACAGCAGCGTCGCGACGAACAGGCCCATCCACCAGCGTGGCAGCGGGTTGTTCATCTCGCGCAGGTCTTCGTCCCACACATGGCCGGTGGAGTTGTCCTCTGCCATCACGCGGCGACGCGCGGCGATGATCAGCAGCGCGAGGCAGGCGACCAGGCTGATCGCCGTGCCGACCGCAACGTAGATCGACCAGCCGGTGTTGAAGAAATCACTCATTGCCCCGCTCCTCGTCGGCGAAGGGCAGCTCGGCAGCCTGGCGAAACTCGTCGCGCCGCCGCGGCAGCCCCACCGAGACGACGAGCAACAGGAACAGCAGCAGGCTCACGAGCGTGACGACGCTGCGAAGGGTGTTGAGGTCCATCGTGCTTTCCTTACTTCACGTGGGTGCCGAGCACCTGGAGATACGCAACCAGGGCATCGAGCTCGGTCTTGCCCTGCACCGCCTGTGCTGCACCGGCCACTTCGGCGTCGCTGTACGGCACGCCCAGGCGGCGCAACGCCGTCATGCCGCTGGCAACCGACTTCCCGTCGACGACGGTGCGGTCGAGCCAGGCGTAGGCCGGCATGTTCGACTCGGGCACCAGGTCGCGCGGATTCATCAGGTGCAAGCGGTGCCACTCGTCGCTGTACTTGCCGCCGACGCGGTGCAGGTCCGGTCCCGTGCGCTTGCTGCCCCACTGGAACGGCCGGTCGTACACGAACTCGCCGGCCAGCGAGTAGTGGCCGTAGCGCAGCGTCTCCGCGTGCAGGGGCCGGATCATCTGCGAGTGGCAGTTGTAGCAACCCTCGCGCAGGTAGACGTCGCGCCCGGCGAGCTGGACCGCGTCGTAGGGCTTCAGGCCGGCGACCGGCTGCGTCGTCGAGCGTTGGAAGAAGAGGGGCACGATCTCGACCAGGCCGCCGATCGCCACGGCGACCAGGATCAGCACGATCATCAGGAAGTTGCTGGTCTCGATGCGCTCGTGACCCGTGGCTTTCGCGTCGGTGTGACTCATCTCGTTCCCTCGATCAGGCTGCCAGCGGGCGCGGGATCGCGGCCGGCACGGCGCGGCCGCTGCGCACCGTCATGAAGACGTTCCACGCCATCACGCCCATGCCGGCCAGGTACAGCAGGCCTCCGCTGAAGCGCACGACGTAGTACGGATAGGTCGCCTTCACGCTTTCGGCGAAGGTGTAGACGAGGGTGCCGTCCGGGTTCACCGCGCGCCACATCAGGCCCTGCATCACACCGGCAATCCACATCGCGGCGATGTAGAGCACGATGCCGAGCGTCGCGATCCAGAAGTGAAGGTTGATCGCCGGCACGCTGTACATGCGGGTGCGGCCGTACATGCGCGGGATCAGGTAGTACAGCGACCCCATCGAGATCAGGCCGACCCATCCGAGCGCGCCGCTGTGCACGTGGCCGACCGTCCAGTCGGTGTAGTGCGACAGCGCGTTGACGGTCTTGATCGACATCATCGGCCCCTCGAAGGTCGCCATGCCGTAGAACGACAACGAGACGATCATGAACTTCAGGATCGGGTCGTCGCGCAGCTTGTGCCACGCACCCGACAGCGTCATCACGCCATTGATCATGCCGCCCCAGCTCGGCGCGAGCAGCACGAGCGAGAACAGCATGCCCACGCTTTGCGCCCAGTCGGGCAGCGCGGTGTAGTGCAGGTGGTGCGGGCCCGCCCACATGTAGGTGAAGATCAGGGCCCAGAAGTGCACGATCGAGAGCCGGTACGAGTACACCGGGCGCTCGGCCTGCTTGGGGATGTAGTAGTACATCATCCCGAGGAAGCCGGCCGTGAGGAAGAAGCCGACCGCGTTGTGGCCGTACCACCACTGCACCATCGCGTCCTGCACGCCGGCGTAGGCCGAGTAGCTTTTCCACAGGCCCGCCGGCATCGCCGCGCTGTTGACGATGTGCAGCAGCGCAACTGTCAGGATGAATGCGCCGAAGAACCAGTTCGCGACGTAGATGTGGCGCACCCTGCGGCGGCCGATCGTGCCGAAGAACACGATCGCGTAGGCCACCCAGACCACCGCGATCAGCAGATCGATCGGCCACTCCAGCTCCGCGTATTCCTTGCCCTGCGTGTAGCCGAGCGGCAGCGTGACGGCGGCCAGCACGATCACGCCCTGCCAGCCCCAGAACATGAACCTGGCGAGCGCCGGCGCGAACAGCGGCACCTGGCAGGTACGCTGCACCACATGCAGGCTGGTGGCGAACAGCGCGCAGCCGCCGAACGCGAAGATCACCGCGTTCGTGTGCAGCGGGCGCAGCCGCCCGTAGCTGAGCCACGGGATGCCGGCGCCGAGCTCGGGCCAGGCGAGCTGCGCGGCGATGAACAGGCCCACCGCCATGCCGACCACGCCCCACACCACCGCGGCCAGCGCAAAGCCGCGCACCGGGCCATCGTCATACACCACCGGCGTCGCAGCAGCCATCGAGATGCCTCCAGATTTCATGGAGGCATTCTTCCGTGCGGGGTCTTCAGCGAAATTGATCGCGATCAAAGTGAATCGCGGTCGAGTTCCAGAATGCCCTCGCCGACCACCTCCAGATCGTCGAACTGGCCGCGGTGCAGCGCCCAGGCAAACACGCCGAGGATCGCAAGCGCCAGCACGGCCGACAGCGGGATCAGCAGGTAGAGGATGTCCATGCGCGCTACCTCGCCAGACGCAAAGAGTTGAGCACGACGAACAGCGAGCTTGCCGCCATGCCGAGCCCCGCGGCCCACGGCGGCAGCAGGCCGGCCAGCGCGAGCGGCACGCAGGCGGCGTTGTAGGCCGCAGCCCAGAGCATGTTCTGCCGGATGACGCGCATCGTGCGGCGCGCCAGCCCCCGCACCGCAGCCACGTCGCCCAGCGAGTTCGACAGCAGCACGGCGTCCGCGTTGGCGCGCGCAACGAGCGCCCCCTCGCCCATCGCGAGCGACACATCGGCCTGTGCGAGCACCGGGGCGTCGTTGATGCCGTCGCCGACCATCGCGACGACCTCGCCCGCCGCCTGCGCCTCGCGCAACGCGGCGCGCTTGGCCTCGGGCGACAGCGCACCATGGCGCGCGTCGATCGCCAGCCCCGGCCCGAAGTCCCGCACGCGGGCGGCGTCGTCGCCGGACAGCAGCGT
>Ga0247820_10002141_pt1 | contig 11105 bp, 9 predicted proteins | sample 13C_Glucose_Day1_2_FD_192480 | JGI IMG/M metagenome (GOLD analysis project Ga0247820, IMG submission 192480) | Soil microbial communities from agricultural site in Penn Yan, New York, United States - 13C_Glucose_Day14 | ecosystem: Environmental > Terrestrial > Soil > Agricultural land | place...
CACCGGCGCCCTCGACCGCGACCAGTCGATGCCCGCCCAGCGGGTCACGGCAGCGTCGACCGCGGCGGGCGCGACCCTGGTGCGGCTGTTCGCCCTCGGCGACCCCGTCGACGTCGCCGAGGCCGCGGCCGCGCTGCCCACGCTCGGGGTCGACGGTGCCGTCGCGCTGGGCCTGGTCGAGCCCGAGGGGGATGCCGTCGTCGCCCTGTGCGACCTGCGCCCCTACGCCGCCGACGGCGTCGACTGGTGGGTGGCCTCCGACCTCGGTGAGGTGGCGACCCGGCGCCCGCTGCGTGAGAACCACGTGCTCGGCATCGGGGGCGCGTCAACGACCCTGGCGTCATGGACCCCGCGTCCTCACGTCGACCGCGCGCTCGACCTCGGCACCGGGTGCGGTGTGCAGGCCCTGCACCTCGAGGGACACGCCGACGAGGTGGTGGTCACCGACCTGTCCGAGCGGGCCCTGGCGTTCGCGCGGTTCAACGCCTCCCTGGACGAGGCCGACTGGGACGTGCGCGCCGGCTCGATGCTCGACCCGGTCGCGGGGGAGCGCTTCGGCCTGGTCGTCAGCAACCCGCCGTTCGTCATCACCCCGAGGTCGGGGGCCATTCCGCTCTTCGAGTACCGCGACGGTGGCGCCGCCGGGGATGCCGTCGTGCGTGACCTCGTTCGCGGGGTGGGTGAGCACCTGGAGCACGGCGGCATCGCCCAGTTCCTCGGCAACTGGGAGGTGCCGCGCGGCTCGACGTGGACCGACCGGGTGGAGGCCTGGCTCGACGGCACCGGGCTCGACGCCTGGGTCGTGCAGCGTGAGGTGCAGGACCCCGCCGAGTACGCCGAGACCTGGGCGCGTGACGGTGGGCACCACCCGGGGACGGTCGACTTCAACGCGATGTATGCCGCGTGGCTCGACGACTTCGAGGCCCGTGAGGTGGAGGCGATCGGCTTCGGTGTCGTGACCCTGCACCGGCCGCGCACCGACCGGTCGCCCTTCGTCGACCTGATGGACGTGTCGTGGCCGGTGGAGGCCCCGATGGGCCCGACCGTGCTCGCCGGCCTCGACGCCCGCACCTGGCTGGCGGAGCACGACGACGACGCGGTGCTCGACATCGCCTGGCGCTGCGCCCCGGACGTCCACGAGGAGCGGCACACGATGCCCGGCGCGCTCGACCCCACGGCGATCGTGCTGCGCCAGGGCGGCGGGCTGCGGCGGCACCTCACCCTGACCACCGTCACGGCGGCGTTCGCCTCGGTGTCCGACGGCGACCTGACCGCCCGGGCGGCCGCGGCGGCGATCGCCGGGCTGCTCGACCTCGACGGCGACCAGGTGCGAGGCGAGGTCGTGGCCTTCCTGCGCGACGCCGTCAAGGACGGCCTGCTGCGCTGACCGCCGGCGGACCCCGACCAGAGCCGACGAGACGGTCCAGCGCCGAGTGAGCGCCCTGCGGCGGCCGCCGCCCCTGGGCCGGGCGGTGCAGGCGAGTGTCGACGTGCCCTGAGAGAATGCGCTTGTGAGTGAGTGCTCACTCACTTACAGTGTCCGGGTGACCCCACGTGCCCCCGCCCTGAGCCCGCAGGACCGCCGCGCCTCGCTGGTCGAGGTGACCATCCCGCTGCTGCGCGAGCACGGCGCCGGCCTCACCACCCGTCAGGTGGCCGAGGCAGCCGGCATCGCCGAGGGCACCGTCTTCCGGGCCTTCGGCAGCAAGGAGGAACTCGTCCAGGCCTGTGCCGCAGCGGTGTTCGACACCTCCGACGTCCTCGACGAGCTCCGCGGCATCGACCGCTCACTCTCCCTCGACGAGCGCCTCGTGGCCGCCGTGACCATCATGCAGATCCGCGTCGAGCGGATCATCGGCGTGCTGTCGACGCTGCGCTCGACCGGCGCCATGCCGGCCCACGGCCACACCCACAAGCCACGTCGTGGCTCGGACCCCGAGGTCGACGCGATCTTCGTCGAGCTCATCGGCGACGACGTGGCCTCGCTCCGGCTCCCCGCACAGGACGTCGTCGACGTGCTGTCGCAGCTCACGCTCTCGAGCGTCCACCCGTTCTTCCCGGGGCCGTCCCTGACGCCGGCCCAGATCGTCTCCGTCGTCCTCGACGGCACCCGGAGGTCCCACTGATGCTGTACCGACTCGTCCGCACGTACCTGACGCCGTACGCCGCGATGCTGGGGGTGCTCCTCGTCCTCCAGCTGATCGCCACGCTCGCCTCGCTGTACCTGCCGAGCCTGAACGGCCGGATCATCGACGAGGGCGTCGCCGTCGGCGACACCAGCTTCATCCTGAAGACCGGCCTGGTCATGCTCGCCGTGTCCTTCGTGCAGATCGTCGCCACGATCGGGGCGACCCGGATCGGAGCGCAGTCGTCGGCCTCGCTCGGCCGCGAGGTGCGCTCCTCGGTGTTCAAGCGGGTCGGTCAGTTCTCGGCCCAGGAGCTCTCGCGGTTCGGGGCCCCGACGCTGGTCTCACGCAGCACCAACGACATCACCCAGGTCCAGCAGGTCACCTACATGTTCCTGGCGATCATGGTGTCGGCGCCGATCATGATGGTGGGCGGCATCTTCATGGCGCTGCGCGAGGACCTCGGCCTGTCCTGGCTGGTCGCCGTCGCCGTGCCGGCCCTCGGGGTCGCGATCGGCCTGATCATCGCGAAGATGGTGCCGCACTTCCGCTCCATGCAGACCGCCGTCGACTCGGTGAACCGCATCCTGCGCGAGCAGATCACCGGGCTGCGGGTCGTGCGCGCCTTCGTGCGCGAGGACGTCGAGCGCGAGCGCTTCGCCGTGGCCAACCGCACCTACACCGGTACCGCCCTCGCCGTCGGCAAGCTGATGGCGCTGGCCTTCCCGGTCGTCATGGTCATCTTCAACGCCTCGACGGTGGCGGTGCTGTGGTTCGGCGCCCACCGGATCGACAACGGCCAGATGGAGATCGGCTCGCTCACCGCCTTCATGAGCTACCTCATCCAGATCCTCATGTCGGTGATGATGGCGACCTTCATGGCGATGATGATCCCGCGTGCCACCGTCTCGGCCGGCCGCATCCAGGAGGTGCTCGACACCGACTCCTCGGTGCACGCACCCGCCGACCCGGTCGTCATCCCGCCCGGCCCGGTGTCCGTCGAGCTGCGCGGTGTCACCTTCGCCTACCCGGGTGCCGAGTCGCCCGTGCTGCGCGAGGTGTCGCTGCGCGCCGAGCCCGGCACGACGACCGCGATCGTCGGGTCGACCGGTGCGGGCAAGACGACTCTCGTCGGGCTCGTCCCACGCCTGCACGACGTCACGTCCGGCCAGGTGCTCGTGGGCGGCATCGACGTACGCGAGGCCGAGCCGGAGGACCTCTGGTCGCACATCGGACTGGTGCCGCAGCGGCCGTACCTGTTCACCGGCACGGTCGCCTCCAACCTGCGCTACGGCGACCCACACGCAACGGACGACGAGCTCTGGGCCGCCCTGGAGGTCGCGCAGGCCGACGGCTTCGTGCGTGCCATGCCGGACGGCCTCGAGTCGCCGATCGCGCAGGGCGGCACCAACGTCAGTGGTGGGCAGCGCCAGCGCCTGGCCATCGCGCGGGCCCTGGTGAGCAAGGCCGGCATCTACCTGTTCGACGACGCGTTCTCGGCCCTGGACGTGGCCACCGACGCACGGCTTCGCGCCGCGATGCGGCCGGTGACCCGGGACGCCGTCGTCATCGTCGTCGCGCAACGGGTGTCGAGCATCATCCACGCCGACCGCATCGTCGTGCTCGACGACGGCCTGGTCGTGGGCAACGGCACGCACGCGGAGCTGCTCGAGAGCTGCCCGACGTACGTCGAGATCGTGGAGAGCCAGCAGGCGATGGAGGAGGCGGCATGAGCGAGCTCAAGACCGAGGAGGAGAAGGCAGCCGAGGCACGCCGCGGCCCTGCCGCCACCCGACGCGGCGGTCCTCCCCACCTCCAGGTCGGGATGCCGACCGAGAAGTCCCAGGACTTCATCCCGTCCGCCAAGCGCGTCCTGCGCCTGCTGCACCCCGAGCGGTTCATCGTGGCGACCGTCATCGCCTTCGCCGTCGGAAGCGTCGTGCTCAGCGCGATCGGCCCCAAGATCCTCGGCGGCGCGACCGACCTGATCTTCGCCGGCGTCTTCGGGGCGCAGATCCCCGCCGGCGTCACGCAGGCCCAGGCCGCGGACGCGCTGAGGGCGCAGGGCGAGGACAACCTCGCCGACATGCTCGCCGCGATGAACCACGTCGTGCCCGGTCAGGGAATCGACTTCACGGCGCTGGGCAAGATCCTGCTCTTCGTGCTCGGTCTCTACGTCGTGGCCGCGCTGCTGCAGTGGATCCAGGGCCGGATGCTCACCGTCGCTGTCAACCGCACCATCTACCGGCTGCGCCGCGACGTCGAGGACAAGCTCAACCGGTTGGCGTTGCCCTATTTCGACGGCCAGCCGCGCGGTGAGCTGCTCAGCCGGGTCACCAACGACATCGACAACGTGGCGCAGAGCCTGCAGCAGACGCTGAGCCAGCTGCTCACCTCGCTGCTCACGGTCGTCGCGATGATCGCGATGATGGTGTGGATCTCGCCGCTGCTGTCGCTCCTCGCCCTCGTGACGATCCCGATCACCATGGTCGTGACCGCGATGATCGGCAAGCGCAGCCAGAAGCACTTCATCCAGCAGTGGAAGAGCACCGGCGAGGTGAACGGTGTGGTCGAGGAGACCTACACCGGCCACGAGCTCGTCAAGGTGTTCGGGCGCCAGGAGGAGGCCGACCGCCTCTTCGCCGAGCGCAACGACGCGCTGTACCACGCGAGCTTCCGGGCCCAGTTCATCAGCGGCATCATCATGCCCACGATGATGTTCATCGGGAACCTCAACTACGTCGTCATCGCCGTGGTCGGCGGGCTGCGGGTCGCCAACGGAACCATGAGCCTGGGCGACGTGCAGGCGTTCATCCAGTACTCGCGTCAGTTCACCCAGCCGCTGACCCAGGTGGCCTCGATGTCGAACCTGATGCAGAGCGGAGTCGCATCAGCCGAGCGGGTGTTCGCGGTGCTCGACGCCCCGGAGCAGGAGCCCGACACCGAGCACCCGGCCACCATCCGGGACCCCCGTGGCCGGGTGGCATTCGAGGACGTCACGTTCTCCTACCGCGACGACACCCCGCTCATCGAGAACCTCGACCTGCTCGTCGAGCCCGGGCAGACCGTGGCGATCGTCGGCCCGACCGGCGCCGGCAAGACGACGCTGGTCAACCTCGTGCTGCGCTTCTACGAGCTCAAGGGCGGCCGGATCACCCTCGACGGCGTCGACATCACCGACCTCACCCGGCACGACCTGCGGTCGCGGATCGGGATGGTCCTGCAGGACACCTGGCTGTTCGGCGGCACGATCCGCGAGAACATCGCCTACGGGCGGCCGGGGGCCACCGACGAGGAGGTCCTCGAGGCCGCCCGGGCGACCTACGTCGACCGCTTCGTGCACTCGCTGCCCGACGGCTACGACACCGTGCTGAACGCCGAGGCCGACAACATCAGCGCCGGCGAGCGCCAGCTCATCACCATCGCCCGGGCGTTCCTGGCGGCACCGTCCCTGCTCATCCTCGATGAGGCCACCTCGTCGGTCGACACCCGCACCGAGCTCCTCGTGCAGAAGGCGATGTCGGCGCTGCGCTCCGACCGCACCAGCTTCGTCATCGCGCACCGACTCTCGACGATCCGGGATGCCGACCTCATCCTCGTCATGGAGGACGGACGGATCGTCGAGCGCGGCTCGCACGCCGAACTGCTCACTGCCGGAGGCGCTTTCGCCAAGCTGTATGCCGCCCAGTTCCAAGGTGCTGCGACCGACCTCGACGAGGACCCGGATGCCGTCGGCGGTGCCCCAGAACTCGTGCGTCCGCTCGGGCGATGAGGCGACCCCCCCTCCACTAGCGTGACGAAATCGCCACCGCCGCGGTGGTGAAGGCCTCGACGTGGAGGACGGGTGGTCGCAGTGGTGGGACTCGCGCAGACCGTGGCCGGGGGCGTACCGGCGGTGATCAGGACCGAGACGCTGATCGACGCGGGCGCCGTCGACTACCTCATCCTCGCCACCTACTTCGTGTTCGTGCTGGGCATCGGGCTGATCGCCCGGCGCTCGGTGTCGGACTCGCTCGACTTCTTCCTCTCCGGGCGCTCGCTGCCCGCGTGGGTGACCGGCCTGGCGTTCATCTCGGCGAACCTCGGTGCCGTCGAGATCATGGGGATGTCGGCCAACGGTGCCCAGATCGGCATCGCCACGGTGCACTACTTCTGGATCGGCGCCATCCCGGCGATGCTGTTCCTCGGCGTCGTGATGATGCCCTTCTACTACGGCTCGAAGGTGCGCTCGGTCCCCGAGTTCATGTTCCGGCGGTTCGGCACCAAAGCGCACCTGGTCAACGCGATCTCGTTCGCGGTGGCCCAGCTGCTCATCGCCGGCGTCAACCTCTACCTGCTCAGCTCGATCGTGCACGCGCTGCTCGGCTGGCCGTTGTGGGTGGCCCTCATCGTCGCCGCCGTGATCGTGCTGTCCTACATCACCCTCGGCGGCCTGTCCGCCGCGATCTACAACGAGGTGCTGCAGTTCTTCATCATCGTCGCGTCGCTGCTGCCTCTCGTCATCATCGGCCTGAACCGGGTCGGTGGCTGGAGCGGCCTGGAGGAGAAGATCACCAGCGCGGCGAACAGCGCCCCGGCGGCGGCCGAGGTGCCGTCGGCCACCGACCAGCTGAACTCGTGGCCGGGGCAGGCCCTCACCGGCTTCGACTCGGGGTTCTGGTCGGTCGTCGGCATCGTCTTCGGGCTCGGGTTCGTGCTGTCCTTCGGGTACTGGACGACCAACTTCGTCGAGGTGCAGCGCGCGATGGCGTCCGACTCGATCGCCTCAGCACGCAAGACGCCGATCATCGGCTCGTTCCCCAAGATGTTCGTCCCGTTCCTCACCATCATCCCGGGCATGATCGCCGCGGTCCTCGTGCCGGAGATCATCAAGCTGAAGAACGGCGAGGCAGTTCCGGGAGGCGCCTCCGGGGAGGGGGTCGCATACAACGACTCGTTGCTCTACCTGATGCGCGACCTGCTGCCGAACGGCCTGCTCGGGCTGGCGATCACCGGCCTGCTCGCGGCCTTCATGGCCGGCATGGCCGCCAACATCTCGGCGTTCAACACGGTCTTCAGCTACGACCTGTGGGAGCGGTACATCCGCAAGGACCGCGCCGACGACTACTACCTGCGTATCGGCCGGGTGGCGACCGTGGGGGCCACGGTCATTGCGATCTTCACCGCCCTGCTGGCCAGCTCGTTCTCGAACATCATGGACTACCTCCAGACCCTGTTCGGGTTCTTCAACGCCCCACTGTTCGCGACGTTCATCCTCGGTATGTTCTGGAAGCGGATGACGGGCACGGCGGCGTGGATCGGACTGGTCTCGGGAACTGTGGCAGCCGTGCTCGTCGCCTTCCTGAGCGAGGACGCCTTCGGGTCGGCGAGCCTGGGGGTCATCCCGCTCGGCGGCCAAGGAGCTGCTTTCGTCGCGGCGTCGGCCGCGTTCATCGTCGACCTCATCCTGTCCGTCGGCATCTCGTTGTTCACCACCGCCCCGAAGCCCGAAGACCTCGTCGGTCTGGTGTACTCGGAGACGCCGAAGGAGGTCCGTCAGGACCCACTGGAGCACACCTATCCCTGGTACCGGCGCACCCTGCCGCTCGCGGGGGTCTCGCTCGCGATGGTCACCGTCCTCAACATCCTCTTCTGAGCAGGAGCAGCCATGGCACAGCAAGAGAAGAAGACGGCCGGGATCTTCGACATCCGCAACATCATCGGGGCCCTGCTCACGATCTACGGCGTGATCCTCACGCTCATGGGCCTGTTCGCCGACCCGGAGACCGAGAAGACCGGCGGCTCGAACGCCAACCTCGTGGCCGGCATCGTGCTGCTCATCATGGGCCTCGGCTTCATCGCCTGGGCTTACCTGCGTCCGGTCAAGGTGCCCGAGCACGTGGAGCCGGTGGCCGACGACCCGACCCGCCCGGCGCCGAGGAAGAAGCCCAGACCGTCGCAGTGAGCTCCCGGGACCGGCGGACGGATGCCACCCAGGGTCGGGCCATGGGCGAGATGACGTGGGTCAGAGACCTTCGGGCCTACCGGGCGGTGCCCTCGGGTGAGGGGCCGTGGCCCGGCCTGGTGCTCGTGCACGAGATCTTCGGCCTCGACGACGAGATGAGGCGTCACGCCGACCGGCTCGCCGCGATGGGCTTCGTCGTACTCGCACCCGACCTGCTGGCTCGCGGCCGAAGGCTGGTGTGCCTGGCGCAGACGATGACGGCGCTGCGCACGCGGAGGGGACAGGCGTTCGACGACCTCGAGGTGGTTCGTGCGGCGCTGCTCGCCGACCCGTCGTGCAACGGCTCCGTGGGCGTGATCGGGTTCTGCCTCGGTGGCGGGTTCGCCCTGGTGCTCGCCGGGCGGCCGGGTTGGGATGCCGTGGCCGCCAACTACGGCGCGCTGCCCACCGACCTCGAGGCCCTCGACGGAGCCTGCCCGGTCGTCGCGAGCTACGGCGGCCGCGACCGCTACCTGCGTGGCGCGGCGTCGACGCTCGAGGCGGCGCTGACCGAGCGGGGGGTCGTCCACGACGTCAAGGAGTACCCCGGCGCCGGGCACGCCTTCCTCAACCGGGAGCACACGGCGCCCTGGTACCTCGCGCCGATGACCCGCTTCGTGATGCACGCCGGCCCGGACCCGGAGGCATCGGACGACGCGTGGGTGCGGATCGAGGAGTTCCTCGGCCGGCACCTCACCAGGTGACCGCGCCGCGCTCCCGCCAGGCGTCGAGCAGGCCGGTCGGGTCGTCGACCGTGCCGCCGCGGTTCCACAGGGCCAGGTACAGGTCGGGGGCCGAGGCCCGCAGCGGGCGCGCCTCCGTCGGGATGCCGTCGCTCGCCTCGCGCCGCCGGGTCACCGGGGCCTGGTCGCTGACCTCGAGGTTCCACGCCGCACCGTCGGTCGTGGACACCGTTGCGGTGTAAGGGGTTTCGGAGCGCGGGCCCTTGGTGCGCCGCTGCCAGAAGCCGACGAGCAGCTCGTCGACACCGTCGGCCGCCAGCGCATCGGTGAGCCAGACGTCGTCGGCGGTGAGCGGCCTGGCCTCGAGCGCCGACAGGGCGTCGAGAGCGTGCACCGTCGTCTCGTGGCACTGCCGTCGGGCCCAGAACGCCCGGGCCGGCGGGGCGGCCTTGAGAAAGGTCATCACCGCGAGGTCGTCCGGCGCGGCCCGCAGGGCGTCCACGAGGGGCTGGGCTCCGTCGATCAGCCAGCCGACCGGGTCGGGGGCCGCGCGTCCCTCGGCCTCGATGGCGGCGTCGTCGACACCGGCCGGGTCGTCGCCGTGCACGACCGCGGTCGCCCAGCGGTGCACCATCCCCTGGTGGGCGAGCAGGTCGCGCACCGTCCAGCCGGGGCAGGTCGGAACGGGGGCGTCCGCCCCGGCGGCCCGCGACCACACCGCCATCCGGTCCACGGCAGCGTCGATGCCGGCGAGGTGCTGCTCGACGGTGGGGAAGCCAGGCGTCATGACGTGAGTGTGCCCGGTCTCGCCGGTCGCTCGCGAGCGGCGGCGGACCGCGGTGCGCGGGGAGGGGACCCGGGCACACGCTCCGACCACTCAGGCGAACTGCCAGGAGCGCTTGCTCAGGCCGAACCAGAAGCCGTCGATGACGCTCTCGACGCTGTCTGCGTCGAGCCCGCCCGAGGCGGACGCCGCACCCAGCGCGACGTAGAGGGGCGCCCAGTGCTCGGTGCGCGGGTGCGCCTCGCGTGCGGCCGGCGCCTTGGCGAGGAAGTCGAGCACGGAGTCGACGTCGCCCTGGCCGACGGTCTCGGCGGCCCAGTGGTCGAACTCGGCCGAGGGGGTGGGCGGCGCGGCATCCGAGGGGGCGCTCGGGTTGAACCACCCGAGGTTGTGCGTCGTGAACCCGGACCCGAGGATCAGCACGTTCTCGTCGCGCAGCGGCGCGAGGCGCTCACCGAGCGCGAACAGCCGGTGCGGGTCGAGGGTCGGCATCGACAGCTGCACCACCGGCACGTCGGCCTCGGGGAACATCTCCTTCAGCGGCACGTAGGCACCGTGGTCGAGCCCGCGGGTGGGGTCCTGGTGCAGGGTCTCGCCGGCGCCGGACAGCAGCCCGGCCACCGAGCGGGCGAGCTCGGGGGCGCCGGGGGCGTCGTAGGTCACCTCGTAGTAGCGCTGCGGGAAGCCCCAGAAGTCGTAGAGCAGCGGCACGTCGCCCGTGGTGGCCGAGACCGCGATCGGGGCGAGCTCCCAGTGCGCCGACACGACGAGGATCGCGCTCGGCCGCGGCAGGTCGTCGGACCAGGCCGCGAGCTCGGCGGTCCACTGCCGGTCGTCCGCGAGCGGGGGCGCACCGTGGCTGAGGTAGACGACGGGTGCCCGGTCGGCGGCGGTGGTGGACATGCACGCTCCTCGAAATGGTTGTTGAACATTCAACCATAAATCTCGTCCGCCTGCCCTCGACGCGGCGCGGCCTCCAATGGTCTCCTGAGCGGGTGCCCCACGTCACGCTTCGCGAGATCGCCCCCGACATCGAGGAGTCCGTGCTCGAGCTACGGGTCGCGCCGGCGCAGGAGCAGTTCGTCTCCGGGGTCGCCCGGTCACTCATCGACGCCGCCACCGAGCCCGAGGCCCATCCGTGGATCCGCGCCGTCGTCGCCGACGGAGTGCCGGTGGGCTTCGTGATGGTGAGCTGGGACGTGGTACCCGTGCCCCACCGCCTGTGGGGGCCGTACTTCCTCTGGCGCCTCCTCGTCGACACCCGCCACCAGGGGCACGGCCACGGCACCGCGGCGGTCCGACTCGTGGCCGAGGCCGTGCGTGCCGACGGGGGCGACACGCTGTACACGAGCTGTGGTCAGGGCGAGGGCTCGCCCCAACCCTTCTACGAGGGCCTCGGCTTCGTGCCGACGGGTGAGGTCGACTCGCACGGTGAGGTCCACCTGGCCCTCGACCTCACCGGGTCGCGAGGCGGGTGAGGCCCGACTGCTGCACCCTGGATCGACGACGACGGCAGCGTCCGTCGCCCG
>Ga0247820_10002143_pt1 | contig 11099 bp, 9 predicted proteins | sample 13C_Glucose_Day1_2_FD_192480 | JGI IMG/M metagenome (GOLD analysis project Ga0247820, IMG submission 192480) | Soil microbial communities from agricultural site in Penn Yan, New York, United States - 13C_Glucose_Day14 | ecosystem: Environmental > Terrestrial > Soil > Agricultural land | place...
CCTTATAAATCAATAATTTAAAATTAATCTGTAGGCGCTCTGTCATTCTTGTGGAATGAAAACGATACAGATGGGCTGGGAATCAAAAGCGTTGTGGGATCAAACCCTTGCAAAGGCGCATGCAAATGGGTGTGTATCGATATCGATACATAGGAATGAATTCGTTACATGACGACGTCGCGCGATTCAGCCTCGGGTTGGAATTCCATATTTTCGCAAGCGCTGGGCAATGGCCGTGTGCGAAGTCTGCAAGCGTCCGGCCAACTGCCGGGTCGAGGGGTAGCTGGCGTACAGCCGCTGCAACAGTTCGCGCTCGAAATCCCCCACCGCCTGTTCCAGGCTGGCCACCTCGCCATCCTGCCCGCGTGCCACCGAGGTGCCAGCGATGTCCAGGTCATCGATATCCACCACGTTGCTTTCACAGATGGCCGCGGCGCGGAAGATCACGTTCTGTAGCTGGCGCACGTTGCCCGGCCAGGGATTGGCCAGCAGTGCCGGATGCGTGGCAGGCGCCAGCCGGCAGGCTGGGCGCTGGATCTGGGTGCAGGCCTGCTGCATGAAGAACTGCGCCAGCGACAGGATGTCCTGGCCGCGATCGCGCAGCGGCGGGACCTGCAGGTTGAGCACATTGAGGCGGTAGAACAGGTCTTCGCGGAAGGTGCCTTCGCCGACCATGCGCTCCAGGTCGCGGTGGGTGGCGCTGATGATGCGCACGTCCACCTTCACCTCGCGGTCGCCGCCCACGCGGCGGAAGCTGCCATCGCTGAGAAACCGCAGCAGCTTGGCTTGCAGGTAGGGCGACATCTCGCCGATCTCGTCGAGGAACACCGTGCCCTGGTTGGCCAGCTCCATCAGCCCGGGCTTGCCACCACGTTGCGCGCCGGTGAAAGCGCCGGGGGCATAGCCGAACAGTTCGCTCTCGGCCAGGCTCTCGGGCAGCGCCGCGCAGTTGAGCGCCAGGAACGGTGCGGCATGGCGGCTGCTTATGGCATGGCAGGCGCGGGCCACCAGTTCCTTTCCGGTACCGGTCTCGCCGTGCACCAGCAGCGGTGCGTCGAGGGTGGCCACGCGCAGGGCGCGGGCCTTGAGGGTGCGGATGGCCGGGGAGTCGCCGAGCATGGCGTCGAAGCCTTCGGCGTGGTCGTGGTGCAGGGCTGACAGGCGCTCGCCCATGCGGTTCGGCGGGTACAGCGTCAGCAGGCCGCCGGCGTGGGTGATCGGCGTGGCATCGAGCAGCAGGCTTTGGCCATTGAGCTGCATCTCGCGCATGGGCAGGTGGAAGTTGTTGTCCTGCAGGGCTTGCAGCAGGTCGGGGTCGCCGAACAGCTCACCCACCGAGCGCCCGGCCGACTCGCGGCCGCACAGGGCGATCAGTGCCGGGTTGGCCAGCAGCACCAGGCCTGCGCTGTCCACCGCCAGCACCGGGTCGCTCATGGCGGCGAGCAGGGCGTCGAGCTGCAGGTGACGACGCTGGCCGGGAAGGATATCGACCACTTCCACCGACTGCACGCCGCGCACCTCGAACAGGGCGTCGTGCAGCTCCTCGAGCACGGCCGGGCTCAGGGTCGGGGCATCGATGTAGACGTTCGGCGGGACCATCTCCACGGCATCGAGGTTGAGGTTGCGGGCACCGAGCAGGGCCAGGACTTCCTGGGTAATGCCGACGCGGTCGATGAAGCTGACGTGGATGCGCATGATGAGCGAGGCTTTGGCCGGAATGGGCGTCAGTATGCCTTGCGATGTCGTTCTAGCCCACTATTGCCGGGGCTGCTGCGCAGCCCTTTCGCGGCACAAGGCCGCTCCTACAGGTGCGTTCGATCCCTGTAGGAGCGGCCTTGTGCCGCGAAAGGGCCGCGCAGCGGCCCCGAGGATCACTCCAGATGCTCTGGCTTGATCGGGTCACCCGATTTCACATCCAGCTTGGTGCGAATGTCTTCGAACATGTAGTCATACAGCTTGTGCGGCGAACCGAGGTTCTCGAACTTCTTCGGTGGCGGCAGGAACGACTGGGCCTTGCGGCTCAACTGCATCAGAAAGCTCGGCAGCACCTGGTCCTTGGCCAGGAAGAACTTTTCGTCCACCGCCTTGCCTTCGATCTTGCCATGCATGCGGAACTGGATGCCGCGGCCTTCACTCGGGTCCGACACGGCCTCGTAGTCGATGCACAGGTCGTAGCTGTGGTCGTTGGTGTTCAGCGCGGTGCGCTCGATATGCACGTGACCAGGTTGATACTGGGCCATGGCGAGTCCTCCGGAAGGTTGAAAACGGCGGGTGCCAGGCACCCGCCAACTGCATTCAACGGTAGCTGATACCGGGCTTGGCGGTGGAAACCCGCGTGCCGGCGGTGCCCTTGACGATGTCCTCGATGTTCTCCAGCGAGCTGATCACCGCCACCTTGCCGGTGTTGCGCGCAAAGTCGCAGGCGGCCTGGACCTTCGGCCCCATGGAGCCGGCGGCAAAGCCCAGTTTTTCGAGCTCGTCCGGATGAGCCTGGGCGATGGCTTTTTTCGTCGGTTTACCGAAATCAATGTACGCCGCGTCGACGTCGGTGGCGATGATCAGCAGGTCGGCTTCCAGTTGTTCGGCGAGCAGCGCCGAGCACAGGTCCTTGTCGATCACCGCCTCGATGCCCTTGAGCTTGCGGTTCTCGTCATACATGGTGGGGATGCCGCCGCCGCCGGCGCAGATCACGATGCTGCTCTTCTCCAGCAGCCACTTGATCGGGCGGATCTCGAAGATGCGCTTGGGTTTCGGGCTGGCCACCACGCGGCGGTACTTGTCGCCGTCGGGCTTGACTACCCAGCCTTTTTCCTTGGCCAGGCGTTCGGCCTCGTCCTTGGCGTAGACCGGGCCGATGAACTTGGTCGGGTCCTTGAACGCCGGGTCGTTGGCGTCCACTTCCACCTGGGTGAGCAGGGTGGCGAACGGCACCTCGAAGGCCAGCAGGTTGCCCAGCTCCTGTTCGATCATGTAGCCGATCATGCCTTCGGTCTCGGCGCCGAGCACGTCCAGCGGATAGGCTTCATCCGGCTTGTACGACAGCCCCTGCAGCGACAGCAGGCCGACCTGCGGGCCGTTGCCGTGGGCGATGACCAGTTCGTTGCCGGGGTGGATCTTGGCGATCTGCTCGGTGGCGGTGCGGATATTGGCGCGCTGGTTGTCGGCGGTCATCGGTTCGCCGCGGCGCAGCAGGGCGTTGCCGCCCAATGCAACAACGATACGCATGGGGAATGTCCTTTAAACGGGGAGTGACGATCCTGTGGGAGCGGGTTTACCCGCGAATGCGTCAGCAGGGCCAGCGATGTCGTCTGGGCTGGCCCTTTCGCGGGTGAACCCGCTCCCACAGGGATCGAGGATGGCCTTAGAGGTCAGCCAGGGTCGACACCAGGATCGCCTTGATCGTGTGCATGCGATTCTCCGCCTGCTCGAAGGCGATGCACGCCGGCGACTCGAACACGTCATCGGTCACTTCGATGCCGTTGGCCAGGTCCGGGTACTGCTCGGCGATCTGCTTGCCGACCTTGGTCTCGGAGTTGTGGAACGCCGGCAGGCAGTGCATGAACTTGGTGCGTGGGTTGCCGGTGGCCTTCATCAGTTCCTTGTTCACCTGATAGGGCTTGAGCTGTTTGATGCGCTCGCCCCAGGCTTCGATCGGCTCGCCCATCGACACCCAGACGTCGGTGTGGACGAAGTCAACGCCCTTGACCGCGGCTTTCGGGTCTTCGGTCAGGGTGATGCGCGCGCCGCTTTCCTCGGCGTACTTGTGGCAGCGCTCGACCAGGTCGTCATGGGGCCACAGGGCCTTGGGCGCGGCGATGCGCACGTCCATGCCGAGTTTGGCGCCGATCAGCAGCAGCGAGTTGCCCATGTTGTTGCGGGCGTCGCCCAGGTAGGCGTAGCTGATGTCGTGCAGCGGCTTGTCGCTGTGCTCGCGCATGGTCAGCACGTCGGCGATCATCTGGGTCGGGTGGTATTCGTCGGTCAGGCCGTTGAACACCGGCACGCCGGCGAACTTGGCCAGTTCCTCGACGATCTCCTGCTTGAAGCCACGGTACTCGATGGCGTCGTACATGCGCCCGAGCACGCGGGCAGTGTCCTTCATGCTCTCCTTGTGGCCGATCTGCGAAGAGTTGGGGTCGATGTAGGTGACGTTGGCGCCCTGGTCGTAGGCGGCGACTTCGAAGGCGCAGCGGGTGCGGGTCGAGGTCTTCTCGAAGATCAGGGCGATGTTGTTGCCCTTCAGGTGCTGCTGCTCGGTGCCGGTGTACTTGGCGCGCTTGAGGTCGCGGGACAGGTCCAGCAGGTAGCGCAGTTCGCGGGTGCTGTGGTGTTCGAGGCTGAGCAGGTTGCGGTTGTGGATATTGAACGCCATGACGGTTCTCCTTGGATTCGGTGAGGTGCCCGGCCGCTGCCTCGTGGGCGCGGCCGGTTTCGATGGGCGTTAGTAGTCGATAGGGTCGCGCACGATCGGGCAGGTCATGCAGTGGCCGCCGCCGCGGCCCCGGCCCAGCTCGCCGGCGCTGATGGTGATGACCTCGATCCCGGCCTTGCGCAGCAGGGTGTTGGTGTAGGTGTTGCGGTCGTAGCCAATGACCACGCCGGGTTCCACGGCCACCACGTTGTTGCCGTCATCCCATTGTTCGCGTTCGGCGGCGAAGCTGTTGCCGCCGGTCTCGACCACGCGCAGCTTGACCCCCAGGTGCTCGCCGACCACTTCGATGAACGACTTGTTCTCGCGGCGCACGTCCATGCCATACGGCTTGCTTTCGTCCGGACGGATGATGAACGGCACGATCTCCTTGACCACTTCCGGGAAGACCGTGACCAGGTCGCGGTCGCAGAAGCTGAACACGGTGTCCAGGTGCATCGCGGCGCGGGATTTCGGCAGGCCGGCGACGATGACTTTCTCCACCGCGCCCTTGGCGAACAGGTTCTGTGCCAGTTGGCCGATGGCCTGGCGCGAGGTGCGCTCGCCCATGCCGATGAGCACGACGCCCTTGCCGATCGGCATCACGTCGCCGCCTTCGAGGGTGGCGTTGCCGTGGTCCTTGTCCGGGTCGCCGTACCAGACCTGGAAGTCGGCGTTGGTGAACTCCTTGTGGAACTTGTAGATGGCGGTGGTCAGCAAGGTTTCCTGGCGTCGCGCCGGCCAGTACATCGGGTTGAGCGTCACGCCGCCGTAGATCCAGCAGGTGGTGTCGCGGGTGAACTGGGTGTTGGGCAGCGGCGGCAGGATGAAGCTGGAGTGGCCCAGGTAGTCGTTGTACATCTTGACCACGCTGGCGCCTTCGCTTTCCGGCAGGTCCTGGCCGGCCACGCCGCCGATCAGGAACTCGGCCAGGTGGCGTGGCTCGAGGCCTTCGAGCCAGCTGCGCACTTCATTGGTGAGGCCGACGCCGACGGTATCGGAGGTGATCTTGCGGTCGAGAATCCACTTCAGTGCGTCGGGCTGCTGGACGATGTCGGTCAGCAGGTTGTGCATCTCCAGCACATCGACACCGCGCTCGCGCATCTTGGTGACGAAGTCGAAGTGGTCGCGCTTGGCCTGGTCGACCCAGATCACGTCGTCGAACAGCAGTTCGTCGCAGTTGCTCGGGGTCAGGCGCTTGTGCGCCAGGCCCGGGCTGCAGACCATCACTTTGCGCAGCTTGCCGGCTTCGGAATGGACGCCGTATTTCTGTTTCTCAGTGGACATGGTGAATCCTCCTGTAAAGCGAAGACGTGGGGTTCAGAGAGTCAGGAAGCCGTCGTACAGGCCGTAGGCCGCCACCAGGGCGCCCGCGACCACGGCGGCGAAGATCAGTTTTTCCACGCTGGTGAAGATCGGTTGGCCGACCTCGCGCTTGGCCTTGGCGAACAGGATCGCGCCAGGGGCGTAGAGCAGGGCCGAGAGCAGCAGGTATTTCACGCCGCCGGCGTACAGCAGCCAGATTGCGTAGAGCAGGGCGATGCCGCCGATGATCAGGTCTTTCTTGCGTTCGGCCAGGGCCTGTTCGTAGGTCTCGTTGCGCCAGGCCAGCAGGAAGGCGTAGGCCGCCGACCACAGGTAAGGCACCAGGATCATCGAGGTGGCGAGGTAGATCAGCGACAGGTAGGTGCTGTTGGAGAACAGGGTGATGACCAGGAAGATCTGCACCATGGCGTTGGTCAGCCACAGGGCGTTGGCCGGCACATGGTTGGCGTTCTCGCGGCGCAGGAACTCCGGCATGGTGTGGTCCTTGGCGGCGGCGAACATGATCTCGGCGCACAGCAGCACCCACGACAGCAGGGCGCCCAGCAGCGAGATGATCAGGCCGACGCTGATCAGCACCGCGCCCCAGTGGCCGACCACGTGTTCAAGCACCGCGGCCATCGATGGGTTCTGCAGCTTGGCCAGCTCCGGTTGGGTCATCACGCCGAGCGACAGCACGTTGACCAGCACCAGGAACAGCAGCACGGTGACGAAGCCGATGACCGTGGCCTTGCCGACGTCGGAGCGTTTTTCCGCACGGGAAGAGAAGATGCTCGCGCCTTCGATGCCGATGAACACCCACACGGTGACCAGCATCATGTTGCGCACCTGGTTCATCACGCTGCCCAGGTCCGGCGTGCCGACGGCCCAGATGTCCGCGGTAAACACATCGAGCTTGAAGGCGAACAGGCAGATCAGCGCGAACAGCGCCAGCGGCACGACCTTGGCCACGGTGGTGACCAGGTTGATGAAGGCGGCTTCCTTGATGCCGCGCAGCACCAGGAAGTGCACCGCCCACAGCAGAACGGAAGCACCGATCACCGCCGCGGGAGTGTTGCCTTCACCGAATACCGGGAAGAAATACCCCAAGGTGCTGAACAGCAGCACGAAGTAGCCGACGTTGCCCAGCCAGGCACTGATCCAGTAGCCCCAGGCCGAGGAGAAACCCATGTAGTCGCCGAAGCCGGCCTTGGCGTAGGCGTATACCCCGCCGTCAAGGTTTGGCTTGCGGTTGGCCAGGGTCTGGAAGACGAAGGCGAGGGTGAGCATGCCCACCGCGGTGATGGCCCAGCCGATCAGCACGGCGCCGACGCCGGCGCTGGCGGCCATGTTCTGCGGCAACGAGAAGATCCCGCCACCGATCATCGAGCCGACGACAAGTGCAACAAGTGCACCTAGTTTTAGTTTTCCGGGAGAATCAGACATTTAACGACTCCGTACCAGGAGAAAGTTGACCTCAGAATAAATCTGACGCCTGGATCATTCGCTGACTTAGATCAGTTCATGCCCGCATGAAGATCAGAAAAATCCTTCACGCGCCTCCTGGAGGATGCCGACAGCTCTGACGCAGGCCTTGTGCGCTGGCACCTCCATGTCCTTCTAGAGCAAACGCTCCGTTTCGCCTGCGAACTGAGAAGTTAGTCCGTTTTGCGGTTTTCGCAAATTTTTCACAGCAAATAGCGACGGGTTTAGACGATCCGCAAAGTAGTCGACTAATGTGATTTTTATTAAGGTGTCGCTATAGACAACATGGTTATGAGTGCTATAGGTTTAATGGCTTTATTTGATAAAAAACTTGTAACAATAATGTCGGCCAATACGTTCACGCGCGCCCGCGCACGAGGAGCCCCATGAGCGAACCGGGACAGAAACTGCGCCTAGGTGCGCTGATCGCGCTGGTGGTCGGGTCGATGATCGGTGGCGGGATCTTCTCGTTGCCGCAGAACATGGCCGCCCGCGCCGACGTCGGCGCGGTCCTGATCGGCTGGGGCATCACCGCCGTGGGAATGCTGGCGCTGGCCTTCGTGTTCCAGACCCTGGCCAACCGCAAGCCGCAGCTCGACTCCGGGGTGTACGCCTATGCCAAGGCCGGGTTCGGCGATTACATGGGCTTCTCTTCGGCCTGGGGCTACTGGATCAGTGCCTGGCTGGGCAACGTCGGCTACTTCGTGCTGCTGTTCAGCACCCTCGGCTTTTACTTTCCAGTGTTCGGCGAAGGCAACACGCCGGTGGCCATCGGCTGCGCCTCGCTGCTGCTGTGGGCGGTGCATTTCCTGGTGCTGCGCGGCATCAAGGAAGCCGCCTTCATCAACCAGGTGACCACCGTGGCCAAGGTCGTGCCGCTGCTGATGTTCATCGTCATCGCCGCCTTCGCCTTTCGCGCCGACATCTTCACCCGCGACATCTGGGGGCTGAGCAATCCGCAGTTCGGCAGCGTGCTGGAGCAGGTGCGCAACATGATGCTGGTGACAGTGTTCGTGTTTATCGGTATCGAGGGCGCGAGTGTCTATTCGGGGCGGGCGCTGCACCGCTCGGACGTGGGCAAGGCCACCGTGGTCGGTTTTCTCGGCGTGCTGGCGCTGCTGGTGTTGGTCAACGTGCTGTCGCTGGGGGTGATGACCCAGCCGGAGCTGGCTGGCTTGCAGAACCCCTCGCTGGCCTCGGTGCTGGAGCATATCGTCGGGCCCTGGGGGGCGCTGTTGATCAGCATCGGCCTGGCGGTGTCGCTGCTGGGGGCATTGCTGTCGTGGGCGCTGCTGTGCGCCGAGATCCTCTATGCCACCGCCCGGGACAAGACCATGCCGCGCTTCCTGGCGCGGGAGAACGCCAACCAGGTACCGGCCAACGCGCTATGGCTGACCAATGTGATGATCCAGGGCTTCCTGCTGATCACGCTGTTCTCGGCGGGGACCTACACCAGCCTGATCTACCTGGCGTCGTCGATGATCCTGGTGCCGTATTTCTGGTCGGCGGCCTACGCCGTGCTGCTGGCCTGGCGTGGCGAAGGCTACCAGGGACAGGCGGGGCTGCGGCGCAAGGACCTGCTGGTGGCGGCGGTCGCGCTGCTGTACGCGGTCTGGCTGCTGTATGCCGGTGGGCTCAAGTACGTGTTGCTGTCGGCGCTGCTGTATGCGCCCGGGGTGATCCTGTTCGCCCGGGCCAAGCGCGAGCAGGGGCAGGTGCTGTTCAGCGCGTGGGAGAAACTGATCTTCGCGGCGGTGCTGGCGGGGGCGGGGCTGGCGGCGTATGCCCTGTACTCGGGGTTGTTGAGCCTTTGACCTTGCAGGTGCCGACTCAACGGCGGTGTCCTTTGGCGCTGTGGCGCAAATGAATCAACCTTGCAGTTCGACGGCGCCTGGTGGCGTCGGACGTTCCGGGCGCGACCAGATCCACAGGTTGCCCAGGGTCATGCCGGCGATGGCGAGGAACACCGGCCAGTGGTGTTCGAGCACGGTCAGCATCAGGCCGGCGCACAGCAGCATGCTGATGGTCGCGCTGACCTTGGCGCGGCGCTGGATCACCTTGCCGTTGCGCCAATTGTAGAGGATCGGGCCGAACAGCCGGTGGTTCTCCAGCCAGGCGGACAGGCGCGGCGAGCTGCGGGTCGCGGCCCAGGCGGCGAGGAGGATGAACTCGGTGGTGGGCAGTCCGGGAATGACGATGGCCACGAGGCCGATGCCCAGGCTGACATAGGCCAGGATCGCGTAGAGCAGGCGGGACAGTTTCGAGCGGGCGATTCGGGTCATGGTCTCACTGCAACGGTGTGGCCGCCCGTGGGCGGCCGGGTAAAGCGTGTCAGGCCAGCGCGGCGTCGGCGGCGTAGGCATGCTTGAGCAGCTCGGTGAAGCGCTCGAAGGCGGCAACCGCGCCACGCTCAGCGGCGGCGTCTTCCTCGGGCGACAGGTCCAGGCTGTCGAGGATGCGGGTGAACTGCTTCCAGCCTTCGGCACGGCCGCCGGCCGGCTCGCCCAGGTGACGGGCACCGAAGGTCTCGGACAGCTCCAGGGCCACGGCACGCTTGATCAGGAACGCGGCGCCCAGTTTGGAGCCTTCGGAGACGAAGATCCAGCCCAGTGCCTCGCCCAGGCTCGGCTTGCCCAGGGCGCCGGCGAAGGGTGCGGGCACTTCGGTGTCGAGGTCGGCCAGGTCCAGGCGGGCCTGCTCGGCGCGGCAGCGCGCGGCGAGGTCGGGCACGATGGCGATCAGTTGCGGGTCGGTGTACAGCGCCTGCAGCTCGGACTGGAACAGGTACTGGGCAACCACGAAGCGGGCGAAGCTTTCACGGCTGTCGAACGGCTTGTGCGATTTGACCAGGGCGTCCAGCTCGGTGTGCGGGGCGTGGGTGACCTGGTTCAGGCGCTGGGAGCGCAGGGCGGCGCGTTCGGTGGAAGGGGCGGTCATGGGGGCATCCTTGGAAAATGGGGCTGTCTAGTGACAAGACGAAAAGGAAGACGCGGGACAGTAAAAAAACCTCACCTGCAAAGTGAAATCATTCGCAAAACGTGTTTGCTGCTATTCGCGGGTAAACCCGCTCCCACAGGTCTTGCGAGCGACGCGGAACCTGTGGGAGCGGGTTTACCCGCGAAGAAAACAGCGACGGTGTTGGGTCCAGGCCTCAGATATCCCACACCAGGTTGATGGCGAAGTTGCGCCCCGGCGCGGTCAGGCGGTCCAGGTTGGCCGGCTGGGTGACGGCAGCTTCGCCCACACCGTTCTGGTCACCGACCATGGCGTACTTGCGCACGTCGTCCCACTGCCAGTACTTCTTGTCGGCCAGGTTGTACACGCCGCCGTTGATGGTCAGGTCGTCGGTGATCCGGTAGAAGCCGGTCAGGTCCAGCACGCCGTAGCCGGGCGTGCGGAAGTTCGAGCTGGAACCGTCGGGGGCGAAGAACTTGGTATCGTCCACGCGGTTCTTGCGCTTGACCACGGTCCAGCTGAGCTGGGTGCCATAGTCGATCTGCTCGTAGCCCAGGCCGAACACGCCGGTCAGCGGGTTGACGCTGTTCAGCGGTTGGCCGGTGTCGTCGTTGCGCCCGTAGGCATAGGCGATGGAGCCGACGGTGTACAGGCCTTCAGGCGCGCCGAAGCGGTCCAGGTTGAGGCGGCCCTTGACTTCGGCGCCCTTGATGGTGGCGTGCTTGATGTTGTTGGCCTGGAAGGAGGTCCCCAGGTTGGTCGACTGCACGGCCTCTTCGTTGATGAAATCGCGGTACTTGTTGTAGAACACCGCGACATCGAAGTTGCCGGCGTCGAAGTTGCCACGCAGGCCGGTTTCGTAGCTCTTGCTCTTCTCCGGCTCCAGCCCCGGGTTAGGCTCGACCACATAGCCGCCGGCGAGGTTTTCGAAGCGGCCCCAGATCGCCTT
>Ga0247820_10002145_pt1 | contig 11094 bp, 9 predicted proteins | sample 13C_Glucose_Day1_2_FD_192480 | JGI IMG/M metagenome (GOLD analysis project Ga0247820, IMG submission 192480) | Soil microbial communities from agricultural site in Penn Yan, New York, United States - 13C_Glucose_Day14 | ecosystem: Environmental > Terrestrial > Soil > Agricultural land | place...
GTCGGGGACATCCCGCGGAAACTAAAGGGGTCGCACGTTCCGGAGGTCTTCGAAGTGCGCGGCGAGGTCTATCTCTCGCATGCGGATTTCGCGGCGATCAACGAGCGCCAGGAAGCGGCAGGAAAGCCGCTCTTCGCCAATCCGCGCAATGCGGCGGCCGGCAGCCTGCGGCAGCTCGATCCGGCGATCACCGCCACGCGCCCCCTGTGCTTCTTCGCCTATTCCTGGGGCGAGGTGAGCGCCATGCCGGCGGAGACGCAGTTCGGCATGATGGAGTCCTTGAGGGCTTTCGGCTTCAAGGTGAACAAGCTCACGCGCCGCTGCTCCACCGTCGCCGAGATGCTGGAGCACTACCACGCCATCGAGACCGACCGGGCCAATCTCGGCTACGACATCGACGGCGTCGTCTACAAGGTCGACGATCTGAACCTACAGCAGCGCCTCGGCTTCGTGTCGCGCTCGCCGCGCTGGGCGCTGGCACACAAGTTCCCGGCCCAGCGCGCCGTGACGGTGCTGGAGGACATCGAGATCAATGTGGGCCGCACCGGCTCGCTCAATCCGATCGCCAAGCTGAAACCCGTGACGGTCGGCGGCGTGGTGGTGTCGAACGCGACGCTGCACAACGAGGACTATATCCGCGGCATCGGCGGCAACGGCGAGAAGATCCGCAACGGCGTCGACATCCGCATTGGCGACACGGTGATGGTGCAGCGCGCCGGCGACGTGATCCCGAAGGTGCTCGACGTGGTGCTCGACAAGCGCCCGCCGGATGCCAAGCCCTATGCGTTCCCGACGAACTGTCCCGCCTGCGGCAGCCATGCGGTGCGCGAGGTCAATCCCCGCACCGGCAAGGAGGATGCGGTGCGCCGCTGCACCGGCGGCCTCATCTGCCCGGCCCAGGCCCGCGAGCGCCTGAAGCATTTCGTCTCCCGCAACGCCTTCGACATCGAGGGCCTGGGTGGACAGCGCATCGAGGAATTCTATGCCGAGGGCCTGATCCAGCGGCCGCAGGACATCTTCACGCTCCGGGCGCGCAACGAGCGCAACCTCAAGCGTCTTGAGAACCGCGAAGGGTGGGGGGCGACGAGCGCCAGGAACCTCTTCGACGCCATCGAAGCGCGCCGTCACATTGCGCTGAACCGATTCATCTTCGCGCTCGGCATCCCGCATATCGGCGAGACCTCGGCGCGGCTGCTCGCGCGCCATTTCGGCACCTTCGAGGCCCTGCGCGAGATCGCGAAGGCGGCGGCCGACCCGGGCTCCGAGGCCCATGCGGAACTCACCTCCATCGGCGGCATCGGCCCGGTGGTGGCGGAGGCGATCATCGAGTTCTTCAAGGAGGGGCACAACGAGGAGATGCTCGATGCGCTCCTCGCCCAGGTGACGACGGAGCCGATCGAGACGGTGGCCGCCAATTCGCCCGTGGCAGGCAAGACCGTGGTCTTCACCGGCTCGCTTGAGCAGATGACCCGCGAGGAAGCCAAGGCCATGGCCGAGCGGCTCGGCGCCAAGGTAGCGGGCTCGGTCTCCAAGAAGACCGACATCGTGGTGGCGGGTCCCGGAGCGGGCTCGAAGCTGAACAAGGCCAAGGAGTTCGACGTCCAGGTCATGGACGAGGACGGCTGGTTCGCCCTCGTCGGCCGGGGATGAGACTCCTGTGCAAGACGGATCGCGGCTGATGTGAGAGGATGCGGACCATGACGGTGATGACACCCGAGGTTTCGCTCGATCCGGATCAAAGGGACGTGGGCGACATGACGCATTTCTGGCGGGTGCCGCGGCATCACGGCCTCGATTGCCTGCGCGCCACCTTCCGCCGTCATGCCTATGCGCGTCATACCCACGAAACCTACGCCATCGCGGCGATCGTGGCCGGCTGCGAGACCTTTTTCCATCGTGGCGAGCAGCATTATGCGGTCGCCGGGACCATCGGCATCATCTGCCCCGACGAGATCCACGACGGCGAGCCCTATGGCGGCGGCTTCGAGTATCGCACGTTCTATCCGTCACCGGACCTGATGCAGGAGATCGCCGAGGACGTGGCGGGGCGGCCGCTCTCCCGTCCCCCCTGGTTCCGGCACTCCGTGATCGACGATCCGGCGCTTTTCCTGGCCCATGCCGAGCTCCATGCCTGCTTGTGCCTGGATGACACCTGGACCTCCGAGATGGAGCAGGACACCCGTCTCATCGATTACCTCGGCCGGCTGATCGTCCGCTGGGCCGACCTCGACGGGATGCCGCCGGTCCGCTGCGCCTCGAAGGCGATTGCCCGCGTCCGCGACTACCTCGATACCCATCTCGGCGAAGAGGCCGAACTCACGGAATTGGCCCGGATCGCCGGCCTGTCGCGCAGCCATTTCATCCGCGCCTTCCGGAAGGAGACCGGATTGACGCCGCATGCCTACCTGCTCGACCGGCGCTTCCGCGCCGCGAGCCGCCTCCTCGGGGAGGGACGAGCGCCCGGAGACGTAGCGGCGGCCTGCGGTTTCTTCGATCAGAGCCACCTCAACCGCGTCTTCAAGGCCCGCATGGGCGTGACACCCGGCATCTACCGCGCCACGTGAGACCGCACTTTCATCCAAGACTTCGGCCCATGGTTTCGGCATAAGGCCGGAAACGGGCATGACCATGGACCAGACGAATCCCTACCGGAAGACTTTCGGACGCGAGGCGCGGGCGGGCCTGCGCGACATCGCGCCCGCCGCCATTGCGGCCATTCCCATCGGCCTCCTCTTCGGCGCGGTCGCGGCCGGTAAGGGCTTGTCGCCGGCCGAGGTCACGCTGATGTCGATCCTCGTCTTCGCCGGCGGGGCGCAGTTCGCCGCCATCGAGACCTGGGTGCACCCGGCGCCTGTTGCGGCGCTGGCCTTTGCGACATTCCTCATCAATGTGCGGCACGTGCTGATGGGAGCCTCGCTGTCGCCCAAGCTCAAGCTGTCGCGGGGACAGGAACTCCTGGCCTACTTTTTCCTCACCGACGAATCCTGGGCGCTCTCGGAGCGGCGCGCCCTCGACCGCCCGGTCACCGGGGCCTATTGGGCCTCCATGGCGGCCGTACTCTACGGCAATTGGGTCGTTTCCACGAGCCTCGGGGCGGTCCTCGGCTCGTTCCTCGGCGATCCGGCCCGGCTGGGGGCCGACTTCGCCTTCACGGCGCTCTTCATCGGTCTCATCGCCGGTTTCGGCCGCAGCCGTGTAACCCTCGTCACCGTGGGCATCAGCGCCGCCGTGGCGGCCCTGGTCCACCACTTCGTCGGAGCCCCCTGGCACGTGGCCTGCGGCGCCCTGGCGGGCATCGCGGCCGCCTATCTCGCGGCTCCCAAGGAGGCGCGGTCATGAGCGTCGACACGACGACCCTCTGGGCCATCCTGGCCATGGCGGCCGTGACCTACATCACCCGCATCGCGGGCCTCTTCGTAGCCGACCGTCTGGTGCTGACGGGCCGCGCCAAGGCGGCCTTCGACGCCATTCCGCCGGCGGTGCTGGTCGCGGTCATCGCTCCGACCGCCCTGACCACCGGGTGGGCGGAGGCCATCGCCGCCGCCATCACTGCACTGGCCGCGTTCCGTCTGCCGCTCCTCGCGACGGTGGCTGTGGGAGTGGCATCGGTGGTGCTGCTGCGGAATTTTGTTTGATCATCGCCTGTCGTTCCGGGACGGCCCGTAGGACTGCCCCGGAACGTCGGTGTCATCAAACCGGCTTTGTCGCCTGCTCCAGCCACGCCCGCGTCTCGGCATCCAGGTCGGCCGCGAGCTTCTCCCACACCTGGGCGTGGTAGTCGTTCAGCCAGGCGATCTCGTCGGCCGTCATGATGGACGGGTCCACCAGGCGCAGGTCGATGGGCGAGAAGGTGAGCGTCTCGAAGCCGAACATCTCCCGGTCCCCGCCCTCAATGCTTCGGCTCTCCACGAGGATCAGGTTTTCGATGCGGATGCCGTAGGCGCCCGGCTTGTAGTAGCCGGGTTCGTTGGATAGCATCATGCCGATCGCGAGCGGCGTGGGGCCGGTCTTGGCGATGCGCTGCGGGCCCTCGTGCACCGAGAGGTAGCTGCCGATGCCGTGGCCGGTGCCGTGGTCGAAGTCGAGCCCCGCCTCCCACAGAGGCTGACGGGCAAAGCTGTCGATCTGCGCCCCCGTCGTGCCCTTCGGAAAGACCGCCCGGGCGATGGCGATATGTCCCTTAAGCACGCGGGTGAAGCGGTCCTTCATCTCCGCCGTGGGCTCGCCCGCCACGATGGTGCGGGTGATGTCGGTGGTGCCATCCTCGTATTGCGCGCCCGAATCGATGAGGAAGATCTGGTTACGCTCGATCGGCCGGTTGCTGGAGCCCGTGACGCGATAATGGGGCAGGGCGGCGTTCGGTCCCGCGCCCGAAATGCTGGGGAACGAGATGTTCTTGAGAGCTCCCGTCTCGACCCGGAAAGCCTCCAACGCCTCGACCGCGTCGATCTCGGTGAGATTGCCGTTCGGGGCTTCCCGGTCGAGCCAGGCGAGAAAACGGGCGACGGCGATCCCGTCCCGGTGATGGGCGGCCCGCGAGCCGGCGATCTCGGCCTGGTTCTTGACTGCCTTCATCAGTGAGATCGGGTCGGCCCCCACATCGACCTTGCCGCCCGCCGCCTCGATGCGTCGGACCAGGGCCACGGACCCTGTGGCGGAGTCGATGCGGACCTTCTGGCCGTTGTTTCCGAGCTCCTCCAGGGCCGCCTGGAAGCCGCCGATCGGCGCGAATTCAGCGAGGTCGCCGACCGCATCGCCGGCCTCGTTGGTGACCTTGGCCGGGTCGAAGAAGAGCTTCGCCCGTCCCTCGAAAGGAATAATGGCGTAGCCGAGGGGCAGGGGCGTATGGCCGACGTCGCCGCCGCGAAGGTTGAACGACCAGGCGAGATTGTGCGGGTCCGAGACGACCAGGGCATCCACCTTCGCCTCGGCCATTTTCTTGCGGATGCGCGCGAGCTTCGCCGAAGCATCCTCGCCTGCATACTCGATCGGGTGCGGACGCACCGGCGCCTGCGGGAGCGCGGGGCGGCCGACCCAGATCACGTCGACAAGGTTGATGTCGACCGGCGCGAGGCTGCCGCCGGCACGCGCCGCCGCCTGCTCCAGCCGCTTCAGGCCGTCCTGCGTGTGAAGCCAAGGGTCGTAAGCCAGGGTGGAGCCGCCGGGCAGGTGGGTGGCGATCCATTCCTCGGCGGAGGTTTCGGCCATCTGGACCGGCGTAACGATGGAGGTATCGACCTGCTCCGCGGCCTGGACCGTGTAGCGACCGTCCACCACGAGGGCCGCCTCGCTCTGAAGGATGATGGCAGTGCCGGCGGAACCCGTGAAGCCCGTCAGCCAGGCGAGGCGCTCTGCGCATTTCGGCACGTATTCCCCCTGATGCTCATCGGCGCGGGGGACGATGAACCCCTCGTATCCACGGCGCGCCAGCTCGGCGCGCAGCTTCGCGATGCGGTCGGGGCCTTGGGACGGGGAGGTGGAGTCGTCGAAGGTCTGGAAACGGGCCATGCAATGAAAAACCGGGTCAGGAGGCTGAGGCGCGACAAGCTAGGCCCGTGGCGCTCAAGCTGCAACCGTCCTGCCTGGCGGCCGCTGCATCGCCGAGCCGCATCCTGCCTCGAGCCTATGCACCATTTGCCTGAAAGTTAACGGCGAGGCTTTGTGCGCTGCAATACGCACATAGCTCGCATGACAAAATACCCACTCCAAAAATAGGACAGAGCGTCTTACCTTCTGTGTAACGATAAAACGAGGAACGCTGAAGGGTCATCACGCCAACTCGTTTGGAGATGAACCCATGGCCAGTGCTTTTTTTACCCCGACTGCCTCCGCCGCTCCGGCTGCTCCCGAGAGCCTCTCGTCGAGCCTGTACGCCTTCGCGAAGCGCGCCGCCAACGCGATCCTCGAAGCCCGGATGAAGAGTGCGGAGTCCCAGCTGCGCCGTCACGAGGCTCTCGTGAACGACCTGTGCCGCAGGCAGGACCATTCGCCCCTGTTCCTGAACCAGGACGAGCCCCTGCCTTTCAAAATCTAACCCGAGAGAGAACACACATGATCATCGTCACCCTGATGAAGGCCATCCGCGAAATCTGCATCGAGACCGTCGAGCTGCGGCGGATGCTCGCCAAGCGCTATCCGCGCGCCCTTATGGACTAATCACGACCGAACGAGCGGGGCCGCGGATGTGCGCCGCCCCGCTTCAGCACCAGCGCCACCCAGCCTTCGAGGTCGTAGCGGCGCTGAAGATGCCACCCTTGCGCCGCATAGGCCGAGAGCACGCCCGGAACATCCTTGATCAGCAGGCCTGACAGGATCAGCGTTCCGTCACGGCTCGCGACGTGGGAGAGGGATGGCGCCAGAATCCGCAGGGGCTTTGCCAAGATGTTGGCGAAGACCAGATCGAAATGCCCCGGCCTGTCGGCCTGTGCATTGCGGACGCCCGGTCCCACATAAAGCCGCATCCAGGGCGCGATCCCGTTCAGCTGCGCGTTCTCGTGGGCAACCCGCACCGCTTCCGGGTCGATGTCGCCGGCGACCACCGGACGCTTCAGGACCTTGGCGGCCGCGAAGGCCAAAATTCCCGTTCCGGTCCCCACATCGAGCACATGGCGCGGTTGGCGTTGTTTCAGCTCGTCCACGAAGGCCAGAAGGCAGCCCTTCGTGGTTCCGTGATGGCCGGTGCCGAAGGCCAGGGCCGCCTCGATCTCGATGGCGAGGTCGTTCGGGCGGCGCTGCCCCCGGTCATGGGAGCCGTGAACGAGGATGCGCCCGGCGCGAACGGGATTCAGACCTTCCAGGGACGCCTTTACCCAATCCTGCTGCTCGAGGGGGACGAAGACCCCCTTGTCGGCCTCTGCCCCCACGACTGGCCGCAGCAGATCGCGGATCGCGGCCTCGTCCGGCTCGATCGCGAAATAGGCCTCCAGCAACCAGGGCCCATCCTCCTCCGTCTCGAAAGCCGCTACGGCCGTCTCGGCAGGATCGAAGATCTCGCCGATCAACTCCGTCATGGCGCGGGCCGAGCGCTCGTCGGTCGTGATCCGGAAGACATGAGTCGGGCGGTTGGGGTGCAGTCCTTCAAGCATGGCCTCCGCTTACCACCGCTCGCGCGCAAGATCACGTGTTGTTTGACAAGGGTCCAGGGGAACCGTCCCGGAGGGGCCCCGTTGTGAACTCATCCGACCTGACCCGCCGGCGGCGCCTGCCGGGGATCACCATGATGGGAAAAATCGCATGTCTGGCCGTCTCTTCGACAAAGTCGCCATCGTCACCGGAGCCGGAACCGGCATCGGCGAGGCCATCGCACTCAAATTCGCCAAGGAGGGCGCCAGGCTCATGCTGGTGGGACTCCCCGACGATCCGGTCGACGACGTGGCGCGTCTCATCAATGGCGCGGGCGGGTTCGCGGAAATCTACCTTGGCGATATCGCCGAGGAGCGTCATGCGGAAGCGGCCGTGGAAGCCTGCGTCAGCGCCTATGGGCGGATCGACGTGCTGATCAACAATGCGGGCGTGTTCCTCGCCGTCGGCGAGACCCAGGATTATCCCATCGACAAGTTCGACGAGACGCTGCGCGCCAACGTTCGCTCGGTCTTCTTGATGACCAAGTTCGCCCTGCCTTATCTCCAGAAGACCCACGGCAACATCGTCGCCACGGGCTCGGAAGCCGGCATGATCGGGCACCCGAAGAACGCCATGTATGGCGGCACGAAAGCCTTCATCCATTCCTTCATCCGCGGGATCGCGGGCGAGCAGGCTGCCTATGGGGTGCGCGCTAACTGCGTCTGTCCCGGACCCATCGACACGGCCTGGACGCACAAATCCACCGGGCCGATGGATTCCGAACTCGCCGGCATGATCACCCAGGCGACGCCCATGGGCAGGCGCGGCACGCCGGAAGAGGTCGCCAACGTCTTCTGCTTCCTGGCCTCCGACGAGGCGAGCTTCGTGACCGGCGCGCTCTACGCGGTGGACGGCGGCATCACGATCTCCAAGGGTCCGATGGGCGCCAAGGCGGACCCGTTCTTCAAGACGCAGCCCGAGGGCACTCTCCCGACGCGTCATTCGCACGATGGCCTGAAGAACAAGGACTACGAAACCGTAACTTGATCGATCCGGCGTCGGCAGTTCCTTCAGGAAGCCGTCGTCAAATCTACGTCTTGTTGGAGCACCTTGAGGCGCTCCGCCTCCATAGTCTTATAGGTGCGTTGCGTGTCGGTGATGTAGTCGCGCACGATCGGCGCGGCATCGCGACGCCGCGCGAGCTGCATGTGGAACACGAGCTGGCTGCCGGTGAGGAACATCGATTCCGCGCTGATCAGGTAGAACTCGAACATGCGGCAGAAGCGCTCGTCATACATCGCTTTGATCGTCTCGCGGTTCGCTTCGAAGCGCCGGTGCCAGTGGTTCAGTGTCTTGGCATAGTGGAGGCGAAGGAATTCGAGATCCGTGACCCACAAGTGCGCCTGCTCGACCACCGGAAATACCTCGGAGAGCGCCGGGGAATAGGCACCCGGAAAAATGTACTTGCGCAGCCACGGGCTTGCCGTGCCGGGCGGGCTCATCTTGCCGATGGAGTGCAGCACCATCAAGCCGTCGTCCCCGAGCAGTGCGTTGATCTTGGCGAAGAACTCGCCGTAATGATGCACGCCCACATGCTCGAACATGCCGACCGACACGATTCGGTCGAAGCGGCTCTCCACGTGACGGTAATCGCGCAACTCGAAACGGACGCGATGCGAGAGTCCGGCGCGGCGCGCCTTCTCGTTCGAGAGCTCGTACTGCTCCTTCGAGAGCGTCACGCCGGTGACGTCCACCTCCTCCATGGCCGCGAGATAAAGCGCGAGGTCGCCCCAGCCGCTGCCGATGTCGAGGATCTTCAGGCCGGGCTTCAGCTGAAGCTTCGACGCGATGAGCCGCAGCTTGTTCTGCTGCGCCTCCTCCAGCGTGTCGTCGTCACTCTGGAAATAGGCGCACGAATACTGCATGCCCTTGTCGAGGAAGAGCTTGTAGAAGTCGTTGCCGAGGTCGTAGTGGTGCGCAACGTTCGCTTGAGCCTTGCCCACCGGGTTCGCCTGCTGGAAGCGCTTCACCGTGCGCGAGATACGCTTCAGCACGTTCTGCAGAGGATAACTGGCGAGCGACGAGCGGTTCGTCGAGAACAGGGTCAGGAAGTCCCGCAGGGTCGAGCCGTCCTCGAAGCTCAAGCGTCCGTCCATGTAGGCCTCGCCCGCATGCAGCTCCGGATTGAGGAAGAGCTTGTGATAGAGCGAGCGGTCCGTCAGCCGCATGGTCACCTGCGGGCCGGGCGCGCCGGCGAAGACATGCACCCCGCCATCCGCATCGATGACTTTCAGCGTGCCGGTCCGCACGAAGGACTTGAGCATGTGGGACAGGGGAAACATCGAGGCCTCGCGGGTCTGCTATCAACGGGCCGGATGGTTCCACAGTTGCGGGCTGGTTACTAGAGGGCCTCGAACTCGGAAAAAGCCCCTGCAGGAAACCGAGCCCCGGCCTATGCCTTCCCTGGCGATCGGACAAGGAAGGGAACGCCAGGTTCAGTCCGACCGGATCAGACGCAGCCGGCGATGCTCGCCGATACCTGCAATCTAGCCCATCCCCTCCACGAAGCTGTCCAGCACCATCTTGCGACCCGCCTTGTCGAACTCGACCGTGAGCTTGTTGCCGTCCACCGCCTCGATCGTGCCGGGGCCGAACTTGGAATGCAGCACGCGCCCGCCGACCTTGAAGCTCGATGCCGGGCCGGTGGATTTCGCCACCAGCTCGCCCTCGATCATCATCGGCCCGCGCCGGTCGCCTGAGCGGCGCGCCGAGTAGCCGCCGTCGTCCGTGCTGGCCCGATGCGCCTGGGCGCGCTGCCAGCCCGGTGTCTGGTAGGACGAGCCGCTGAACGGAGCCATGCGGTCGAAGCGTGAGCCGCCGCCGTATCCACCCCCGTAGGAAAAATTGGCGGGAGCCTCGACGATCTCCACGTCGCCTTCCGGCAGATCGTCGACGAAGCGGCTTGGGATCGTGGAGTTCCACAGGCCGTGGATGCGCCGGTTCGAGGCGAAGAAGATCTTTGCCCGCCGTCTCGCGCGGGTGAGTCCCACATGGGCGAGGCGGCGCTCCTCCTCGAGGCCCGCGCGGCCGCTCTCATCCAGCGCCCGTTGGTTGGGAAAGAGACCTTCCTCCCAGCCGGGCAGGAAGACCGTATCGAATTCCAGACCCTTGGCGGCATGGAGCGTCATCAGGCTCACGCGCTCGGTGGTGTCGGACTCGTTGGCCTCCATCACGAGGGAGACGTGCTCCAGGAAGCTCTGCAGGTCCGGGAACTCCTCCATGGAGCGCACCAGCTCCTTGAGGTTTTCGAGCCGTCCCGCCGCATCGGCCGACTTGTCCTTCTGCCACATGTCCGTGTAGCCGGATTCCTCCAGCACCGTTTGGGCGACCTCCGACTGGCTCATGGTCTCGGAGAGCTTCGACCAGCGCCCGAAGGCGGTGAGAAGGTCGCGCAGGGTGGCGCGCGGCTTGGGCTTCAGCTCGTCGGTCTCGATGATAAAGCGCGCCGCCTCGACCATGGGCACGCGGGCCGCACGGGCGTGGTTGTGGAGCACCTGGATCGTCGCGTCGCCCAGGCCGCGTTTCGGCACATTGACGATGCGCTCGAAGGCGAGGTCGTCGGCGGGCTGGTTCACGACGCGCAGATAGGCCAGCGCATCGCGGATTTCCGCGCGCTCGTAGAAGCGCGGGCCGCCGATCACCCGATAGGGGACGCCGAGCTGGACGAGCCGGTCTTCGATCTCGCGCATCTGCGCCGAGATGCGCACCAGGATGGCGATCTCCGACAGGGAATGTTTCTTGGCGTGCAGCGCCTCGATTTCCTCGCCGATGAGTCGGGCCTCGTCCTCCGAGTCCCAGGCGCCGGTGATGGTCACCTTCTCGCCGGGCTCGTCCTCGGTCCGCAGGGTCTTGCCGAGGCGGCCCTGGTTCTTGGCGATCAGGACCGAGGCGGCGGACAGGATGTGGCCGGTCGAGCGGTAGTTGCGCTCGAGGCGGATCACCGTCGCGCCGGGAAAATCGTGCTCGAAGCGC
>Ga0247820_10002148_pt1 | contig 11081 bp, 11 predicted proteins | sample 13C_Glucose_Day1_2_FD_192480 | JGI IMG/M metagenome (GOLD analysis project Ga0247820, IMG submission 192480) | Soil microbial communities from agricultural site in Penn Yan, New York, United States - 13C_Glucose_Day14 | ecosystem: Environmental > Terrestrial > Soil > Agricultural land | place...
GGCGGTGGCAAGGTCGTGAGCGAGGCTTCGGCTGCGGTCGCGCTCCTCGTTGGCGGCGCCGCGCCGGGCGACAAGCAGGTGCTCCGCATCCTTTTGCCGATCCTGCGCCTCGGCCATTTTCTCGCGAAGCCGAGTGACGGCGTCATTGGCCTCGCGCGCCTCGACCGCCGCCGCCTGCGCCGCCAGGTCGGCGTCGCGCCAGCGTGCGTAGAGCAGCCGCGCTTCGGCAGCCCGGATCTTTTCCGTTAGCGCCTTGTAGCGCTCGGCGGCGCGCGCCTGGCGCTTCAGCGCGGCGACCCGCGCCTCCTGGTCGCTAAGCAACTCGTCGAGCCGGATGATATTGGCCTCGGCGGCGCGGAGCTTCTGCTCGGCGTCCTTGCGGCGGGCGTGGAGCCCGGCGATCCCCGCCGCTTCCTCCAGCATTTGACGCCGTTCGACCGGCTTGGCGGCGATGACCGCGCCGATCCGGCCCTGGCTGACCAGCGCCGGGCTATGAGCCCCCGTCGCCGCATCGGCGAACAGCAGGGCGACATCCTTCTGGCGGACGTCGCGGCCGTCGAGCCGGTAGGCGGAACCGGCCCCGCGCTCGATCCTGCGGGTTACCTCGCTTTCGACCAGCGGCGCGCCTGCCGGCCCGTCGTCGACGGACTTTTCAATGAGCAGGGACACTTCGGCGAAATCGCGGGCCGGCCGAGTGGCGGTTCCCGCGAAGATCACGTCCTCCATGCCCGATCCGCGAAGGCTTTTCGGACTGCCCTCGCCCATTACCCAGCGAATCGCCTCGAGGAGGTTGGATTTGCCGCAGCCGTTCGGGCCGACGACGCCGGTCAGGCCGGGTTCGATCCTCAGCTCCGTCGGCTCGACGAAGCTTTTGAATCCCCCAAGCTTGAGACGGCGAATCTTCAACCGTCACCCCTCCACTGGCGTCGGAACTCAGCTTCCGAGCGCGGTCCGCAATTGACGCTCGAGCTGGCTCCAGATCGGTTCCGTACCCTCGAACTTCACAACCTCGTTGTTGATCAGGAAGCTCGGCGTTCCCGACAACTCATAGGTCGAGGTCGCATCGCTCTGCATCTGAACCAGCCGGTCGATCTGTCCCTGATCGGCAAGGCATTGGTCGAGCTTGGCGGACGGAAGCCCACGCATCGCCGCCCACTGCTTCAGCCCCGCAAGCTCGGCGAAGCGCGGCAGCTTCTGCGCCGGCGGAAGCGCCTCGATGGCGTTGAGCTGGGCCGGATCGGCGGCCTGCACCTTCTCGAACATCTGCGGCTGATCGGCGAACAGCTGGCCCGTCATGCCAAAGAAGCTGGCAGGGCCGCCGCAGCGGGCGACGACCGAAGCCGTGAGATCCAGGCCGTCGCGAACGAAATTGCGGAATTCGAAGCTGACCCGTCCGCTCTTCACGTAGGTGTCGGTGATCGTCTTCATGGCCTGCTCGTCGAACTCGCGGCAGTGCGGACAGGTCATCGAGCCAAATTCGACCAGCTTCACCGGCGCATCCGGATTGCCCATCAGGAAACCGCCTTCCGCAGTCGGAGCGATGGTCGTCGTCCAGTCGCCGCCGTTCGGCGCCGCGATCGGCTCGATCGGGCCGGACGGGACTGGCGCCGAGGCATTGCCTTCCGTGCCCTTGTCGCAACCGGCGATGAAGAAGGTCGTGGCGGCCAGCAGGGAGATAGCAAAATTCCTGTTCACGTGATGCTCCGGATTATGGGGAGGGGTTTGATGTCGTTGTTGTCGACGGCCGGCGGGCCGGACGAACCGGCGATTTGGCCGGCAAGCGATTCGAGGCAGGCGCGAAGCTCCGGATCGGCAATCGTCCTCAGGCCTTCGCCAATCTCCTTCGGCACCGGCGCGGGCGTCGGCCGGGCAGGTTTCGCCGCTTTCGCTGGAATGGCGCCCTGGCGATAAGCGAGTTTGCTGACCGCTTCATAACCGAAGAAGCGATTCACGCGCTCGATGATCATCGGGCCAAGATGCTGCATCAGCGGCGCGTGGGCCCCCTGTACCAACAGCGTGAGCGTGCCGTTCTTCCTGCTGCCCGACGGGAAGCGGATCGATTCCGGCAGCGATACCTTGGCATAGCGCTCGCCGACGATCTCGCCCCAGCGGCTGACCACCGCGCCCTGGACGAAACCGAACCGCTTGAACGCCTTGCCGCCGACCTCGCCGATCAGCTCGCCGGCCGGGCGCACGCGTCCCTGACGTGGAGAATCGTCTTTCTTGTCGCGCGGTTTCGCCATCGGGGGTTCTCATGCCATAGGGAATCCATGCCCGCCAGTACCGCGAAGTGGCCCCCAAAACAGAAGCCCGCCGCGAGGCGGCTTCTCGACCACTATCAGCGGGACGCGCGGGTGCTTCCGTGGCGGAGCCCGCCGGGCGAAGCTCCCCCCGATCCCTATCGGGTGTGGCTCAGCGAAGTCATGCTCCAGCAGACGACCGTGAAGGCCGTCGCGCCGCGTTTCGAGCGGTTCGTAGCACGCTGGCCGACAATCGAGGCACTGGCGGCGGCCAACGACGACGAAATCCTCGGCGAGTGGGCGGGCCTCGGCTATTACGCCCGCGCACGCAATCTCATCGCATGTGCCCGGGAAGTGGCCCGGCGCGGCACCTTCCCGGATACTGAGTCCGGGCTTCGTGAGTTGCCGGGGATCGGCGCCTATACCGCTGCCGCCATCTCGGCGATCGCTTTCGGGCGCGATTCGTGCGCCATCGACACCAATGTCGAGCGAATCGTCGCGCGGCTTCATGCCATCACAGACAAGAAAGCGCTTCGCTCCGCAGCCGAGGCGATGGTGCCTGCCGGAAGGGCTGGTGATTTCGCCCAGGCTATGATGGATCTCGGCTCGGCGATCTGCCGCCCGAAGGCACCCGATTGTCCGGCATGCCCGCTGAACCAGGATTGTGCCGCTTTCGCGCTTGGCCGGCCGGAAGACTTTCCGGCGCGCAAGGTGCGTGCCGAGCGCCCGCACCGCCACGGCCTCGCTTATTGGCACGAGCGGGACGGCGCGCTTTTCCTCGTCCGCCGCCCGGATTCGGGTCTTCTTGGCGGCATGGCCGCGCTTCCCGGCAGCGACTGGCGGGATGGTCAGGCTCCAAACGGCCCGATGGCAACGATCCGCCACGGCTTCACGCATTTCACGCTCGACCTCCATGTCGTCGAATCACGGCAGCCGCCGCCCAATCATGGCTGGTGGCAACCGCTCGACACGATCGGCCAGGCAGGCCTGCCGACACTCTACAGGATGGCGGTCGAACGCGTGCTCTCAGAACGGGCTGGAAAGTCCTTAAAGCATTCTCCGCGCAGCGCTTGAAAGCCGCCCTTCCCCGCCTTAAAGGGCAACGCCAATTCTCGTTTCCAACGGCTGCGCCGCAGGGGTTTCATGAACGACCGCAAAAATACAATTGCCGGCTGGGTATTGTTCGCCGGAATCATCGGACTTGGCGCCTGGGTCGTCACCGGCGAAACCTTTCGCACCGAAGCCCCTGAAAAGGCCGGCTGGGCGCTTGCCGACGCCGAAGGCGAAGGCGGCAGTGAAGCAGCCAAGCCAATCGAATTCTATCTCGCCACGGCCGACGCCGCGAAGGGCGAGCAGGTCTTCAAGAAGTGCGCCGCCTGTCACACGATCACTGCCGGCGGCCCGAACGGTCTGGGCCCGAACCTCCATGGCGTGATGGGTAAGCCGCATGGCGCGCATCCCGGCTTCGCCTTCTCGGATGCGCTAAAGGGCGTGCCGGGAACGTGGGACTGGAAGTCCATGGACGCCTGGCTGACCTCGCCACGCAAATATGCTCCGGGCACCAAGATGACGTTCGCCGGCCTCGGCAATCCGGAAGAGCGCGCAAACCTGCTGATGTACATCAACGCGCAGGGCTCGAACCTGCCGGTCCCGCCGCCTCCCGCGGGGGACGCTGCTGCAGCCGGTGACAAGGCCGCGGCAGAGGCTGGCGGCGATGGCGCCCAGAAGGCGGGCGACCAGCCCGTCCTCAACGAGCAGCAAGCCGCACAGGGTCCGGGCAAGAACATCGGTGGCGAAGGCGCTGCCAAGATCACCGGCACCGACCCGACGGCCAAGAAGAACTGAGGCTGGCGATGGTCTCGAGCAAGGCTCAGACCGTCGCCGACTACCTCGACGAATTACCGCCCGAGCGCCGCTGCGAGATCGAAAAGGTCCGCGACGCGATCAATGCCGCAATGCCTGCGGGCTACCGCGAGGGCATGGGCTACGGGATGATGGGCTGGGTCGTCCCGCTCGAAACCTATCCCGACACCTACAACGGCCAGCCGCTCTCCTATGCGGGCCTTGCGGCGCAGAAAAACAGCAACTCGCTCTATCTTACGTGCGCTTATGCTTCGCCTGAGCGATCCCAGCGTCTGAAGGATGAGGCGGCGGCGGCGGGCAAGAAGCTGGACATGGGCAAGAGCTGCATTCGCTTCAAAAAGGCGGATGACTTGCCGCTAGACGCGATCGTCCGCGAGATCGCCTCGACCACGCCGGAAGAGTTCATCGCAATCTACGTAGAGGCCCGCACCCGGCGGGGTAAGTGCTAGCAGACGTCGTAGTGGGCGCAGACCGCGTCCCAGGCCTCCTCGGCCGTTTCACACCAGGTAATCAGGTCGAGGTCGTGAGGGCTGATGACGCCTTCTTCTGCAAGCGCTTCGAAATCGACGACCCGGCTCCAGAATTCCTTGCCAAACAGCAGTATCGGCAGCGGGCGCACCTTGCCGGTCTGGATTAGCGTCAGAAGCTCGAACATTTCGTCGAACGTGCCAAAGCCGCCCGGGAAGACCGCGACCGCGCGGGCGCGCAGCAGGAAGTGCATCTTGCGAAGCGCGAAATAGTGGAACTGGAAGCTGAGGTCCGGCGTGACGAACTTGTTTGGCAACTGCTCGTGCGGAAGGACGATGTTGAGCCCGACGGATTCCTGTTCCTCGTCGCAGGCCCCGCGGTTCGCCGCCTCCATGAAGCTCGGTCCGCCGCCCGAACAGACGACGAAGTGGCGCTTGCCGTCATCGTCGACCGGGAAGCGGCTGGCGATTCGCGCCAGCTTGCGCGCTTCGTCATAATAGTGAGCCTTGGCGACCAGCCGCTCGGCGACTTTCTTCTCCCAGTCGGTCCGCGCCTTCGAAGCGAGATCGGCCGCCTTTGACGGTTCGGGGACGCGGGCGGAGCCGTAGAAGACGAACATCGATGCGATATTCGCTTCGTTCATCAGCAGCTCGGGCTTCAGCAGTTCGAGCTGGAAGCGCACCGGACGTAGGTCTGGCCGAAGCAGGAAGTCGGTGTCCTGAAAGGCCAGTTTGTAGGCATCGCTCTGGGTCTGCGGGCTCGACGGGACGTGCTTGGCCGAGGCGGCGTCCACCTTCGACGTCGGGAAAATCTGTTTCGGGGGGGTGTGCGGATCGCTCATAAGCGGCGCGGCTTAGCCGTCCCGCGCCCTCCCCGCCAGCCTCAATAGACGCGAGCCTTGGGCTTGATGTAGTCGATCTCGTCGGTGAGCGTGTACTCGTGCACCGGGCGGTAATCGATCTTCACGCCGCCGCCCCCCATTGAACTCTTGGCCCCGCCCCAGCCGTCGAACCAAGCGACGGTGTGCTTCATCCAATTCTTGTCGTCGCGCTCGGGGAAGTCCTCATGCATGTGCGCGCCGCGGCTTTCCTTGCGGTTCGCGGCGCAATGCATGGTGACGGCCGCCTGGCTGATGAGGTTGTCCAGCTCGAGCGTCTCGATCAGGTCCGAATTCCAGATCAGGCTGCGATCGGACACGCGAATGTCGTTCATGCGCTGGTAGACCTTGTCGATCTTGGCGACGCCCTCGGCCAGCGTTCGCTCGGTGCGGAACACGGCGCAGTCGGCCTGCATCGTCCGCTGCATGTCAAGGCGGATGTCGGCCGTCGGGCTTCCGCCCTCGGCATGCCGGAACTTGTCGAGCCGAGACAGCGACAAATCCTCGCTGCCCTTTGGAAGCGCAGGCTGGGCCGCATTAGCGGTCAGGATCTCGCCGAGGCGAAGGCCCGTCGCGCGGCCGAACACGACCAGGTCGATCAAGCTGTTCGAGCCGAGACGGTTGGCACCGTGGACGCTGACGCAGGCCGCTTCGCCGACCGCAAACAGGCCGGGGACGACGCTGTCGGGATTGCCGTCCTTAAGCGTCACAACCTCGCCGTGATAATTGGTCGGGATTCCGCCCATGTTGTAGTGCACCGTCGGCGTGACAGGGATCGGCTGGCGGGTGAGGTCGACACCGGCGAAAATCTTCGCCGTCTCGGTGATACCCGGCAAGCGCTCCGCCAGGATCTTCGGATCGATATGGTCGAGGTGAAGGTGAATGTGGTCCTTGTGCTCGCCGACTCCGCGGCCCTCGCGAATCTCCATCGCCATCGAGCGCGAGACGACGTCGCGGCTGGCGAGGTCCTTCGCTGACGGGGCGTAGCGCTCCATGAACCGCTCGCCGGCGCTGTTGGTGAGATATCCGCCCTCGCCGCGCGCGCCCTCGGTGATCAGCACGCCCGCGCCGTAGATTCCGGTCGGGTGAAACTGGACGAACTCCATGTCCTGGAGCGGCAGGCCGGCGCGGAGCACCATGGCATTGCCGTCGCCGGTGCAGGTGTGCGCCGAGGTCGCCGAGAAATAGGCGCGGCCGTAGCCGCCGGTCGCCAGCACGACGGCCTGCGCCTTGAAGCGGTGGATCGATCCGTCGTCGAGGTTCATGGCGAGGAGGCCGCGGCAGGCGCCTTCCTCCATGATCAGGTCGAGCGCGAAATATTCGATGAAGAAGTCCGCATCGTACTTCAGGCTCTGCTGGTAGAGCGTGTGAAGCATGGCGTGGCCGGTACGGTCGGCTGCGGCGCAGGTGCGCTGGGCGGCAGGCCCCTCGCCCATGTTCTGGGTCATGCCGCCGAAGGCGCGCTGGTAGATTTTGCCGTCCTCGGTGCGCGAAAAAGGCATTCCGGCATGCTCGAGTTCGTAAACCGCCGCCGGGGCCTCGCGGGTCAGATATTCAATCGCGTCCTGGTCGCCGAGCCAGTCGGAGCCCTTGACCGTATCGTACATGTGCCACTGCCAGTGGTCCGGGCCCATGTTTCCGAGCGACGCGGCGATTCCGCCCTGTGCAGCGACGGTATGGCTGCGGGTCGGGAAGACCTTGGTGACGCAGGCAGTCTTCAGTCCCTGGCCGGCCGCGCCCATCGTCGCACGAAGGCCGGAGCCGCCGGCGCCGACGACGACGACGTCATAGATGTGGTCGATGATCTTGTAGGCGCTCATTTTCCGCTCAGGCTCCGAACGCGATGGCGGCAAGGCTGAACAGGGCGAGCGCCCCGGCGCCGATCGCCGCGAAATAGAGAAGGCCGGTGACCAGCAGGCGGTTGGCCTCGTCATGCACATAGTCGTCGATGACGACCTTCAGCCCATCCACCGAGTGCTGGAAGGCCAGGATGACGAACAGGATCATCGGCACCGCGCCGCTCGGGGCCGCAAGCCATTCGCCAAGCGTGTCGCGGCCAAGGTCCGGAAGGAGCAGCAGCGAGACGACCAACCACAAGCCGAGGAACAGCAGCGCCGCGCTGGTCAGCCTCTCACGAAGCCAGTGCTCGCCGCCGTGGTGGGCCGATCCAAGCCCCCGGACCTTGCCCAGCGGGGTCGAGCTTTCGCCGCGGCTCATTGGAACACTCCCAGTGCGATCGCCCAGGTCAGCGCGGTCAGGAACAGCGAGCCGGCAATGGTCATGACGGAAGAGAACTTGTTGATTCGAAGCTCAAAGCCGGCCCCGGTATCCATCACCAAATGGCGGATGCCGGACAGCAGATGCTGCCAGAAGGCCCAGGTCAAGCCGACCAGCACGGCGATTCCGAGCGGGCTGAGCGCATATTCGACGAATTTGTCATAGGAACGGCCGCTGTCGGCGATCGCCCAAAGCCACCATGTCAGGACCGCGAGACCAGCAACCGAAAGCGCGCTTCCGGTTACGCGGTGGAGGATCGAGACCAGCATGCCCGGTCCCCACCGCCAGATCGTGAGGTGCGGGGAGAGTGGGCGATCGGGATTTCGGGTCATCGGCAGCGCATCGCCTATGTCGTGGAACTTGTGCGCATGGCTCCTAAGGAGGCATGGCAAAAGTGGCAAGCGCAGCGCGCTGGCTAACCGGCTTTTAACCATTCGCCCGTAGCAACAGTCTCACAAACGAATTCGAACGAATGGATGGACTGAAAATGGCGACGATTGTCGGCTCCGGCGAGAATGGCGAATATGATCTGGCCCGCGGCCTTGCTCTCTACGACGTGGCGGGCGACCTGCCGCTTCGCGCACGCGGGCTCTGGTCCTACCTCGCCGAGAGCTCAATCGAGCTCGCCCGCGAATTCTGGCGCCGCTACGCGCAGTCGCCGGAAGTCCGCGACCGCTTCGACGAGCCCCGCATCGACGGCCTCGCGCAGAAGATCGCACCCTATGTCGCGGCGAAGTTCGAGCGTATCGACGATCCGGCCTGGACCAAGACGGCACGCGACTATGTCGAGCGTGCGCTGTCGAACGGTCTGACGCTCTCGACTCTGCTTGCTGGCCTCGCTGCCGAGACCGAAGCGGCGTTCGTAATCATCCGCAGGACAGTGACCGACGAACAGGACCTCGTCCGCTTCGCACGCACCCTTTCCGAAGTGCAGGCGGTCGAGATCGACTGCTTTATCCATCACGCGATCTGCATCACCCGCGAAGAGAGCGGCAAGACCCAGTCGCGCATCGCCGGGGACTTCAACAGCAAGGTCTTGGGCGTCGTCCGCAACTGCACGCACGAGAGCGAGGAGCTTCGCGCCAAGGCAAGTGCGACCAGCGCTTCCGCCCGCGGAATGCTCGGCAAGACCAGCGAAGTCGCTGCCGCCGCCGAGCAATCGGCAACCGCCATGCGGGAAGCCGCGCAGACCGCCGCCGGCCTCATTCGCGCCATCGAAGACGCCCGTAGCGAAGTCGAAGTCGCAGCCGATGTCGCCACCCGCGCCGGAAGCCAGGCCGAAGATGCCGTCAAGGTCAGCCAGGCGCTGTCGAGCCACGTCGAGGCGATCGAATCGATCCTCGGCCTGATCCGCGACATCGCCGGCCAGACCAACCTTCTCGCGCTCAACGCGACTATCGAGGCCGCCCGCGCCGGTGACGCCGGCCGCGGATTCGCGGTCGTCGCCCAGGAAGTGAAGAGCCTCGCCAGCCAGACGGCCCGCGCGACCGACGACATCACCGCCAAGATCTCGGCGATCACCGCCGCGACCAAGCAGACGGTCGAATCCAACGCGTCGATCCAGTCGACGGTCGAGGAAGTGCAGACCAGCGCCGACCGGATCCGCCAGGCGATGGAGCTGCAAGCGCAGACGGTGACGATGATCACGGCAGCCGTCGACGAGACCGCGCTCGCCGCCGACTCGATGAGCTCGACGATCGCGGCGATCCGTACCGACACGGAGAATGTCGCCAAGGACATCGACAACGTCGAGCAGGGCTTCGGCCGCGTCTCGAAGCAGATCGAGCAGTTCAGCGCGGCGACCGACACGTTCGTGTCCCGCCTCGCTTCGTAAAAACCTCACCATCTTTCGCCACTGCCTCGCCCACTCCCCGTAGGGGCGAGGAACTGCTAGGCGGGGGCGATGCACATCCTCCTGACCGGAGCCAGCCGGGGTATCGGCGCGGCGACCCTTGATGCCCTAAGCGCCGCCGGACACCGGGTCGCGGGCCAGTCGACTGCCGGTGACGGCGACCTCCTCGCCGCCGACTTCACCGACCCGGACGCGCCGCGCCGCCTTTGGGAAAAGGCGTTCGACCGCCTCGACTGCCGGATCGATGTCCTGATCAACAATGCCGGGATTTTCGAGGCGGTGGACGACAATGCCGCCGACGGCGAATGGCACGCTGCCTGGGCGCGGACGATGCAGGTGAACCTACAGTCCAGCGCCGATCTATGCCGCTTGGCCATCGCCACCTGGCGCGGAGCGGGAACGGGAGGACGGATCGTCAACGTCGCCAGCCGCGCCGCCTATCGCGGCGACAGCCCGAAGCACTGGCATTATGCCGCGTCCAAGGCCGGGATGATCGGAATGACCAAGAGCATCGCCCGCGGCTATGCGGCGGAAAACATGCTCGCCTTCGCGGTCTGCCCCGGCTTCACGGCAAGCGACATGGTCGGCGATTATCTGGAAAGCCGTGGGGGCGCGAAGCTGCTCGCCGACATTCCGCTCGGCCGGGTCGCGACTCCGCAGGAAATTGGCGAGGTGATCCGCTGGCTGGCGTGCGACGCTCCGGCATCCGCGACCGGCGCAGTGATCGACGCCAACGGAGCTTCTTATGTCCGCTAGCCTCGTCGTCCCGATGGTCGGACTGCTGCTGGCCCAGATTGCCATTCCGCTCGGACGCACGCCGCGCCAGGTCGAGCGCCTGCCCGCGCCGATCGAGCAAATGGGTCCGGAATGGGCCGCAGAGTGCGGCGATTCGACCGACTGGGACAAGCCCGCCCCGCCGGTCCGGATCCATGGCAATACCTATCTGGTGGGAACCTGCGGTATCTCGTCGATCCTCATCACCGGCAGCGAGGGCCATGTGTTGATAGACGCCGGGACGGAGGTCGGCGCGGACCTGATTGCCGAGAATATCCAATGGCTCGGCTTCAAGCTCACCGACATCAAATACCTCCTGCACAGCCACGAGCATCACGATCACGTCGGCGGAATTGCGCGGATGCAGCAGCTGACCGGCGCGAGCCTGATCGCGTCCGAGGCCGCGACGCGGGTGTTTGCCACCGGCGCGGCGACGGCTGACGATCCTCAGGCTGGTGTCAGCGACCCCTTCCCCGCCGCCACCGTCGGCAGGGTCGTCAAGGACGGTGACACGGTGCGGATGCGGGATTTCGAGCTGACGGCGATTGCGACTCCCGGTCACACACCGGGCGCGATTAGCTGGCGCTGGGAAAGCTGCGACGGCGGGGTCTGCCGGACGATGGTCTACGCCGACAGCCTGACGCCGATCAGCAGCGACAGCTATCGCTTCTCGGATCATCCGGCCTATCTCGCCGCCTACCGCGCGTCGCTGGCGAAGGTCGCGGCGAGC
>Ga0247820_10002149_pt1 | contig 11081 bp, 9 predicted proteins | sample 13C_Glucose_Day1_2_FD_192480 | JGI IMG/M metagenome (GOLD analysis project Ga0247820, IMG submission 192480) | Soil microbial communities from agricultural site in Penn Yan, New York, United States - 13C_Glucose_Day14 | ecosystem: Environmental > Terrestrial > Soil > Agricultural land | place...
GCATCGGTGAGCGCCTCGAAGCCGCCCGATCCGGCCGAGAAGGCGGCGACCGTGGTACGCAGCATGTTGACCCAGGGGTCGCGCCGCGTGGTCATGCGCCAGGCGGTTTCGGCATGAAGGCGGATCGGCTTCGGAGCGAGCCCGCAGGCCTGCTCGACCCGGGCCCACAGGCGCCGCAGGGCGCGGAGCTTGGCGACGGTCAGGAACTCGTCCGCATCCGCTACGAGCAGGAAGGCCAGCGCATTGCGCGCCGCATCGAGGGAGTGGCCGTGCGCCTCCAGGGCGCGCAGGTAGGCGAGCCCCGTCGCCAGCACCGCCGCCAGCTCCTGCGCCTCGCTGGCCCCGGCCTCGTGATAGACCCGTCCGTCGGCCAGGAAGGCGCGCCCGCCGAAGCCGCGACCGGTCAGATCTTCCAGGGTGTCGCCCATGCGGTGGGCGACCGCGTCCCAAGCGGCCGACATCCTGCCCATTCCGGCCATGGCGCCGATGGGGTCGAGGCCGAGATCGAGCGCAAGGGTCGAGAGGGTATGGCCGCGCCGGTCGGCCAGCGCCAGCAGCATCGCGGCCATCTGCCGGCCATGGCCGCCGGCATCGAGGCGCAGATGGATGAGGTCGAGCATCACGCCCGAGAGCGTGCGGTCGAGATCGTCGATGCCGTCGATTCCGACGCCGAAGCCGCGCGCGGCGGAAGCCTTGCGGGTGACGAGGGTGAGCGCATCGGCGCCGCCTTCGAGGTCGAGGAGGGCGAGCTCGCTGGCCTTCGCCGGATCCGGGTGGTCGACGCGCTGTGAGACGCGCCAGCGGCCGCTCTCGGCGCGGGCGATCGGCGCCGCTCCCTCGGCCTTGGGATAAAGCGGCTGGATCGCGATGCCGTCATGGGTGCGGGAGACGAGCTTCTTCTGGAAATCGGCGCCCTTCAGCACCGCCTCGACCCGCTTGAGCCAATCCTCGCGGGTCGGAGCCGGAAAGTCGGCGGCAAAGTTCAGATCGTCCATGGGAAAGCCTCACCCGAAGCAGCCTGTGGTCTCGTGCGCAGGGTATATCGGCTTCGACCGGCTCTGGAAACGCTACCATCGTTGCCCTGAACCGGGTTTCGCAGGGTGATGCGTTCCGACGTCATCCCCGGGCCTGTCCCGGGGATCCACGCCTTCCGATGTTGCGGTTCCAAGACGTGGATGGCCGGGACGAGCCCGGCCATGATGGAGGGTCGAAGGGCAGATCGATCACACGAACTGCGACAGGCCTGGGATCGAGCCGACGATGGGTCCCATCACGTCCTCGCCGGCCTTCTCGCGGCCATAGGCGAAGAGCTCGCGGCCCAGGGGCTGCATCTGGCCCATGGAGACGCCCGCGCTCATGAGCTGGCCGCCGAGCGCCATGACGCCGCCGCCCATGGCGCCCATCATGCCCATGATGCCGCCGCCGCTGCCGTCGCCCTGGGCATTGCCGATCGCCTCCTCGGCGCCGGGCAGCGCCCCGATGAGCTGGTTCACCTCGTTCGGCGGCCCTTCCTTCTGGAGGTAGGCCAGAATGAGCCCGATGGCCTTGCGGGCGACCGAGGCCTCGAGGCCTGTCTTCTGCGTCACGCGAGCGATGAGCTCATCCATGTGATTCTCCTGGACTGGAATTGATGGTTTAGACATAAACGATTAAATCGGGATTCCCTAGAGTGGAAACTGGCGATAGGCCGTCTAAGATCCTTTGAGGGATTCTGGAGAGACACGATGCTCGAAGACGGGAAGATCTTCATCGGGAAAGGCACCAAGCCGGAATATCTCGATCTGCGCCTCGCCAACCGGCATGGCCTGATCACCGGCGCCACCGGGACCGGCAAGACCGTGTCGCTCCAGGTGCTCGCGGAGGGCTTCTCCAATGCGGGCGTTCCGGTCTTCGCGGCCGACATCAAGGGCGACCTTTCCGGCATCGCGGCACCCGGCAACGGCAAGGAGCCCCTGGTCAGGCGCGCCAAGGAGATCGGCATCGAATACGTGCCGGACAAGTTCCCGGTCGTGTTTTGGGACCTCTTCGGCGAGCAGGGACACCGGGTGCGCGCCACCGTGTCGGAGATGGGGCCGCTTCTGCTGTCGCGCCTGCTCGATCTCAACGACACGCAGGAGGGCGTGCTCAACATCGCGTTCCGCATCGCCGACGAGCAGGGGCTTCTGCTTCTCGACCTGAAGGACCTGCGCTCGCTGCTGCAACTCGTGGCCGACAACGCCCAGGAACTCACCACCACCTATGGCAATGTCTCGAAGGCGACCATCGGGACGATCCAGCGCCAGCTTCTCGTGCTGGAGAACCAGCAGGGCGATCAGTTCCTCGGCGAGCCGGCGCTCGACATCAAGGATCTGATGCGCACGGACCGGGACGGGCGCGGCGTCGTCAACATCCTGGCCGCCGACAAGCTCATGAACAACCCGCGCCTCTATGCCACCTTCCTGCTGTGGCTGATGTCCGAGCTGTTCGAGGAACTGCCCGAGGTGGGCGATCTCGACCAGCCGAAGCTCGTGTTCTTCTTCGACGAGGCGCATCTCCTGTTCGGTGATGCGCCCAAGCCCCTCGTGGATACGGTGGAGCGGGTCGTGCGCCTCATCCGCTCCAAGGGCGTGGGCGTGTATTTCATCACGCAGAATCCCGTCGACGTGCCGGAGAGCGTGCTGGCGCAGCTCGGCAACCGGGTGCAGCACGCGCTGCGCGCCTACACGCCGCGCGAGCAGAAGGCGGTGCGCGTCGCCGCGCAGACCTTCCGCCAGAACCCGGCCTTCGACACCGAGAAGGCGATCACCGAGCTCGGGGTCGGCGAGGCGCTGGTCTCGACGCTCGAGGGCAAGGGCTCGCCCTCCATGGTGGAGCGCACGCTGATCGCGCCGCCCATGGCGCAGGTCGGTCCGATCGACGCCGAGGAGAGGCGGCAGATCGTGGCGGCAAGCCCTATGCGGGGCAAGTACGACCAAGCGATCGATTCCGAATCCGCCTACGAGATGCTGGTCAAGCGCGCCGAGCAGTCGGCGGCCGAGGCAAAGGCCGCGGAAGAGGGAAGTGGCGGCATCCTCGATGTGCTGGGCAACCTGTTCGGCACCGGCGGTCCGCAGCGCAAGGGCACGATGACGGTGACGCAGCGCGTGACGCGCGAGGTGACCCGCACCATCGTCAACCAGACGGTCGGCAACATCGCGGCCGAGATCGGCAAGTCTCTCGGCGGCCGGCAGGGCAGCTCCATCGGTCGCGCCATCGTGCGCGGAACACTGGGCGGCCTGCTCCGGCGATAGCGGCTGACGGCGCAGGCGCGCCGTCAGCGCTTGCGCCACTTGCGGCGGAACTTGCGGCCCGGAAGGCCGAAGGAAAGTGCTCCGCCGAGCAGGATGAGGGCCGCGATGACGACCAGTGGCATGATCCGAACCGCCTGTGATGACCGATCACGCTTATTGTGTCGCGCGAGAGGGGGGTGGGATAGGCCTTCTGCGGCGATCCGTCCTCCCCTCTTTATCTGGATAGTCTCCCAACCTTCGACCTGACGCTGCCGGCGGTGTTCGCCGACATCGAGACCATCCGCGGCTCGGGAGGAAACGACGCCATCGTGCTCGACCGGGCGCGCCTTGCCGGAACAGCAGCCTTCGACGGCGGCGCGAGCGCGCCGGCCCATTGGGACGAACTCATTCTGCGCGGCGCAAGGCGCCCGATCCCGATCCCGCTTGTGGAGCGTTCGTGAAGGGCATAAACGGCGCGCAATCCGAACCGAAGCGAGATGCCTTTTGCGATCGCGACTCCATGTCAGGCTTGCAGCCACCCTTCTCGCCTGCGTCCTGGGCAACCTGTCAGGCGCGTTTGCCGCGGGCCCAGACCAGGATGCCAAGGTGCGGCGGGCTGTCGACGAAGCGGTGAGGCCGGTCATCGGCCAATACAGGATCCCCGGAATGGCCGTCGCCGTGACGATCGACGGAACGCGCTATTTTCTCGACTATGGCCTGGCCTCGAAGGAGTCTCAGGTTCCCGTCACGCGCGACACGCTCTTCGAGCTGGGTTCGATCAGCAAGACCTTCACCGCGACGCTGGCGACCTATGCGGAACTCGACGGCAAGCTGTCGCTGAACGATCGCGTCAGCCGGCACATGCCCGAGCTGGAGGGGAGCGCCCTGGACCATGTGCGCCTGCTGGAACTCGCGACGCATACGGCGGGCGGTTTCCCGCTTCAGGTGCCCGACCGCGTGAAGGACGAAAAGCAGCTCACGGCCTATTTCCGCGCGTGGAAGCCGAGGCACGCCCCCGGCACCTATCGCAGCTACGCCAACCCGAGCATCGGCCTTCTCGGCATGGTGACCGCGCGAGCCATGGGAGCGAGGTTCGAGATTCTGGCGGAGCGCCTATTCGGCGAACTCGGGCTGCGGCGAACCTACGTCACCGTTCCGGCGACCGAGATGGCGTCATACGCGTGGGGGTATAATCGCGCCGACCAACGCACCCGGGTCACCCAGGGCCTGATCGCGACCGAAGCCTATGGCGTGAAGTCGAACGCCGTCGATATGCTCCGCTACCTCGAGGTGAACATGGGCATCGGCGCGGTGCCGGAGAAGATCGCCCGCGCCGTTACGGCGACGCATAGAGGGTATTTCCGCTCGGGTGAGCTGATCCAGGATCTCATCTGGGAGCAATATCCCTATCCGGTCGAACTGGACAAAATCGTCGCCGGCAACTCGGCCAAGATGATCATGAACGCGACGCCGGCGACCGCGATCGAGCCGCCGATGGCGCCGCGAGGGGACGTGATCCTCAACAAGACCGGATCGACCAGCGGCTTCGGAGCTTATGTGGCCTACATTCCCCTCAAGAAGATCGGCATCGTCATGCTGGCGAACAAGGCCTATCCCAACGACGCTCGGGTCAAGGCCGCCCATCAGGTGCTGTCGCGTCTGACGGAATAGTCCGGTCTCGACCATTTCCGTCTCCCCCATGAAAGAGACCCGCCCGGCATGAGCCGGAGCGGGCTTTGATCGTTCCCGCAGTGACGCGGCGCGCTACTCGGTGCCCATCACGAGGCCTTCGATGTCGTGCTTCTGCGTCACGGGCACGAGTTTCTCGACGACGCGGCAGACCAGGTGATCGCGCACGGATTGCGGCAGGGCGTCGTAGTAGTCCTGCGTCACCATCATGTCGTGGAGCGCCGCGTGGCCGGCGCCGGGCGCGTCGACACCGAGCACCATGACCGGGCGCGCGATGGGCGAGGGGTGGGCGGTGCCGCGATGGACGGTCAGCGCCGAGCGGCAGGACACGTCGCCCATCTGCGGGTACTTGCGCACTCCGCGCTCGGCGAAGCGGGGCCAGAGATCCTCCGATGGGAACATCTCGTGCTTCCATTCGCGCCCGTCATCCCATTGCGTCCCGGGCGCGATCTCGAAAGGCCCCATGTCGGGCGTCACGTCGACGCCGGTGAGGTTGAAGGCGAGCGACGTGATGCGGTGCTGCTCGTACGATTCGGGCGGGGAGGGGAAGTCCCGGTGCCAGGGCTGGTTCTTGGCGCCCTGGAACGGGGTGTCGAAGCCGATCTCGACGATCTCGTATTTCGGCCCGCACACGGCCTCGCACATGGACACGACCCAGGGATGCGTCACGAGGTCGACGAAGCCCCGGAAGTCCTGCGGGTGGATCTCCACATACCAGCGCCGCGGTCCGCGGCCCACGGCGCCGCCCGGACGCTGGATCGCGTCCCAGAACGCGGTCATCATGTCCTCGCGCATCGCGTCGGCCCATTCGCGCGGGAAGGCGCCCTTCAGGCCGGTGATGCCGTCGCGATAGAGCGTCTCCACATGGTCCGTGACGTCGTAGGGCAGTTTGCTGGCGTCCGTGGCGAACTTGGCCTGGGCAGTCATGGGTGTCTCCTTCCAGCGCGGTGGCGTTTGTCGTTGGGCGCGACCGAAGGATCGGTCGGCTTGCTTCATGGCCGGCGGCGGCATGGAGGCTGTCGCTGCCGGTGTTACGCAAATCGGGAACACAAACTTCGCTCGATGCGGGCGGCGGCCGCCGCCCGTCACGCCGGGCTCGGGAGATCCTGAATCAGGCTGCTCCATGAAAAGGCCCGGTGGACCGGCTTCGAGGTCGGTCCATGAAAGATCCGTTCCGACGCACGGGCGATCACCGCCTCGATCCCGGGACAGGGGGCGCTCACCGAACGGCGCGGCACCAGCGGGCAGTCCATCTTGAGCTGGATCGGACGCCTCCCTCCGCGGCTGGCCGCCATGTCGATCAGGGTCTCGGCCGCCCAGCGGCCCATGTCGTAGTTGGGAAGCACGCAGGTGGAGAGAGCGGGCCGCGTGTAGCGCGCCATCTCCTGGTCGTCGTAGCCCATGACGGAGATCTCGCGCGGCACGTCGATGCCGAGTTCGGCCAGCGCCTCCATGGCGCCGACCGCCATCAGGTCGTTGGCGCAGAAGATGGCGGTGGGCGGACGCTTGAGGCGCAGGAGCTCGTAGGTCCGGCGGTAGCCCGCATCGGGCATCCAGTCGCCGTTGCGCACGAGGTCCGCATCGAAGGGCACGTCGGCGGTGGCGAGCGCCTGGCGGTAGCCTTTCAGGCGATCCCGCGACGCGTCCATCCAGGGCTCGCCGTTGATGAGGCCGATCCGGCGATGGCCGTGCTGGAGCAGGAATTCGGTCGCCGTGAAGCCGCCGGCGATCTCGCTCGGGATGACCGACGGCTGCTGGCGCTGCGCCGTATAGCAGTTGAGCAGCACGGTCGGGACCTTCTCCAGCTCCGGCGGCAGCTCGACCTTGCGGGTGAAGATGGTCGAATAGATCACGCCCAGCAGGGCCGTGTCGGCGGTCACGGCCCGCAGCGTCGCCGCCTCGAGCTCGCGGTTCGCACGCGTCACGTGGATCGAGATCAGGTGGCCGGCCTCCCAGGCCGCGTCGCGGGCGCCGTCCACGCTCACCACCGGGTGCGGGCTCGTGGAGATCTCGTCAACCAGGTAGGCGATGATCTTGGGCTGCGTCTCGCCCGTGTCGATGCGGCGGCTCTGGAGCCGGTAGCCGACGGCCTGCGCGGCGGAGAGCACGCGCTGGCGCGTGCTCTCCGCGATGCGCGCGCCCGACATGTTGTTGAGCACGAGAGACACGCTCGACTGCGAGACGCCGGCGAGGCGCGCCACGTCGGTCATGGTCGGACGACGTCCGCCCTGGCGAGGCTTGCGCTCGCGCTTGGGATCGGGTCGCTCGCCCTGCCTCATGGTCACCTCTCAATTGCCCGTGACGGGGGATATATCATGACTTGACTAATAAAATTAGCAAGCGTTCAATCCTCGTCAGTGAGGTGACACAGAAGCACCCCTGTCAAAACCCGGAGGAATCGATGCTCAGAAGAACGTTTCTCACGCTCGCGGCCGGTGTCGCGACGCTCGGTATCAGCGCCGCCGCCGTCTCGGCGCAGGAGCTTCCCAAGCTGAAGCAGAAGGACAAGTACAAGGTCGGCTTCGCCCAGACCGAGTCCAACAATCCGTGGCGCATCGCACAGACCGAGAGCATGAAGGCCGAGGCCGCAAAGCTCGGACATCAGCTCGTCTATACCGACGCCGCTGGGTCCGCCGCCAAGCAGGTCGCCGACGTGAACTCCATGATCGCGCAGGGCGTCGACCTCATCTTCCTCGCTCCCCGCGAGGAGAAGCCGCTGATCCCGGCCGTCATGGCCGCGAAGAAGGCCGGCATCCCGGTGGTCCTGCTCGACCGCAACGTGGACCAGAGCCTCGCCAAGGCGGGCAAGGACTACGTCACCTTCATCGGCTCCGACTTCGTCGACGAGGGCCGCCGCGCGGCGGAGGCGCTCGACAAGGCGACCAACGGCACCGCGAAGATCATCCAGCTCGAAGGCACCACCGGCTCGTCGCCCGCCAACGACCGCCGCAAGGGCTTCGAGGACTACATCAAGAACAAGCCCGGCATGAAGATCATCGCATCCCAGTCCGGCGACTTCGCCCGCGACAAGGGCCGCCAGGTGGCCGAGACCCTGCTCCAGGCCCATCCGGACGCCACGGCGATCTACGCCCACAACGACGAGATGGCGATCGGCGCGATCTCGGCGCTGGAGGCGGCGGGCAAGAAGCCGGGCAAGGACGTCACCATCGTGTCGATCGACGGCACGCGCGATGCGCTTCAGGCGATCATCGACGGCAAGATGCTGGCGACCGTGGAGTGCAATCCGAAGTTCGGGCCCAAAGCGTTCGAGACGCTGGCGCGCTATGCCAAGGGCGACCAGATCCAGCCGTGGGTGGTCAACACGGACCGCTTCTTCGACCAGTCGAACGCCAAGCAGCTCATCGCCGACGCCTACTGATCCGCGACGGCGCTGCCCTTTCGGGGGCAGCGCCGCTGCTGCGGCCGGACCCTGATGGTTTCCTCGACGGGCGGATGAATCGTCATGACCCTGCTCCTCTCCATGCGCGAGATCGACAAGCGCTTCGCCGGGGTGCCGGCGCTCGCCTCGGCCTCGCTCGAGGTGGAGCGCGGCGAGGTTCATGCGCTGATCGGGCAGAACGGCGCCGGCAAGTCGACCATGATCAAGATCCTCACCGGCTACTACACCAGGGATGCCGGAGAGATCCTGTTCGACGGAAATCCAGCGCAATTCTCCTCGCCGCAGGAGGCGCAGCGCTCCGGCATCAGCACGATCTATCAGGAGATCAACCTTGTTCCCTACCGGTCCGTGACGGAGAACATCTGCCTCGGCCGCGAGCGCCGCCGCTTCGGCCTGCTCGACTGGCCCGCCATGCACGCGGAGGCGCAGGCCCTGCTCTCGCGCTTCGACATCCATATCGACGTGCGTCGGCCCCTCATGGCCTATCCGACCGCGATCCAGCAGATGGTCGCCATCGCAAGGGCGATCGGCTTCGAGGCCAGGCTCGTCATCATGGACGAGCCGACCTCGTCGCTCGACGAGAAGGAGGTCGAGGTTCTCTTCGGAGTCATCCGACAGCTCAAGGCCACGGGCGTCTCGGTCATCTTCGTGAGCCACAAGCTCGACGAGCTCTACGCGGTCTGCGACCGCGTCACGATCATGCGCGACGGCCGCACCGTCCGCGTCGCCCGCATGAGCGAGCTGTCCAAGCTCGATCTCGTCACCGCCATGCTCGGGCGGGAACTGAGCCGCGTGCTGCAGGACGACAGCGCTCATCATGCCGGCATCGCTTCCCGCGAGGTTCTCCTGAACGTGGAGCATCTCGCGGTCGGCCGGAAGGTGCGGGATGTGAGCTTCGACATCCGCCCGGGCGAGATCGTGGGACTCGCCGGCCTCCTGGGCTCCGGCCGCACGGAGACAGCCCGCGTGGTCTTCGGCGCCGACCGGGCGGAAGCGGGCACGGTGGATTTCGGGGCCATCCACAAGCCCGCGGGGGAGCCCGCCGAGGCGATCCGGGCCGGGATGGGCTTCTGCTCGGAGGACCGCAAGCTCGAGGGCATCATCCCCGACATGTCCGTGCGCGAGAACCTGACCCTGGCGCTCATGCCGCAGCTTGCCCGGCGCGGCATCGTCGACGAGGCGCGCAGCCGAGAGATCGTCGACCGCTTCATCCAGCGCCTCGGCATCCGCTGCGCGGGCCCGGAGCAGCCGATCCGCGAATTGTCCGGCGGCAACCAACAGAAGGTCCTGCTGGCGCGCTGGCTCTGCATGAACCCGCGCCTGCTGATTCTCGACGAGCCGACCCGGGGCATCGATGTGGGCGCCAAGGCCGAGATCCTGAGCCTCGTGCGCGAGCTCGCCGGGCAGGGACTCGGGGTACTGATGATCTCGTCGGAGCTGGAGGAGGTGGTGGAGGCGGCGAGCCGCATCTTCGTCCTGCGCGACGGCCGCAGCGTCGCGGAGCTCGACGGCGACGAGGTCAGCGAACAGGCCGTGATGGCCGCCATGGCCCATGGGCACGATCCGGCGCAGGAGACGGCCGATGGCTGACACGGCTACGACCCTCCCGCCGACGCCGGCCCGCAGCCCCTCGCGCCCCGACCTCCGGGTCCTGCTGACCCGTCACGGCGCCTGGGTCGCGCTGGCGCTGCTCATCCTGATCAACCTGGCGGTCACGCCGAACTTCGCCACCTGGCAGACGCTGAACGTCAATCTCACGCAGGTCTGCGCCATCGTCATCGTCGGCGTGGGCATGACCCTGGTGATCGCCACCGGCGGCATCGACCTCTCGGTCGGATCGCTCATGGCGATCGCCGGCGCGCTCGCGCCGCTGATCTTCATGGGCAAGCTCTTGCCCTTGCCGCACCCTTACGTCGGCATCGCGCTCGCCTTCGTGGTGCCGGTCCTCGTGGCCGGGGCCTTCGGCTGGTTCAACGGCTTTCTCATCACGCGCCTGCGCATCCAGCCGATCATCGCGACGCTGGTCCTGTTCATCGCCGGGCGCGGCATCGCGCAGGTGATGACCAACGGCAACCTGCAGGTCTTCAAGGTTCCGGAATTCCAGTATATCGGGCTGGGGCGCCTCTTCGGCATTCCGTTCCAGGCGGTCCTGATGATCGTGATCGTGCTCGCCGCCGCCTGGATGCTCCGCCGCACCGTGTTCGGACGCCAGATCCTCGCGGTCGGCGGCAACGAGCGCGCGGCAAGGCTCGCGGGCATTCCGGTCGTGTCGGTCAAGCGCCGCGTCTATCTCATCAGCGGATTGCTCTCGGGCATCGCCGGGCTCATCGTGATCGCGCGCAACTCGGCCGCGGACGCCAATCTGGTCGGCCTCGGCATGGAGCTCGACGCCATCGCGGCGGTGGCGGTCGGCGGCACGCTTCTGACCGGCGGGCGCGCCACCGTGATCGGCACGCTGGTGGGCGCGCTCATCATCCAACTCGTCCGCTACACCCTGCTCGCCAACGGCGTGCCGGACGCCGCCGCCCTCATCGCGAAGGCGGCCATCATCGTGCTGGCGGTCTGGGTGCAGCGCCAGGGCAGGAGCTGACAGATGCCGAACGTGAACGCCGTCCAGCTCTTCCGCGGCATCGGCCGCTACGGCGTGCTCCTGGCGCTCCTCGTGCTGATCCTCTTCGGCTGGCTGCGCTACGAGAACTTCCTCGGCAGCTTCAACGTGCTGTCGGTGCTGCGCTACAACAGCA